>JAEEGL010320181.1_pt1 | contig 15580 bp, 12 predicted proteins | sample 9134231 | NCBI WGS metagenome assembly JAEEGL01 (sample SAMN16246548, study PRJNA631951) | gut metagenome | biome: gut microbiome; feature: rumen; material: fiber-attached | host: Bos | place: Iran: Karaj | collected 2018-10
CGAATGGTAGTCAAAGAATACACCATAGTCATTCCGTTCCAGACTCTGTTTAAGACTGCTGCAGCATTCAACTCCGCTTTCTCTCCTGTAGCTTAAAAAAACATCTACCATTTGTTAAACTCCTTCCACTTATTCATCAATGCCACCGTCTCCACATGCCCCGTATGCGGGAACATATCCACGGGCTGCATCTTTTCCACGCGGTAGCCGTTTTTGCACAGCACGCCGAGGTCGCGTGCGAGCGTTTCCACGTTGCACGAAACATAGACGATTTTTTTCGGCGCAAGGGTCACGACGCTTTTGAGAAACGGCAAATCGCTGCCGGCGCGCGGCGGGTCCATCAACACGACGTCAATCTTTTCGTGCGCCTTGGCGGCCTCCACCATAAAGCGGCCCGCGTCGGCGCAATAGAACTGCGCGTTGGCGCTGTGGTTGAGCTTTGCGTTCTGCTTCGCGTCGCGCACGGCATCGGCGTTCAGCTCCACGCCGATCACGCGCTTCGCTTTTTCGGCGGCGCAAAGGCCGATGGTGCCGATCCCGCAATACGCGTCCAGCACCGTTTCGCTGCCCGTCAGCGCGGCAAATTCGATCGCCTTGCCATAGAGCACCTGGGTCTGGACAGGGTTGATCTGATAAAACGAGCGCGCCGAGATCCGGAACCGACAGCCGCAAAGCACGTCTTCGATATAGCCCTTGCCGAACAGCACAAGTTCCTGCTTGCCGAGCACCAGGCTCGTTCTGGCGCCGTTGATGCTCTGGATCACCGTGGTGATCTCCGGATGCTGCCGCAGCAGCTCGTGCAGGAATGCTTCGCGCTTCGGGAACAGGTTGGACGGCGTGACGAGCACGACCATCACTTCGTTCGTTGCAAAGCCGCGCTTGACCAGCACGTGACGCAAAAAGCCGCGACCGGTGTCTTCGTTGTAGGGCGTCAGCTTGAACCGCGGCAACAGCCGGCGAATGGACACGATGATCGCGTCCGCCGTTTCATCCTCGAGCATACAGTTGTCCACGCAGACGATGCGGTGGCTTTTGGACTGATAGACGCCGGAGATGATCTGTCCGCGCTGCACGCCGAACGCCGCCTGCACCTTGTTGCGGTAATGCAGCGGACACGCCATGCCGATGATCTCGTCCACATGACCGAAGCGCGACAGGTTGCGGATACACTTCACCTGCTTGTGCTGCAGTTGTTCTTCATAGGTGAGGTTTTGCAGCTGGCAGCCGCCGCACGCCTTATACAGCGTGCAGCCGTTGCCCTTACCTGCCTTTTTCGGAGATTTCTGCGCCATCTTATGCTTTTTTGCCGTATTTCTTCATGCAGCGGCGGATGGCAAACTGCAGGATTACGAGCGTAGTCACCGCACAGACAGCGGCGATCGGATTGCTTTCCTGTTTTTTCATGGCTGTTGTTCCTTTCCTTAAATCAGCAGTGTAAAGCTGAATTTGTAGGTTTCACCGGACCGGATCTTGTGCTCCTCGAGCGTATGCGCGCCCCAGCTGTCGTAGCCGCCGATGCCCATCTGCCGCAGCACGGCTTTCAAATACAGCGTGTCACTTTGCGGCAGCTCATAGCCGTGGGCGGTTTCTTCCAACGTTTTTTCGTTCCATTTGCAGACGTTGAGTTCCATCACATCCTGCGCTTCCACGCTCAGATCGCCCTTGGGACCGATCAGCTTGGCGTGGCGCACGTCGGTACGCTCGCCGTGTTCCTGCGGCTTGAGATAGGGCGTGTAGAGCGCGTCGAGTTCGGTGCGGTATAAGCCGACGTCGGCGCTCGCGCGGCGGTCGATATAGTTTTCGTGCGGACCGCGACCGAGGTACTGCAGCGTGTGATAGCGGTCCACGAGCGGCAGACACAGCGCGATCTGCGGCAGCTCGGGCAAGCCTTCGTGCGGGGTAAAGCTGAAATCAAAGCGGATCCCGTTGGCACCGATGGTATAATCAAGCGTGCCGGTGCTCTCCGGCTGCGTGTGTACCCAGAATTTCGTTTTCACGGTGACGGTTTTGCCCGTTTCAATCACGTCTTCGATATGGAATCCGGCGTCCCTGCCGGCGTCGCGCCAGACGGCGCAGCGCACGCCCTGATGGCAGCCGCGGTCGTTATCGGTCAGCGCGCGCCAGAAGGTCGGCTCCACCGGTCCGCGCAGCAGCTCGGTGCCGTTCTTTTTGAGGCTGTACAGCTTGCCGCTGCGGCGGGAAAACGCCGCCAACAGCCGACCGCCTTCCAGATACAGCGTGCCGTATTCCGTCCGGGTTGCCACGCGCTCGCCTTCGACGCTGCGGCGCTTCCATTTGCCCTCGTTGACCACGAACTGCGCCTTGGCAATCACATGCCCCGCCTTGGCCCAGCTGACCGTCTCCTTGAGCTCAAAGAACACGTTGAGGTACCATTCGCCCTCCGGTGCGCCGGTCAGATGCAGATCCACCCGCTTGCTTTCGCCGGGCAAAACCGGCACAATCTGATCGCCGGAATCCACCACGCGGCTGCCGGAGATCTGCTGCCAGTGCAGATTGTATTCGCGCAGATCCGTAAACAAAAAGCCGTTTGAAATCTCGATGATGCCCCTGGCGGCGTCCACCGCACGGAACGCGACCTGCTGATACAGCCGTTTCATTTCCCAGAGCTTGGCACTTTCCGTGCGGTCGGCAAACAGCAGACCGTCGCCGCAAAAGTTGCCGTCGTGCGGCCATTCGCCGCTGTCGCCGCCGTAGCCGATATAGCGCGTGCCGTCCTTTGCCGTCAGCCGCACGCCCTGGTCAACAAAATCCCAGACGAAGGCGCCGAAGAAGGACGGGTGCTTGTTGAACAGCGCCATGTATTTGTCATTGCCGCCGCAGGAATTGCCCATGGCGTGGGAATATTCGCACAGCATGAACGGCTTTTCGGGATGCTCCGACATAAACCGCTCGATATCCCACGGCTTCGCATACATCATCGACCACACGTCGGTGACGTCCTTATCGTTTTCAAAGTCCTCCCAGATGGATTCGTAGTGCACGAAGCGCGACGGATCCTTTCCTTTGAGATAAGCGTACATCTTTTTGAAGTTTTTGCCGCCGCTGCACTCGTTGCCCAGCGACCAGAACAGCACGCTCGGGTGGTTCTTGTCGCGTTCAAACAGACAGGACACGCGGTCCATGACGACGGTTTCCCATTCCGGTTCGCTGCCGGGAATCAGCGGCGGCGCCGGCGGCGCGGTGAAGCGGGCGCCGTGGGTTTCCAGATCCGTCTCGTCAATCACATACAACCCGTACTCGTCGCACAACGCATAGAAATCCGGATGGTTCGGATAGTGCGACGTGCGCACGGCGTTGATATTGTTGCGCTTCATCGTGATCAGGTCCGCGCGCATGGTTTCGCGGTCGATGGCGCGTCCGGTATCGCAGGAAAACTCATGGCGGTTGACGCCCTTGAGCTGCAGCCGGCGGTCGTTGAGATAGACCACGGAGTCCTTGATCTCGATCCGGCGGAAGCCCGTGCGCACGCTTGTGCATTCAAGCACCTCGCCGTTTTCGCTGCGCAGCAAAATGAGCACGGTATAGAGATAGGGCGATTCCGCCGACCAGAGCCGCACAAACGGAATGGTTGCGCGCAGACCGACTTTGTCTGTCTGCTGCGCCGCCACGGAATCGAACGCCACCGTGGCGCCGTTCCCGTCAAATACGGTCATTTCCACCTCGGCAGGCACGTCGGCGCACGAGAGTGTGACCTGTGCGCGCAAAAGTCCGTCGCGATAGCGCGTGTCCGGCTCTGCCGAAACGGCAATATCCGCCAGATACTGCATCGGACGCGCAGTCAGATACACGTCGCGGAAGATGCCCGCCAGCCGGAAAAAGTCCTGGTCCTCCAGCCAGCTGCCGGTGCACCAGCGATAGACCTCCACGGCAATCAGGTTTTCCCCCGCGTGCAGCAGATCCGTCACGTCGAACTCGCTGCGGCGGAACGTACCCTCACTGTAGCCGACCGCCTCGCCGTTGACGTAGAGATAGAAACACGACTCCACGCCCTCAAACGTGAGGATCAGCCGATCGAGCAGGAAGGATTCATCGATCGTCACCGTTTTGCGGTAAAGACCGACGCTGTTGATCTGTGTGGGCGCAAAGGGCGGATGCAGTTTTTCCACACCCTCCCACGGGTACTGGACGTTGCAGTAGGCCGCCTGGCCGAAGCCCTGCATCTGCCACGAAGACGGCACGGCGATTTCGCTCCAGCCGTCGGTTTCGGCCGCGATCTCATAAAAATGCTGCGGTTTTGCGGCGATGTCATCGCACAACAAAAACTGCCAGGTGCCGTTGAGGCTCAGGCTGCGGCCGCCGGCCAAAAAGCTGTTGCGTTTCGCTTCGTCCTGCGATTCATAAGGATAAAACGTGGCGCGCTGCGGCAAACGGTTGACGCCGGTCACGGTCGGGTCGCTTTGCCATTCGCGCAACCCATCGATAGGCTTTCTCGTCATCATAGTTTCTCCCTTTCTGCGATAAGGCGGCGATCCGGACGGACCGCCGCGCTCTTTATTTGATATTGACTTTATGCTCCATGATCCAGCCGGTCAGCAGCAGCAGACCGAAGGCGACCAGCGCCAGAAAGATCGTGCCGCCCAGACCGTAGGACAGCATGTTTTCGCTGCGGTCCATCGCCACAAAGACGAGGTTGACGTCCTGGGTCGAGATTTCCAGCGACAGCGGCAGTGAATAGGTCAGCTTGGTGGCAATGGCGTTGGATACGCCGTAGGTCAAAAAGAAGATCAGAAAGCCGAACAGCTTCGGATGCTTCTGCAGCGCACGGGTGTTCGCCACGGTAACGGCAAAATAGACAAAGCCGATAAAGGTGAGCACCATGAGCAGCACCAGCACGATCACCAGCACCAGCAGTTTGACAAGTGTGGCGCCCGAGGGCAGCATCTCTTTGAGACCGGTCATCTCCAGCACGTCCCAGATACCTGCCATGGAGCCTTCGGCGGTTGCCTTGGCGTTCATGGCGATCACCAGAAAGCACAGTGCCGCCAGCGCAAACGACAGAATGATCCAGAGCACCGACACGAGCACCTTGCTCAAAAGCAGATTCGAGCCTTTGACCGGCAGCGTGAAGCTGAGATATCCCTGATTGGAATAGAGGGTATCGTAAAAGTTTTTGATAATGGATACCAGTGTCATAATCACGCCGACCAGCGCCACGATATACAGCACAACGGAACCGAGAATGCCGATCCACGTGATCTTCGTGAGCATGCCGAAAAAGACGAACAGAATCACCGCGGCAGCCGAGGCGTAGATCAGCATCACCGAGCGCGCCGACTGTTTGCATTCATGCTTCATCAGCTTACCAAGCATAGCTGAACACCTCCTTGAACACTTCTTCCACACTCTTGCCGCTTTCACGCAGCTCGTTGACGTGTTTATTGACGATCAGATGCCCCTCTTTGATCATCAGCACGCGGTCAAAGATATATTCCACGTCGCCGATCAGATGGGTGGAGATCAGCACCGTGGACGACGCCGACCTGTTTTCCAGAATCAGATCGAGAATCTTCGCGCGTGCGGCGGGATCCACACCGCCGAGCGGCTCATCCAGAATATACAGCTCTGCGTTCCGGCAGATCACAAGCAGCAACCGCAGCTTTTCCTGCTGTCCCTTGGACATGGTCTTGACCCGCTGCTTCATATCGAGTCCGAAGCGCGAGACCATGGCAATGGCCTTGTCCTTGTCAAAATCCCGATAAAAATCCGCAAAATAGCCGATTGCGTCCACCGGACGCATCCAGTCGGGCAGATAGGTCTTTTCCGGCAAATACGCCACAATGCTTTTGGTATAGGCGCCCGGTTCTTCGTTGTTGATCCGCACCGTGCCGCTGTGGTCCTTGATCAGACCGGTCAGAATTTTAATCAGCGTTGTTTTGCCGCAGCCGTTCGGTCCGAGCAGACCGATGATCTGTCCCGGCGACGCGGTAAAGGAGATATCGTCCAGCACGGTTTTGCTGCCGTAGGACTTTCGCAGGTTCTCCACCGTAATGAGTTGTTCCATAAAATACAGTCACCTTCAGTAAAAAATGAATTCAAAGCGTCATCTGGAAAGCCGTGTTGTGCCCACATAATAGGCCGCAAGGCTCCACAGCAGATGCAGAAAAACGATGGTCGGCGGCAGGAAGAAGCCGGTGATCTTGAACAGCACGCAGACCAGCAGCAGCAAGAAGCAGAACGCCAGCGACGCGATATGCACAATACCGGCAAGCTTTTCACCCTCAAACAGCGCCAGCGACGCGCGGATGAGCGGCAGCATGCCCTGTCTGTCCTTGGCGCAGACCAGACCGAGCGGCTGTTTGGCTTCGCTGTCGCGCCGGTTCTGCGCAATCTTCGCGGCCTTCTGGTCGGCAATCTTGATTGCGGCAACGTCCATGGCAAGCTTCTGGGCAACCATGGTTTCGCTGAGCGTGGGGTCGCCGCTGGTCAGCATCAGCACCACGCCGGACTTATTGAACGCACGCACGGCGCGGCGCACCTCCGGGCGCACCTGATAGCGCACCAGGAACGTGGCGGCAACAATGCCCTCCACCGCAACATACAGCACGTTGTCTCTGCCGGCATAGGCGGCCTCCTCCGCCGCAGAAGGCGCGGAGATCGTATGCTGCACCAGCATATCGCGCGTGCCGACCAGCACGCGGCGACCGGCAATCCAGCACGAATAGCCGAGCTTGTCTTCATATTGCAGGTCCTCCGCCTCCGGCGCTTCAATGCCGGACTGGCGCAGAAAATCGTCAAACGCGTCCGCCAGCAGGCTCGGCGTGGCTTTCAGCGTTGCCGCCGCATAGACCGCTGCGTCCGCGCGCTGCATCCGTCCGCCGGGCACGGGCTTGAAACGGGAAACCGACACGGTAAACAGATCGGCGGCGTCCACCACCACAGCGTCTGCCTTGCCAAGCTGCGACACCGCCTGTGCGCCGGACACCACAAGTCCTTCCTTGCCGAGCACCGCGTCATTTTTGGTTTTCAGCAGAATGCTGATCGCGCCGCGCATCACCGGGGCGCACAGGAATGCACAGCTCAAAAATGCGGAGAAGAACAGCAGCGCGTTCTTTTGGGCAATGGCACGAAACAGCGCAAACGCAAACGCAATCAGCAGCGCCGATGCCGTGCCGACGAAATACAGCTTCTGATGCGCGTCCGACTCCATCGCCAGACGGTCATAGTCGGGGATCACAGGCATGTCGGCGGCAAGCATGATCCGGGGATTCGAATTGTCGCTGAGTCCTCTGCCCAGCAGCGCCGCGTCGGCTTCATCCTCCAGCGGGCACAGCCCCTGCAGCTGTCCGGCGCGCATCATCACGGCAAGATCGCCCTGCACCGTCTGCAGCCGCACCAGTCTGCCAGCGAAGTCCACGATGAACAAAAACAGCGCGCACAGCGAAAAATTCACAAAGCCCGAAGCTTCGTCCATGCCGAACGCGAGCATAATCAGCGTGTGCAGCAGCACACAGGCGTCCAGCACAAAGCTCACCGCGTGAAAGCTCCAGGTTTTCTGCAGCAGATCCCGCAGTCCGGACTGCAGCTCACGCCGGGCAACCGCAGCGCCGGCGGCAAACAGAATCAGGTGTAAAAACGTATACAGCCGCGCGCCGTGTCCGAACAGAAATTCCAGCGAGCCGCCGGGCGTATAGAACGCACTGAACAGATTCAGCAGCAGCGACACGGCAAACAGCGCGCCGAGCACGATCGTCATCTTTTTGGTGCGCGCACGGGTTTGCGCAAGCGTTTCCTTCGTTACCTTCGCATCCAGCTGCTGCACGGTTTTCCGTTCCGCCTTTGCAAGCTGCTGCACGGTCTGCATGGCGCGGGCGCCGAGCTTTTTGAGCGATTGGAGCGTTTTGCCGTCCGCCTTGTCCACCGCGTCGAAGAGCGGCTCGCCCTGCGGTACCTCCAGCTCGTCGAACACGCTGTTGGCACCTTCGCCGCCGGGCTCCTTTTCCAGAATGGCGTTGTCTTCCCGGTCGCCGGACAGGACGCGGAAGTTTTCCACCAGACTCTTTCTGTTTTTCTGTAGCTGGGCTTCCACCTCCGCCTCGTTCACACGGCGCGGCGCTTCCTCCTCGCTGTAACCGTCCAGCAGAAGCTGTCCGTTGTCTTCCGCCTGCGGCTTCGGGGGTTCGCTTTTGCCGCGCTGCGGTGTGAAATGGCGGGTCTTCTGGCTCGGCTGCCCGGTCGGATCCTTGCCCTGCGGCGAAGCGAAATGGCGCGTTGCGTCAAGCGCTTCCGGCGCCGCGTCCGGCGTGTCTTCCGGCAGCTGCTCCGGCGCAGGAGTTTCCTGCGGCGATTGCGCGGGCAAATCCTCCGGCTGTGCTTCAGGCGCAATCTCTGCCGTCATCTGCGGCACCGATACCGGTTCCGGCGCGGACGCCTTGTCAATCGGCGACAGACCGACCGACAGCAGCAGTGCGTTGATATCGTCCAGGCTCTCCTGTGCGGCGTCGGATTCTTCCGGTGCCGTCTCCCGGGAAACCTCGGTATCTTCGAGCAGCGCTCGCGCTCTTTTTTCAAAATCCTCACTGAACAGATCGTGTTCCTTATGTTCTTCAGCCATTATGCTTTCCCCTTCCCGCTTTGCTGTGTGCGCTGACGCGACACCTCATACATCAAAATACCCGCCGCAACGGAAGCGTTGAGCGAATTGATTTTTCCCTTCATCGGCAGCGACACGATAAAATCGCTCTTGTCGCGTACCAGACGGCTGACGCCGCTGCCTTCCGCGCCCACCACCAGCGCGACCGCGCCGGAGAATGAAACGTCGTGCCAGGGGGTGCCGTCCATATCGGCGGAATAGACCCACACGCCGCGTTTCTTGAGCGTTTCTATGGTGGCGGCAAGGTTGCCGACCCGTGCCACCGGCATGTATTCCAGCGCGCCGGCTGCGCTTTTTGCAACCGCCCAGGTCAGCGCAACGCCGTGGCGCTTCGGAATGATCACGCCGTGGGCGCCCGCCGCCTCCGCGGTGCGGATGATCGCGCCCAGATTGTGCGGATCCTCCAGCTCATCGCACAGAATCAGAAACGGTTCCTCGTTTCGTGCCTGCGCAAGCGCAAACATATCGTCGATCCCGGCATAGGCATGCGCTGCGGCATAGGCGGCAACGCCCTGATGGTTGCCCTGTCCGCACAAATAATCGAGCTTGCGCTTGTCCACTTCCTTGATCACGATCCCGCGCGTGCGGCAATCCGCAAGGATTCTGCCGATCGAGCCGCCGCGGTCGCCCTTCGCCACCAGCAGCGCGTTGATCTCGCGCCCGCTTTTGAGCGCCTCCAGCACGGCGTTGCGACCGATGATCAGCTCGCTGTCTTTTTCGTTTTGTTGTTCTGCCATGGTTCCTCCCCGTTTCTATACCCCGGCGGTTCTGTCCGCCGGTCCGTAAAGGATCGTATAATTAGAATGATTATAGCATAAAACAATAGAATTATCCACGGTTTTAAAAAAATAAATAGCTTTTTCCGTTTATTTTTTTAAACTGCTTGCATCTTTCTGCGTTTCTTGGCATAATAGTGCAGAATAAAAACGGAGGTGTTTTTCCATGCATCCGCAAGCGATCTCTTATTTACAGTCCGTATCCGCCGAAGCGCGCGCCGAAGCACTCTCGCTGCGCAAACAGGCCGGCGTCTGTATCCCGTTTGACGCCGACGTCTGCATCGCTCCGTCTGTCACCATCGGCAGCGGCGCCGTCATTCTCGCCGGCTGCATCCTCACCGGCGACACTGCCATCGGCGACGGCTGCGTCATTGGTCCCAACACCGTGCTGCACAACGTCAAAGTGGGCAGCGGCACGGAACTGAACAACGTCTGCGGCACCGACGCTGCGGTCGGCAAAGACTGCAATATCGGTCCCTTTGTCCATATCCGACCGAATACCGTGCTCGGCGACAGGGTCCATCTCGGCAATTTTGTGGAGGTCAAGAATTCCCGCATTGACGACGGCACAAAGGTTTCACACCTGACCTATGTCGGCGACAGCGACGTGGGCAAGGACTGCAACTTCGGCTGCGGCACGGTCACAGTCAACTACACCGGCAAGGAAAAATTCCGCACAACCATCGGCGATCACTGCTTCATCGGCTGCAACACCAACCTCGTGGCGCCGGTGACCATCGGCGATTACGGCTACACCGCCGCCGGCTCCACCATCACCGAGGACGTGCCCGCCAACGCGCTCGCTATCGCCCGCGCCCGGCAGGTGAACAAAGACGACTGGGTGCTCAAAAAGAAGCCGTATAAGGGCATGTGACCCGAAAACGCAAAAACAAAACAGCGGAGAGTGAACCATCACCATGTTTTTTAGAAAGAAATTTGACGACAGCGCCGTCTATGACTGGCTGATTGTCGGTCTCGGCAACCCGGGCAAAAAATATGCATTCACACGGCACAACGCCGGGTTTTTGTGTCTGGATGTGTTTGCCGAGACGCAGCAGGTCAAAATCGACCGGTTGAAATTCAAAGCCCTCATCGGCGAGTGCCGCATCGGCGGGAAGCGCTGCCTGCTGATGAAGCCGCAGACCTTTATGAATCTCAGCGGCGAAGCGGTGCGCGAGGCCATGCAGTTTTACCATCTGCCGCCGGAGCGGCTGCTGGTGCTGTTTGACGATATCAATCTCGACCCCGGGCGCATGCGCATCCGCCGCAAAGGCACCGACGGCGGGCACAACGGAATCAAAAATATCATCTATCATCTGGGCGCCGACACGTTCCCGCGCATTAAAATCGGCGTGGGCGCAAAGCCGCATCCCGACTACGATCTTGCCGACTGGGTCACGTCGCCGCTTTCCAAAGACGACCTGACGGCGCTGCGCAAGACGGCAGACAACTGCTGCAAGGCAATCGAGCAGATCGTCGGCGGCGATATTGACGGCGCCATGAGCGCGTTTAACAGTTAACAGACATGATCTTTTGCAAGAATCGGAGCATCAAAGCATGAAACAAACAGGCAAACTCTTTCTCAGTATCCTTCTGTTTGTGCTGCTTTTCACGCAGCCGCTGTGCCTTTCCCTTGCCGCAGAAGAAAACGGCATGCGGACCCCGACCGTCTATATCGTGGGACAGGGCTATGAGCTGGTGGACAACGCGGGCAACACCATCTACAACATCACGGCAACGCTGCCGTCCGACACCTACATTCAGGACCAGGCAAAAAAGCTGGTGCCGCTGCTGGCCGCCGGCATTCTGTCACAGCGCTTTGAACGGTTCAGCAGTGCGCTGCTGGAAGCGCTCGAACCGGTCTATGCACCGCTGCGCCCCAACAAAGACGGCACTGTCACCGACGGCAGTCATGCCGCGTGGACCTATTCCGAAGAATCGCTGGCTGCGGTTTCGCCCGACGCCAACGGAGAATACGCGCTGGACGCGTTTCAGATGTATTGGGACTGGCGGCTGGATCCGGTGGAGGTTGCCGGGCAGCTGGACGCCTATATCGACGCGGTGCTGGCTGCAACCGGCGCGTCGAAGATCAATCTGGTCAGCCGGTGTCTGGGCAGCAGCGTGGCGCTGTCTTATGTCACGCTTTACGGCACCGAAAAAATCCGCGGTCTGTTCTTCTTTTCGCCCACCTGCTTCGGCAACACCTTCTGCGGACAGATTTTTGCCGGCAAGCTGAATCTCGACCCGTCCGCCATTGAACGCTACGTGTCGGAAAGTTTTTCCGGCTTCGGCGACGGCATGCTCAGCGAGCCGGTCACCGTGGCGCTGCTCAGGGAGACGGTCCGCCTGCTGGTGGAAACCCACCAGCTCGACCTCCACGCCGTAATTACCAAGCACAATTTTGAAAAGATCAAAGCGCTTGTCTACGGCGACGCGTTGCTTGCCAGCTACGGCAGCTTTGCCTCCTACTGGAGCATGGTGGACGAGGAAAACTATGCCGCCGCCAGACGCCTGGCGTTCGCCGGCAAAGAAGCGGAATATGCCGCGTTCCTGCAAAAGATCGACTTCTATCACTACGAGATTCAGCAAAAGCTGCCGCAGACGCTCCGCGCCCTGCAGAAACAGGGCTTGCCTATCGGCAACCTGAGCAAATACGGCTTCCAGATGATCCCGCTGCCGGAAGACAGCAGCCGCGTCGGCGACGAAATGCTGGATCTGTATGCCTCCGGCTTCGGCATCACCACTCCGCCGGGCGGCGCCGCGCTTTCGCAGACCTACTGCGACCGGCTTGCGGCGGCGGGCAAGCAGGCCTATCTGTCGCCCGACTTTCTGGCAGACGTTTCCACGGCGGTTCTGCCGGACACCACGTGGGTCGTCAAAGACCTGCCGCACCGGCTGTTCCCGGCAAGCTGCGACCGGCTGATGGCGGCGTTCCTGCGCAGCGGCAGTCTGACCGCCGACACCGATCCCGCCTATCCGCGGTTTCTCAAATATGACGCGCAGACCGACACGCTGCTGCCGCTGACCGCGGACAACGCGGCTGCCGACCCGCAGCCGCACGGCGCTCTTGCGGCGATTCGTGCCTTCCTGCAGGCGCTGGGTGCATTTTTACGCCATTATATTCAACAAATGTTAATTAAATCGTTCCCCTCTTGAAAAAGAGAAAGGTTTATGTTAAAATTAATTAAATATCCTTGAAATCCTAAACCGTATCATAAAAGAAAAGGGAGATTCAAACTATGTCATTTTCCGATCTCGGCATCTGGCTCGGCGACGTTTCGCTGGCGGAAATCAACCATTACACCAAAGACCCGATGAAAGCCCAGCGCAGCACGCTGAAAAAGATCGTCGGCCGCAACAAGCACTGCGAGCTTGGCAAAAAGTTCCACTTCGATCAGATCCATTCCATCGAAGACTATCAGCGTCTGGTGCCGCTGACCGACTACAGCGACTATGAGCCGTATGTGGACCGCATGATCCAAAACAAAGAAAAGAACCTGATGTTCACCGGTCCCAATATCCGCTACTGCTCCTCGTCCGGCTCCGTGGGCAAGCCGAAGATTTTGCCCAAGAGCGCCAACGACCTTTGGAAGATGCAGTGTATCGGCTTTTCCGTTTCGGTTTCCACCGCCGCGCACTGGCTGAAAAAGAACAAAGGCATCAAGCTGCCGCCGCAGATGGGTCCGCTGGTGCTGATCCTCACCGGTCACAAGCTGGAAGACGGCAAACGCTGCAACGGCGCCGGACAGATTCCGCTGGATTATCTGCGCATGATCACGCCGTTTTTCTCCACGTCGCCCGTTTCGCTGCTCAAGCCCGAGCACGAGGAGCTGCTCGACACGTCTTATCTGCAGCTGCGCTTTGCGCTGGAAAACGACAAGGTCAGCTATCTCGGCTCCATGGTCGTCACGCTGCTCACGCAGATGTTCGACTATCTGGAGGAGCATTGGGAAATGCTGTGCGACGATATTGAAAAGGGCACGCTGAACCCGAGTGTCAAAATCACACCGGAGCTGCGCAAAAAGTATGAAAAGAAGTTTAAGCCCAACCCGGAACGCGCCGCGTTTTTGCGCAGAGAATTCGAAAAGGGCTTTGACACCCCGATCGCGCCGCGCATCTGGCCGCGTCTGACCTGGGCCTACGGCATGATGGGCTCCAACCTGGCGCTGTATATCGACAAGCTGCGCCACTCCGTGGGCGATCTGCCGCTGCACAACTGCGGCTACGCCGCCGCCGAGGGCTATTTTGCCACACCGGTGGAGCTGAACGTTTCCGACGCCGTGCTGCTGCCCTGGTGCATCTTCTTTGAGTTCCTGCCCGTGGAGGAAGGCGCCGAAGAGACCGACACCACGCAAAAGCCGCTGCTGATCGATCAGCTGGAGGTCGGCAAGAGCTATGAGATGATCGTGTCGAACTTCTCGGGTCTGTATCGCTACCGCACCTACGACGTGTATACCGTTACCAAGATGTATAACAACACGCCGCGCGTGGAGCTGATATATCGCCAGAACCTGAGCATGAACGTTGCCAACGAAAAGAGCAGCACCCAGATGGTCGACTTTGCCGCAAAAGAGAGCGCCCGCAAGATGGGTCTGACACTCACCGGTCACAGCTTCTGGCCGGATCTGGGCACAAAGCCGCCGCGCTACGTGATGCTTGCCGAAGTGAAAGACGGCGAAACCATGAGCGAAGAGGACCGTCAGAAGTTCATCGACGTGCTGGACGAAGAGCTGCACGACGTGAACGAAAAATACGCGAAATACCGCCGCTGGGGCATGCTGAACCGTCCGGAGGTTTTGATTCTCAAAGACAAGACCTATTGGGATTACCGCGAATCACTGCGGCAGAAGGGCGTGGTGCTCAACCAGATCAAGCCCGTGACCGTGGTCAACTCCCGCGAGCGCGAAGAGTTCTTCTTCTCCCACGTCGTCACCGACAGCGAAGTGGTCTCCCGCGTGCTGAACGCCCAGGCGGAAGCCGCCGAATAACAACCAGCCGGCCCGTGCACCCTGCGTGCGCGGGCTTTTTCTGTAAACCGCTTGCAATTCACCCGGAATGCGGTATAATAAGGGGGATATTTTTTGAAAAAGGGAGATGGCTATGGCGGACGATATCAAGCAGGAAGACTACAGCGAACCGCGCTGTCTGCTGTGCGAAACCGACCCGCAGTCGCAGGAGGCTGCGATCACGCGTATCCCGACCGGTCGCGTGATTGAAAAGCTCGATTATTATCTGGACAAAAACGACTATGCCGCCGCCGAACGGCACCTGCGCCACTGGGCAAAAGAAGCGAACGAGGGCGGCGACACACGCGGACTGTTTACCGTCTGCAACGAGCTGATGGGGCTTTGCCGCAAGCTCGGCAAAGGAAGCGAAGCGATGGACTTTGCCGCACAGACCGTGCAGCTCGTCCATACCCTCGGCATGGAGCAAAACGTGACCGGCGCCACGGCGTTTCTCAACGCCGGCACGGTGTATAAGGCGTTTGGCAAAGCGACCGAGGGGTTCCATTATTTCGAAAAGGCAAAGGAAATCTATGAAGCACAGCTGGAACCGGACGACAAGAGGCTGGCGGGGCTGTATAACAACATGGCGCTCTCGCTCGTCGATATGGGGCGTCTCGATGAAGCCGAAGCGCTCTATCACAAGGCATTCGCCATCATGGCAAACACCGAAGACGGGCTGGGCGACGCGGCCATCACGCTGCTCAATTTTGCCAACCTGATTGAAGCGCGCGACGGATTGCTCGACGGCAACGAGCAGATTCTGGACTGTCTGGACCGCGCCCTCGCGCTGCTGCACGATCCGCGCCTTCGCCACGACGGCTACTACGCCTTCGTCTGTGAAAAATGCGCGCCGACCTTCGGCTATTACGGCTATTTTGCCGATAAACGGGAACTGGAAGACACCGCACGGAGGATCTATGAAGGGGCTTGAATTATCGAAAGCGTTTTATGAGCAGTACGGAAAACCGATGCTGCATGAGCAGTTTGCCGACTATGAGGCGCTGATCGCGGTTGCGCTGTGCGGCAGCGGCTCGGAATGCTTCGGCTATGACGACGACGTTTCCACCGACCACGATTTCGAGCCGGGCTTCTGCCTGTTCCTGCCGGGCGAAGACGTGATCGACCGGCGGACGGAATTTTTGCTTGAGCGCGCCTATGCCAGGCTGCCGAAGGAGTTTGAGGGCTTC
>JAEEGL010265543.1_pt1 | contig 15579 bp, 5 predicted proteins | sample 9134231 | NCBI WGS metagenome assembly JAEEGL01 (sample SAMN16246548, study PRJNA631951) | gut metagenome | biome: gut microbiome; feature: rumen; material: fiber-attached | host: Bos | place: Iran: Karaj | collected 2018-10
CAGCGACCTGAAGAATGCCATGGTCGCAGCACTGGCCAACTACACGCTGATGTCGCTCTACGGCGATGAGGACAGCATCTATGGCACGGCATGGCGACTGCACCGCGCCCGCGTCCTGTTGCTGCTGTGCCGCCCGTAACTATATACTACTAATTCAAACGAATGAGGGTGCGTCATAATATCGCCTGAAACTTATGATCGAGCTTCGCTCGAGAAATTAAACAAAATTATAAACAAAATTATAAATAAAATTATTTTGCTTAATTTCTCGGCCGTAAGGCCGATTAAAAATCCAGAAACGAATTATGACACACCCTCAACTATTATCTGTTCTCTGTTCTCTGGTATTACATGGCCAGGCGCAGGCCCAGGCCATTACCCATATTGCCGGGGGTGGAGCTACTGCGGCATGTCACACGACAATTAGTAGTATTGCCAGCATTGCCGCCTCGCGTAATGCGTGCAGAACCTGAAGCCGGACCCGTGGGGTTAGTCTGAGCCTCACTGCCATAATTGCCAGACCAATCCTGACACCATTCTGACACAATGCCGCTCATGTCATAGAGGCCCAACTCATTTGGTTGTTTTTTGGCAACGGGATGAGTCTGCAAATCAGCGTTGTTATAATTCCATGCCACTACATTCAGGTCATTACCACCTGAATATTTGTAACCATGGCTATACTTGCCACCACGGGCGGCATATTCCCATTCGGCCTCGGTGGGCAGACGGAAGTTCTTGCCCGTCATCTGGTTCAGGTTAGTGATAAAGGTCTGGCAGTCTTCCCAACTAACCTGTTCCACGGGGCGAGACAAATCACCCTCATAGCCGTTGGCACTGGTGAAGTAGCTTGGGTTGCTGCCCATCACGGCTACCCACAGCTCTTGGGTGACCTCGGTCTCGCCAATGATGTAGTCCGAAAGGGTCACCTGATGAGCCGGCTTCTCTATACTGGCGGCATCGGTATCGCTATCGCTGGCACCCATCATGAATGTACCGCCCTCGACAGCAATCATCTTAAACGACACGCCGCCCACCTTGATCACGGTCTCGCCGGTCCAGCCGCCACTCAGCAGGTAGTCGATCAACGTGGTCACGTCGGCAATGTTCACACTGCCGTTACCGTCACAGTCGGCAGCATCCAGGCTGATGCCACTGGCGTTGCCGCTCAGCAGGTAGTCGATCAGGGAGGTCACGTCGGCAATGTTCACATTGCCGCTCATGTCCACATCGCCACGTGGAGCGTCAAATTTCTCGGTGATAGCTACATTATCGATGGCAAAATAGTCACCCGTAGGATCAACACTGCCGTCCTTAGTATAACTCCATGTCAGCGTATGGGTGCCAACGGGAAGTTCTACGGTGTAGGTTTTCCAATCGTTCTGATAGGCGCCATAACTGAACTGCTCCACACCGTCGATAGCGAACAGGCATTTGTCCCAGAAGGTATTGGTGCCCTCGCCCCAAGCCTTGAAGTCGAACGACAGGGTGGATTTGACCTCAACACCAACCGTTGCGGTCAATACAGATGAACTGGAGGGAACGCCCGTATTACCCGATTGGGCATACTCACGAGTTCCTACACTCATAGGGATCCAGGGATAGTCGCCAGTACTGGTGAAATGGATATTACCGCCGGGGACATTCAAGACCGGATCCAAATCGGTACTTATGGCTACATTATCGATGGCGAAATAGTCGCCCGTGGGATTGATGCTGCCGTCCTTGGTGTAACTCCACGTCAATGTATGGGTGCCGGCTGGCAGATTCACCTCAAAGGTTTCCCAATCATTCTGTAAGGCGCCATAACTGAACTGCTCCTCACCGTCGATAGTGAACAGGCATTTGTCCCAGAAGGTACTGGTGCCCTCGCCCCAGGCCTTGAAGTCAAACGACAAGGTGGAGGTATTATCAACAGTTACAGTGGCAGTCAATACCGATGAACTGGATGGAACTCCCGCATTGCCCGATTGGGCATATTCCTTGCCATCCTCTGCATTCACGGTCCAGGGATAGTCACCAATGCTGGTGAAATGGATATTACCGCTGGTGACATTCAACACCTCGTCTAAATCAAACTCGGGAACCATTTCTTCGATGTGGGCAAACATATTCCAGCAGTCAGTGGACTGATAAGTGCTCTTACTGCCATATGGCACCGTTAAGGTTGCATTGTCATACACAGTCTGTTCAAAAGTGGTTTCATGACATTGCGTTGGTGTCGCACTCAGACATGTGATGGAAGACAGACTGGTGCACCCTGCAAAGATATACACCGGCCAACCTGTGGAATCGTGAAAGATGCAATTCTCGCCAATGACAAGTGTGGTCATTGAAGAGCAACCTTTAAATACATTTCCAGCAATATTGGTAACCGAATTGGGGATTGTCACACTCAACAAGCTTGTACAGTCACGGAAAGCACTTGATTCGATGGTTACTAACGTGCTGGGCAGTGAAACACTTTTCAAACTCGTACAACCATATAAAAGACAAGAATTGATAGTTTTCAATCCCTCTGGAAGTGTAATAGCCGTCAACGCCTCACAATCAATAAAGGCATACATACCGATCTCTTTCATCGTACTGGGCAGGGTCAGATTGGCCAATCGTGTGCAATTCCTAAAAGCATATTGGCCAATCGAATCGACACTGTTGGCAATACTCATGCTCGTGATCTCGTCACAATTCTGAAAGGCTCCACCTTCAATCGCAGTCACATCGTAGCTCTTATTATTATATGTAGCCGTAGCTGGAATGCTCCAGGTACCACTGGGCGATACAGGCACGCTTCCCACGACCTTGCACGTGGTGGAGCTGGTAATGGCAAACTTGAGGTTATTGTAGGTAAAATCATACTCACCGTAGGCACTGGCACCGAAGGCACACGTGAGGGCCGCCACAAGGGCTAGCACCCAGGAAAAAAGTAGTTTCTTGCTCATAATGATGTATTTTTAAAGTTAATAATATGGTTTCAGTAATGGATTGCGCAAAAATATAGCAAATTTCCGAATAATCCAAACCCAAAAGGCAAAAACTTAGGCTGATATGGGTTCTACGTGACAAAAGCATCCGCACTCGTCTGGAATGCGGATGCCACCTAAAGCCTAAAACCTAAAGCCTGAATTACCAGCTGCCGGAGAGCAGGTAGTCGATCAGGGCCGACACATCGGCGATGTTCACGTTGCTGCTGTCGTCACAGTCGGCAGCAGTAATGCTGATGGCGCTATCGTTTCCGCTCAGCAGGTAGTCGATCAGGGCCGTCACGTCAGCAATGTTCACGTTGCCGTCCATGTCCACGTCGCCACGTTTAACCTTGGGCTCAACCTTAACATTGTCAAGAGCGAAGTAGTCGCCCAAGCCATCATCTTCTGTGTCCTTGTGGTATTCCCATATCAGACGATAGGTATTTCCAGCTTTCAGTTCCACTGAGTAGGTCTCCCAGTCGTTGTCAAGAGCGCCATAACGGAATTCTGAACGGCCGTTTACCATAAAGATGCACTCATCATAGGCCGGTTGCACGCCTTCACCCCAAGCTTTGAAATCAAATGTTAAGATGGATGCCTCATCGACATGGACGCTGGCCGTCAATACCGAAGAGCTGCTTGGGATACCCTCGTTGCTCGATTGGACATAGACACGGCCATCGCCCTCCTTCACAATCCAGGGATAGTCGCCCTCGTTGGTGAAGTGGATGGTGCCGCCATCGACATTCAAGACAGCATCAAGGTCTACGCTGGCCGTAAAGGCAACATAATCGACGGCGAAGTAGTCGCCCGTGGGGTTGACGTTGTTGTCCTTGGTATAGCGCCATATCAACGTGTGGGTACCGGCAGGAATGTTGTCCAACGTGTAGGTCTCCCAGTCGTTCTGGTAGGCACCAACGGCGAACTCTACTACCCCATCGATGATAAATTCGCAAACGTCATAGCCTGAGCCCTCGCCCCAAGCCTTGAAGTCAAACGACAGTTTGGACGCATTGTCAAGCGTGACGGTGGCCGTCAGCACTGAAGTGCTGTTGTGGACACCCGCGTTGCTCGACTGGGCATAGTCCCTGACGCCATCACTTATGGTAACCCAGGGATAGTCGCCAGTGCTGGTGAAGTGGATGGTGCCGCCATCGACATTCAATGCCGCATCGAGGCTGGGCCTGATGGCCACATTATCCACGGCAAAATAGTCGCCCTCGGGGTCGGTGCTGCCATCCTTCTGATAGGTCCATTTCAACGTGTGGGTACCGGCAGGCAAGTCCACCGTATAGGTCTCCCAGTCATTATCTCGAGCGCCATAATAGAACTTTGTTACCTCGTCGATAGCAAATCGGCAGACGTCATAGGGCGACGAACTATAGCCTTCACCCCAGGCCTTGAAGTCGAACGACAGCGTGGAGGGCTTGTCAAGAGTGACCGTAGCAGTCATGATTGACAAGCTGGACTTCACGCCCGCGTTGCCCGACTGGGCATAGGTGCGTCCGTCCCCTTCTTTGAGCATCCACGGATAATTGCCCGTGGACAAGAAATGGATGTCGCCGCCATCGACATTCAATGCCGGGTCGAGGTTGGATCTGACAGTCACATTATCGACGGCAAAGTAGTCGCCCTCGGGATGCTGGCTGCCGTCCTTTCGGTACTGCCACTTCAATGTGTGGGTGCCGGCAGGCAGTTCCACAATATAGGTTTCCCAGTTGTTCTGGCGTGCGCCATAGGAGAGGTTGGTTGTTCCGTCGATGGAAAAAGAGCAGACGTCGTAGTTCGAACCCTCACCCCAGGCCTTGAAGTCAAACGACAGCGAGGAGGCATATTCCACAGTGACCGTGGCGGTCAATTCCGAAACGCTGTTGTGCACTCCCCCATTGCCCGACTGGGCATAGGTGCGGTAATTGTCCTCCTTGACAACCCAAGGATAGTCACCCGTGCTAGTAAAGTGGATGTTGCCGCCCGTGACATTCAGGGCATCGTCCAGGTCGGGAATCTCCTCGATGTGGGCAAACTGATTCCAACAGTTGGTGGACTGATAGGAACTCTTGCTACCCTTGGGCACCCTGAGCACGCCATTGGTGTAGGTGTTCTGCGGGAAATTGTTGGCATAAGTATAGGACCATGCCACAGGGTTCAAACTGGTGACGGTAGACAGACTATTACATTGATAAAAGGCCTGCTCAGACGCTTGAGAACCTGAATAAAACCGGCAATTCGTTCCCAAGACGACGTCAGTCAGCGCTCTGCAGGAATAAAAAGCAGATCCCTCGACGTTAATGACCGAATTGGGGATGACTACACTCGTCAAGCCAGTATTACCGAAAGCATACTGCCGGATAAGGATAACCGTATTGGGTATCGTGATGCTCGTCAAGTTGGAAATACCGCCAAAGGCATAAAAACTAAGAATAGTTACACCGTCGGGGATCTCGGTAGTCGCAATACCGGAAATCAAATTATTGGCGGCCGTTTCAATAATGGCGTTGCAGTTGCCGTATGAATCATAGACCGGATTACCACTGGCCACGCTAAGGCTCGTCAAGCCCGTACAGCCATAGAACGGGTTAAAGCCAATCGTCGTGACGGTGGCGGGAACCACTATGCTCTTCAAGCCAACGCAACCATCAAACGCAAATCCTTTGATAGTCTTTAACGAAGGGGAGAAAGTGAAAGAAGTCATGCTCGAACAACCTTGAAACGCATATTCACCAATTGTCTCGACATTGTTGCCAAGACTAATGGATATGATTCTGTCACAATTACAGAATGCTTCGTTACCGACTTCGGTAACGTTATAGCCGTTGGCGACATCGGGAATATAATAAGTCCCCGAAGGTGACTGGACGACGTGCCCGACAACCTTGCACGTGGTAGAGCCGGTAATGACAAACTGGAGGTTGTTAAAAGTAAAATCATACACATCGGCGGCACTGGCGCCGATGGCACACATGAGGGTCGCAACAAGGGCCAAAAACCTGAAAAACAATCGATTCTTTTTCATTATTTCCTATATTTAGTGATTAAACCTGTTAGATATCATTTATCATTATCATTGTGCAAATTTAATGATAATTGTTGAAAAAAATAAGCCAATTGACAAAAAAACCCTATATTTGCCGAAAGAATTATTAAATGTCAATCAAAGTATCAAGATAAAGCCTATGAATAAGTTCTTCAGTATACTGTTTGCAGTGTGTGTAGCTTTAATGAGCAGCACAGCATGGGCCGAGCCCATTACCGAGAATCAAGCCCGCAACATTGCCGCTAATTTCATGATCAGCCATGCGATGCCGTCCACCAACATGAGACTGTCGCACAAAGCGTCCAGTTTTCATGCACCAGGGACGAGCGAGAAAGCTGCCTATTATGCTTTTAACGCCTCTCTGGGCGGTTATGTCATTGTGTCTGGCGACGACCGTGCTCCAGCCGTGCTGGGCTATAGCGACAAGGGCAGTTTTGACCAACAAAATCTACCCACCGCTATGCAGGAGATGCTGGAAGGCTATGCTGCTCAAATCGATGCACTGGACCACGGAGCCAAAGCAGCGCCGCATCTGATTAACGGTAACGCAATCGCCCCGTTGGTTACGGCCCAGTGGAATCAGACGGAGCCTTATAATCTGGTGTTCCCGGAAATGCAGGGCGGTCTTCCCGTAGTAGGCTGTGTGGCTACAGCAATGGCCCAAGTGATGTATTACTGGAAATGGCCCGCACGTCCCTCGATGCCCATTCCTCCCTATACCACCCAAACGTTGTCCTACTACATGCCTCAACTGCCCGTTGTGGATTTTGAGTGGGACAAGATGCAGGACACCTATTTGATAAATGACGAAAGTGATGCCGCGCTTGCAGCCTCTCGGCTCTCATTGTATTGTGCACAATCGGTGGGTATGGACCTGACACCCTATTCGTCGGGTGCAGCGTCTCACCGCCTGCCCATGGCACTATCGACCTATTTCGGCTACAGCAAGAGCGCGAAATATTTACAGCGCGAAGCCTACACCACCCAAACGTGGGAAGACATGGTCTATCAGGAACTGGCAGCGAGCCGTCCTGTACTGTACAGCGGTTCCAAGGCCGATGGCGGCCACCAGTTTGTGTGCGATGGTTTTGACGGCAACGGCATGTTCCACATCAATTGGGGTTGGGATGGCATTAGCAACGGCTATTTCCTGCTCAGTGTACTCGATCCCGATGCTCAAGGTACAGGAGGTGCCAATGGCGCCTATGGCTTCATTGAGGGGCAAGGCATTGTTGTCGGTGTCAAGCCCGGCACGGGCACTGCGGGTGACTTGGAGGTTACCTGCGACTATGTTACCGTAGAGAGTTACACTCAGACGCGTTCATCATCGACTTTTAATTTTACGATTTCCCAAATTACCAGATTCTTGAACGGCATGAACCAACCCATCAGTTTTGACTACGGATGGGGAGTTTATGACAGCAGCGGCCGCTTAATCCAGAAACTCAATACTAGCTATATTACCGCGATGGGGCCGCAATACTTCATCATAGCTGACCAGACCCTGATGTTCGGCAGTGGCCGCAGCAGCGGTGTTTATCGCATCGTTCCCATATATAGCGAACGCAACGCCAACAACTGGAGGCCCTGTGTGGGTGCAGGTGTCAATAACATCAAGATGGTCATCCAGAGCAACAAGTGCACCGTCACCGTTCAAGGTTCAGGAGGCATTCCCAGCTACCAGGTCAACAGCATCGATGTCACCGGAAACATGCATGCCAGAAGACCAGTCAAGATTAACTTGAATGTGACCAACACTGGCAGCTCACGCAATGACCTGATTTACATGTTCGCCAACAACCGAATGGTTTCTGAGGCATTTGTTGACCTTGAAAAAGATGCCAGCGGTAATGTCGGCTTCTCATACACGAAAAACTCAGCAGGTACGGTCGAACTTACATTCTCGCTGAACCGTGACGGTTCCGAACCCATTGGCAGCAAGACCATCGTCATCGAAAACATGCCCGCCGCCAACCTGAACGGCACGGCTACGGTTCTCAACGTTACCGATCAACCTCACCACATTATCCTGGACGATAAGTTCAGATTAAAACTCACTGTCTTCAACAACAGCAACACAACCTATCAAGAGGACATTACCGTTAAGCTTAATAAGCGCATGATTGTTAACTATGGCTCTGACATTGGCAGCCAGACTAAGACGGTTACCATCAATCCCCACCAGTCAACAACGTTACAGTTCGATCTTGACAATGTGGTCGATGGTTGGCAATACTATGTCACGGCCTACTATTATAGCCAGGGCCGCGAAACGTACTTGACACAAACCGATACTTACTCCATCTATTTTAGCGACCCACCCGTGTTTGTGCGTGGCGATGTGAACAATGATGGCGAGGTGAACATCTCTGATGTCAATGCCGTTATCGGAGTTATCCTGGGCCAAAACACCAACCCTGACACCATAGCGCTTGCCGACGTTGACGGCAACGGAGAGGTCAATATCGCCGATGTGAACGCCATCATCGCCATCATCCTGAAGGGATAAACAACATCCCCTGCCCTGTGGGAGTCAGCCCACTCATTATCCAAGCATAATAATTAAAAAACTCAAACCAAATATGAAAACCACAAGAATTATCATTGCATGGATGTGCCTGATGGCCATCTTCACCACGTGGGCTGAACCTATTGACGAGACACAGGCCCGCAACATCGCCGCCAATTTCATGGCTAGCCATGAAATGCCATCGCCAAGCCTGAAGATGGTTCATAAAGCGCCTGGGCTAAAAGCGCCATCGACAAGCAATCAGGCGGCCTACTATGTGTTCAATGCCGACAGGGAAGGTTTTGTCATCGTTGCCGGTGACGACCGCATGCCTGCCGTATTGGGCTACAGCGAGACGGGACGATTTGACGCCCAAAACGTTCCTGAGGCCATGCAGGAACTGCTTGAGAGCTACAGTGACCAAATGGCGGAACTTGATAGGGGCGCTCGTGTGGCTGTTCATCTGAGAGGCCGCAGCGCCATTGCCCCACTAGTCAAGTCACAGTGGTCACAACGCGATCCCTACGATATTTTATTCCCCATCATTAACGGCAAGCACGCTGTTGTGGGTTGTGTGGCCACAGCTATGGCCCAAGTACTGTATTACTGGAAACAGCCCGCCCGCACGACGAGGCCCATACCTGCCTATACTTCATCGGCGTTGTCCATCTACATGCCAGAGCTACCTGTTGTAAACTTTGACTGGAACAACATGCGTGACACCTATCTGACCGATGACACCACCACCGTTCAGGCTCTTGCCGCATCACAATTATCACTATACTGCGCCCAATCGGTGAACATGGATTTCAAGACGAAGTCTTCTGCTGCCTACTCCAGTGATGTCCCTGACGCTTTAATCTATTACTTTGGATACAAGTCCACCGCCAAGTATGTGAAACGCATAAACTACTCTACCGAAAAATGGGAAGAGCTGCTCTACAATGAGCTGGCGGCAAGGCGTCCGGTATATTACAGCGGCAGCAAGGCATCGGGTGGCCATGCCTTTATTTGCGACGGGTATGACGGAGAGGGCCGATACCACATCAACTGGGGCTGGAACGGCACCAGCAACGGTTACTTCCTGCTCAACGTGCTCAATCCCGACGAGCAGGGCACAGGCAGTGCCGACGGCAGCTATGGATACATTTATAGCCAGGCCATGGTCACGGGCGTCGAGCCGGGCAATGCCCCCAACAATCTCGAAGTCACCACCAAGTACATCGAACTGCAAAGCCTGTACGGCACACGTTCATCGACCAGTTCCAATTTCTCGGTGACTCAACTCACCCATTTCCTGAACCACAATACGGAGACTATCAGCTTTGACTTTGGTTGGGGACTGTACCATGACAACACCCTGGTCAAAGTGCTCAGTTCAGGAACAAAAGAGAACCTAAGCAGCTATTATTACACCTATGTCACGCGCTCATTGTCGTTTGGCAGCGGCATCACCAGCGGCACATACCGCATCATTCCCATCTACAGCGAAATCGGTGCCAGCAACTGGAGGCCTTGCATCGGTTCTGAAATCAACTATATCGAGGTGACCATCAACGGCAACCAGTGCACGGCAATCTGCCATGGCACGGCCAATTCACCCGATTTTCAAGTCAACAGTATCGATGTCACCGGCCACATGCATCCCAACCGCCCGGTAAACATCAGCTTGAATGTTACCAACAAGGGCTACACGCGCAATGACCTGATATACATGTTTGCCAACGGCGAGTTTTACGGAACGGCCTATGTTGACCTGAAGCATGGCGAGAGCGGCAACGCGACGTTCATGTATTCTAAAGAGACCACTGGCAATGCTTACCTGACATTCTGCCTCAACGAGGACGGCACAAATATCATCGGCAGTCGAACCATCACCATTAATTCGATGCCATACGCCAACCTGACCGGCGAAGTCAATGTGCTCAATGTGAGCGATGCCGCTGGCAGAGTCATCACGAGCGACAAGTTCAGCATTGAACTGACCGTCACCAACAACAATACCACGACCTATGACGAGGACATCACTTTCAGAATCTACAAGCAGGTGTATGGCAACTATGGCACGCTGGTACAGACCATTACCAAGCCATTGAACTTGGCACGACGTCAAAAGACCACCATGCAGATAGACTTTGACAACGTGATGGATGGTTGGAAATACTTCGTCAAGTCCTACTACTACAGCAGTGGTGAGGAGAAATCACTTGCCGGCAGCTACACCTACACCATCGTCTTCCCCGACACGCCCACATATCCCCGTGGCGACGTGAACGGCGACTACGAGGTGAATATCTCTGATGTCAATGCCGTTATTGGAGTCATCCTGGGAAAGAACAACAACTTTGACATCATCCAACGTGCCGATGTTGACCAAAACGGAGAAGTCAACATTGCCGACGTGAACGCCATCATTGCCATCATTCTGAGTAATTAAAACTATATGATCATAAGCAACCATTATGAAAAGTGCAAGAATCCACTCACTCTTGATAGCGATCCTGGCCATTGGCACCATCCAGGCCGAGCCCATCAACGAGAACCAGGCCCGCAATATAGCGGCCAACTTCATGGCCAGCCATGCGTTACAGCCCACTAGCCTGAACATGGCCCACAGGGCCACTTTGACAACAGGTGCCACCAGTAGCGAAAAAACGGCCTACTATGTGTTCAATGCCAGTCGCGGAGGATATGTCATCGTGGCTGGCGATGACCGGGCTCCTGCAGTGCTAGGCTACAGCGAGAAGGGCACTTTTGACAGCCAAAACCTGCCCGAAGCAATGCAGGAAATGCTAGAAGGTTATGCCGTACAAATCGAAGCATTGACCATGGGCGGAAAGCCGGCTACGCAAATCTCATCGGGCCCCGCTATTGCTCCGCTGATGAGTTCGACCTGGAGTCAGAAATCACCTTATAACATGCTGCTGCCCATCGTCAACGGCAGTCGCGCTGTAGTGGGTTGTGCTGCCACAGCGATGGCCCAGGTAATGTACTACTGGAAATGGCCCGCAAGGCCCACGACAACGATTCCCGAGTACACGACAGCCAGCTTGGGCATCAATATGCCAGCACTGTCACCCGTCAATTTTGAATGGGATGCGATGCGGGACTCCTACCTGTCAAATGATTCCAATAGCAACGAGGCACTGGCAGCGGCAACTCTCTCAAAATACTGTGCTCAAGCCCTGGAAATGGATTTCAAGGACGGCACGTCATCGGCCACTACCTCACGCTCAGGATGGGCATTGTACACCTACTTTGGCTACAAGGGCAGCATTCACGGCTTGTACCGCACCAACTATACCTCTCAACAATGGGCTGACAATATATACACCGAGTTGTCGGCTGGTCGGCCCGTGATTTACAGCGGCAGCAAGAAAAGTGGCGGCCATGCGTTTGTGTGTGATGGTTATGACGGCAATGGCATGTTCCACATCAACTGGGGCTGGAACAGTCAAAGCAACGGGTATTTCCTGCTCAACGTGCTCAACCCCGACCTGCAGGGCACGGGTAGCGCCAGCGGAGCCTATGGTTACATCTATTCCCAAGCGATTATTGTGGGCATCGAGCCTGGTGAGGGAGCAAACGTGTTTGCCCTCACTTCGTCAGACGTAACCCTTGACGGCATTACCACAAGCCGCACATCCAGCAACTATGACTTCAAGGCAACAGTTTCGGGACGCTTCCGCAACATCACGAGTCAGCCGATGGCTGTCAGCTTTGGATGGGGCCTTTATCAAGGCGAAACGCTGAAGTCAGTCCTCTACGAAAACTACAGCGCCAACCTTAGGCCCGGTTACTACATATCGTCCACTTCCAGAGTGCTAAGTTTTGGCAAAGGCATCACCAGCGGCACTTACCGCATCGTGCCCATATACAGCGAATACAGTGCCAACAACTGGCGGCCTTGTGTCGGGGCTGATATGAATTATATCGAGGTGACCATCAACGGCAACACATGCAATGCAACAGGTCATGGTACAGCAGGCGACCCCAACTTTACGGTCAATGACATCATTATTGAAGGCAGCATGAACAACGGCCGTCCCGTGAATATCGGCTTGAGTCTGACCAATAACGGCGACATGCAAAACCGACTGCTTTACATGTTTGTCGATGGCACATTCACCGCAACCGGCTATGTGGGCATCGGCAAGGGTGAGACTGCTGTGATTCCCTATCGGTTTGTGCCGTCTGAAGCAGGCAACTACACACTCAAGTTCTCGTTCAACGAGGACGGCAGTGCCCCCATTGCCACACACATGATTACCATTAATGCGATGCCTGAGGCAAACCTGACGGCTACCGTTAAGGTACTTAATGTCACCGATGAGGATGGCAAGATCGTTACCAGTGACAAATTCAGCGTGCAATTTACCATCACCAATGAGGGAACGACGACCTACAGTGAGGACATCTCGGTGAAATTGTTCAAAAACACTTATGGAAATACCGGCACCAGCATCCAGGCCAAAAACCAAGCCCTTGAGCTGGCTCCTGGCGAGACCCGAGTCCTGCAGTTTGACATGGACAACGTGATAGACGGTTGGCGGTACTTTGCCGGCGCCTACTGCTACAGCTTGGGCGAACAGGTACTGCTCAAGAAATCGTCGTTCTATACCATCATCTTCCCCACCGAACCACCATTCATCCCTGGTGACGTGAATGAAGACAACGAAGTGAACATTGCAGATGTGACCGCCCTGATTGACTATCTGCTGAATGTCACTTCAACGATCAATCTGGCAGCTGCTGACGTGAACAACGATAGCGAAGTGAACATTGCAGATGTGACCAGACTTATCGACTTGCTGTTGAACATATAGCTGTTTTAACTGTCCAGTATTAACCTAATAAATCCCTTTACATTATGAAAAATCCAAGAAACTTCCTGGTTATGATGTGCCTGTTGGCCATCACTGCAGCATGGGCCACGCCCGTCAGCGAGAATCAAGCCCGCAGCATTGCAAGCGACTTCTTGACAAGTCATGCAACGCAGCCTACCAGCTTGAGAATGGTTCACAAAGCGCCGATGAAAGGTGCCATTGCCAGCACCGAGAATGCGGCCTATTATGTGTTTAATTCCAGCAGTGGCGGCTTCGTCATCGTTGCAGGTGACGACCGTGCGCCAGCTGTGCTGGGCTACAGCGATAAGGGCTCATTCAACAGCCAAGAGCTTCCCGAGCAGTTGCAATACCTGCTGGATGGCTATGCAGTACAGATCCAAGCGCTGGCCCAAGGTGCCAAGCCCGCCTTGCGTCAGGCGTCGGGTGCCGCTATCCGTCCGCTGGTCACCGCCAACTGGAATCAGAGCGCCCCCTACAACACCATGCTGCCCATTCTCTCCAACGGCAAGCAGGCCGTAACGGGCTGTGTTGCCACTGCGTTGGCCCAAGTACTGTATTACTGGAAACAGCCCGCTACCTGCACTGAGATTCCCGAATACACCTCCCAGAGCCTGGGCATCTACATGCCCGCCTTAGAGTCGGCCCAATTCAACTGGCAGGCGATGCAGGACATCTATCTGGAGAATGACACCCAGAGTGAGAGCGCTGTTGCCGTAGCCCAACTCATGCTGTATTGCGCCCAGTCGGTACAGATGAATTTCATGTACGGCGTTTCAGGTGCCAACTCGGCACTTATTCCCGGTGCCATTTCTTCCTATTTCGGCTACAAGGCCAGTGCCCGTTGCGAGTACCGCGAGAATTTCACCACCCAAGGCTGGAGTGACCTCATCTACAACGAGATCTCCAATGGTCATCCCGTCATCTATAGTGGCAGTAAGGCCAGTGGCGGCCACGCCTTCATCTGCGACGGCTATGATGGCGAAGGCATGTTCCACATCAACTGGGGCTGGGGCGGCATGAGCAACGGCTATTACCTGATCAACGTGCTCAATCCAGACGCCCAGGGCACCGGCAGCGCCAGCGAGGCCTATGGCTACATCCTTGACCAGTCCATCATCACCGGCATTGAGCCAGGCGAAGCCGAGGCTGAGTTTGCCGTAACAGCAAACGAAGTTGCGCTGGTTGAAGCCATTACCACGCGTGAGTCCAGCAGCGACAACTTCATGGTAAGGGCTAACTGCAAATTCTGTAACTACACCACTCAAACCATCGATATGAGCTTCGGTTGGGGCCTCTATCAGGGTGACGAGCTGATATCCGTCATCTACAATAGCTCCATCACACAATTGCCACCATCCTACTTTGTTCCCGACAATAATCGACGGCTCAACTTCGGCAGTGGCCTTACCAGCGGCACTTACCGCATTGTGCCTATCTACAGCGAGTATCGACAGGGCAATTGGCGTCCTTGCAAGGGTACCGATGTCAATTACATCGAGGTGACCATCGACGGCGACAACTGCACTGTTATCGGCATGGGCTCGGCTGGCGAGCGCGATTATACCGTCAATAGCATTACCTGTGACGGAGCTCTCCACCACGGACGTCCTGTGAATCTCACCTTAAACGTAACCAACAACGGCTATTCGCAGAACGAATTGCTTTATATGTTCGTCAATGGCACGAGCTACTCTTCGGCCTATCTGGGACTCGAGCACGGCGAGACAAGCGACATCCCGTTCCAGTTCCTGCCGACAGCACCTGGCACCTACACCTGCACATTCTCGTTTAATCAGGACGGCAGCGACCCCATTTGTCAAACGACGCTTAATGTCACTGAGATGCCTGCAGCGAACCTGAGAATCACGTCTCAGGTGCTGAACGTCACTGATGTTGCCAACAACATCATCACCAACGACAAGTTCAGCCTGAAACTCACTATCACCAACAATGGCGCAGAGACCTACCTCGATGACATCACGGTGAAACTGTACAGGAGGACCCAAGGCAACTCGGGAAGCAACGTACAGGAGAAGAACCAGAATATAGCCGTCGATCCCGGCCAGACAATCGAGGTGGTGTTTGACCTTGATAACGTGATTGACGGGCAGGACTATTTCGCCTTCTTCTACTACTATAGTGCAGGTCAGCAAATCAGGTCGGGCAACACTGCCTTCTACACCATCCAGTTCCCCGAAGAACCGCAGTATATCCTGGGAGACG
>JAEEGL012749470.1_pt1 | contig 15579 bp, 12 predicted proteins | sample 9134231 | NCBI WGS metagenome assembly JAEEGL01 (sample SAMN16246548, study PRJNA631951) | gut metagenome | biome: gut microbiome; feature: rumen; material: fiber-attached | host: Bos | place: Iran: Karaj | collected 2018-10
AATCAAATGGATATAATTTATTAGATAATCGTCCAAAATTTAGTGGAAACAGAAAAGAAGAAAATATAGATTATAAAGAAAGATATGAAATATTAAAAAAATACCAAGCCTTCCTAAAGGCACAACGAGAGAGAAAGTAACGTTTATAAATTTATATATTAACAAATATAAACTTTCAAACATGTGTGCCGTTTTAGAAATAAGTAAAAGAACTTATTATAAGTATAGGAATGGTGATGATCCAGATTACTTAGATTATTTAATGATAAAAAATATATTTAATAAATCAAAAGGTACATATGGATATCGAAGGATAACTGAAGGCTTAAAGATTGAATATGGTGTAATATTTAATCATAAAAAAGTAGCTAGAATAATGAAAAAATATTATTTAAAACCTGAATATATCAGAAGAACTAGACCAAATCATTACAAAAGAATTGAAGAAAATGTTCAACCTAATATACTTAGGAGAGACTTTAAAGCTGATAAACCTAATCAAAAATGGACAACAGATATAACATATTTAATATTCCAAAATAAACGATTATATTTATCAACAATTTTAGATTTATTTGATAGAAAAGTTGTTGCTTATAAAATATCTAAATTTAATAATAATCAGTTAGTTATTGATACACTAAATGAAGCAATATCAAAAAGAAAAGATGTACGTGGATTGATCATTCATAGTGATCAAGGTTTCCAATATACATCTTTTGAATACAAATCCATTTGCAAATCCAATGGGATAACTATTTCTATGTCCAGAAAAGGTACTCCTATAGATGATTCACCAATGGAAAGTTGGCATGGTATCCTAAAAAAGGAAACCTTGCATAACAATAATATCACATCTTTACAAGAATACCAAAAACTTGTAGAAGATTGGATAATATTTTACAATACAACTAGATTAAAGTCAAAAAAGTCAGAAAAATAATTCCTGACTCCTTTTTATTTTTGTGAACTATTTGGGGTTCACTTCATTATTGTGAATCCTTTTCTATATCATAAGATACTTCATAATCTTTAATTTTATAAATATGACGATGATTTTCTACCTGTATATTGGTTAACTTAAAAGTTATTTTATCAGAGATATCATCTTTATCCAAAATACGCAATTTGAATTTAAATAAATTAGCATAGATGGTATCATGTTCTTGTTTTTTATTGAGAGTACGTTCTTTAGCATATAATAGATGAACTCTTTTTTCATTAAATAGTAATAATTCATTACTTATAGCTGGTTTTTCAGCATATTCATAGTCCCCTATTATTTCATAATTAAATGTTATATCATCATAGGTAAACTTCTCTTTTAATGGTGAATGAATACTGACAATGCAAGAAAGAAGACTATCTTTTTTTAGTGGTCTTGGTAACATATCTTTGATGTCTTTTTCATAATAAGAGCCGCTAGTACAATCAACTTTTAATAGTGTTTCATCAATGATGGTGGTTTTTTTATGAGCAGTAATTAGAATTACTATTACAGCAATGATTATCGTTGGAATAGTAATTAACAATACTTTAGTGATCTTCTTCATCTTTCATCAATCCTAAATGTTCATATGCTTTTTTAGTTACCATACGTCCCCTACTGGTTCTCTTTAAATAGCCATTCTGAAGAAGATATGGTTCATAGACATCTTCAATAGTAGATACTTCTTCACCGATAGAGGAAGCTATAGCTTCGATACCAACAGGACCTCCATCGAATTTTTCAATTATGGATAAGAGAAGATTATAGTCAGTTTCGTCTAGACCTGATTTATCAACTTTTAATCTAGATAAGGCATCATCCAATATTTCATTAGTAATAATACCTTCACCATTAACTAAAGCAAAGTCACGGACACGTTTAAATAAGCGATTAGCAATACGCGGAGTTCCCCTACTTCTTTTGGCTAATTCATGAGCGGCTTCATCAGTTATATCAGTATTTAAGACTCTACTGGTACGTTTAACAATTAAATATAATTCTTCCTCAGTATAATAATTTAATTTGGAAATAATACCAAAACGATCTCTTAAAGGACTTGATAAATCCCCTGCTCTAGTAGTTGCACCAATTAGCGTAAAAGGAGGAAGTTCTATTTTTATATTACGGCTTGTTCCTTCGGAACCACCTATTACGATATCTAGATAGAAGTCTTCCATTGCCGGATATAGTATTTCTTCAATATATCTAGGAATACGATGAATCTCATCAATAAATAAGACATCATTTGGTTCTAAGGTTGAAAGAATGGCAGCTAGATCGCCACTTTTTTCAATAGATGGACCTGAGGCTGTTTTAATATTACTGCCAAGTTCATTAGCAATAATATACGCTAATGTTGTTTTTCCAAGTCCAGGAGGGCCATACAATAAGACATGATCTAAACTTTCACCACGCATAAGGGCTGATTTTATAAAAATACGTAAGTTTTCTTTGGCTTCTGTTTGTCCAATATATTCATCAAGACTTTCAGGGCGAATATTATTAGCTTTATCTTCTTCCAATAATTCGCTTGATAAAAGACGATTACTAGCCATTATTCCACCTCACTTTGACATATTCATAGACATATGACCAATCATCAAAATGGATAAATTCATCATATTCTTTGTTGTAGTATGTCTCATGCATTAAAACGGGTATACCTAGTTCTGATACTGATTGGCAATGTTTATAGCTATCGTCTATAAATAAGCCAATATCTTCTTCTTTGCATATTTTAGCTTTATCAAAGGCATGAGTAATGATTTTATCATATTTAACATGATATCTATCTAAGAATACTTTGGTATCGCCATAGGGATCAGTATGATCTCTTCCGCGTGAAGTAATAAAATATACTTTGTGGCCCATCTCATATAATTTATCAATAGTTTCTTTAACATGGTCCAATATATTAACATTAGGACTTACTTCATCATATATGGGTAATAATTGTTTATAATACTCTTCAAAACTTATTTTATCTTTAACAGCATCGTAGTATGGTTTAGATTTATGTAAAGTTTCTTCAGGTATATTAAATTTACGGGAATAGTATGGTATAACGCATTCCCAACTATCAGTTATGGTATCATCGACATCAATACCTATTATCATGTTATCACATCCTTTATTTTAGTAAGAGTTTTAGTGCTTCTTTAATTTGATTTTCAATTGTCAAGTCAGGATTAACATTTTTAACAATTTTTTTAACGTCGGCTTGCTTATATCCTAAACCAACTAAGGCTTCGGTTAGTTCATCGTTTGCTGATACCGTTAAAGTAGAAGATACACTGCTACTTAGTTTTCCTTTTAAGTCAAGAATTATTTGTCTAGCAACTTTATCCCCTATTTTAGGAAATTTCTTTAGGTAGAGGATATTTTCTCTTTCAACAGCATCGATTATTCCTTCAATAGACCCGGTAGCAAACATAGGGAGAGCCATTTTAGGCCCTAATCCTTTTACCGAAATTAATCTTAAAAATAAATTTAGTTCCTCTTTATTCTTTAAGCCATATAGGGAATGTTCATCTTCTCTTATGGCATTATATGTATATATAGTATATGATTCATCTATTTTATAGTAATATGGATTAGGAACGTATATTAAGTAACCAATGCCATTATTTTCTAAAACAACATAGTTACTTTCGATATCAGTAATGATACCTTTAAAATAATTATACATTTTACTTATAGTCCCTTATATCGCTATTTTTAAGTCCTTGTAATACGCTCATATCCATATTTTTAACCATTCCAGTATCCTTGTTGAAGTTCTGAATGGCATCATTAATCATAATAGTAAATAGTTCTTTATAAGAAATATTGGCACTATCCCATAAGTGATGGGAGAAGCATGTTGGAATACTATTAATTTCATCAATATATAATTTCTTTTTCTTAGTATCATATAAGAAATCGACAGTAGACAAGCCAGTATTATTTAATAGATTAGTAGTCTTTTTAGCTAAATCAATTATTTCTTCACTCATACGTTCTGATATTTCAGCTGGTACGGTTCTAACAATATTACCATTCTTATAATTTTCTAAGTTACATTTATCAATATAATTACGAAATTCAAGATTAGTTTTTATTTCTTCAATAGCTGATACATATAATTTCTCATTAGTTTTTAAAATTGAAACATTGTATTCAATAACATCTTCAAGACGTTCTTCAATAATTATTTTACGATCATATTTTAAGACTTCATTGATAATAGTATCTAATTCTTCGATTCGCTTTACAGTACGAATACCAATACTTGAACCGAGAGTTGCTGGTTTTACAATTAAAGGATATTCTAATTTATTAATCTTTTTAAATAGTTCTTCTTTATGACGATTGTATTCATTATCAAAGAACCATACTGATTTAATGGTTGGCAATTCATTATACTCTAGTAATTGTTTAGTAAATACTTTATCTTGGCAGATAACTGATGAGTAGATATTATTAGAGACATAAGGAATTCCTATTAGTCCTAAGAATCCTTGAATTGTTCCATCTTCGGTACCTCGGCCATGAACCATTGGAATGGCTATATGAATTTCGGTTAATTCTCTTTTAATAAGACCAGCTGTTTCTAATACAAAACGCCCTTTTTTATTAATTAGATTAACTTTAGTTGCATATCTTTCAATTAGATTAAAATTGTTAAAACTATCAATAAATCTTAAGCATCCTGAGGAATACCATACTAAATCCTTAGTAATATAGATAGGAACAACTTCATATTTGTCAGTATCGATATTATCCATAGCTTGTAAGGCTGTAATTATTGATAATTCATGTTCAAGACTAGGTCCACCAAAAATAACACCTATCTTTAGTTTCATATTTATCACCACTTTCATTTTAAGTATAACACAGGGATATTTAGCAAGTCAAACGAATTAGCCGTGATTTAACCGTGGGTTAACGATTATGTAAAGCCTAATGTAAAGAAAAAGATAGATAACTATCACATAGGATGTTTATCTATCTTTTTTTTAGTTCTTGTTTTAACTTTTTTAGGTATCAACTGATAATCAATTGAACCATCAGATTGATTAGGAGTGATAACTAACTTATTATATTTATTAGGATTATTTTCAACATCTAAGAATATTTTGGAGAATAAGTCTTCTACTGGTCCAATTAAGCCACTAGCCCCTATATTTATTTTAGTAGCCTTATCAATAATAAGTTCTATTAAGCTATCAAAGTCTTGTTTATCGATCTCAATTCCTTCTTTTTCAAGTGCTTTAATTCTAGTCATTAGGACGCTATCTTCAGCGTTTAACAGAATATCTTTTAGGACATCACGTTTTTTACTTATATCATCTAATTTGGCAATTACAGGAAGACGTCTGGCTAATTCAGGAATAATGCCACCATCTTTTATTATTTGCTCAGTAGTAATCTTTTTAGTTTCCTTTTTATTACTTTCAATATCAAATCCTATAGGCCTATATGCGGCAGCTTCATATATTTTTGAAAAGGCCCCGCAACATATGAATAGAATGTTAGTAGTATCCATAACAATACTTTCTTGTTCAGAAACAGGAATTATTTTTTCAGTACCTTCGATTATCTTTAATAATTCATTTTGAACAGCACTAGAGCCTAGCTCACCAATGTTTTGATTAGTGCCTATTTTATCAAATTCATCGACAAAGATGATACCATTTTCTGCATATTCAAGATCATTTCCGCTGCTGATATAATGGTTTAATAACAATTCATCGACACTAGATCCTTGATAACCTGTTTGGCTAGTTCCGGCAAGGCCATACATGCTTATTGGTATATCTAAAACTTTTCTTAATTTATTAAAGATAGCTGTTTTACCACAGCCAGCAGGGCCTATTACCAAAATGTTAGCTTTAGGAATAGTAGGATATCTATATTTCATCCAGATGCTAGAAACTATTTTTTCAACGACTTCATCTTGTCCTTTAATAGCCTTCTTTATTTCATTTATTAGATCATTAGGAGTAGCAAAATCTTGAATATCTTCTTCTTTCTCTGAAGATTTGTTAGTAGTCTTTTTAGGAGAAGTCTTTTTGGCTACCTCTTCATCTATCATTGTTATTGCTTCAAAAAAGAAAGGAGTGTCGACATCTTCAAGAATAGATTCAATATCGTTTTCTTTATCATACATAGTTATCATACAGAAACTATCGTCTTCTTTATTTAGATTTTTGGTATATGTATATTTTTGAGCATCTTTTAATAAGATTTCTTTAATTTGTTCTAATGTCTTATCAGGATATTCTTTTAAAAGTTCATAGATGTTTCGACGGTTAGCATAACCATTACCAATTTCTGATAAACTGACAATATGACAATAAACATTTTGTTCAGTATCAATAAAGACATCTTCACCATGATAGTAAAATCCCTCGATAACTTTAAATGGAACAAAGCCAACGGTCTTGTCTTTTTCTGTTGGAACTCTTTTATATATTATTGCTAATTCATTTATATCTTCAACCATGTCCCCACTCCTTCCTAATCTCTTATCTTAATATGTAATTCACGAAGTTGTTTTTCATCTAACTCATTTGGGCCACCCATAAGTAAGTCGGCACCTGATACATTAGGTGGAAATACTTGAACTTCTCTTAAGTTTTCTTCGCCGGTTAAAAGCATTATAATTCTGTCAATTCCAGGGGCCATACCAGCGTGTGGAGGAGCGCCATATTGGAAGGCAGTATATAGTGAGCTAAATTTCTTTTTAATTATTTCTTCATCATAGCCAGCAATAGCAAAGGCTTTCTTCATAATTTCAATATCATGATTTCTTACGGCACCTGATGCCATTTCGTTACCATTACATACGAAGTCATATTGGTTAGCAACAATATCGGCAGGATTACCATTAAGGGCCTCTAGGCCACCTCTTGGCATATTAAATGGATTATGTTCAAAATCCCATCTTTCTTCTTCTTCATTCCATTCATACATTGGAAAATCATATATGATACAGAATTCGAAACGATTGTTATCAATTAGATTTAATTCTTGGCCTAATTTTATACGAAGATTGCCCAATATTTTGGCACATTTCTTCTTATCAGCAATAATAAATACAACATTACCAGGTTTTAAATCTAATGATTTCTTTAACTCTTCTCTAGTTTCATCAGTCATAAATTTATCTAAGGTTGATTTAAAGGTTAAATCTTCATTTACTTTTATATAACTTAATACACCGCCAATACTTTTAACGTATTCTTCCATTTGCTTATACCAAGAATTAGATTTATCAATAGAATCCACTTTAATACCTCTAATAGTGGTATCTTTAAATGGAGCAAAATCCATCTTTGACAAAACATCTGTTAATTCTGTTATAACTAATGGATTTCTTAAATCTGGTTTATCTGAACCATATTTAGCCATAGCTTCTTTCCAAGATATTCTTCTAAATGGTCTTGGTGAAACTTCTTTATCACTAAAGTGTTTAAAGGTTTCATAGAAAACAGTCTCCCCTACTTTAAAGACATCTTCTTCAGTAACAAAACTCATTTCTAAGTCTAATTGGTAGAATTCTAATGTTCTATCAGCACGACAATCTTCATCTCTAAAGCATGGTGCTATTTGAAAGTATCTATTAAAACCAGATACCATTAGTAATTGTTTATATATTTGAGGCGCTTGTGGTAAAGCATAAAATTTGCCTTTGAAATTTCTGGATGGAATAACGAAGTCTCTTGCTCCTTCAGGACTGCTTGTTGAAATAATTGGCGTACTGATTTCGGTAAAGTTCATATTTTTCATAAGTGTTCTAATATAGTCAATAACTTTACTTCGAAGTAATATATTATTATGTATTTTAGGATTTCTAAGATCTAAATAACGATATTTAAGTCTAGTATCTTCATTGGCTTCGGTACTTCTAGATATTTCAAAAGGTAAAACGTTAGCAGCTAATCCAAGTATCTCAAAGTTTGAAATTAGCACTTCTATTTCACCAGTTTTCATATTAGGATTAGTCATACCTTCGGCTCTTTTTCTAACAGTACCAGTAACGGTAATGGTACTTTCTCTAGTTAAATCTTTAAATTTATCAATATCCTCACTTATTAATTGAACAACACCTGTTTCATCGCGTAAGGTAATGAATACCAATCCTCCAAGATTTCTTTTTTGTTCAACCCATCCAGCAACACGTACTTCTTTACCAACATGTTCTAAATTCAATTCACCACAATAAATATTTCTGTAAATATTCTCTTCCATTTTTTTATCCTCCTTAAAAATTAAAAGCACAAAAATGAAATATAAGGACGGAGTTGCCGCGGTGCCACCTTATTTCACTTTCGTGCGCTTTATTTTAAATATATATTGTCAGTCTTTGTTTGATATTTATTTGTCACTAATAAACCAAAAACTAAATTAATTATAACATAATCATAATTAATTGCAACAAATTATTAAAAAAAGATAGAAAAATCTATCTATTTATGATGCAAATTCAGCAGCAATATGATCACCTAATGTTGAAGTGAAACTTAAACTAGCGTTTAGATGATTATTTTGAGTTAATGGTTGATCATTATTATTATCGCTTAACCATATTACTAAGTAATAGTCAACGCTATATGGAGTTGTCTGGCCATCAGGTAAATTAAAGTTTATAGCAGTGCTATTTAACTGAAATGGGTTATCGGTAGTTGTTGATAAACTGGCAATATCGGATGCTCCCGTATAAGTATTACCTGATTTTGTTAAAAGTTGATATTTTAAAACGTTATTACCAAATGTGGTACCACTATTGGTAACTATTTTACCAGTAAATGTTTGGGCAACGCCATTATTGGATAAGGTTATTTTAAATAAATTGCAAGCTGTATATCCTCTTGAATCAGTGCATACTTCACTAGCGGTTAGGGCTGAAGTTAAAGATGAATCTTTAAGAGGAATCATCTCGCCATCAACAATGGCATCAACAACTATTCCTGAACTAGTATTAAAAGTATTTCCTTGTAACCCAGTAGTATCATCAGTCCTACCATAGAAATAAGCATATGTCATACCGCCAAAAGTCGATAAGATGCCGGCAATAGCAAAAGTAAAAATTAAAATTAAAGTCGTTTTTTTATTCATTTTACATCATTCCTTAGCTTCCAGATATTGAACCTGTAATCTCAGTATTACCAGCTGAACGATATGTAACAATGGCATTAAATGAACCTCCGCCATCGTATTCATCTTGATTATAATTGTAATTGGGAACCCATATTAATAAACGATATGTTTTTACTTCGTTTGCAGCAAGTGGATTAATGCTTGAAAGGGTTTGTTCAGTATTTGGAACAACAACTGTCTTATTGACAACAGTATTATCTTCATCATCTAATAATAAATATTTTAAATGTTCAATTTCATTGGTGCTAAATTTAATAGTGCCATTATAAACTAATTCTGGTCCTAAATTGGTAACGGTGATGGTATATGCTTCACAAGCACCAAAGCCACGGACATCAACACATTCATTTTCATAAGCAGTCATTACATCATCATGTTTATTTTCAGCGGGTACTTCCTCATCATTTAAAGGAATTAGTTTATTATCGGTATATAGTGGTTCAATCTCTAAATTAATACCCACACTGCCTGATTTTACACCTAATGCTCCTTCTCCACTATTAGCAGTTTGAGTAAAATAAGCAAAAGTACTACCTACCAAAACGAAAATGAAGGTTAATGAATAGACAACCATTAGAAACTTATTATTTTTCATATAATCACTCTCTATCATAATATTATCAAAAAATTAGAAAAATTGCAAGATAAAGAAAAAAAAATTAACACCAATCGGTATTAATTTTTATTTTTATACTTTATTAACTGAATGTAGCCATAACTTTGCTACCACCAGCAGCTTCAAGAGTAAGCGTACCAGTGTATGAACCAGTTATATCTTTTGTATCATCATTGTTTTGGCTTTCATTAGCATTTTCAATGTATACCATTAGGTAATATACACTAGGAGTAGTACCTAATGCAGCACCTTGGTGCATATCGAATGTGCCATTAGATACGTTGAAACTGCCGCTTGTTCCAGTTACAGGAGAAGCACCACCAATTACTGCAGCACCAGTACCAGCATCATCACTAGCAGTATAAACTATGTAATGATATTTAGATACGTTTGCAGGAGTTGCATTTTGACTTGCTAAAGTTGCAGTTAATGACGTCAACTTAAGAGATGCTGAAGCCATAGGGCTACCAGAAGAAGCTTCAATTTTGTATACTTGGCAACCAGTATATTTAGTTGTGTCGCCAGTTTCGCCTGAAGTTGATTCGCATTTATTTGCTAATGCAGTTGCAAAATTTGAAGTAGTGATATTAGTTGGAACTAAATCAGTACTACTTGCAGTTGCACCAGTAAATGTAACTCTTGTTACTTCAAGGGTTAATACGCCGCCTTCAGTTCCACCTAAAGTTTGACCAGAGATATCGCCTTCACCTGATTGAGCTTGAGCACTGAAGAACGCGAATGTTGCTCCAATTATTGCTACGACTAATGTAGCAACACCTACAACTCCTAAGAATATTCCTTGTCCATTCTTGTTTTCCATATTTCTTATCCTCCTTACTGTAATAATCATAACAGAAATTAATAATAAATGCAATACTTAAATCAAAAAAAAGTAAAAAAAAGAAACTAATCAAAATAAACTTAGTTGACTAGTTTCTGGCATATCGCCAAATATGCCCATCAGTTTCATTTTGTCGATTAAAGTAGTCGATACTTTGCATCTATTTTGGAAGTCTTCAATCGAGATAAATGGATGTTTTTTAGCTTCTGCTTCAATATTTTTAGCAACGACATCGCCTAAACCATCTATGGAACTAAATGATGGGATAACAGTTTTATCATCCAGTACGCCAAATGTTAAGGCTTTGCTTTTATAAAGATCAACATTAGCAATTTTAATGCCTCTAGCCGTTGCTTCAAGGGCTAATTTTAGGCATTCAGCTATGCCCGCTTCTTTGTTGGTTGCATCATATCCTTTTTCATTTATTTCGATTAATTTTTCTTTAATGGCATCATATCCATGAATCATTGCTTCAACATCAAAATCGGTAGCCTTTGTTGAAAACCATGAAGCATAGTAATATGCTGGCATATGAACTTTATACCAGGCAATACGAAAGGCACTTATAACATAAGCAGCAGCATGTGCTTTAGGGAACATGTACTTTATTTTAGCGCATGAATCAATAAACCATTTCTCAATACCAGCGCTTTCCATAGTTTTAACATGTTCAGCCCAGGTATCTTTATCTTTACTAGCTTTTCCTTTACGAACAAATTCCATTATTTTAAAAGCTTTTATTGGTTCTACCCCATGATACATTAGATATACCATGATATCATCACGGCAGCCGATTACTTCTTTAAACGGAACAATATTATTTCTAATTAGTTCTTGGGCATTACCTAGCCATACATCAGTACCATGTGACAATCCTGATATTTTAATTAACTCAGCAAAGGTTGTTGGTTTAGTATCTTCGACCATACCAATAGTAAACGGAGTTCCAAATTCAGGGATACCTAGGGTACCAGTTTTACACATGATTTCTTCTTCAGTAACGCCTAGAGCTTTTGTTGAAGTAAATATAGACATAGTCTCTTTATCATCGAGAGGAACCTTAGATACATCTGTCCCTGTTAGGTCTTGGATAAGACGCAATTGAGTGGGATCGGAGTGACCTAAGATATCTAGTTTAAGTAAATCTTGGTCAATAGCGTGATAATCGAAATGAGTGGTTCGCCAAGCACTGGTAGCATCGTCAGCTGGATACTGGAACGGGGTAAAATCAGAGACTTCCATGTAATCAGGGACAACGACAATACCGCCGGGATGCTGTCCGGTTGTTCTTTTAACGCCAGTACATCCGACAGCCAATCTTTCTATTTCGCAAGTTCTTTTATTGGTAATACCACGATCTTCGTAATAACCCTTTACAAAGCCAAAGGCCGTTTTATCGGCAACAGTACCAATAGTTCCAGCGCGGTATACATTATCAACGCCAAATAGGACTTTGGTGTATTCATGAGCTGAGGCTTGATTCAAATCAGAGAAATTAAGGTCAATATCAGGTACTTTATCAGCATTAAAACCTAAGAAGGTAGCAAATGGCATGTCTTGGCCGTCTTTATACATTGCTTCACCGCATTTAGGACAAGCAAGATTAGGTAAATCGAAACCACTTGAATAAGTAGCACCTAGTTCATTACCTTCTTCATCTTTAAAGATGCTGTGTTGACATTTTAAACAGCGATAGTGAGCTGGGAGTGGATTTACTTCGGTTATTCCCATCATAGTTGCTACGAAACTAGAGCCGACAGAACCACGAGAACCAACTAGATAGCCTTCGTCATTAGAGTGTTTAACTAATCTTTGAGCAATTAAGTATATTGGATCAAAACCACCACCAATAATACCACCTAATTGTTTTTTCACTTTTTTAGCAAGGCTATCATCAATCAATTCGCCATCTTTCTCATTATCCCATGATTCTTTAGTATAATCACTGACTAATTCCTTGACAGCATCAAATCCGGCAAATACAGTATCATGAACATGATTGAATATTTCGTTTTCTAATTCTTCGGCTTTTACTTCATCTTTTAAACGTTCTGACCATATTTTATAAACAATATCACCATATAATTCTTTGGCAATACGTTCTTCAATGTTGTGTGGCAGTGGATTACCATACCAGTCGCTAGCTTTAGTATAAACTAAATCGGTAACTACGCGGGGACAATCCAAATAGCTTTTACCATCATCACTTTTTACACGGGGAGAAAATGGAATGCCACCGGTATCAATAATTACTTCAATAACATCGACCATATCTAATATTTTATTGGTATTAGTAACTACTATCTCATAGGCCAAATCTTCTCCTAAAAAGCTAAAGTCTTCAAGCATTTCAGAAGTAGTTCGAAAATGCTGAGACGGAATATTTTTAATTTCTTTTTTGGCAAGAGGGTGTCTTCCACCACCGGGAACTTTTTGATTGACAATAATCTCACGATATATTTTATCTTCTCTTGTAAAATGATGGACATCACCTGTAGCAACGATTATTTTACCGGCTTCTTTGGTAGCATTTATTACTTTTTTAATGTGATTCTTTAATTCTTCTTCATTAGCGAAATCGCTAGTTTGAATTAAATGATTATATACTTCAGGAGGCTGAACCTCAACATAATCATAGAAGTTTATGATATTAGTAAGTTCCTCCCCTTCTTTACTTCTAGCTTCAAGAAAAACTTCTGATTCATAGCAGCCACTACCAATAATTAATCCTTCACGAAGTTCATTCAATTTGCTACGTAAGATTCTTGGCGTTTTATATAAATAAGTAGTGTTAGCTAGGGAGATAATTTTAAATAAATTTTTAAGGCCTTTTTTATTTAAAGCAATGGCATTAAAATGATAAGTACGACCAAATTTATATATTTCATCTTTAGGTACTAAATGATCTAAATCATTAATCGTTTTATTATTTTGGCTAATTAATTTTTGAATCATTTTAGCAAATACTCGGGCAGTTCCTTCGGCATCATAATCTGCTCTATGGTGGGCTGTTTCATCCCAAGGAACATTGTATCTCGCAACAAGGGCTGATAAGCCATGTCTAGCATATCCTTGGTCTATTGTACGAGATAATTCAAGGGTATCGATAACAGTATTATTAAGTTCCCCTAAATTATATTTCTTCATCGCACTAGTTAAAAATGAGATATCAAATTTAGCGTTATGGGCAACAAGTGGAGCATCCCCTACCCACTCTAAAAAGCGCTTGGTTACTTCTCCCTCGTTATCTTTATCTTTAACCATATCATCAGTAATATTAGTTACTGATGTAATTTTTTCAGAAATATGACGTCCTGGATTAATTAATTCATCAAATTTATCGACAATTTCATCATTACATAATTTGACAGCACCAATTTCAATCATCTGATCAGTGCCGCCAGCATTAAAGCCAGTTGTTTCAGTATCAAATACAACATATGTGGTTGTGTCAAGTGGCAAATCAGTTGGTCTAATAGCAATATCAACGGTATCATCAACAAGGGTTAATTCGGTCCCATATAAGCCCTTAAAATAATCTTTAGGATCATCAATTTTGCTATTATGCGCAGTAATTAAACCATAAGCTATAGGAAATGCTTGACAGCCATTATGGTCAGTTATGGCAACTCCTTTATAGCCCATGTTGATAGCCTTAGTAACAAGTTCACAAGTGTGTTTTCCTAAATCAACATTAGTTATACCATCCATTTGGCTCATCATCGTATGAGCATGTAATTCAACTCTTTTAATAGGTTCATTATCAACAATTTCTACTTTAGGAGGCGCTTCAGCCAATTCAACATCTTTATATCTAGTATTAAAGACTATTTCGTTAGCATATTTATCCATTGCAGCACGGCCATAAAAATTGTACCAAGAGCCTTCTTTTAATAATTTTTTAATAAGAGAATATTCATCATCATCTTTGGTAAACATCTTAACATACATACTGTCAGTATTATCAGTTACCTTAAGTGTAATAATCTTATATCCTGTTTTAGATTCAAAATATTCGATACCAAAAATCATTCCTTTTATATTAATATTTTCAACCTCATAAATAACATCCTTAATTGGCGTTATTTCAGTACTTTTTTTAGCACGGAATGGGGTCTTCTTTTCAATAGGCTCAGCTTTCTTTTCAGTTATCGATTTTGTAATAGCTGCAGAAGCTTCCTTTTCTTTAGCTATTTTATTTTTTACTTCTTCTGAGCCATCAATAATTAAGTCAATATCGATATCAGCATCAAATCCAAAGCACTTTAAAGAATCAATTAATTCTTCTTTAATTGATATCATACTGGTACATTCAATCTTATTATAAACAGATACTTTAATAGTTTTATCATTTATCTCGACATCGCGATCTAAGAAGACATTATACTTATTATGTTCAAGACAAATATTTTTTAAAATACTCAAGTAGTATTCTTTAATCAATGAATAATCGACATTTTTTGATTGTATATATAATTTGATAGTGGGTACTGTATTAAAATGAGAAACTAATTTATATAGAACATTATTGTATATATCAATTGGAATAATGTCAGTAGTATTAATAATAAAGTCAATTTGTTTATTATTATCATATACTACCACTTTATCAATAGAGGCATCAGTAAAATAAGATAATAAATTATCTTCAATTCCTACTTCATTAAATAAATTAGTTAGTTTATTATTCATACAGCATCACTTCATTCTTTCTTTATCTATTTTAACATAAATAATATTTTTATGAATATCTATTTACACTAATTTAACAAAAAAAGCGAGACTAAAATCTCGCTTATTTTTTTACTTATCTTTTTTTCCTAATCCTTCAAGGGCTCTTAATACTTCAACTGGAATAGCAAAGACAACTGTATTTGATTGATCAGATGATAAATCATTTAAAGTTGATAATGTACGTAGATGTAAGGCACCAGGAGTATTACCCATCATATTAGCAGCTTCAGCTAAATTTTTAGCTGCTTCAACTTC
>JAEEGL013283050.1_pt1 | contig 15579 bp, 17 predicted proteins | sample 9134231 | NCBI WGS metagenome assembly JAEEGL01 (sample SAMN16246548, study PRJNA631951) | gut metagenome | biome: gut microbiome; feature: rumen; material: fiber-attached | host: Bos | place: Iran: Karaj | collected 2018-10
AGGGTCTTTCTCTACCAGGTAGACATGAATACCGCGGTCCGCAAGATCCAACGAAGCCTGGATTCCAGCGATTCCTCCACCGATAACCAATGCCGATTTGCTCAAATCATTGCCTCCGTATACCAACTGGTGTTTGGAACAGTTGGGGGTAGTTGGTTCCATATAATAAGGGCATCGAAACAAAATTTTTATAGAAATTTCGGCAGACTTTTATTATCTACCAATAAAAAAAATATTTAGGATTGACTAAAAATAATAATAGCCAGATAGTTCAAGAATCCCGTTTTTTGATATTGTCTGTTTTGATAATGCTACCAATATTATTGTAGAAAAAAATCGGTTTTGGAAAGCTGAAAATTATAAGTAATTATGGATTGGATGTAATATCCATATAATCGTTTAAATATAAGGTTTCGAAAAAAAGATAAGGGGCCCATAGTCTGGCTATGGTCAATGATGGATGGACCGACATCCAACATATAGTGTTACTAATAATAAATTCGTAATAAGTTTCCGCCAATGCCGCCAAAACTACGCGAAAACGGGACACAGCCGTCGGCATGTCTGACAACCGTTATAACCGATGAGGGACTGGGAGCCGGCATGACCGTGAAATCCGTCCGGGGGAGGCGCCGCTACATATCGTTCGAAGTGCCCGAAGGCACCGACCGCGACGGCATAGTTATGGCCCTCGAAAAGGCGGAACCCCCCGTTCCAAGCGCCAAAGCGATAACCTGCGGCAAAGGCAAAGCCGTCATAAGGTGCTCGCCGGCCGACAGGGAGGCGGCGGTCTCCGCGATCTCATCATCTTTCGGGGGATCGAAATCGCTCAGAACGTCTGGGACCCTCCGCTCCCTCCGCGACTTGGACCCGGACCTCAGAGTCCCCCGCAAAAGGAAGAAATGAAGGCGGGACGCAACCCTGCTAAACGTCTTTATATCGGCCATGTTTTCACGCACCCGTTAATAAGGAGTTGAAAGAATGCAACCTGGGCAGATGGCATACGACAAAGGAACCAACATCTTTTCCCCGGACGGAAGGCTTTTCCAGGTGGAATACGCCCGCGAAGCCGTCAAAAAAGGATCGTCAACCATTGGAATCAAGTACAAAGGCGGAGTCGCGCTCATCGTGGACAGAAGATCCCTGAACAGGCTCATCGAACCCAAATCCACCGAGAAAATCCACCAGATCGATGAGTACACCGGATGCGCGACCTCTGGTCTCGTTGCTGATGCCAGGGTTCTCGTGGATTACGCCAGAAGAGTTTCCGAGGACCACAGGGTCAATTTCGGCGAGAACATGTCCGTCGAGATGCTCGTGAAGGAGATCTGCGACGCCAAACAGCAATACACCCAGGGAGGATACCGCCCCTTCGGGACCGCCCTCCTCGTCGCCGGAAGCGATGAGCTTGGCGTGCACCTCTTCGAGACGGACCCTTCAGGGGCGCTCGTGGCATACAAAGCGACCTGCATGGGAATCGGACGCGCGGCCGCGGTCGAAGTCCTCGAGAAAGAGTACGAAGACGACATGGAATTCTCCAAAGCGATGAAAGTCGGCCTCGAAGCCCTCGAAGCCGCCATCGAAGAGGAGCCCAAAGCGGACTCCATCGAGATCAGCGTTGCCGAGGAAGGCAAGAAATTCAGGAGACTCTCCGGATCCGAGATCGCGGAGATCATCGCCAACAAACAATGAAGGCATCGAAATGGTCAGCCTCGACGACGCGATAACAGCCAAACTTGAGACCCACGGCGAAACGTTCGAGATCCTACTTGACCCCAAGGTAGTGGATTTGATCAAGCAGGGAAAGGAGTTTGACATAGTAGAATACATGGCCGTCGAGGAAGTCTTCAAAAACGCCAGCAAAGGGACCAAACCCGCGGAAGACAAGATCAAAGAGGCGTTCGGAACCGACGATATCGGCGAGATCGCGAGGAAGATAGCGGAAAAGGGCGAGATACAGATAACCGCGGAGCAGCGCAAGGAAATGCTCGAAGCCAAGAGGCAACAGGTTATCGCGTACATAGCATCCAACGCCATCAACCCCCAGACCCATACCCCGCACCCGCCTCTGAGGATCCAGCTCGCTCTCGATGAAGCCAAATTCCGCGTCGATCCCTTCAAACCCCTTCAGAAGGAGATCGATGATGCCATGAAGCTTCTCAGGCCGATGATCCCCATAAAATTCGAGAAAAGCCGCATAGCCATCAAACTGAATGGCTCGGACTATGGCCGCTGCTACGACGATCTGATCCATTACGGGATCGTCGAAAGGGAGGAGTGGACCTCGGACGGCTCATGGATCGGGGTTATGGAGATCCCCGGCGGGCTGACCAACGAAATCACGGACAAGCTGAAGCATAAGACGAAAGGAACGGCATCCGTGAAACTGCTTAAGTGACAATGAGAGTGATAACAGATGGAAAAGAGAAATGCCAGGCAGACGCGCGAGATCGTCGTCCCGGGCGATGTTCTTGACGGATCTGGGATGAAGCCCGGCGAGAACGCTTACGTGTTCGACGGCAAAGTCCGCGCCAGCGTCATGGGCGTCAGAAACGTCTTCCAGAACACGGTCGGGGTCATACCCCTGAGAGGATGCTACATGCCGACGTCAGGGGATACCGTGATCGGCATCATCGTGGACATCGGCCCCTCCAACTGGCTGATTGACATTTGCGCGCCGTATCCCGCTCCCCTCCACGTCAACGAAGTGCCGTGGAAAGTGGAGTTCGGAGACACATCCAGATATCTGAATATGGGACAGGTCGTCCTGCTCAAGGTCCTGTCCGTCGACGAGAGCAAGAAGATCAACGTCACCATGAAGGATTCCGGCCTCAGGAGGCTGGAGGGCGGGAGGCTCGTCAAGATCTCCCATTCCAAGGTATCCAGGATCATAGGCAAGAGCGGATCGATGATCTCCATGCTGAAGAACATGACCGACTGCCGCATCACCGTTGGGCAGAACGGCATGATATGGATAGACGGGGACGACAGAAACGCTGATGTCGCCGCCCAAGCGGTGAAAATGATAGAGGCCAAGGCCCAGGCCAGCAATCTCACGGATAGGGTCAGAGAATACATAGAGAGCGAGCTCCCCCAGGAAGAGGACGAATACGAAGAGGAGGAGGACTTACAATGAGCGGACATACTGATATGGTATTGGTTGACGAGAACGGAATGAGGATCGACGGGCGCACCGCCGAGGAGCACAGGCAGATCAAAGTGGAAGCCGGAGTGCTGCACAACGCCGACGGCTCCGCATACGTGGAAATAGGCAAGAACAAGGTCCTCGCGGCCGTATATGGGCCGAGGGAGTGCCACCCCAGGCATCTGCAGAACCCCACCAAGGCGATCGTGCAGTGCAAATACAACATGGAAGCCTACTCCGTAAGCGACAGGAAGAGGCCGGGCCCGGACAGAAGGTCCGTCGAAATCTCCAAGCTCATCTCCGAGGCTCTGGAGAAAGTCGTCCTCACCGAGCTCTACCCCAGGGCTTCCATCGACGTCTACATCGAGATTCTGCAGGCCAACGCCGGGACCAGGTGCGCCGGGCTCACCGCCGCATCGGTTGCCCTCGCCGACGCCGGCATCCCCATGAGGGACATCGTCCCCGCCATCGCGGCCGGGAAAGCCGACGGGCACGTGCTCCTGGACCTCAACAAAGAGGAGGACAACTACGGCCAGGCCGACGTCCCCATCGCGATAATTCCTTCCACAGACGAAATAGTGCTGCTCCAGATGGACGGGAACATGACCCGCCAGGAATTCGACCGCGCCATAGAGCTGGCGGTCGGGGCATGCCACGAAGTCTATGGCCTCCAAAAGGACGCCCTGAAGAGGCGCTATTCCAAACCCGCCGAGGAGAGTGAGTGAGCATGGGCAGCGAGATAATGTCCGATATTAAGCGCGACCACATCATGAAGCTTCTCGAAGACGGGAAGAGAGAGGACGGCCGCGGGACCACCGATTACAGGAACATCAAAATCGAGACCGATTGCATCGAGAGCGCCGACGGATCCGCCGGAGTGTACCTCGGGAACACCAAAGTCATGGCCGGAGTGAAGATCATCCCCGGCACCCCGTTCGCGGACACCCCCAACATCGGCGTGCTCACCACCGGAGCGGAATTCCTGCCCATGGCGCACCCCTCGTTCGAATCCGGACCCCCCGGAGAGGACGCGATCGAACTCGCCCGCGTCGTCGACCGCGGAATCCGCGAATCCGGCATGGTAGACGTCGAGGCCCTGTGCATAACCCCCGGAGAGGAGGTTTGGATGTGCTTCGTGGACATCTATGTCCATGACTACGACGGCAACCTTTTCGATGCCGCCAACCTCGCGGCCGTTTCGGCCCTCAAGACCGCCACCATCCCTTGCGCCCAATACGGCAAGGGCGAGGACAAACCTCTGCCGGTCACTTGCACCCCCATATCCGTTACGGAATCGAAGGTCGGAAACACTTTAATAGTAGACCCAAATTTCGACGAAGAGCAGATTTCAACCGCCCGCTTGACCGTCACCACTGATGACAACGGCAATTTCAGGGCAATGCAGAAAGGAGGATGCGGATCGATCACCCTGGACGAACTGAGCCTCTGTCTGGACAGGGCCGTGGAAAAGGGTGCTGAGATCAGGAAAATCATCGGGTGATTAAGATGTCAAAAAGAACAGTCAAAGTAGGGAGCGCAGGAAGGTTCGGCGCCAGGTACGGAGTCATCGTTCGCAACAGGGTCAAGACCATCGAGGCCAGCCAGAAAGCGAAGCACGAGTGCCCCGTCTGCCACCACGAGTCCGTGAAGAGGGTCAGCTCCGGCATCTGGTCCTGCAGACGCTGCGGAACCAAATTCGCTGCCGAGGCATACAGCCCCTACGCGAAGAAAGAGATCTCCAAGGTTTCCGAGCAGTGAACGGGTGATCCGATTGTACAGATGCGCCAAATGCAACGAACCTGTCAGGAGCGACCCGAAAACCCTCGGACTTCAGTGCGAGAAATGCGGGTCCAAGATATTCTTCAAGGAAAGGCCTTCCACGAAGAAGACCCTGTATTCGGACTGAGCATGTACAGCGCCGAACTCAGGATCGAAGGCGATGCCGCCGAAGCGACCTTGCCTTCCATCGGCCCTGAGGCGGGACGGGAGCTTCCCCGCACGGAGACGGAAATCGTTTCCGATGGGGAGGCCACCGTCATACGCATCAAAGCCGCCGATGCCTCATCCATGAGGGCAGCGCTCAATTCATATCTGGAATGCATCAGGATAATCGAAGACATCCACAGACTCACGGAAGTAAGACAATGAACGGTATCAGCCCCCAACTGCAGAATCAGATAGCGCAGTTCCAGCAGGTCCAGCAGCAGCTTCAGGCCATCTCAAGCCAAAAGGCGCAGATGGACTCCCAGAAGCGCGAGATGGAGAGGACTCTCGAGGAGCTCGGCAAGAGTTCCGGAGCGGTCTACAAATCCGTTGGGACCCTCCTGATAAAGGTCGAGGACGTCCAGGCCCTGAGAAGCGAGCTTGAGGAGTCCATCGAGCTCATGGACGTGAGGATCGGATCACTCGCCCGCCAGGAGAGCGGACTGAGAGAGAGGTTCCAATCCCTCCAAGAGACGATCAACGCCGCCATGGGCAGGACCCAGGCATAAATCGTCCCCTTCCGCGGGATTCCCGCGGTTTTTTCCCTTTTCACAGCGATTCTTGGGCGATAATTGTTGCAGACGCGATGGACGGCCGAATTGGAACGCGAAAACAGCCGGGCAATAATTATAAGGTCGCGACAAGGGATTCCGATCCGAATCCTGCCGGCCCCCGCAGGAGCCCGCAAGGGGTTTGCTGCCTTCCTCAGCGGAAGACAAGACCCAGAAGCTCAGCCATCAGGCGTATCGCTTCGAGGGCCAGGGTCAGTTTGGCATGCGGCCCCTGGCCCTTACCTTCTTCGAAAATGCATTCGAAAATATGATGAACATTAAGTAACCAGACGCATAATCCGGTCAGAAATGCGTGCCGCCGAATCTATCGCAGCGGCATGGAGGCAGGGAGACAGCATGGAGAACGGAAATGACGCCGCAGAAGAGCGGATGTCTGAATATGCGTTGGTCCTAGATGACGTGCATAAATCCTACGGCAACAGGGAAGCCGTGCATGGGATATCGCTGAACGTCAGGAAAGGCGAGATCTTCGGGCTCATCGGGCACAACGGTGCGGGGAAAACCACCACGCTGAGGATGATATCCACCATCCTGCGCATAACGTCGGGTACGATAAAAGTCTGCGGATATGACGTGGCTGCGGAGCCGGACAAGGTCAGGGAGATAATCAGCTACCTCCCGGAGGATGCGGGCGCATACAAAGACCTCACCGGCCGCGCATACCTGGATTTCATATCGAAATTCTACGCGTCCGGCGAGACGCAGAAAGAGATGTGCGACAAAGGCATCGAAATAGCTGACTTGGGGGAAAGAATAGACTCCAAGGTCGACACCTACAGCAAAGGGATGATGCGCAGGCTGCTCATAGCCAGGGCGGTGATGCCGTCCCCCAAGCTGGCCATCATGGATGAAGTGACCTCGGGATTGGACGTCATCAACGCCTTCGAAATCAGGGAGCTCATCAGAGACATATCGAAAAGCGGCGTGACGGTGATAATGTCGTCCCATAATATGTTCGAGGTCGACATGCTCTGCGACAGGGTCGCTATGATGGACCACGGGAACATCATCCTGATGGGAACGCCTGAGGATCTGAAGAAACAGTTCAATGCGGATAACCTCGAGGAAGTCTTTGTGAAGGCGGTGAAAAACGCATGAGCCATCTTACCAACATAGTGAAGAAAGAGCTGAAAGAGCTCCTGACGCCGGGATCCGTGATCTCGGTCGTGCTTATGATGGTGCTTTTCGCGATGCTTGGGGGGCTCATCGGCGGCGAGGTGGAGAAGGCCAAGATCCTCCCGGCGATTTCGGTTGTAGACGGGGATAACGGAGAGGTGACCCTTCCTGACGGGACCTCCTGGAGCCTCGAAAGGAGCGTGGAACTGATCTATTCGTCATCCATCCCGGAGGGCGCGTCCGTCAGCGATTACATCATAAAACTGACGTCCACCAAAGACGCCGGCGGGAATATCGACTATGATGACCTCCAATCTAAGATGAAATCGGCGGGCACTGCCTGCGCCATGATTGTGCCGGACAATTTCGCGAGCTCCATAGCCAACAAAACGCAGGCCGGCCTGGAACAGTTCTACATATACGAACCCACCGGGATGTTCGGCACCGCCCCTTCGTCGGTCGCGTCCACCATAGTGTCGTCTCTGAACGTCCTCCTGTCCAGGGCGCTGCTGACCGAGGAATTCGGCCAAAAGGACTATGCGTTCTATATCGATCCGATAAAGACGAACGACATAGGCACCATGGTCAACGGGAACTATGTGAAGGATGTGACCCCGGCCGCGATAGCGAACCAGGTATCCAGCCAGACGATGCTGGTTCCCATGGTGATCATGATCATCATAATGATGGTCGGGAGCATCGTGATAAGCTCGATGGGCTCCGAAAAGGAGAACAAGACGCTGGAAACGCTCCTCACAATGCCCATAAGAAGAACGACGATTGTCACCGGGAAAATCATCGCCGCGGCGCTGGTGGGCCTGATATACGGCCTGGCGTACATGTTCGGGATGAGCTTCTACATGAACGCCCTGACATCAGAGATAACTTCAGGAGTCAGCCTGGAAAGCATCGGGCTCGGCCTCGGGCTGCAGGATTACGCTTTCCTGATGGTGTCGATGTTCCTCTCGATAATCTGCGCCCTCGGATTGTGCATGATTCTGGGCGCGTTCGCCAAGAACAACAAGTCCGCCCAGACCATGACGCTGCCCATAAGCATCCTGGCCATGATCCCCATGTTCATCATCATGTTCTCCGGATGGTACGGATCCTCGGCGCTGGTGCAGGCGCTGCTGTTCATAATACCGTTCTCGCACCCGATGATCGCCGTAGAGGCCCTGATGTACAACGATTACGCGCTGGTCTTCTCGGGCATAGGATACATGGCGGCATTCGCATTCGTAGCCATCATGGTAACCGTTAGGCTGTACAACTCGGACATATTGGTGACCGGCCTGGGGCAGAACGGCTTCGTGCAAAGGCTATTCGGCAGGAAATGAGCTGGGGGAGACCCCGGCAAACCTCTTCCCAATCTTTTTGGGCGGTCCGGACGGATGACGGGCCGTTTCCCACTCAAATAACAAATACGTTCCGCGCAATAGACGGCCCATGGATAACATCGCCTCCCTGCTGGAAGGCAAAAGAAAGGTCATACTGGTGCACGGAAACGCCGACATGGACGCGATCGGATCAGCCTACGCATTGGCGGAGCTCTTCCCTCCCGCGGAAGTGTTCGCCCCCAATGGGATGGACCGGATCGCCAAGATCGCATCGGAGAAAGCCGGCATGATCGCCCTCGAAGAATGCGACATAAGCTCATACGAGCTGGCGGTTGTCGTGGACACGTCCGCCCCGGAGCAGCTGGAGACCGATCAGACGATACCTTCGGATGCGGTCGTGATCGACCATCACCGCGACACCGGCGGCTGGGAAGGGCATCCGATGTTCCGCGACGAGACCCGCGTATCGTGCTGCGAAATCATATTGGATTTTTATCTGAGAGCCGGAAAGAAACCTTCCAAGGAGGCTGCGATGATGCTTCTCGGAGGCATGATCACCGACAGCGGCGGATTCCAGTTCGCCGATCCCCGTACCTTGCGCGCGTTCGCGGCTCTTATGGAAGGATCCGGAATCCAGATGGACGAAGCCTTGGAATTCACCAGAGCTCCGGTGAGCATCTCCGAGAGGGTGGCCATGCTGAAAGCGATGGAGCGCGTGAAATTCGATCGTGTGGGGGCTTTGGTCGTCGCCACCACGGTGGCAGGGAGCTTCGAATCGTCTGTATGCAGGGCCCTTCTTGGCGCCGGTGCGGACATCGCGTTCGCCGGTTCCCAGAGGGACGACGAATTCCGCCTGAGCGGCAGGGCGACGCAGGATGCGGTCAGAAAGGGCATAGACCTGGGCTCTATCATGTGCTCAGCCGGCGTGGAGACGGAAAGCACCGGTGGCGGGCACGCCGGCGCCGCCGGGATCTCCGGCATAGGGGATGTCGAAGCGATGCTGCACATCTGCTCCCTGAAGTCCATGGAGGTCATGAGGGAGATCAAAGCCAGGGAGATGGCTGCGGAAGAGGAGAGACCATGAGCACGGACTATCCTCTGCTGAGGGAATGTTACCTGTCAAGCACGGTCAAGGACCGTAACGGCTACAACTATTTCCAGAACCCCATCAGCGACGGCGTCCCGTCCGTTGATCCGGCCGTTCTGAACGAGACCGCGGACGGGATCATATCTCTGTCGAAAGGTGATTTCGACATGATACTCGCGCCGGAGGCCATGGGGATACCGTTGGGGACGGCTATATCGCTGAAGACCGGCAAGCCGTTCTCGGTCGTCAGAAAGAAATCCTACGGGCTTCCCGGCGAGATCAAACTGACGCAGAAGACGGGATATTCCCATTCCGAAATGTTCCTCAACGGCGTCCGCCCCGGGATGAAGGTGATGATCGTGGATGATGTCGTCGATACCGGAGGCACCTTGGTGGCCATAGCCGAAGCCGTAAGAAAAGCCGGGGGCGAAGTGGCCGAGATAATAACCGCTTATTCCATGCCGGAGGATCTGTCTGAATTGTCTGCCAGGGCCGGAGCCCCGATAAAATCACTGCTCTCCATCGGATTGGACGGCACCAAACCTTTCATCAGATAACGCACGCGCACGCGACTGATTTATCGCTTGCCAAGGAGAGAGGACCGCCATGGACCTCGCCCTGGCAGCTATCTGCCTTCTGCTTTCCGCCGCTGGCGCCGGCCTCGGCACGTTCAGCGGATTGGTGCCGGGGATTCACGTGAACACTCTGGCCGCCATCCTTCTCGCATCCTATCCCGCCCTTGAGGCTTCCATATCGCCGTTCGCCGGGACGGAAGGCGCCGCGATGGGCGTCTGCTGCTGCATAATGGCGGCATCCGTGACGCATTCGTTCCTCGATTTCATCCCGTCTGTGTTCATAGGAGCGCCCGATTCCGAGGATTCCGTTTCGGTGCTGCCGGGCCACAGACTGCTGCTGCAGGGAAGAGGGATGGAAGCCGTCAGAGCGGCGGCGATAGGAAGCCTGATAGGCACTTCCTGCGCAATCCTGATGGCCTTGCCGCTGCAATATGCCCTTCGCTCAGGGTTGGATGGGATCCTCAGTGGCATGACTCCCTTGGCGGTTGCTGGGGCGGCGACTGTGCTGATAATATCTCAGTTCAGAAAAGGGAGCGGAGTGCCTGGGACCATTGCTTTCATCGTATCGGGGGCGCTGGGGGCGGCGGTAATGTGGCTCCCGATTCCTTCGCACGGTCTGTTCGGCGAGGGGTCGCTGATGTTCCCCATGCTGTCGGGCCTGTTCGGGGTGCCGGCGATGTTGACCGCCGCTTCTGAGGGCAGGATGCCGGCGCAGAGAGAATGCTCCGACCCGGAGGTGGCCGCGGCTGGTCTGAAGGGCGTGCTGATGGGATGCGTGGCAGGATGGTTTCCCGGAATCACTTCGACCGTCGGCGCATCCATATCCGCCTGCTTCATGCCTGAGAACAGACCGGAAAGGTTCATCGCTTCTGTAGCTTCGATAGGATCGGTGACGGCGGTCCTCTCGATAGTGACGCTGTCCGTCTCGGGGAGCGGCAGATCCGGCACAGCCTTGGCGATAGGCGAGATCGCCGGGAATTCGCTTTCGGGAACGGCATCGCAGGCGTTCCTGATGCTTCTGGTGGCGGCCGCGATTGGCTCTCTGCTCGGCTATTATTTGACGGTGACGGCAGGGAGAGTTCTCTCGTCGGCTGCCAGCCGCATCGACCAAAAGAAGCTGAACAGAGGCGTCCTCGCACTCACCTCTGTTCTGGTGCTTCTTCTGACCGGACCCTTCGGGTTGGCCGTACTAGCAATATCCGCGTTGGTCGGGTCCATGCCTCAGGCATTCGGCACAGACAGGACGATTCTGTGCGGATGCCTGCTGTTCCCGGTGCTGATCATGCAGCTGCGATCGCAGCCTGGATGATGCCTTGGACATGAAACGGGCATTGTCCACCACGAAGCGCTCGTGGGTTCCGGAACCTATCTCGCCGCATCCGTCACTGACCTGGACCTTGAATACGAGTCTCCTGCGGTCGACCTCGATGAGTTCGGTCTCGCAGACGATCTCTGCGCCTATCGGGGACGGGGCCGAATGGGCTATGTCAAGATGGGTCCCTACGGTGCTCTGCCCTTCCGGAAGCTGGGATGCCACGCTCTCCGATGCGGTGGCTTCGATCAGAGCGACCATCGCCGGGGTCGCGAATACCTCCAGCATTCCGCTTCCGAGTGCGGCCGCAGTGTTTTCCGCCGTGACCTTCGCGGTTTTCCTTCCTTTGGTTCCGATTTCCATGGTTTGGAGCATGAGAGGCCAGTATTTTAGGATTCCATGGACCCTTGGTATGAAAGAAAGGCCGGGGAGCAGAATGTCCGCCCCCCTGGGTTTTCACCTCAGAACTCCCTGAAGTATCACATGCGGGGTTCCGTGGTCATCGACTATTTCCGAGTCGACATTGTAGACATCATGAATCATTTGCTCGTTGATGACTTCATTCGGTTCTCCTATTGCATAGATTTTCCCGGGCCTTTGGAGTACGATGACTTTGGTAGCATACTTGGCGGCAAGATTCAGATCGTGGCTGACGGTAAAACAGGTCATCCCTGTCTTATCGGAAAGCCTCCTCAGGAACGCCGAGACATAAATCTGATGCCTTATGTCCAAATTCGCAGTAGGCTCGTCTAGCATCAGGATTTTGGGCTCCTGGACCAAACCTCTGGCTATGGATACTTTTTGATGCTGCCCTGCGGAAAGCTCGTTGAAATTCCTTTCCGCCAAGTCCTCGATCTCCATCGCTTTGAGAGCTTTGACCGCAACGGCTATGTCTTCCTTGGAAGTCCTCCATTTCTGACGGGAATATCTCCCTATCAGAACGGTATCCAGAACGGACATCACATTGAAATCGGAAGATATCACGGGAACATATCCTATTATCTTCGAAAGATCGCGGAGATCGTATTCTTCTACGTATTTGTCGAAGACGGATACCGTACCGGATTTGGGTTTGATGAGCCCGTCCACAACCCTTATGAGAGTGGATTTTCCGACTCCGTTGGGCCCGATGATGCACACATACTCCGGCTTGTCTATCTGGAACGATATGTCTTCGAGTACTGTGCGCCCGTCGCCATATCCGCACACCACATTATTGAGAGTGATTATGGACATCGCCATGCCTCTTTCTTCTGTTTAAGTATGAGATACAAGAACATCGGACCTCCGATGAACGCGGTGATAACTCCGACCTGAATGACAGCAGGCGCAATGACGGTCCTCCCGACGACATCCGCGATGGTGAGCAGCGCAGCTCCGAATGCGGCAGATGCGGGTATGAGGAACCTGTTGTCCGACCCTATCACCAGCCTGGAAATGTGGGGAGACACAAGACCTATGAATCCGATAAGCCCGGTGAAACTGACGACTCCAGCGGCAAGAAGGGAAACAAGCAGCATGCAGGCGATTCTGAGGGAATTGGCGTTCACCCCTATCGAACGGGAACTTTCATCCCCTGTGGAGAGAACGTTTAGCTTGCGCGACATCAGCTGAAGGATGAAATACCCGACAATGACGACACCTGCCATGAAATAGACCTGCACCCAGGTGGCCCCATCTATGGATCCCACCTGCCATGCAAAAATCGCAGACAGCTTATCCGGGTCCGCCCACAGCTTTATCATCGTGGTGCATGCGTTGAAAATATACATGACTGCAATTCCGGCCATGATCATAGTAGTCGGAGAAGCCCCCTTCATCTTCGATACCACTATGATGACAGCGGTAGGTATTAGAGCGAATATGAATGCGTTGGTTACGATTCCGTATGCCCCGTTGGCCACCGTGAATCCGAGCGCGATGGCAATTGTGGCTCCGAAACCGGCTCCAGAAGATATGCCTGTGGTATAAGGATCGGCAAGAGGGTTGCGGAGGATGCTCTGCATCACAGCCCCTGCGGCACCCAATCCCGCTCCGGCGAGGATTCCGGTACAAATCCTCGGAAGTCTCCAGCCCCATATGAGATAGTCTGCGGTTTCATCGGCTTCCGGAACATTGCCCATCAGGTGTTCGAACACTACCTCATAAGTATGCCAGAATCCGACCTGATAATCTCCGACAGTCATGGCATACCCTGCGGCCAACAGAGCGACAACTAGGCACAATACAATGAACGTGATTTTTTTGATCGTGTTTTTGTGATAGTTTGTTACAGTCTCTTCGATTCTGACATCATCGGCCATCCATGCGTCCACAGCATCGTCGATGATTTTTTCACTGGTATCCAACATTTGACTGCCCCTTCGGAACTGGCGGATCCCTGATGATGGGGTCCGCCAATAAAGACGGGAACGGGCTTTGACGCCCGAACCCGGCAGTTTTGATCAGATATCCATCTGAGGATAGCTGACTTTGTATTCGGTTCCAGTGTAGGAGATGGCTCCGTCCTTGTTCACATCAAGACTGACCACGTTGTAATTGTCGAACCACTCCTGGAGGTCTGCGAGAGCGTCTTCCAAAGTAAACTCGTCAGGATAGATCTGCGCGGCGATGACCTTCATCAGCGGGTAGGCAGAATAGCCGAATGTGTTCGGGTATTCGCTTCCGACGATGTTGCCGTTCTTGTATGCGTTGGTCTTCTCGAAGTAGGAGATCGCGGTCTCGAAAGCCTTGTTGTAGGTCTCGTGCGTGTAGTAGGTGCCGGTGGACTGGTCGTCAGCATATCCGGAATTCCCTGACATGCAGAAGACGATGTAATCGAACTTGCTGCTGTTGGCGACAAGCCACTCTACGTTGTGGTAAACGAACCCGAACTGGTTGGTCCCGTCCTCGTAATAGCAATCTCCGAGGTACTTGTTTATGAGCACATAGCTTCCGTGCCTCTCGTTGGCCAGGATTGAGATCTGGTCTTTGCTGGCGTCATAGCCGCTGATGACGAGTATGCTCTTGTCCTTGTTGGCATCGCCGATCTTGGATTTGAGCTCGTCTCCGATCTCATTGCAGTATTCCATGTATGCCCTGGACTTGTCTTCCTTGTCCATCAGGATGCCCATGGTCTGGATGGTCGAAAGGCAGTAGTTCCCGTTGTACCACAGCTGTATGAAGTCGATGTTCTGCTCGTTGTGGAGGCGGACCGCGAGATCGTGGTTCTCGGTTCTGGGCGTGCAGACAACCAGAGACACACCGTTTGCGATGAATTTCTCTACCGCATCGTCGGTGATGGCGCTGGAGCCGGTTGTCCCCCATTCGATGGTATCGCTGTCGGAGAGGGTGGGCCACATTGTGCCGTAAACGGTGGCGGCCTTTGACGCGACTTTGATGTCATCCAGGACCCCGAGAATGGCGCAGGCCTCTGCCTGCTGGTAATAGGTCACGGCTATGTTCCTGTTGGTCAGCGGGAAGTTGACCGGGGTGGCGTCGCCATAGTAGTCCTGGTAGAAGACCTCGCAGGGCGTCCTGCTTATGATGTTGCGCACTATCTCGACATCTTTCGAGTCGATGGTGCCATCGAGGTTGGCGTCTGCGAAGGGCATGTTGATACTGTTGTATTTGGTGGTGCCGGCAATGATAGAATTCAGCATGCTGACATCAGTGCTGTCTATGAACAGGTCATTGTTCGCGTTCCCGTAAATGGGCACGTATGTTCCGATTTCTCCGAGGGTGACATCATCATAACTGATGGAGTTGAGCTTCGGATAGCTGGTCTGATAGGCACTTCCTGTGTATGAAACCGCACCCTGCGTAGTCACATCGATATCTACGACGTTGTAGTTGTCGAACCACTCCTGGAGAAGATCTCTGGCGTCGTCTATCGAGATGAGATCGGGATAAACCTGGGCGGCAATCAGAGGAAGAATGGCGTAAGCGGAATACCCGAATATGTTCGGATATGAGCTACCGACGATGTTGCCGTTTTTGTATGCCTTTACTTTGGTGAAGGGCTCGATCTGACTTTCGAAATCGGCGTTGTAGGCTTCCTGGGTGTAATACGTGCCTGTCGTCTGATCATCGGCATATCCGGAAATCCCTGATTTAGCGAAAATGATGTAATCGAATTTGTCGCTATTGGCAACGAGCCATTCCAGATTATGATTGACGAATCCGAACTGGTTGGTTCCGTCCTCATAATATGCATTTCCAAGATATTTGTCGACGAGGACATAGCTTCCGTGCCTCTCGTTGGCCATCAGCTCGAGCTTGTCGGAATCCACATAGTATTTGTCCATGACCAAGAAGTTCTTGGATGTGGTATCGGTGATTTTGCTGGTGAGAAGATCCGACACCTTGTTGCAGTATTCCATGTAAGCTCTGGACTTGTCTTCCTTGTCCATCAGGATGCCCATGGTCTGGATGGTCGAAAGGCAGTAGTTCCCGTTGTACCACAGCTGTATG
>JAEEGL015254135.1_pt1 | contig 15579 bp, 18 predicted proteins | sample 9134231 | NCBI WGS metagenome assembly JAEEGL01 (sample SAMN16246548, study PRJNA631951) | gut metagenome | biome: gut microbiome; feature: rumen; material: fiber-attached | host: Bos | place: Iran: Karaj | collected 2018-10
ATCGTCGCCATGCCCTCCAATCTGTTTTACAGCGTCACGATCCCTGTGACCCTCTGGTTCATCAGCCGCAACAAGAAGAACAAGGGCAAGACCGTTTTCATCGACGCCCGCAAGATGGGTACGATGATAGACCGCATCCACCGCGAGCTGTCGGATGAAGAGATCGCCAAAATCGCGGGGACGGTGGAAGCCTTCCAGAATGATACGCTGGAGGATGAAAAGGGCTTCTGCGCCGTCGCCACTTTGCAGGACATCGAGAAGCAGGATTACATTCTCACGCCTGGGCGCTATGTGGGCATTGAAGAACAGGAGGAGGACGGAGAACCCTTTGAAGAGAAAATGGCTCGGTTGACTTCAGAGTTATCGGAGATGTTTGAGAAATCCCATGCACTGGAGGATGAGATCAGGTCAAAGCTGGGGGCGATTGGATATGAAATCTAAGCTGTCTTCAATTTGCGATTACAGGAAAGGCAAAATCGAAGTATCTTCCCTAACTCCGAGGACATACATTTCGACAGAAAACATGCAGCCCAATAGGGGCGGAATTGCTTTGGCTGCATCTTTGCCTACAACCACTCAGACACAGGCATTTCTAAAAGGTGATATATTAGTATCAAACATTCGCCCTTATTTCAAGAAGATCTGGCACGCAACTTTTGATGGTGGCTGTTCAAATGATGTGTTAGTTTTTACCGCAAAGCCAGGCGTGCAGGACAATTTCTTGTACTATGTTTTATCGGATGATGCTTTCTTTGATTACTCGATGGCGACATCGAAGGGAACAAAAATGCCACGCGGTGACAAAACCGCAATAATGAATTATGAGGTTTCTTCTTTTGAAGAAGCAGAGCAAAAAAGCATCGCAAACATTCTTCGCTCGCTTGATGACAAAATCGAGCTCAACAATCGGATAAACGAGAATTTACTTCAGCAAGCCACTGCTATTTTTGATAATACAATTCAGCAGTCAGAGTCTATTACATACGCTGATTTAGGTACAATAGCCGATGTAAAGGGGGGAAAAAGGCTTCCTAAAGGGGCGAATCTTATTACTGAGCCAAACTCACATCCATATATTCGTGTACGCGACCTCAACAGTGTTGTATTTGCTTCTCTGTCCTCGGACTATGAGTATGTTGATGATGAAACCCAGCAGGCAATATCACGCTACATTACATCTACCGGTGATGTCCTAATATCCATTGTCGGGACAATTGGTTTGACTGCTATAGTTGATAAGTCCTTGGATAATGCTAACCTGACTGAAAACTGTGTTAAAGTTACGAATCTTGACGGCATTACTTCAGAGTATTTATTGCTATATCTCCGATCTTCTGCGGGTGTTGAAGCAATTACCAAAGGTACTGTAGGAGCTGTGCAGCAAAAGCTTCCCATAAAAAATATTCAAGCGATACCAGTACCGTTATTATTGAAATCAGAGGCGGATTCTTTGAATGAAGTACTACACGCAATCTTCACCCAAATATCTGCAAATGTTACTGAATCCAAGCTGTTGGCAGAAACCCGAGATGCTCTATTGCCGAAGCTGATGTCCGGCGAATTGGATGTCTCTGAACTGGACCTTTAAGCCGCTAAATTCTCGTTTATCTTTGTATTTAGTTCGATTTTGTCATCAATATCCTTAAGAATATTGGCAATCCTATTCTGTACTTCTAACTCAGGTACATCAATTTCTATTCCCACAAAAGTCTCTCTCGTTATCGTATCAAATACCGAGCCATGAGTGTTCTTTTGTAGAAACAGCACATTGTGTTTGACCAAATAATACAGGAAAGTAGGATCAACAATATCTTTTTTTGCTCTCAACCCATAACAAGATTGGTTAAAGGCCATCGGAAATGGAATCATCGCCATTTCTCCAACAGTACCTCTTGCAGAAATAATCGTATCGTCCCGTTGAAGCAATTTTGTTGAGCTATTATTTAATCCTGCTTCTGTAATTGTCTTCTCGGTTTTATACACATACCGATAATCATTGTTAAAGTCCTTCACGGAAAGCCAAGGGATTGAGCCATCCCAATATTCAGAAACACTTGTTTTGGGAGTTCCGCCTCCAATAAGGTCCATGATTTCAGATAATTTATATCTCATATCCAATTGCCCCCAGCTTCTTACGAATCTCCGCTTCAAGCTCGTGAGACCGGTCAAACATTTCCGATAATTCGGACGTCAGCCTTGCCATTTTCTCTTCAAACGGCTCACCGTCATCTTCCTGCTCTTCAATGCCTACGTATCGGCCCGGAGTCAAGATGTAATCCTGCTTGGCGATATCTTCAGTGGATACTACAGCGCAGTATCCCTTCTCATCTTCGAGACTTCCATCAACAAAGCTCTTGTAAGTATCAGCTATTTTTCGGATATCATCTTCAGTCAGCTCCCGCAGTTTGCGGCTGACCATCGTCCCCAGCTTTCTGGCATCGATGAAGAGTGTCTTTCCCGGTTGCTTCTTTTGCTTGTTCAGAAACCAAAGCGATACTGGAATCTGCGTTGTATAGAACAACTGTGCCGGCATGGCAATAATACATTCGACAAGATCTGCATTGATGATATTCTTTCGAATTTCACCTTCACCTCCAGATTGAGAGGAGAGTGAGCCGTTAGCGAGCACCATCCCAATCTTTCCGGCTGGTGCCAGGTGGTGAATCATATGCTGAAGCCACGCAAAGTTTGCGTTACCTGCGGGGGGCATTCCGTACTGCCAGCGGACGTCATTTTTTAGTTTGTCAGCACCCCAGTCTGAAAGATTAAACGGTGGATTTGCCATAATATAATCAGCTCTCATTGTTGGGTGCTGATCATCAAGGAACGTGTCAGCTGCATATGTACCAAGGTCTGGTTCAATTCCGCGAATTGCAAGATTCATTTGAGCCATTTTCCAGGTCGTTGGATTGGAGTCTTGGCCATATATAGCTATGTTATTGATATTCCCGCTGTGACTTTCAACGAATTTTGCTGATTGTACGAACATACCACCGCTTCCACAGCATGGGTCATATACGCGTCCTTTGAATGGCTGAAGCACTTCAACAAGAGTTCGAACAACACACGAAGGTGTAAAGAACTCACCTCCACGTTTTCCTTCTTGCTCAGCAAACATCGCCAGGCAATATTCATATGTTCTGCCTAGAATATCTTTTTCAGTTCCATGTTCAATCATTTGGACGTTGGTAAACAAGTCAACAACATCTCCAAGTCGACGCTTATCCAACTCAGGACGTGCAAAATTTTTAGGTAGAATATCTTTGAGACGCTTATTCTCTTTTTCAATTGCTCTCATAGCATCATCAATCACTGCTCCTATTTCCGCGGAGTGGGCTTTAGATGCTATTTCACGCCAGCGTGCACTGACCGGAACAAAGAAAATACCTTCTGAAGTATATTCGTCAATATCTTCCTCAAAACCATCGCCTTCGTCAACGAGTTCTTGATATTTTGCTTCAAACCTATCTGAGATGTACTTTAAGAAAATTAGACCAAGAACAACATTTTTATATTCCGAAGCATCCATGTTTCCACGAAGCACGCATGCAGCATCCCAGATTTGCTTCTCAAATCCAATATTTGCAGTAATCTTATCAGCCATAATATCCTCCTACCAGTTAGATTGTCTAATGCTTTAAATCCAAACTATCAGTTTGCTTTACTTGATTTAAACTATCGAAATTAATAATGTTATACAAGGAATATATATAAAAAATAGCTTTATGGTCTACTACTAATCCGCATCCACAGATTCCAAGGTTTGAACCACCTTGTTTTTAAATAAAAATTGAACATCTTCCGGAGCTTTAATGATGACTCGTCCTTCAAACCCAAACACCCAGTTGAAGAACACTGTCCCAACAGCAATTTCTGCAGTCACTAGAAAGTGACCTTTGTCATATTCAGATGTATTGACATCAGGCCCAAATCGGTCAATTATTGCATTCATCAGACTGTTGTCACAGATCAGCTCCACTTTTCTCCGTGGGGCATCATACATCCTGAAAGTCGTATTGACATATTTGGATATATCAAATCCATCCGGTGCTGGAATCGCATTTTCCTCAAGAATTTTCGGGCACTTGTGAATTCGGTCTACGCGGTGACTTCCTATAGAAACATGCTTGTCTGAGAAACCCACAACGTAGTAGAAATCACCATCCCATACAAGCGAGTACGGACTGAAAGTATAAACCTCTCCGTTGTTATGCAGGACCCGCCTTTTTTTAGCGTTGTACTCATCCATCTGGAACTCGATCTTCCGTTTCTGGTTGATGGCCCGGTTTATGGCATCAATGATTATAAGCACCTGCTCATTCTTCGATTTTGACCTTCCGTCAACGGTGAGATTGCGTTTCAGCTCTCCCGCCTTGTTTACCCCCGCAAGAGTGATCAGCTTCGCGACCAGCTGGTCGCTTTTTGATTTTGTCATGAACTTGGCTGATTTTACCGCGTCGATCAGCAGCTTAAGTTCCGGAATATCGAATGTACGGTCATTGAAACTGTACTGGTTCTGCGTCGACCTGACTTCCTGGACATCAAATCCCGTCTGCTTAAGGACCTCAATATCATTCTTGACTGTAGTCCGGTGAGTCTCGATCCCGTATTCATCCTTCAGGATAGAGCAGAGCTGTGCCGTGGTGAGATAATGCTCGTCATCCGTACGCTCATACAGTATTTTTGCCAGGTATATCAGCCGGTGTTTCGACATATCGTCCATGCTCGTTCCCGCCCACATACATAATAATAGTTTATATATATATCCAAAATGTAAGGATACCACAAGAGGGGCTAAAAAGCAACATAAAAGAGGCAATTTACGGAACCGAAAATGGCAAGATGTTATCATTTGCAGACACCTTTACAAAAAATGAAAAATATTTCAAAAATCTATATTGACATGTCTTTTCGTTCTTGATATAATCTCACCGCAAAAGCGAAATATCGTTCGCGTTTCCGGCGAAATCTGCGCCTGTACTGTTCCTGCCCGGAGCAGGAATTCGACTGTTTTCCGGGCGCAGGCTGTACGGTGAAATAGAAAATCAGACTATAACATTCAGTTTGCAATATTCTGACTTTTTTTGCAAATATATAACATTTAGTCTGCAACATTCTAACATTTTTTTGCAACTATATAACATTCAGTCTGCAATTCTGTTAAAAAGCTTTTGCAAAAAACACCAGCAGACACACTTGGGCCGGGAATATATATACGGATACCGTTAAGAAAGGATACCGGAAATGGCACAGGTCACCAATTATATCTCCCGCAACGAGGCGGAAGAGCACTGCAATGAAATGATGCGGCGTTTTCTGGGACAGGATATAGTTGCGCTTAAAGCTGTAGACATAGCGGCGTTCATAAGAAAATTCCTGTACTGCTGCGTTAAGTATGAGTACATCGACGAGGATGATAAGGATATAGTGGGATTCACCGGAAACGGGATCGCCAAGCTCTGTATCCTGAAAAATGGTCTGCGGCAAAGGCAGGTGATTCCTAAGGATATGATCATAATCGACAACTATCTGCAGAGGCCCGGCCAGGAGATCCATAAAAGGTTCATTCTTGCGCATGAAGCCGGCCACGTCATAGCCGGCCGCCTCTGTCCGGACAGCCCCGGCTGTTGCTATCACAGCTATGACGCAACACGAACGTCATATACAGTGGAGGAACTGAAGGAAAGATTCGGCATCGGAGAGAGGCAGGCTGATATGATAGGGGCGTGCCTGCTGATGCCACGTGATAAAATGTATGCTTTTTTACGGGCTCTGAATGAAGGTAGGAAGATACCAGTTTACGGAACATGGGTCTTCAGCCCGAAGGAAAAAGTTATACTCAAACAAATGGAAGATACGCTGCAGGTCTCACACACTGCTCTGATGTACCGGCTCAAGGAACTCAACTTTCTTGATTCGAAACCAATGGCGGATTTTAAATATACTGAACATGGAATGGGGTCCTGGATATGAATGATGACTTTCCTTTCGTGCCGACAGACGAATCACAGAAAAACGAAGCAGCCGTGAAAGAGGATCTTTCAAGACAGGAAGCTGAACATCTGGGACAACGCCAGATCAGATGCTCAAAATGCAATTTCCTCATCATGCAGGCATATTCGGACTGCAGGAGCGGGCACGCTGAGATAAAGTGCCAGAAATGCAAGCAAATCTCAGTCGTAAATTTCGCGTATTTCTGCAGACGAAGATTTATGGGCCGGGAGAGACCGGACTCCAGAGATAATATAACAACTGAATAAATAATAAAACTCTATTCGAGCAAGCGGAGAGAACCGGCAACGGTTGGACTACCATGCGCCGTGCGAGTCAATTTGATTATGGGATAACCATATCATATTGATTTTCACGGCGCTTTTTTCTTGCCCGGATAACTCGCACTGCGATAGATTAAATCCTTTCCTGTTCCGTTTCGGTATGCCTGCCCGGGAAAGGATTTTTTGTGTCATTTTACTGGCAGTGCTACATAGCTGAATACCCGTGATCTCCGGTTTTTTGATCAGACACAGACAACTAAAAAATCAAAAAACAAATTCAATGGAGAACAAAAGATGAAATACAGGATCAGAAAATTCAAAGACTATGCTTTTTTTATCAAAGAGGAAAATGAAACGGTAACGTACTGGATAAAGGTTAAGGAAACCGGTGATATAGTCCAATGCACATCAGAACAGTGGAAAGAACTCTACGATATGGAACGCCATGATCTGTGGCAGAAGGCAAAGGATGCGGAAGCGGGATTCCTTTCCTATGATGCTTTGGCGGAAGCAGAAGCTGCCAATGAAGAAGGATATAACGACTGCGCCCAGGGCGATCAGGGAAGTTTTCAGGATCAAATGCAGTCCGTGCTCGAAATGAATGAGTTTGGCAGGACTCTGCCGCCCATTCAGCGTGAATTGTTCGAATTCAGTGTTTCCGAAAGAGACAGTCTGCGCGGTTATGCTGACATGAAAGGTATATCCCACGCAGCCGTAAATAAGACCGCGGGAAAGATTCGAAAAAAATATAATGAATTTTTCTCCTGAGGGGGTTTCCAAAAATACCAAAAATTTGCATTAAAAGGTGAGAGGACAAAATCCTATACCGATGGGGAGACCCCGGTGCGGGATCCTGTTTCCTCACGGACCTTAACGGTCCATGCTGTTTGAAAACTGAATACCGAGTCATCAGGTACGTTACCGATGCCGGGAGCCACGCTCACAGGCGCGCCAGGACCCCGTAAGGGCGAGCGATAAAGCCCATGTGACAAAATCCGGACTGCAACCGGAGGAGGCGATGATCGGCACCGGGGATAATGATACTTCCGTAACTCGCGGCCCGGCCACCATAAAGAAGGCGGGGAGGTGAAAAGCCTATGAGGGGGCGGATCTGAAACAGATCCCGCAAGCCTCCGCCTGACGACTCTGCTCTGAGATCCTGAATGAAATATGCCAGAATAACAGAGCGAACCGAAAAAACTGTCAGGGAGCCTCCTGACTGTACAAGTCATACAGGCTCCCGATTTTACATAAAAAGAAACGGAGGGTATTTATGCCATATAAGAGGATGTACAACAGCGAACACTACAGGGACCCGACAGCATACTATGCTATCAGGAACATTGAAAGGGAACAGAGAGGGAGTCTTCCGGGATCAGAATATGAACGGGACTTCAGACGCGGCGACGTTTATCTCGCGAATCTGGGCTACGGTTACATGAACAGCGAAGGTAACCATGTCCAGGGAGGAGTGAGGCCGGTCGTGGTGATACAGAACGACCTGGCGAACCTCTTTTCTCCGACCCTAGTGGTCGTTCCCTTAACTTCAAAGATCATGAAGAGACCGGAGTTCCCGACACATTACCTGATCCGCAAGCCCCGCGGCGGTCTGTCTTCCGACAGCCTCGCCCTCGGCGAGCAGATCACAACGATAGACAAAAGGCAGTGCCTCCAGTACCTGGGGCTTCTCAGCGAAGAGGAAACAGACGCGATAAGAGACGCGGCAGTGAACGGCCTTGACAGCAGGATGACCATCCCGCCTGATCCTGAGACCGCCTGATCCGCAGGGTGCAGAATCCCGGAAGGAGGTTAACGTATCGGCCTTATGGGCAAAGATCTTTTCGAGTATTTTTACGGCCGGCAGCAGGATCTGTTCGCGTTTTACAGGGTGCCCAAGGCCCTGGTCACGGAACCGGAATTCAGCGGCCTGTCGGACAGAGCGAAGTTCCTTTACGGACTTTTGCTGGACCGTATGAGCCTTTCATCCCGGAACGGGTGGCTCGATGAGGAAGGCCGTGTCTTCATCATATACACGGTCGAAGACGTAAAACATGACCTTCAGTGCTCAAAAAACACGGCGGTCAAGCTCCTCTTTGAACTTGAGGAGTTCGGCCTTATAGAGAAAAGACGCCCGGGATGCGGGAAGCCGAACATCATTTACGTGAAATGCTTTCTGCCCGATCCCAAAAAATCAACTTCTGGAATCCCGGTTTCTGGGATCCAGGAATCCCAGTTTTTGGGATGTAATAAGACTGATATGAATAAGACTGAAAATAATATAAGTTCTTTTCCTTTCCTTCCGGAGGCTCCCGCTGAGACGGAGCAAAAGGATCGGATAAATGAAAGGGAAGGGAAAGGAAACGAAACAGAAGCAAGAAGGGTATACAGGGAGATCATAATGGACAACATCTGCTACGGCAGGCTCCTTGAGGAGGATCCCTCTTCAAGAGAGATCATCGATGAGATACTTGACCTCATAGTAGACGTAGTCTGCACAAACGCCGGACATATCAGGGTGGCGAGAGACGACAAGCCTGCTGAGGTCGTAAGATCCCAGTTCCTCAAACTGGATCCCGAACACATAAAACTTGTAGTGGAGAACCTGAGGAAAAACACCACGAAGATCAGGAACATGCGTCAGTATCTCACGGCGTCCCTGTATAACGCTCCGATGACCATCGGCAACTATTACAGAAGCCTGGTAAGCCACGATCTCAGTGAAAGCTGAGGATCTCATATGAGAACAGAAAGGACAAAAAGAATGGGAATCACAGAATGCAATTTTAACGGTACCGTTGTCATCCACATCTACGGCGTGGATCCTGACGGGATCAGGATCTACCATGTTCCGGTGGGTCCGGCACAGAAGGTCAAAAAGGCAGAGGACGTGGAAAATAAGAACCTGCTGAGGGTGGAGGTACTCGGCCTTCCGTCGGATACCGACGCCGAGACTGTTGCCGCAGTGGCGGCCGACGCGATCGGAAGACTCTCAAGAGCCATGTACTGGAAAAGCAAGGAGAAGAATTCATGAAAGAATTTGACGTGACCGTTACTGAGGCTCTTCAGAAATCGGTAAAGGTATTTGCCGAGGATCAGGAAGAGGCAAAGAAAACAGCCGAGAACCAGTGGAGGGACGGATCCGTGACGCTGAACCGTGACGACCTTCTCGGAGTGGAATTCAAAGCCAATGAGGGCAGGGAACTGTCCGGTGAGGAAAAAGACAGATCCGTTATGACAGTGCTTGTGGTCAGCCCAGGCAAGTATCCGGCCTCAGCCACTATCGGCACGGATCTTGAATCCATGCAGCAGACAGTCGGAGGATATATCGAGGCAGTCTACTTTTCGGACGATCCGGTAGTCCTCATCTGCAACGAGGAAGGAAAGCTGGACAATCTGCCGCTGAACAGGGCCATAAAGGACGATAACGGAGACGTGCTGGATATAATCTCGGGCACATTCTTCATATGCGGCACCACTGATGATGACTTCTGCTCTCTTCCGGAGGATCTGAAACAGAAATACGAGAAAGAGTTTCATGACCCGGAAACATTTCTGAGACTGGGTCAGAAGATCATAGCCATCCCGACGGAACCCCGTCCTGAGCAGGATCACGACCGTGAAAAAGCCGTAAAGACACGCGGCAGCGGCATGGAGCTCTGATAAAAAGACATTCAGGAGGATAAAACAATGCAGGTAAAAGAAAAAGGCAAAACAGAAAAAAACGATAAGATATTCCGGGCTGCGATCATTTTCGCGGCGGCCGTGATCATCATAGTTCTTGTAATACTGCTCCTCAGGGGATGCAACGGGGATAAGCAGGGAAATGTTCCGAACACTCCCTCTGTATCCGACACCGGTATCAGATATGATCCGGGCGCGGTGATCGGCGGATGGGACCAGGCGGACCTTGACGATATCGTTGCCGGACTCAACAAAAAGGTGGAGGAAGGCATGATCAATATCTCCATGAATACCTCGCCGTATTTCGAATACGGGTATTCCGAAGGAAACCTGATGATAGTCAACGAAGGCATCAACCGTTACCCCCAGGTGGTGGAGATAATACGGAACGATACCAAGGAGACCATATACAAGTCAGGGGCGATCCCGGTAGGCAGCAAGATAGAGAATGCGAAGCTGGATACGGTCCTCGGCAAGGGGGCTTATGAATGCACGGCACTTTTCTATAACGTGGACCCTGAGACAGGGAGCTATCTCGGATGCGCCGGGGCGATCATCCTGCTGACGGTCCTTAACTGACAGAACGCATATCGGGTGTTCAGGGCACCTTGATATAAATCTCAAATCAAAATTTTGAACAGGAGTTTTTGAATATGAAAAAGATCACATCGATCGTACTCGCACTTTGCATGGCACTCTCTCTTTCCGCAGCGATCTTCGCAGGTGAAGTCACAACTTCCGGCGGAACAGGTTCCACACCCGTAAGCCTCGTGACCACAAAGGACGGCACATTCAGCGGCGAACTGGCTGCAACAGCGATGTCCGTAACGGTCCCCACATCCTTCCCGCTGGCCATGAGCCCCCAGGGTGATGTCCTCGCTGCCGACAACTGCAGGATAACAAACAACTCCTACGGTGCCGTAAGAGTCAGAACAGTTGGCATCGAGTCAAGCTCCGGCTGGTATCTCACCGCTTTCGGCGCGAAGTCCACACTTGCTGCTGAGAAGGTAGACTCCCACAAGTTCGGCTTCAAGATCAAGCTCGGAAACGGCACTGACAGAGCGACCACAGCGGCTGACGCAGCGGAACAGATCCTCATCTCCGCTCCCGAGACCGGATGCTATATGACCGGTGTCGGTGACACGGCAGGCAACTTTATCAACGTGACCTATTCCGCGATCGTTGCTCCCGTATCCGACCCCTATAACAGCATCAACATCGCGAACGTGCTCTTCATCATCGAGTGGGACAGAGCTAACTGAGCATGAAGCCTGAGCGATCGGGCCGGCGCGCAGCATAAGATTCGTATCTTGTCACAGGCAGAGTCCGGGATATCCCTGAGATCCCGGCCCGCCTTAAGAAAGGATGTTTCAGAAAAATGAAAAGAGCAAGAATAACAGCGAAAAGAGGGCTGGCGCTCATTCTGACATGCCTTGCCCTCATGGTCTCCTCTGTATTCGTATGTGCCGCTGATCTCAATGAGATCGGATACTCGGGCGGTTCCGCCGTAACTCCGGTGAACCTCACCACAACGAACGGAGGACTGAACGGGGGAGACATTACCCCCACGAAACTTGACGTAACGGTCCCCACATCTCTCCCTCTGGCCATGGCTGACGACGGGGCTGTGATAACAGCCACTGACGCTAAGATCATAAACAGGTCCTACGGAGCTGTGCGTGTAAAATCCGTCAGCATCACCGCCGCCTGCAACTGGCATCTTTATCCCTTCGGGGACAAGAGCACTCTCGCAAACGAGAAGGTTGACTCCAACAAGCTGGGATTTGCCATCAGGATCGGCGGCGGAGCCCAGTTCAGGACCGTAAACGAAAATGATACCCAGGTGCTTATCTCCGCTCCTTCAGCCGGTTGCTATATGACAGGCTCAGGAGATCCCAACGGCAATACCGCACTCATAGATTACGCCGCTATCGTAACTCCCCTCTCTGACGGTGTGAGCGACGTGACCGTCGCAAATGTCGTGATCGTGGTGGAATGGGATACGGTAAACTGATATGCACCGGGCAGAAACTCTGTTTGCCGGCACTGACAGCCTGACAAGGCTGCCGGTGCTGCGCAGAAAGGATAGTTTATGAAAAAGAAAGCAATTTCCGCGCTTTTACTTTCACTGCTCGCCCTGCTTTCATTCACGAATCCTGTATTCGCGGCAAAAAGCACGACTGCCACGGTCCCCGTGACGCTCACTGTTTCGAATGAATACAGAGCAGTAAATGTAACGGTACCGGCCTCGCTCCCTGTTTATGTCATAAACGGATCGGTGGTGGTGGCGGACAACGCGAAGATCACCAACAACAGCAGGACCGGAGCCGTCCAGGTGACGGGACTCTCCATTATGGACGGGGCATTCAGGGTCGGGGATTATGACAATTTTTCAGGGTCGAAGACAATCGCCCTGAAGATAAACGGATGCCCGACGAGAGGATCCGGGAACGTGTCTATAAACTCCTCTTCATTTCCCGTTATAGAAGCCCAGGGCAGCATGCCCCTGAAGTATTACGCCAAAGTATCAGGAGACGTCCAGAACGCTGAGAACATACCGGCTGCGAATATCGTTTTCACAATCTCCATCGTGAACTGAGGAGGCTGATGTTATGAAAAGAAAAAACAGGCCTGTACTGGCTGTTCTTCTTGTCATATCCGTGCTGCTGCCGCTGCTCGGCATCTTCAGCGGCACTGCAGCGGCAGCTGATCCTCAATACGGAAGCACCGGTGAACTGAACTGGAAACTGGAAGACGGGACGCTTACCATAGACGGTAAGGGAACCCCGGCCGCTTTTGCGTCACAGACCGATCAGCCCTGGGCTGCGGTCAGAAATCAGATCTTTCATGTGATCATCAGCGACAGCCCGGATTTCGAACCCGGTAATATCGCCTATTGGTTCTCAGGATGCAGAAATCTTGTGTCAGCGGAGATCCCGGGGTCAGTGGAAGTGATCGGATACCGTGCCTTTTATAACTGTTCCTCTCTTTCGAATATGGTATTGTATCACACGAAAGCCCCTGAGATCGAACAGGGAGCGTTCCTTGTCAACAAACCGGCTGTTGAGCATGCCCACGGGTATGAGCCATTCCTTCACATAGACTGTCAGAACACGGATGTGCTGGCTGCGCTGTGCAGGTACGACTGGTTCACGGACGGCTGCATCATGACAGTGGAATGTCCGGCGCCCGCATCAAAAGGCGGAATGCTGAAAGCTCCGTCCTCCGGGACAAGGGCTGCCGGTACGTGCACCGAGTGCGGTGAAACATGTTCGTACACTCTGGGATATGAGTACTGGGATGAAAGGGAACACACCATCAGGCACTGGTGCTCCAACTGCGGGCAGGACCAGTACGGCGGCGTAATGTGGGAAGACCACACATTCAGGAACGGCGTCTGCACAAAGTGCGGGTACAACACGAACTGCAGCCATCCGTCTGTCTCGAGGACATGGTCAGGCTGTCTCTGGTATGACAAATGTGATATCTGCGGCACGATCCTAAACCAGGGCTCGGAGCACAATTTCTCGTACGGTGAATATGAGTATTATTCCGAGGAGCGCCACAGGCAGCTCGCGACCTGCAGAAGGTGCGGACTCACGGAATACCACTATACGTTCCATGACGAAAGCATGACCATAAGTCCGTATTCAGAGACACAGCACAGGATATATTATCTGTGTGATCTCTGCTCACATGAGGTCGGAGGATCGGAACTTGAGAACCACAGGTTCTCGAACTCCTCCTGGACTGACTATTCCGAAAGTGAACACCGTAGGCAGAAGACCTGCTCAATATGCGGGTACAGCACATACAAGTACGAGCCTCACTATGACAGCAACAGTGACGGTATCTGCGATGACTGCGGCAGGCAGCTGTACGTGAGATTCTCGGTGACAGTCCCTGCGTCGCTGGCCATAGCGGTATCTGAAAGGGGTGAGGTATTCACTTCAGAGAACGCCCGGATCACCAACGGATCTGCCGCTGCAGTAAAAGTTACAGCAGTATCTGTAGCTGGAGAGAACGGATGGACCCTTGTACCGTTTGATGAGCCGATGGCGGACAAAAAAGTCGACAGCATGCTCGTAGGTTTCAGGATAAACGGCGCATCAAGCGGAGCTGTGGGAAACGACAACACGGCAGATCTTGTGATCAACGAGGAAGAATGGAATATCCAGCCGGGAGGGTATCTGCCGCTGACTTATGACGCTGTCATCTCAGCAACGTCAGTCCCGGTACCGGAAGTCCAGATCATGACCGTGTATTTCGTTGTTTCCTGGGCGTCGTAAGCACAGGCAGACAGGAAAATCCAAAGGAGGAGATATCTGATGCAGGAAGAAGTCGAAAGCAGGACCGTTTCGCTGATCATCCGTGCGTCCGAACTAACAGGAGATGTGCTCAGATCAGCCCTGGGCAGATATCTTGACTATCGGAAAGGAAAAAAGCAGGAGAATGCCTTTGTAAAGCCCAGAGGGAAGCAGACGGTAAAAGAACTTGTCGGACAGAATCAGGGTGTTTCCAGCATGGAGATAACCGAGGGGAATATAAAGGGATTCGAACGGTACGCCAGAAAGTACGGTGTTGATTACGCCGTTAAGAAGGATGTGACGGGCGAGACTCCGAAGTTCATCGTGTTCTTCAAGGCCAGGGATGCTGACGCTCTGACTGCGGCTTTCCTTGAATACTCAAGAAGCGGCAGGAAGAATGAAAAGCCTTCCGTCATAGACCGGCTCCGCAGCCTGAGTAAGCGTGAAGTCATAAGAGAAAGGTCCGGAGTGAGGAACAAAGACAAGGAGCTCTCGCTGTGAAGCAGAAGACAGTCAGAAGGATCATATTATGTATCATCTATGCGCTTATAGCCCTGTTCGCCGCAAAGATCGGACAGGGCTGGCGCCTGTCTCCCGGGGCTGATTTTGCCGGGAAGGCGATCCACGTTGTGGAGGGACTTAAGGAGGCTTTCAGCACTCTTGCTCCCACCTTTTATATATACGACCTAGTTTTTGGAGTTTCCGTGGCACTATTTGTAAAAATCGCAGTCCTTGTACGCGGACGGAATGCGAAAAAATTCAGGAAAAATGAAGAATACGGTTCCGCGAGATGGGGTACGCGGGAAGATATCGCTCCCTTCATAGATCCTGACTTCAAAAAGAATGTGATACTCACGGAAACTGAGCGGCTGACGATGTCGAACCGTCCGAAGGATCTGAGATACGCAAGAAACAAGAACGTTCTGGTGATAGGGGGATCCGGATCGGGAAAGACCCGTTTTTTTGTTAAGCCTAACCTTATGCAACTTCACAGTTCTTATGTAGTAACCGATCCAAAGACGGCATAATATGCAATAATAACTCAGAAACCCGTTTTAATTTGTGTTTTTGAGGCTTTTTTATTTCGGGTGAAAGGAGGCCAAACACCATGAAAGAGAAGATAACAGCCCTGTATGAAAGACTGTCGAGAGACGATGAATTACAAGGAGAATCCAACAGCATAATCAATCAGAAAAGATACCTCGAAGACTACGCAAAATCAAAGGGCTTCGGCAACGTCAGGCACTTTACGGATGATGGATATTCAGGAACAAATTTTAACCGGCCGGGTTTCAATTTGCTGCTTGATGAGATAA
>JAEEGL015743562.1_pt1 | contig 15579 bp, 16 predicted proteins | sample 9134231 | NCBI WGS metagenome assembly JAEEGL01 (sample SAMN16246548, study PRJNA631951) | gut metagenome | biome: gut microbiome; feature: rumen; material: fiber-attached | host: Bos | place: Iran: Karaj | collected 2018-10
TGAGAATCAGCCAATTGAGCACAATACTCCTGATTTTTGGGACTGCAAAGATACAAAAAAATATTGAATATGAAATATTTTTAAGATATTTTTTCACATATTTTCGACAGGCAAAGTGAAAACTTAACCGCCGTTTTTTCAGCGACTTAACACTGCTTGTTAAAAACTTTTTCGCACAGTTTTCGACATCACATCCGACCTTTTTTCCTTACCCCCTTTATCCTTCTACCGTCGGTCGAAGGATGAGGGTATTTTTGACGAAAACGGCCACTTCCTTCTACCGTCAGTCGAAGGATGAGGGTATTTTTGACGAAAACGGCCACTTCCTTCTACCGTCGGTCGAAGGATGAGGGTGCAGGCCGGAGAATGGGGCCGGGCGGGGACGTGCCGCCCGCGGCACGGGAGCGGGTGCCGGTATCCGCGAATTTCGAGCGAAGCGAGAAAACGCGATACCGGCAAGGTCGGAAGAAGTCCGGGGTTTTCGCGACATTTGCGAAAATCCCGGACTCTTCCGACTCCCCGCCCTTCGCAATCCTCCGGAATGAAGGAAACATAGAATAGCATCGTGGCGAGATATTTGAAGCGGAAAAAAGTCCGTATATTTGTAGATTGTGAAAAGAAGTACCGTCATATTGTTCGTCGCAGTGGCGGCCGTCCTGGTGGCGGCCGGCATCAGAAGTCCCTATTCCTCAGCGCAGAACAAGGGGCAGAAGGGTGTCTATATGGCTTACTATATAGACAAGGGCGACACGATTTTCTACGATGAACTGCCGCCGGTCTGGTGCTTTCCGAAAGGGACGCGCCGCGACCGCAAGGACTGGCGCAACTACTACAAGCTCGTCTTCAATTTCAACAAGGTGTATCCCTACGCCCTCATGGTCAGCGAGGTGCTGAACCACGTCGACAGCACCATCGAGGTCAATCACATGAAGCGCGCGGAAGAGAACCGCTATACCAACGAGTGGCAGAAGCAAGTGCTCAAGGACTTCGAGCCGGTCATCCGCAAGATGACGGTCTCGCAGGGCCAGCTGCTGATGCGTCTTATCGACCGCGAGACGTCGCGGACTTCATACAAGATCGTAAAGGAATACAGGAGTTCCGTTTCGGCCGTGTTCTGGCAGGGCGTCGCCCGGCTTTTCGGCCAGAATCTCAAATCCGCATATGACCCCAAGGGTCAGGATGCGAAAACGGAGGAACTTGTCAAGGCCTGGGAAGCCGGAGAGTTCGACCGGCTGTACTATTCAGTGTTCATGGAATGGCCGACACCGACCAAGATCCCGTCGAAATACAAGTACTGACCTTCATCCACCCAGTCGTCCATCACCAGAAGACGCGCCCCCGTGGGCAGCGTAAGGTCTGCACGGCAATGCAGGTGACCGAAGATGAAGCAATCGACGTGCGTCCGAGACGAAAAGTCCAGGGCCCATCTGTACAGCGGTTCCGATTCCCCGCCGAAAACATGCTTCTCATTCCTCGCCAGCCGGCTGCGGCGCGACCATCCGAGGCCGAGACGGAAGGCGATCCACGGGTGCAGCGTACTGAAAAGCCACTGGACCGGACGGCATTTGAACACCGAGTTCATGAACCTGTATCCTCCAAGGCCAGGCCCAAGCCCGTCCCCGTGCCCGAGGCAGAAGACCTTGCCGCCGATCTCCACCACCTGGGGCTGCTCCCTGACCACGGTCATGCCCAATGACGAGAAATAGCCGTAACACCAGATGTCGTGGTTGCCGGGGAAGAAATACACCTTCACGCCCGCATCCATCAAGTCCATCAGCGCGGAGAACACCCGGACATAGCCCTTGGGGACCACGTCCTTGTACTCGTACCAGAAATCCCAGATATCGCCCAGAAGATAAAGCGCCAGGGTGGTGTCGGCAGGAATGCCGCGCAGGAAAGAAACGAACCTCGCCTCGCGCTCCTCGGGATCCTTCACACGGAGTCCCAGATGCACGTCGGAGACGAAATAAACCCCTTTCCGCACAGCCATGCGCTAGAACATCGTGAAGATGATGACGGCCAGGCCGACCAAGGCGCAATACAGGGCAAACCAGCGGAGTTTCGCCTTCTTGACAAGGGCGATCATGACCTTGCAGGCGAAAAGGCCGGACACGAATGCTGCAAGGAAACCCACGACGAGCGGCAGCGTCCCGACGGACGAGGCCGCGACCTCGCCGCCTAACAGGTCGAGGAAAGCCTCGCCGAGGATGGGAACAAGCACCATCAGGAAAGAGAACTGCGCCACGTCGGAGCGTTTCATGCCACAAAGGAGACCGGTGCTGATGGTGGTTCCGGAACGCGACAGGCCGGGAATGACGGCAAACGCCTGCCCGAGGCCTACGGTCAGGGCCTGCCACCAGCCAATGCCGTTCCGGTAGGACTTGGAAGCGACCTTGCCACGGCCCCCATATATGTCCGAGAAAAGGAGCAGCATCGCCGTCACGACAAGGGCCAGACCAACTACGAGAAGGGAAGAAAAGAGCGATTCGACCTTGTCCTTGAAGAACATGCCCACGATGAATACGGGGATCATGGATACGCAGATCTTGAGGATATAATCGGTCTCGTCGTTGTATTTGAACTTGAAAAGCCCGCAGAGGAGTTTCCATATCTGCTTGCGAAAAACGATGATGGTCGCAAGAACCGTAGCGACATGCACGGTTATCTCGAACACAAGGTCTTCCGCCGCCTCTACGCCGAGGATCTCGCGGCCGATGGCGAGATGGCCGCTGCTGCTGACCGGAAGGAACTCGGTCAGCCCCTGGACCAGCCCCAGAATGAGTGCCTGCAGCCAGTTCATAGTCTACTCCTTCTTGTCATTCTTGCGGCTGCCCTTGCAGACGCCCATTATGCCGATGATCTCTATCACGATTCCCGCGATGATGACAAGCGGCGCTGCGACGAGCCGCCTGAAGTCGAACATGTCGTAGTTGAACACCTGCGGATCCTTCACGCCTCCGCCCATCATGAGTATATAGCCCGCCACCATCACCAGCAGGCCGATGATAAGCGTCCTCAGCCCCTTCGGGGTGACCGCCATCTTGGGATTGTCTTCCATATCAATAATATAATTCATCCTTACCGGATGCGACAAGTTTGTTGACTACGAAATATGTGCTGACTACGCATATCAGCACACCGCTGACCAGCACGATGCACATCACCAGCAGCAGGAGCCTGAGCGAGAAAATCTCGAAGAGCTGCGCGAACTCGCTCCGAACGAAGAACAGCAGTCCGATCAGGAGCAGGATGGCGATAAAGGCCGAGAAAAGCCCCTGGAACACCGCCTGGACCAGGAAAGGCCCGCGTATGAACGAGCGCGTAGCGCCGACGAGCTTCATTGTGTGGATCGTGAACCGGCGGGCGAAAACGTTCAGGCGCACGGTGTTGTTGATCAGGACGAAGGAGATGAAGAGCAGCAGCAGGATCAGGATGCCGAGGATGGCCGAAATCTTGCGCAGGTTGGAATTCAGAGCCTCGATGAGCGACTGCTGATAGTCCACCTCGTCCACGAGGGGGGATGCAAGGATCTGTGATTTGACGAAGTCGAGGCTGTCCGGCGAGACATACTCGGCCTTGAGCCGTACATTGACGGAAGCGGGTATGGGAGAAGCCTCGAAAATGTCGAGGAAGCCTTCGCCCAGCATCTGCTCCATCTCGCGGGTCCCCTGGGCCTTGGAGATGAACTCGGTGGAATGTACGAACACCATCGAATCCAGGACGACCTGATACTCCATCGTCTGGGCGTCGCTGATGTCAGGCTTCATGAGCACCGATATCTGCATGTGCTCCTTGAAATAGTCCGAAACGCCCTTGGCATTAACCAGCAGAAGGGCGGCTACACCCACCAGCAACAGCACCAGACTGATACTGATCACGGTGGAAAGATAGGCGCTGCGCAGGCGGCGGCGCATCAATCTGTTCTCTGCTTTGGACATGGGCCGGGCTTACAATTAAGACTCAAAGATAGTGAAATATCGAAATATGAAAAAAAAATCTTACCTTTGTATTTGTATATTGTTATAACCAAGCAAAATGGAAGAGTCCGTAAAAAGAGTACTGTTCGTCAATTCCGAAATGTCACCATACCTTCCGGAATCGGAAATAGCATCCATTGGCCGCCATCTTCCACAGGGTATCCAGGAAAAAAAGAAGGAAATACGCTCCTTCATGCCCCGCTACGGGTGCATCAACGAGCGCAAGAACCAGCTGCACGAAGTCATCCGTCTCTCGGGGATGAACATAATCATCAGCGACGTCGACAGGCCCCTCATCATCAAGGTGGCCTCCATCTCCGCCGCACGTCTCCAAGTCTATTTCATCGATAACGACGATTATTTCCGCCGCAAGCAGATGTATGCCGACGACAACGGCCGCTTCTTCGCCGACAACGGCGAACGCGCCGTGTTCTTCGCCCGCGGAGTGCTGGAGACCGTCAAGAAACTCCGCTGGGCCCCGGACGTCATCCACTGCCAGGGCTGGATTTCCCAGGTCCTCCCCCTGTACCTCAAGAAGGCGTACAAGGACGACCCCATCTTCTCGGGCAGCAAGGTGGTCCTTTCGCTGTTCAACGACACCCCGAAGGATCTGCTTGGAAAGGATTTCCGGAAAACCGTATGCTTCGGCGGCATCACTCCCGAGGACGTTCCGCTGCTGGAAGTCCCCGATGGCATAAATCTTGCGAAAACAGCAGCGCAGTATTCTGACGGTATCATCCTCGGCTCCCCCGACGTTGACGCGGACATCGTGTCCTGGTGCAAGGAGCTCGGGCTTCCGGTCCTCCCCTTCGACGCCGAAGCCCTCGCAAGCGGACGGTACGTCGAGCAATACGACAGTTTTTATGATCAGTTGTAAACGATGATTCCACGACTCATGAAAATGGCCTGCGGCCTGGTTGCCGCAGCCTTTGTCATCATAGGCACCCACTCTTGCGTTACGGTAGACCGTTCGCTGGGTTCTAACCTCATACCCCTGTCACAGCTATATGACGTCTATACCGTCGAGTTTCCCCTGACGGACATCAGGATGAAGATGCTCGACAGCCTCTCCGGATATTCAAACACCCGCATCACCATCGGAGCCGTGCGCGACGACGAGTTCGGGCTTACGACCCGTGGCTGCGCGCTCTCGCTCGTCCCCGTCCTGGATACGGTCGATTTCGGCAAGAACCCCGAGTTCCGTTATTTCCGTTTCACCGCTGCGAGGGACACCATCAGTTACGCTGACGCATCCGAAAAGGACATCCTCCAGAACGTCAACGTCTACGAGCTCGACAAGCCCATGGACTTCTCGTTCGTGGACCTCAACACCCCCGTAACGCACAATCCCGACAGGATTACGGACGGCATCCCCGTCTATAACGGCAAGGATTCTCTTAGCTTCCGCTTCAACCGCGCCTTCGGCGAGAAATACATGAAGATCACCACCGAAGACCTAACGGACATGGAGAAATACCTGGAGAAGTGGCCCGGCATCTATATCGACACCGACGTCCCCGACGGTATCGGCGGGCGCATCAACATGTTCAATCTCCAGTTGGGAGTGAACACGTCCTACGGCTACATCTCGAAGGACTACGCCGTCCTCGGCTTCTCGGCCGAATACAACGGGGTAAGGAAAGACTCGTCGTTCATCTTCTTCTTCAGTCCCAAGGAGTTCTTCAGCCTCGATTCGCTGGTCACTCTCAAGAAGAACAACAGCGAATACGCCGACTACTATACTTTCCCGCAGTATTGCTTCAATACCACCACGCACGAGACGCGCGAGCGCGAGGGCAAGCCCGGCGAGAAAATCTGCATCGAGGGCGGCGGCGGCCTGAAGGCCGTCTTTTCCGCCGAGGAGATCCTCGGGAGCCTGCGTGATGACATCTCCAAGCACGGCGATCCCGCCGAGGCCGTGGTGACGAGAGCCACAATGGTCCTTCCTTTCGAGATGCCGGAGGACTATACCGAGATGTTCCGATTCCCCGACTACCTCAGCCCGACCTGCCGTCTGAGCTACGAGGACGGAGTATCGTTCGCCAGCCTGACGGATGTCTCCTCCACGAGCGAGGACCCCGGAAAGATCAACCGGTCGCTGCTGCAGTATGCTCCGGACGTGACATACCACATCCAGAAGCTCCTGCAGGTCTCAAAAGACGCCAAACTGTCCAACTATGACATCTGGACCCTGCTCATGAGCACGGAATACTTCGTTTCCGAGACCGACAACTCCGCCAGCATGAACGAGTATATGTACCAGATGCAGCAGATGATGTATCTCAATCAGCTTTACGGCGGCTACAGCCCCTATGGCTACGGCGGATACGGATACGGAGGCTATGGCGGATATGGTTACGGTTACGGCGGTTATGGATACGGAGGTTACGGCGGATACGGCGGGTACGGATACGGCATGTCCAACTACTACAGCATGGCCCTGCTGGCATCGATGTACGCCAACTCCAGTTCCACATCCAACAGGAAGTCAAAGGTAGAAATGGACAAGGACCGCTTCTTCAACGCCACCCTGAACGGGCCTGAGGCCCCCAACGGCCGCGTGCCCATGATGCGCGTGATCTACGCACTTCCAAAGGACGCAGAATAAATCGGGATACAATAAAAAAACGAGGATGACCGTTAGGGCCATCCTCTTTGTGTTTACGCTTTTTTCAATTACTACTCTCCGAGTTTCTCCTTGACCTTGTCAATGGCATCCTGAACAGTAGCGATAGCGCTTGTTTCCTCATCAGGGATTTTAATGCCGAACACCCTTTCGAACTCCATGAGAAGCTCCACGGTATCGAGAGAGTCAGCACCGAGATCGTTGGTGAAGTTGGCGGTTTCAGTAACCTCCGAAGCCTCGACGCCGAGCTTGTCGACGATGATCTCTTTAACCTTTTTTACGATTTCCTCGTACTGCATAATTGTAAAAATTAGTTTATGGTTTATAAATACACTTCAATGCAATGTTCCGCAAAGTAACGAAATATTTTTCAAATCTCCAAACTTCCGCCCTTTTGCGTATTGCAGGACTTCCCTACGATTGCTGGTCTTTGCAATCATCGTGCCGCTTGCTCAACCCCATCCAGATCCTCAGGCCGTTCAGGGAATTGAGGAGATAGAAAGCGTACTTGACTACGTAAATAGCTGAATACTGGTCGGATGTCTGATGGAGGGACACGCTCCACATGATAACGGATGAAATGTTCACCAGAATCCAGAATATCCACTGCTCCATATAGGCCGTGGACAAAAGATACTGCCCGAGGATATTGCAGACCATGCTTACGGCGTCCATCAGGACCGCAATCCTGAGGAAACGGCCGGCGGCTTCCTTGTCCACGGAACAGAGGATCAGATACACCGCCACTGTACCCACCAGGAAAAGTGCGGAATAGAGGATCCACTGCTTTGAGGAAAGGCGCCTTGCCTGGACCTGCTTATGGGCCTCCGCGCCCCTTTTGCGCCACTGAGCGAAGCCAACGAACTGCATTGGCACGAAGTACAGCCCGTTGATGATGGCGTTGCCGAGCCCTGCACCCCCCCTGTGCCACGTAACATAGCACATGATGGCATATATCGCCACGTCCAGGAGTCCGAAAAGGAAGGTGAGTATTCGTCCGTTGGCGGAACATACTACGCTGAGGATGCCCATAAGTGAGCCGAAGGCCGCGATGAGAAGGCCTATGCGCCCGCTTTCCGAAGCATTGAACTTAAGGACCGTGGTCAGCACGATCGCAACCGTCATCCCTATCAGGATGAACGCATTGAACCATTTATTGAACTTCTCTTCCATAATCAGTCAGAGGGAGCGAGGGCGGCGCGGATCCGGGCGGCAAGCGCCGGGCCGACCATCCCGGCAAGGTCGGCCTCAGAGGCCGTCGCAATCCGCGCGACGCTTCCGAAATGCATGAGCAGGCGCTGTTCGGTTTTCTCACCGACGCCGGGAATGTCGCGCAGGGCGGAATGCACCTGGGCTTTGCTGCGGAGATCCCTGTGAAAAGTGATGCCGAAGCGGTGCGCCTCGTCCCTTATATGGGTTATTACCCTGAAAGCCTGCGAATTGCGGTCAAGGAAAAGCGGATAGGGGTCCCCTATCCTGATGACCTCCTCCAGACGTTTTGCAAGGCCGACGACTGTCATACGGTCCTGGATGCCCAGTTCGCACACGGCCTCCCACGCCTGGCCGAGCTGCCCCTTGCCACCGTCGATCACGACCAGCTGCGGCAAGTCATCGGGGGCCTCTGCCATAAGGCGGGAATACCGTCTGTTCACGACTTCCTTCATTGATGCAAAGTCATTGGCGCCCACAACCGTCTTTATCTTGAATTTCCTGTAATCTTTCTTTGAGGGAACTCCGTCACGGAACACCACGCAGGATGCCACCGGGTTGGTTCCCTGGATGTTGGAATTGTCGAAGCACTCTATGTGCACCGGCGCCACGGACATGCCCAGGGCCTTGCGGATCTCCTCGACCACGGCAGCCTTGAAAGCATCCGGATCGGTGTGTTCGCGCTGCTTCAATGAGTTGAACTGGAACTCCTTCGCGTTCTTGAGGCTAAGCGTCAGAAGGGCGAGTTTGTCCCCCTTGGCCGGAATGCGGAACTCCACTCCGGGAATCTCCACGTCCGGGAGGAAAGGAACTATTATCTCCTTGGAAAGCTCTCCGAACTTGGATTCGATCTCGGCGATGAAACTGCTGAGCACGGACGCCTGCTCCTCCTCGATATACATGCGGAATCCCAGATTGAGCGACTGGACGACCGCTCCGGAACGGATTCTGAGGAAATTGCCGAAGGCTTCGGAGCCGTCGAACACCAGCGAGAAAACATCGGCGTCAGTATCCCTGGCCGCGGAAATGATGGAGTGGGAATAATGCTTCTCCAACGAGAGGATCTTCTCCTTGAACTCCTGCGCGGTCTCGAAATCGAGCGCATCGGCGGCGCGGGCCATCTGCTCGCGATAGCGACGCAGGATATCGCCCACACCGCCCTTCAGAAGAGAGGTAATCTCCTCGATCCATCCCCCGTACTCCTCGGTAGAGACGGCTCCGATGCAGCATCCCCGGCATTTCCCGATATGGAAATCCAGGCAGGGTCTCACCTTCTTCCTGAGGATGGACTCGGAGTCTATCCGGTGCTTGCAGGAACGGAGCGGATAATGCGAATAGAAAAGGTCCAGCAGGCCGTGCGCATAGGTCGCCGAACAGTAAGGGCCGAAATAGCGCGAACCGTTCTGCACCACGCGCCGCGTCAGGAAGACACGGGGATAGGGCTCTGACGTGACGCAGATCCAAGGATAGGTCTTGGAGTCCTTCAACAGGATGTTGTACTTGGGCTTGTACTGCTTGATGAGGTTGTTCTCGAGAAGCAGCGCATCGGCCTCCGTATCCACTACGGAATACTGGACGTCGGCAATCTTCGACACCAGAAGGCGAGTCTTCGTGTTGAGCCGTTCCGCAGGAACGAAATATTGGTGGACACGCTTGAACAGGTCCTTGGCCTTGCCCACATATATCACATTCCCCGCGGAGTCATAGTATCTGTAAACTCCGGGGGAATGCGGTAAAAGGTCTATCTTGTCCCTGACTTCCACTACTTGGCGATAGCCGCGACGGCGTCCTCGAGGGCCTTGCCGCGAAGGTCGCGCTTGACGATGGTGCCGTCAGGACCGAACAGGATGACGTGCGGAATGCCGTCGATGCCGTAAAGGGAAGCCGGCTCCTGATGGCCGTTGTTCATCTGGTTCCAGGTAATGCCATAGACGACGGCGGTGTCGATGGTGTTCTTCCAGTTCATGCCGCGGCTCTCTTCCCATACGGCGACGCTGAGGATGTCGAACTTGTCTCCGTGATACTTGTTGTAAACGTTCACGATGTTGGGAAGTTCGGCCTTGCAGGGAGGGCACCAGGGAGACCAGAAATCCACGAGGATGTACTTGCCCTTGCCGACATAGTCGGAAAGGCTGCGCTTCTCGGTGATGAGGGTTCCGTCGGGATTCTCGCCGAGGACATGGTCCACGGTGAAATCGACGAAAGGCTGTCCCTCCTTGGTCGCGATCTTGGTGTCAAGTCCCTCGGAGATCATCTTGACCATGGGCTCCTCCTTGAAGGCGTCGGACAGGCGGGAGATGGCGTCCTTGAGTTCCTCAGGCTCGGCATAGAAATAACAGCTCTCGAGAGCCTCGAGCGCGACGGTGTCGTTGGGATACTTCTTGATGGTGGCCAGGCTGACCTCCACGATCTTGCGGATGGTCTCCTCCTCGACCGCGTCAGGATCTTCGGCGTTCTGGTATGCCTCCATTATCTTTTCGATCTCGGCCTCATAGGCAGCGGTTTTCTCGGCATTGGTCTTGGGGCCATTATTGCAGGCGATGGCGGCAATCATTACGGCGACTGCCACAAAAATAATCCTTTTCATATTGTCGTCTTGTTTTGTTCAGGGTGCAAATTTACTAAATATTCCTCTACATCAACAGGTTCGAGACAAAAATCACGATGATGGCGGCGGGAGCCACATAGCGGATGAAGAAATACACCACGTCGAAGACCCGTGAATTGAAGCGCAGTGACCCGTCGTTGGTAAACTCTCCGCGGACGTCCGCTTTCTTCATCTTCCAACCGACGAAGAAGACGAACAGCAGGCTTCCGAACGTCATCAGGAAATCGGAAGTGAGGTGGTCGCAGGCATCGAAGATGCTCATTCCGAAAATGTGGAAATCTCTCAGAGGACCGAACGACAGCGAACAGAGCACGCCAAGTGCCCAGCAACCGGCGAAAAGCAGGGCCGTGGCACGGGTGCGCGACATTTTGCGCTGATCCACAAGATACGCCACGCCGACCTCGAGCATGGAGATGGACGAAGTCAAGGCGGCGAAAAGAATGGTAAGGAAAAAGAGTATGGCGACGATGTTGCACAGCCACGGGGCATCCGCACCCATGGTGGAAAAGATGAACGGCAGGGTCTCGAAGATCAGTCCCGGGCCGGCTCCCGGCTCGATGCCGGCGGCGAAGACGGCCGGCATGATGGCGAAGCCGGCTATAATGGCGAAAAGCAGGTCGAAAATGGCGGTGAAAATGCCCGTGGCCAGGAGATTCTCGTCAGGCTTGAGGTAAGATGCGTACGTCAGTATGCAGCCGACGCCGAGCGATAGCGAGAAGAATGCCTGGCCCATTGCCGAAAGCAGGGCGGAGCCGGTCAGTTTCGAGAAGTCAGGATGGATGAGATAGTCTATGCCGGCTGAGGCTCCGGGCAGGTTAACCGAATACAGCATAATCAGCACTATCAGCACGAACAGCACCGGGGTGGTGAGTTTCGTGAACCGCTCGATACCGCCCCTGACGCCGAAAATGATGACCACAGCGTTGACCAGAAGGAAGACCGTGTGGAAGAGAATCGGCGCCCAGGCCGAGGAGATGAACCCTCCGAACACGGCGGAGTGCTCCTCCATGCTGACCGCAGGGTAGGAGAACGACAGTGACAGGGATTTAAGGAAATACTCTATGGACCATCCTCCCACGACGCTGTAGTACGAGAGGATGATGAGCGGAGTGAAAACCGTAAGGAAGCCCATCCATTTCCAGCGGGTGCCCGGGGCCAGTTTCTCCATAGCCCCGAAAGTGCTCAGATGCGTCCTTTTACCGATGATGGACTCTGCAAGGAATATCGGGATGCAGAGGAAAACGGCCGAAAAGAGATATACCAGAATGAAGGCTGCGCCTCCGTTCTGCCCCACCATGTACGGAAAGCGCCAGATGTTGCCCAGGCCTATGGCCGAACCGGCCATGGCCATGATCGCCGTGAACCGGCTGTTGAAACTTCCCCTGTCCTTCATATACGCCTAAAGGATGAAATTGGTGAAGAATATCAGGAGCACCGCAATGGGAGCAACCCACTTGATAAGGAAATACACGGCGCCGAAAAGTGGAGCGTTCCTACGCTTGGTGCCGCCGTTGGTGAACTCGTCCCGGACTTCATCCTTGTTCATTACGAAGCCGACGAACACCACCGACAGGAAAGCCATGATAAGCAGGAGGATGTTGGAGCAGGTCCAGTCGAAGATGTCGAATATGCCCTTTCCTCCCAAGGTTATACCGCTCAGGGGGCCGAAGGAAAGCGAACACAGCGCTCCAGCGACACCGCAGACAAAGAACACGATGCCCACAGCCTTGATGCGCTTCATGTTGTATTTCTCCACGAGGTACAGGGTGCCTACCTCGATGAGGGAAATGAGCGAGGTCATCGCAGCCACTATGATCGTGAAGAAGAAGAGAATGGCGGCGATGGAGCTGAGCACGGGCATTTCCGTTCCCATCTTGCAGAAAATGTAGGGAATGCTCTGGAAGATGAGTCCCGGGCCGGCTCCCGGTTCGATGCCGGCGGCGAAGACGGCCGGCATGATGGCCAGGCCGGCCAGGATGGCGAAGAGAAGGTCGGAGACTGCAGTCCCGGCGCTCGACACCAGGATGTTCTCGTCCCTCCGGACATACGACCCGTAGGTGATTATGATGCCCATTCCCAGCGACAGGGAGTAGAAACTCTGCCCCAGCGCATATGCGAAGGTCCTGGGGGTGAACTGGCTGAAATCAGGTTTGAAAAGATACTTGACACCCTCTCCGGAGCCGGGCAGGCTGACGGAATAGACGGCGATGATGACTATCAGTATGAACAGTATGGGAAGGATCAGCTTGCTGAACTTCTCGATGCCCGCCTTCACTCCCATGGCAACGACCACGGCGGAAGCAGCGAAGAAAAGAAGATGCAGCAGCACCGGAGTCCAGGTTCCGGACACGAAACCCGAGAAAAGGCCGCTGGCGGCCTCCGGGGCGGTTTGGATGAAATCCAGGGAGCAGGCCTTGAAGAAGTATTCCAGCGACCACCCGCCGATAACGCTGTAATACGAGGCTATAAGGGTTGGAATGATGACGGGAAGGAAACCGACGGCCTTCCAGAAGGGTCTGCCGGGACGAAGGGTGGAGAAAGCATCGCGGGCATTGGTGTGGCTCCGCCTGCCGATGATGACCTCCGCGATGAAGATGGGCAGCGAGAAAAGGACCGTGGCCACGATGTAGATGAGGACGAAGACCGCACCTCCGTTCTCTCCGACCATATAGGGAAAACGCCAGATGTTGCCAAGACCGATTGCCGATCCTGCCATGGCGAAAATGACGGCAGTCCGGCTGCCGAAGCCTTCTCTCTTCCTTTCCATTGACTACTAACTAACTCTCTTCCGGCAAGATGCGCCTATGCAAGGCGCTTCTTGTACACGACGAATTCATAGGTGAAGCCGGTCGCTTCATCCGTATGTGTTTCCGACACCGAAACCTTCTCCCAGAACTCTTCCTCTATGACGGGGAAGAATGCGTCGGCCTCCGGGATGGTAGTATGGACGTGAGTGATGTACAGCGTGTCCATATCCATCAGCGCGGCGCGATAAACGGAAGCGCCGCCCATGATGAAGCATTTTTCAAAGCCTTCGGCAGCGGCATATGCCTCTTCGAATGAGTTCACGCAGACCACATCGTCCGGTATCGGGTCCCACCCGAGGTTCAGGACGATGTTCTTCCTTCCCTTCAGCGGGCGGAAGGGAAGGGAAAAGTATGTCGTCCTGCCCATTATGACGGGATAACCCTTCGTTTTCTCCTTGAAATATTTCAGGTCCTCGGGCAGGTGCCATGGCAGCCCGCCCTTGACGCCGATGGCCCAGTCGTCGGCCACGGCCACTATAAGGCATTTCTCCATACTCATACTGCAACAGGGGCTTTGATGGCCGGCCAGGGATCGTATCCTTCCAGCGTAAAGTCCCCGTAATCAAAGTCAAACAAGTCCTTCACCTCAGGATTGAGGAGCATCTTCGGCAGCGGACGCGGCTCACGGGAGAGTTGCAGGTCCACCTGCTCGAAATGGTTCAGATAAATGTGCGTGTCGCCCGTGGTATGGACGAACTCGCCGGGCTGCAGGCCGCAGACCTGGGCAATCATCATCGTCAGGAGCGCATAGGAAGCTATATTGAAAGGCACTCCGAGGAAAGTGTCGGCGCTGCGCTGGTATAGCTGGCAGGAAAGCCGGCCTTCCGCCACATAGAACTGGAAGAGGCAGTGGCACGGGGGCAGCGCCATCCTGTCCACCTCGGCGGGATTCCATGCGCTGACTATCATTCGGCGCGAGTCGGGATTGCGGCGGATCGTGTCAACGACCTGCGAGAGCTGGTCGATGGCACGGCCGTCGGGAGTGGGCCAGCTGCGCCACTGGTGCCCATAAACGGGCCCCAGGTCGCCGTTTTCATCGGCCCATTCGTCCCAGATGGAGACGCCGTGGTCCTTCAGGTACTTGATGTTGGTGTCGCCGGCGATGAACCAGAGCAGCTCGTAGATTATGGACTTCAAATGAACCTTCTTGGTCGTCAGAAGGGGAAATCCTTCGCTCAGGTCGAAGCGCATCTGGTATCCGAACACGCTCTGCGTGCCCACGCCGGTGCGGTCCTTCTTGATGACTCCGTTCTCGCGGATGTGCCTCAGCAGGTCGAGATACTGTTTCATTCTACGGTACTGAAAGCGAAAATGATGGCCTCTTCGTACACCTCTCCCGGACGGAGCACGGTGCTGGGATATTCAGGCTTGTTCGGCGAATCGGGGAAGTGCTGGCACTCCAGGGCGATTCCGTCATAGTCCTCATAGACGTGGCCGTTCTTGCCGGCAGGGCATCCGGAAAGCCAGTTGCCGGTGTAGACCTGGATGCCGGGCTGAGTGGTGAAGATCTCCACGAGGCGGCCGCTCTTCTCGGACCAGAGCTTTGCCGCAGCCTGAAGCTGTCCGGGCTCTGCGCCGTCGATGACCCAGCAATGGTCATAGCCCTTGCCTATCTTGAGGGGCTCGAAATCGGCCTTGATGTCGCGTCCGACGGGCTTGGCGTTGACGAAGTCCATCGGAGTGCCGGCCACGGGCTCGCTGTCGCCCAGAGGTATCTGGGTGTCGTCGGTGGGCAGGTACTCCGAGCAGTTGAGTTTCAGCATGTGGTCGAGAATGCTGCCGCTGCCTTCGCCGTCCATATTGAAATACACGTGGTTGGTGAGATTGACCACCGTCGGAGCGTCGCATTCGGCCGTGAACGTGAGCTTGAGCTCGTTATCCTCGCTCCACTCGTAGTGGGCGACCGCCTTGAGATTGCCGGGATAGCCCTGCTCCCCGTTCTCGGAGAAATACATGAACTCCACGGCATCACCTTCGATGCGGCTTTCCCAGAACCTGTTGGCGAAGCCTTCCGGCCCCCCGTGAAGGGAGTTGGGGCCGTTGTTTATCGGAAGGTTATACTCCACCCCGTCCAGGGTGAACCTTCCGAGGGCGATGCGGTTGGCGAAGCGGCCGGGGCATTTGCCGAGGCAGGGGCCGTCCTTGATATAAGACTCCGGCGTGTCGTAGCCGAGCGCTACGTCGCCGAGTTTACCGTCCCGGTCTGGGACGATGATGGAGACAATGCCGGCTCCGATCTCGGAGAGGACGACGCTTGCACCCTTGGAATTGGTCAGCGTATAATAGTGGCCTGATTTCTTGATATCCATGCTGTTTTTTGTTTAAATCCGACTTGAAGCGTATGAATGTCAA
>JAEEGL016568041.1_pt1 | contig 15579 bp, 9 predicted proteins | sample 9134231 | NCBI WGS metagenome assembly JAEEGL01 (sample SAMN16246548, study PRJNA631951) | gut metagenome | biome: gut microbiome; feature: rumen; material: fiber-attached | host: Bos | place: Iran: Karaj | collected 2018-10
ATGTCTGCAGCGGCAGCCTGAACCAGATCGAGTACTATTTCTTCGACTTCGGCCCCGAAGCCGAGATCCTCAGCCCCAAGGAGCTGCGGGAGAGCTTCGCCGAAAAGTACCGCAGAGCCCTGGAAGTGTATGAAGAGTGAGCTTGCGGGCGGGATATCCCTTTAATGCGGCGCCAGCCGGAAACGCGCCGAAATTATTCCGGTGCCTCCTGCCTGCTCTTGAAAATATCAAAATACAGAGTCTGAAGACCTTTGAATATCAACGCGTATAGAATGACCTTTCCCGTCCGCGATATCGGTATCACCGCGGCATCTGTTCCGCAAAAATAATCACGGATATTTACCTTGTTCTCAAGTCTCTAAAACGTTGATATCTCAACGATCCGCGCATCTCTTACGGGATGCGTTTTTTGACAGGGTGTGGAAAATCCTATATAATATTGTCACGATCTGAAGAGGTCGATAAGGGAGGGTAAATATGAATTCGCAGCACATCATAAGGATACTGGAATCCTTATCCGAGAAGAAAGATCCTTTCTATGGGGAGGAGTTTGACGGGGTCGTTTTGTTAGAAGAAGGCGTTTTAAACGCCTTAAAAAAACTATTAGATACGATACAGATCGAGAGCGACCGTATCTACAGTTATTGGCCGGTTGAAGAGATCTATGAAGAGCTGCGGGCCTGGAGAAATGATGAAGCCCGCCTCAGAGAGGTCCCGCCTTATGTCATTTTCCACAATTCTCATTTAACAAGCATCTCAAAGACGCCTATACTCGAAAAAGAGGAACTGCTCAATATCCCGGGCATAGGCCCAAGGAAATATGAAGAATACGGAGATCTGATCTTTGATATACTCAAGCCTTATATAGAACGCTGGAGAGGATCGATTTCAGCGCAAGAAAAAGACGCGGAGCCGGATCCTGAAGACCAGAAACTTGCGGATGAGTTGAAGGAGTTCGAATCTGAGAGTGAAGCGCAGAGGAGCGCGATCACCTGCAGGAAATGCATGCTTTATCGCAGAGAAGACTGTTTGGGCAACGGGGATCCGACAACATGCGAGGATTTTGTTCCTGCTCCTGATGTGCCCACCGAGGAACTCCAAAGATGGAAAACTCTTCAGGGGACTGCTACGCACATTCGCCTGACCGGCCATGGCTTTAGGGAAGACCGGTAAACTTTTAAGTCCGAAAATGATGCAGGGGTATATAAACGGCCGGACTCGTCCTTCGGCATGCTCGCCGAATACGCGGATCCCGCTCTCGTTGCTGATGAGGAAGAAGCCTTTGAGAAGGCGATGGAAGAAAAATATTATAAAAACACCTCGCCGATTTAGGCGAAGCGTTTGTTATATAACATATGTTATTGTTTCGAGACCGCTATGATCTCAAGCCTTCCGCGTCTTTTACCCCGTATACCCCAGAGCCTTCGAGGCTCTGGCGGCGATATCCTTAAGGGCCTCGATGTGGGCGGCGACGGCCTCGTCGCTGAGCCTTGAAGCCGGACCGCTGATGGAAAGGCCGGCGACTATCCTGCCGCTGTAATCCCTCACGGGCACCGCCACGCAGCGCACTCCCAGCTCGCACTCCTCGTTGTCGTAGACGAAGCCGTTCTTCTCGATGAAGGAGAACTCCGCCAGCAGGCCGTCCTTTCCGGTGATCGTGTTCTTCGTGTAGGCCTTGAGGCCCGTCTCCCTGATGTAGAGGTCCAGGGCCGCGGGCTCCAGCTGCGAGAGGAAGAGCTTGCCGATGCCGGTGACGTATTTGGGCGCGGTCTTGCCGATGTGCTGCTGTATGGTCAGGGTCTGGGCCTGGCTGATCACGTTGTCGGTATAGAGTATCATGCTGCCTTCCTCGACGGCGATGTGGGCCGATTCGTCGAAGACGGCGCAGGCTTCGACGGCGAAGGGATGCAGTATCACGGTCACGTCCTGGCGGCGGCGCACGCGGTCGGCCAGCCAGCAGAGCTTGAGGCTGATCTCGTAGCGCCCGTCTTCGAGCTGCTCCACGTAGCCGCATTTCTGCAGCGAGGTGGTGAAGCGGTAGAGGGTGCTGACGTTCATGTCAAGCTTTCGGGCCATTTCGCTGAGCTTGACAGGCTGGGGCTCGAGGGCGAAGGCTTCGAGCACGTTGAGCAATTTGTCCGCGGTCTGGTTGGAGGCCGGCGCTTGGGATCTGGGGGCCATGATATACTCCTTCGGGGGGATGTCCGTTCACATACCGTTTCATTATATGAAAAACGGCGCCGGATATCAACGGCGAAAAATGAGCAAAAAAACGGCGCGCCGCCTTATTTTTTTGCGTCCCCCGCGGCAAAACCGAAAATAATTGATTTGTCAAAAAGCCCTCCGCCCTTTGATTGACAGGCCGAAACAGCGAAGACTATAATACTTTAGAAAACAAAATATCCTTTCGTTTGTTGAAAAACAGGAGGCAAACTAATGAATAAAGATTCCAACGTTCTGGTAATGATCCCGGGACCGACTCCCGTCGTCGATTCCATCAGAGCCGAGATGGCCAGACCCATCCAGGCCTTCGGAGATCCCCGCTTCGTCGCCGATTACAAGAAGCTCATCGATGATCTTCGCGTGATGATGCACTGCGACGGCGAGTGCTTCCCCCTGGCCGGCACCGGCACCCTGGCCATGGAGATGGCCATCGCCAACAACACCAAGAAGGGCGACAACGTGCTGCTGGTCAGCAACGGCTTCTTCGGCGACAGGTTCATCGACATCTGCACCAGGAAGGGCCTGAACGTTGACGTCATGTCCGCCGAGTGGGGCGATTTCGTGACTCCCGAGCAGATCGACGCCAAGCTGGCATCCAAGAAGTACGCTCTGATGACCGTGACCCACGTCGACACCTCCACCGCCGTCGTGGCCCCCATCGAGGCCATAGGCAAGGTCGCCGCCAAGTATCCCGACACCATCTACGTCGTTGACGGCGTCGCCGCCGAGGCCGCCGAGTACTCCAACATGGAGACCATGAACATCGACGTTCTCTTCACCGCTTCCCAGAAGGCCTTCGGCGTCTGCTCCGGCATGTTCATCGTCTGGGCCAGCAAGAAGTCCCTTGAGCGCAGAAAGAGCCTGGGAACTATCCCCGAGTACTATGTGGACTACGAGAAGTGGCTGCCCATCATGGCGGATCCGAGCAAGTATTTCGCCACCCCGGCCATCAACCTCGTCTGGGCCATGAACGAGTCCGTCAGGCTCATCAACCAGGAGGGCTACGAAGCCCGCTGCGCGCGCCACACCAAGAACGCGCAGGCCATGGCCAAGGCCTTTGAAGCTCTCGGCTTCAAGTATCTCGCCAAGGAAGGCTGCAGGGCCAACACCCTCTCCGTCCTCATCTACCCCGAAGGCGTGAACGACGCCAAGTTCAGGAGCGCGATGCTCGAGAACGGCGTGGTCGTCGCCGGTTCCCTCGCCTCCTATGCCGGCAAGTCCTTCAGGATGGGCCACATGGGCAACGCCACCGAGAACGACATGATCACCGCTCTCTCCGCCGTCGAAAGATCCCTCGCCGCCTGCGGCGTCAAGGTCGAGATGGGCAAGGGCGTAGGCACCTACCTCGCCGAGATGGCCAAGTAGTCCCGCCTTTGACGGCAGGGCATACGGGGTCGTCCGCCGTGCGGACCGCCTGAGAACATAATAAGAACGAAGGACGCGGAGCTTCACGGCCCCGCGTCTTTTTTCGCGCCGGCCGGCTTCCTCCTTTCGCCCGCTGTTATATTTCCTCCATTCTCTCGACTTTTTCCCCGCAATCGTATAAGATATATTGAAGGCGTTTCAACACACAGACGAGGATGGGGGATATGCCCGGCGATCATGAGCTTTACAGCCTGTTCCTTGCGGGCGACACAAAAGCATACGACGAACTGATGATACGCTACGGAGACAGTCTGACCGTCTTCCTCAACGCGTATCTGCACGACTGGCACGACGCCGAAGACCTGATGATCGAAGCCTTCGCCGCCATCATGGTGAAGAAGCCCCGCATAAGGGAGGGCAGCTTCAAGGCCTATCTCTACCGCACCGCCAGGAACCTGGCCTCGCGCTTCCACAGCGGCCGCAGCCGCTTCCAGTCCTTCAGCCTCGACAGCGTGGAAGAAGAGCTGGGCTCGGGCTTCCTCACCGAAGAGAAGCTCCTGGACGCGGAGCGGGCGCGGATGCTCAAGCTGTGCTTCGAGCGCATAGACCCCCAGCTGAGAGAAGCCCTCTGGCTGGTATACTTCGAGGACATGAGCTACGAAGCCGCGGCCCGGGTCATGGGAGTCAGCAGAAAGAGAGTCGACCACCTGCTGACCAGGGGCAAAGAGGTCCTGAGGACGGAATTGAAAAAAGAAGGGATGACTAATGCTTACCAATGAAGAGCGCATAGCCGCCATGCATAAAAGAGCAAAAGAAATAGAAAGAAAGAAAAGAGCCCGCTCGGGGCTCATCGCGGGAGGAGCCGGGGCCGTCCTGAGCCTCGCCCTGCTCATCTTCATGGCCGGCGCCATCTCCGGTCTGTCCCTCGAAGCTCCCGGCGAGACCATGCCCGAAGGCCTCAACGCCAGCATCTTCTCCGGCAGCCCCGCTTTGGGCTATATATTCATCGGCGTGACCGCCTTCCTTCTCGGCGCCGCCGTCACCATCTTCTGCTACCGTCTGTCCGCCCTGCGCAGATTCGAACAGGGCGAAGAGGACCGGAGATGAACGATATCAACACCCTTGAGAACATATTTCAGATCACAGTTCTGGCGGTATGCCTGATCATCGCCGTCGTTCGCTCCGTGAGGACCACGAGCAGGATATGGATACTGCTCTCGATGTTCCTCGGGGCGTTTTTTCTCGGCGATCTCTACTGGGTGCTCTGGCTGCTGTTCTACGGCGAGACCCCCTATTATTCCTACATCCCGAGCCTGAGCTGGAACGCCGCCTATATCTACCAGCTGCTCGTGCTGATGCACGTGCAGAGGAAGGGCGTGCCCAGGCAGCGCTCCGCTTTCCTGTGGATCATACCCGCCGTGATCGTGGGCCTTTGCGCCTTCTACATGACGCACGGCGATTATCTCGCCAACCTCATCACCGCCGTCATCTCGATCTACTCCATCCAGTACAGCATGAACGGCCTGCTCTATCTCAGAGGGAAGAGCGGCAGCGAGGCCAAAGCCCGTCCCCTGTACATACTGACCCTGGTGTTCTGGGCGCTCGAATACGCCATGTGGACCCTCTCCATGTTCTGGATGGGCGACACCCTGGCCAATCCCTATTTCTGGTGCGACATCGCCCTCAGCATCTGCTTCATCTTCTGCCTCCCCCTGACAGCAAAGGCGGCCGAGATATGACGTATATCGAGAACATCTTCATATGCCTCACCGCCCCTCTCATCATCGCCATCCTGGTGAGGCCGGGCAAGGGACGCCAGATGATGAGCTTCCTTCTCAGCGGCATGACCGCCTGCCTGCTCTCATCCTACATCAGCACCTTCCTCGCGGCCGTGAACGGGGCCGACCTGACCGCGGCCTCTCTGACCATCGCGCCCGTGGTCGAGGAATCGATGAAGCTGGTGCCGGTGCTCTTCTACCTGCTGGTCTTCGAGCCCAGAAGAGAGGAGGCCTCAGGCTGCGTCACCATGACCGCCATCGGCTTCGCCACCTTCGAGAACGCCTGCTATCTCATACAGAACGGCGCCGCCCAGACCCTCCACCTCCTCATCAGGGGCTTCGGCACCGGGGCCATGCACGTGGTCTGCGGCATCATCGTCTCCGTCGGCCTCTTCCATCTCTGGGACAGGGTCTGGATACGCATGGCCGGCATCATCGGCGTCCTGGCGGTCGCCATCAGCTTTCACGGTATCTTCAACATGCTGGTCTCGCAGCAGGGAGCCGCGGCGACGGCGGGCTACCTCATACCCATGATCACCGGGATCCTCAGCGCCATCTTCGTCAAGAACCTGCTCTGACGCCGCCCGCGCGAAAAAGCTTTATAAATTTCAAAAAAAGACCGGGGAATCCCCGGTCTTTTTGTATCTATATAAATGAAAGGTATTACTGAAACAAAGGGGGGAGACCCTATGAGAACTACAGAAGAAAGGATATCGCTCCTGCATGAAAGAGCCCGCGAGCTCGCGAGGATAAGAGAAAAAAGGCGCCTGAGAGCCTCGGGCGGCCTCTCGCTCTTCCTCTTCGCCCTGCTGGGCGGCGCTCTGTACGAGCTGCAGCTGCCGGCGCGCGGAGCCCCCAGCGGCTTCGCCGGCTCGTCTCTTCTGGGAGACGATGTCGGAGGCTACGTGCTCGTCGCGGTGCTGTTCTTCATGACAGGCGTCGCCGTCACGGCAGTGATAAGGCGGCGCATCAGAAAACGGGAGAACGGTCCCGGAGACACGCGGACGGGCGGACACAAGAGCCCGAAAGATCAAAGGTCTGATAACGAGATCAAATCAGAAGGAGATATCAAATGAACGTAAAGCGCATATTATCAGTACTGCTGACAGCCTGTATGCTGGTCTGCGCCGTGCCTCTGAGCGCTCTGCCGGTATTTGCGGACGGGCCCTCGGGCTACGATCCGAACGATCCGGGCTACCCCCTGATCGATCCGGAGACCAACGAGCCGGTCTGGCCGGATCCCGTATACGATATAAACTCTTACAGACCGGAGCTCGCGATCTTCAATTCCATCTCAGGCGCGAGCGCAGAGTTCTATACTTCGGTCATGAAGGGCTCGGATTTCAACGCTGTAGCCGCGGGCTATTTCAAGGAAGTCAACTCGAGCGATCCGAAGACCCTGAAATATGACTCCAAGCTCAGCGGGGCCGCCGAATCCTATGAATGGACGTCTTTCTGCAATACGAACCTGGCGAAGATGAGCGACAAATACGATCAGCTGAGAGCGGGCCTGGGCGTGACCCTGAACAACAAGGACCACTATCACTGGTCGGGCATCTCGAAATACCGCGTCATCAGCTACACCAAAGTCTATCTCTCGATCATGTCCGGCAGCTTAGGCTACGGCGCCATGGCGACGCACAGCGGTTACTCCAAGGATCAGGAGACCCTGCGCAAGGGCAACGCCTCCTTCAAGGACATCCCCTCGAATATGTATAAAGATACGGACGAGGGCAAAATCGGATACCCGCTGGCCATCGAGCACTACAGGGAATATGTCTCCTGGGGCGGTGAGACCTGCAGCTGCGGCGGTTCCGCCGAAAAGTTCGTCGTGAGTTTCCAAGACAAGACCGCTCCCACCATCGAGGAGGTAAAGATACTCCACAACGGCGAAGAGTGCGTGGATTTCAAGAAGGGCGACACCATCACAGTCAAGGTCAGATACAGCGAGCCCATACGCTTTTCCGATGACGATAAGCACGGCAAGGGCGATCTGAACGTAGGCCTCATGGTCGCTAACAAGGGTCAGGGCGACTGGCTCTACGCCCATCTGGTCAGCCTCATAGACGACACCCTGACCTTCGAATGCACTATCGATGAGGATGAGACCAGGATGTTCTCCGTCACTGGCCTCGACCTGGCCTCCGCGCCCTCTGACGGCATAGCCCTCATCAGCAGCAAGGCCGATATACCCCTTGCTGTCATCAAAGGAAACAGCACCGTCAAGGTCAGCAAGCCCGAGACCTCCGAAAGCGAGGGCTTCACCACTACGACAAGCTGGATAACCGACATAGCGGGCAATCCCATCACCAACGAGCAGCCCCGCTCCTATTTCTATGTGGACTGCGAGGCTCCCTATGCCGCGCTCATAACTTTCTACAACGAAATGAACAACGCCGACATCAAGACGCTGCGCGGCGTTGAAGCCGGAAGCACTCTGTATGCCGACAACAGCGACCTGTACATGGGCGGCGGCGACTGGATAGGCTTCTACATCTATATGAACGAATTCGTCTACTGGGGCAGGGACGAGGGCACCGACATCAAGAACGGTTACGTCGTGACCAACCTGAAGTACAACGATACCGGCGAATTCCTCAAGCTCGGCCTCTGCAACTGGTACATGCCGGTCAAGGCGAGCACCATAGGTCAGGGACTGGGCCAGGGCAGATCCTACGGCCAGCTCTGCAAGTTCGTGACCATGAGGATATGTCTTCCCAACGATTCCTACAGGAAGATGACGGTGGTCGATCCTCCCAATGTGGAAGAGGAGAAAAAGGGCCGCATCCTTGTCACCGAGCTCCATCTGGAGAACACCGGTATCAAGGACGCCTCCGAGAACTTCGCTACCAGCGAAAAATGGGATCCCCCCGGGGAAGCATATAAGTTCGACAACACTCCTCCGACCTTTACCCTCGGCGACACGGTGCAGACCGGAGGCACCAACGGCGACTTCTGCATCCCCTTCACCATCAGCGATGAGGAGGGCGGTTCCGGTGTCCAGAACCTTCCCGCCAAGCTCTGGCTGACCGACCCAAACGGCAATACAGGCAAGATAACTTATGCCGTGAGCGCGTCGGCCACTCAGCCTGCCGCGAACTCGAGTCTCTGGAAGACCGGCACTATGGGCTGCGAGATACTTTTCGACATGATAGGCTCTCAGCAGTATCTGTATGTGAAGCCCGATCTTGACGCTCATTTCAACCTGGGCACAGGCCAGAACCTGAAGATACAATTCGAGCTTCAGGACTACGCCGGAAACAAGAAGACCACCTCGGCCGCCAAAGTCACGGGAGTCTCGCTGGACAGCGTAGGGCCGGCCGTCAGCATGGACAGCGTCGCCAGGAGCTTTACCGACGGCGGCGGCAAGCTGACCGTCAAGCTGAACGCGGACGATCCCAGCGGCATCAAGAAAGTGGAATACCAGTGGCTCGATCCCGGTTCGGACGAGGACGATCTCGACGACGATGACTGGACCGCAGCCGTGAAAGCGAGCGGCGTCTGGACCGCGACCGGAAACGTCTCCGGCGGCGAGTTCTTCAATAAGGAGCTCTGGGTAAAGGCGACCGATGATACTCCCAACGGCAATGTCAGTATTACCAACCTGGGCGTCTGCAGTTTCAGCCTCGAGAGCATAGATTACTCTCTCGACTGGTCTCCTGCCGTCATGACAGCGGCCAAGGCCGGCGTCTCCTCCCTCGCGAGCGGCGGCGTGCTCTTCTTCGACGTTGAACTCAGCACCAGCGACGATCACTACGTCGCATATATCGATGAAGAGACGGACGACATCTTCGGTTCCGATGTGTACTGGTCTGTCTCCGAGATCGAGAGCGGCGAGAGCGGCTATACCGTCAGCGGCACTGAGTCTGCCGGAGACTTCCTCAATGACTACACCGGCAACATCAGCGTTACTGTCTACTCCGGAAGCGCTGACATGTTCGAAGACGTCGAGGAGGAGGGCGAGCAACTGCTGCTCATAGCGGACAGCGTGGGCGTAGAGACCTTCACCCTGAAGCAGTCCCCGGCCGGGAACAAGGCCGCCGATGTGTTCAGGAAAGACTCGGATGAGATCCTCACTCCCGCGAGCAGCGCCGAGGCCGATAAGCTGACCGGCCGCATCAGCAATATGCCCTGGACCTTCGATTCCGACGAACACGTGAACTCGACTCTCGCCGGCATCCAGCTCAGCATAGATCTGGGCGGCGATAAGAACGGCTGGAATTACTCCGACATCGACTGGGCTAATTCCTTTATCAGCTTCTATACTGGGACCTTCGGCAACCCTGTGGCAGACGACTTCGAGAATCTCGTCAGCGAAAAATATATGCTCTGCGCCATAGGCAGGGGGCCCTCGCAGGTCATAACTCTGCCAGATTCGGCGCTCTTCAAAGAGTCGGCAGAAGGCTCTCTGTATCTGATCCTGGCCAGGGTCAGTTCTCCCGACACTCCCTATACGATCAAGCTCGATAACGATGGCTACTGGGTGACCGTAGACAATACCGAGCCGGGCTACATCGACTTCGGTTTCCTGGGCAAGAAGATCTACGACTACGGCAACATCTATTACAAGCAGCTTGCCTATGATGCTTCCTCCACGATCTACATCCCGACCAGCCACGAGACGGCGCTCAATGTGGCGTCTGTGTACTCGTTCTATGATGAGGAAGAAGATGAAGAATTGGTCTTGGACCATGAGGCCTCGCTCATCGGTGCAGGCTATGCCGGAGCCCTGGACATCATCGCCTGGCGCGCTGATGAAACTAGCCCCGAGGTCATAAGCCTGCATAAGGGCGTGATCCTCGGTATCGATAATGAACCGTGGAGCGAGTATTGGAGCCCGTCCCGGGCGAAGGAAGGCGAGCGCATGCTGATCTTCGGAGAAGAGACAGACCCCGATGACGGCGTCATAGGCGTCGAAGCAGATGAAGACAATCTCATCGCCCTGCAGGTGGTCTTCGCCAACGGCAGGAGATCCGAGGTCCAGTACATCACCGTCCATCCGGTGAGCCTGGATCCTAAGGGAACGATCTCCATCGAAAACAGCGAGGGTCTCGATCTGGGCGGCCACGCCAGTCTGGCGACCACCGATCCGGGAGACGCGTCTATCGTCTTTACCCCGGCCAGCGGCTTCAGCACCCTGGGCGTCGAATTCAAGGCCTACATAGGCACTGTCAGCGGCGACGGTGTTCCCTCTAGATCCGATGAAGATCATCCTCTGTACATGAGCGCCGCGGGCGACGGCAGCTTCAAGGCCAAGGTGCCCAAGTCGAACTTCTGGGCCTACACCGATGCAAATACCGCTGAACAGCAGTTCAGCGAGATTAACTACGGTGTCTACACGCCTGAATTTGTCAGCGGCGACAGCTGGTGGGGCTTCTTCAATCAGCTCTGGCGCCTCGGCGGCGTGGGCTACTACCTGGTATACGCCGAAGATGAATACGGCAACGAGGTCTTCGCGGGCGTCACCGACTGGGACGTCATCGCCGACGGCACGCCTCCGCTGTTCGCTGACAACTTCTATGGTTACGACGAAGAATATAATATGCACGTCGAAGACGACGGCAGCTTTACCGCCTCATTCAGGATCGAGGACGAGAGCCTCTATTCCTACGATTCCGAGAGCGGTGAGTTCCTCCCCAGGCCCATGACTCTGGAGCTCTTCTACGATACGAAATACTGTGAAGCTGCGGGCATCTCCCCGTCAAGGCTCGTCCTCGACGGTGTCGCCGACGGATTCGTCTGGAAGGATGACAGCGGCAACGACATGGGCATATGCGAGGTGACTGCCGAGCTGTTCAGCGATTATTGGGTTATAGACGGCGGCATGGATGAGTATCAGACCTACGAAGGCGGATTCAACGAAGTATATCTCACGGTCACTGTCAAGGGCATGGTGAGCCCCAATATAACTTCTCCGACGGATATGGTCCTCTTTGCCGCGGCGACCGACGCCCACGGCAACAGCAGCGGCTGGAACATGCCGGATCCGAGCGATCCCGATTATGACATATCCTCCATCGGCTACTATCTCAGCAGATATAACAATCCCGGCGGCGCCTTCGCCGAGGGCGTCGTGGGAGTCAAGCCCGAGGCAGTCTCGTATGTCTACAAGGAGACCGACGACGGCGAGCCCGGCGACAGAGCCCTGTTCATCACCTTCAACGCTCCGGTGAAGCCGGTAGAGAGCTGGATACGCATCCACGGCGAGGAGATCGAAGGCTACAGGACCGAGTGGCACGACGCCTTCCCGATCTTTAAGGACGGGACCTGGCAGATCCAGTACACCGATGCCTTCGGCAACCTCTACACGCAGGAGATCGTGCTCGACGACGTGATCGGCGAGTACGGCTTCGACCTCTCCTTCTCGACCCTCGACTGGGTATCCAAGAAGACCGGAGTCACCGTGACGGCCGCGCCCGACGATGACGGCGAGACCCTGAGCGGACAGATAGTCTACAGCGAGGGAGACGATCCCGAGAGCGTCGATGAGCCGGTCGTCACCTTCAACAAGAACGTCTACGAGTACGAGATCATACGCGAAAAGGGCGGCAATAAGGACCGCCTGCACATCCAGATAAACAACATAGCCGACGGAGCCCCCAAGGAGACCCTGTTCTTCTACTTCGAAGAGTACGGCAATATGTACAAGGCGGGAACGCATCCCACCGGCATCACCACCGGTAAGGTCATAGTCTCTTACAAGACCGACCGCGAGACCAGCCCTGTAGGCGACACCACCATGACCTTCAGGGAAGGCGACGACGACACCTACAGCTTCAGGTACTACGACGCGGTGGAGGACAGGGAGTTCATCCTGACCGGCGGGCTCTACAAAGATCATGATATCACCCTGGGCCATTACGAGCCCTACAGGGATGAGGAGGCTCCCTCCATCGATCTCGTGACTGTCTGGAAGCAGAGGGCCGGCGGCTTCGTCCAGATGGAAGCCTTCCCGGGCAGCGCTCAGGAAGCGGACATCACGAAAGCGATCCAAAACAGCGGCACTGCCCAGAGCTACGACTTCGTGGTCAACGCCAGCGACTACTCCAGGTGGAAGGTCTTCGTTAAGTCCTCCCTGCCCGGCAGCATGAGCTTTGACGACGATCCCGCGGCTGATGCGATCAAGGGCGTCGCGGTCCAGGGCAACAACGTCCTGGTGACCAGTGACGTCGAGGCGGACTTCTACATCGTGGTGGTCGACGCCGCAGCCGCGGATACCGCGGCAGACGCCGACAACTTCACCGCCGTGAAGATACCGTATGCCGCGTACCGCTTCGACAACGTCGAGCCCGATATCGAGCCCCTGACCCAGTCCCTGGATATGTACTCCAAGGTCGTCTACATCAAGGTCTCCGATCTGGACAACGACGGCAATGAGACGACGGGCGTCACCGTCTCCGGCAAGGGAGTGCTTGAAAACAGCGATCCCGGCTATGAAGAGTATCAGTACAAGCTGCTCTTCTTCGACAACGAAGATGTCGCCTTTACGGCGACCGACGCGGCGGGCAACAGCAAGATCCTGACCATCACGGTCGAGGGCATAGACGTGAGTGCGCCCGTGCTGTCCGTGACCTGGTCTCCCTGCTTCAGGGACGACGGGGGCCTGCAGAGGGATAATCCCACCGCGGGACCGGTCAATACCAACGTCATCGCGACCATCGCCAGCGACAAGTATATCTACAAGGTCACTGCCAATGACGGCAGCGAGCTCGTGTTCGACGACTCCGTCGCCCTCGCCCCCTGGGGCAAGGTCGAATACAACAGCGACAGAGTCACGGTGACCGTCATGACGGGCAGCGAACTCGACCTCACGCTCACGGTCACCGCACCCAACAAGAAGAGCACCGACGCGAATATCAAGCTCGGCGCGGGCGTCATCGACAAGGACGCCCCCGTGGTGACCGAGACCGTAACCCAGATGAAGCGCAGCGGCTACAGCGTTCCCTACGCCGAAAAGCACAGCCTGAGCTTCGACGAAGAGGTCTTCTGCATGAGCGAAGGCCCGACCGGCGCCGTCTACAGCGACGTCGAGCCCCTGGAGATCACCCTGAGCGGGATGACCGAGCCCCGCGCTCTGTTCTTCAACGACAGGGCCGGAAACATCACCGTGTTCAACCTGCAGATGTCGGGCGGCGTCCTCGACGATCAGGCTCCTTCCATCGAGATCGAGCTTGACGACGAGGCGACGGTCACCAGCTCCAGAGTCCCGGTGACTGTCATCTCCGACGAGTTCGTGACCCTCACAGCCTCCGACAGTTCGGTAGACTGCGGCAGCATGACCCAGGCCGAAGACGGCAGCTGGACCGGCACGGTCAGCGCCGGCGAGAACGGCACCTTCCGCATCACCGCGGCCGACGCGGCGGGCAACACCGCCTCCGCGGTCTTCACCGTCAATAATATCGACAAGACCCTGCCTCTGATGGCCTTCGACAAGTCGACCATCGGAGTCTTACAGGACAGCCCGTCCGCGGACCTCAGGGCCGCTCTCGAAAAGGGCGTCACGATCTGGGACAACGTGGGCGTAAAGGACGGATCTCTCGTCTATGACATGTCCGTGGTCGATCTCAGCCTGCCCGGCGTCTACGAGGTCCTGTACAACGTCGAGGACGTCGCCGGCAACATCGGTGTAGGCCACCGCTTCGTCAAGGTCATCGACAAGGATCTGCCCATGCTCGTCGTGGACGGAGAGACCACCGAGGAGAACGGTACCTTCGCGATCGAAAGCGGAGCTCATATACTCACAGTCAGCGGCCTCAAGGACGCCACAGAGCCCTACACCATACTAGTGGTCAAGGGACTGTACTCCAAGGGCCAGATGAAGGTGTTCCACGAAGGCATCGATATAGGAGAAGACGGAAGCATCGAGCTCACCCAAAAAGGCTTCTACACCGTGCTCCTGACCACACAGTCCAGACAGACCTACCGCACGCTGCTCTATGTTGAGCCGGTAGAGCAATAAGGAGGCAGACAAATGAAACTGAGCAAAAGACTTATTTCGGTTTTCCTCTGTTTTGCCCTGATAGTGACCATGATGCCTCTCTCGGTCTTCGCGGCCGAGGATGAGGCGGTCACCATCGACAACGGGTACATAGAGGCCAGCGTATCGACCAGAAACGGCGGCTTCCTCATCAAGACCATCGAAGGGAACCTGCTGAAAAAGTCCGATAACAACAAGAAGCTGCTCTACCACAACGGACACTACGACACCTCGTTCGTGTCCTTCAGGGTGGGGAGCGGCAAGGACGCCAAAGACTACCTCTTCGGAGGCAAGTATCCCGGCTCCAGCGACGTGAGCGTCGCCAAGACCAACGACGGCGAGATCGCGGCGGTCTGGAGCGTGGACGGCATCACCTTCACCCAGCTCATCACGATGGCCGAGGACAACTCGAACGAGCACGGGATGGTCTCCATCGGCCTTGCCGCCACCAACGGCAGCGGCAGGGCGGTCCCCGTACAGGCCCGTATCCTTCTGGATACCTGCCTGGGCGACAAGGACTATGCCTGGTACCAGTTCACCGGCATCGACTATACCACCACCCTGAGGTCCGAACAGTTCATCACCGACCAGACCACGACGAGGGTATTCTACGCGGTGGATGACGTCGCGGATCCCTCCGTCGCGGCCTACGTGGTGTCGGAGCCCGAGAAGGTCGCCATCGGCCACTGGAACAACCTGGCCGCCAGCCTCTTCGACTTCGCGCCCGATGAGAGCGTGGGCTTCACCAATTACATCAACGATTACCTCACCGCCGACAGCGCCTGCGCCATGTACTACGATCTGGGCACCGTCGCCAGCGGCGGCACCGGATCCGTGGTCAGTTACTACGGCATCTATTCCAACAGCAAGGTCAAGCTCGAGAACCGCATCGCGATCAACACTACCTCGCCCATGCGCCTCAACCTCAACAAAGACAAGACGGCCTTCGTCCGCGAGAGCGACGTCGGTCTCGCCGACTTCGCCGTGACCATCAGCGCCGAGAACTTCAAGAGCGACAGCTCCATGAAGCTGAAGGACGTCAAGCTGGCGGTGACCAGCACCAGCGGCCTCAGGCCCCTGAGCGACAGCGGTCAGCCCATAAACAATCTGGATTATCTCGACGCCAATCCCCTGACCATACCGTATACGGAGATCGACGAGAACGAGACCATCACCAAGACGGTCTACTTCCAGGCGAAGCCCGTGGAGGACGCCAGCTATGAGCGCATCACCATC
>JAEEGL014312714.1_pt1 | contig 15578 bp, 16 predicted proteins | sample 9134231 | NCBI WGS metagenome assembly JAEEGL01 (sample SAMN16246548, study PRJNA631951) | gut metagenome | biome: gut microbiome; feature: rumen; material: fiber-attached | host: Bos | place: Iran: Karaj | collected 2018-10
CTGAAAGACTATTTGGAATAGATCCAAATAAGGATTTGCGAATTATATACGAGGTGGCATCAGGTAGTAGTCCGGGTTCAGTTGGAAAGGAATCAAATCTTAGGAATCATTGGTTTCGACCAAACTCTTTAGATGATTTATCTGAACTTAAACACTTGAACTGTAATGATACTTCTTTGGGAGCAGCGTTTTTTCAGCGAAGGATAGTCGAAAACTGTGTTTGGACAATAGAAAATGAATTGAATAGTGATACATTTCATAAAGAACATCCATGGATAGGATCTGATATTAAAATTATGGGGTGCAGAAATGGTGATCAGATATGCTTGACGATGGCTATCCCTCAGTTGGCAAGCTATGTTAATTCGGTAACTGAATACTTGGATAATAAGCGTTTTTTGCACGCATATATTATGGCGCGATTAAAAGAATTAGCTCCCGGATTTAACTTATCGCTTGATATCAACACACGTGATAAAACAAATAATAGTGTGGACCTATATTTGACTGCTACGGGCTCATCCATTGAAATGGGAGATGAAGGTTTTGTTGGTCGTGGAAATCGAATGGGAGGGCTTATTACACCTTTTAGGCCATATACTATGGAGGGTATATGTGGCAAAAATCCTGTTTATCATACAGGAAAAGTCTATAGTGTAGCTGCATGGGAGATTTCAAAGGAATTATATAAAGAAACTGGGAAAGACTTATCAGTAATGCTTGTTGGACAAAGCGGGCATTCATTATCAAATCCTTGGAATGTTGTTATTGCCGGAACCGAAACTGTTGAAGAATCGGTGATTGATAATTGCGTTGAAAGAGTGTTAAAGAATCCTGGCCATATTACCGAAAGAATAATAGCACAAGAGTATCCAATGTTTTGATTATTCATACAAGATAGGAGCATTCATGGACAATAATAATTTTGGGACAATGCTATCGGAATATCTTATGAATCATGGCTGGACTCGAAATGATATAGACAATAAAATGGCATTCAGGCATGGTTTGATGCCCGATGTTTATTCTTCGTCTACAAAAATATACAAGCCCAAAGAGATTCTTTCAAGAATCGAAAAAACCTTTATTAAAAGAAACTTGAAGGAGTTTCATTTTGAATCGGTAATTAATCCGTATCCAGATTCTGACTTTATAATTGCTGCACTTCAGTATATAAATCGATTTGCATATGGGAATGAGAAAATTGATAGAGAACTGATATATTCTTTTCAACCAGTAATTCGCCATATTCCTAAAGGGGGAAGTATAAAGGATGGCTTTTTGAGATCATTTATTAATGTTGGAACAGTTGGGGTGGATCAAAACATTAATGATTATTTTGAACAATTAGAATTGTGGATTGATGTATTGTCGATATGTCATATCCATATTTCTAGGGTTGGTATTTCTGTTAAAAAGGGAACAACTGCATATAACGGTGTAGGAGTTGAACTGACGGTAGATGGAAGAGAGGTTGGCCAATCGAATTACTATGAGATAGATTTCAAGGACAAAATGGTAGGCATCACAGATACGGGTTTTGGGCTGGAACATATATGTTGGGCTGCAAATAAATGGACTGATTTCGCAGTTACATTTCAAAGCCCGTTAGCATATTATCTTGAATATGATGACAGTTCAGATTTGCTAAATCTGATAGTTCTTTTAATTTTTAGTGATATTAGGCCTGGAGCAAATGGGTATTCAGCAATATTGCGAAGGAGTATTAATGAATTGTTTAAAAAGGACAATATTGATTATCGACCGTTAGTTTTATTTGCAGTTGAAAGGGCAAAAAGATTCTTGAATAACCGCTATGTTTATGAAGATGTTTTAGAGATAATTGACAAGGAAATTGAAAGAAATATATGTCTTGATATATCGCGAAGATATAATTTAAAGCATTTTGAAAAACTCATCGGAAACAGAGATGCATATTGTGAAAAACTGTTAGAAGGAAATATTCTTCGAGGATGATGAAAAATGGGTGAGAAAAATGATTGGGAAAACATATTTATCAAGACATATGGGTCTTTCCCTACAACTGCTGATGTAATATTCTTCTATTCTCACACATCAGGAAGCGATTATTTGCCAAAGATAGTCAGAATTAGTGATAAGGTTATTACTTTTGAATTAATTAGAGGGTTTGACGGCTATGAATACATCAATAACAATGGTGATATACTTCCTGTAATATGTGATTTATCGGAAAAACTATTGGTGGATAATTGTGAAGTTGACGTAGCAGAGTCCATTAAGTATGAATACAGATTCAATAAAACATATATACATTGTCAGGATGAATTAGTAAAGATAAAAAATAGTGGCATATACAACAAGACAATTGCGTTTTTGTTTAGCGAGATTGAGAGTTTTTATGCATTGTCTGTGAGTTTTTGGAAGAAATGCTTTTGTGATGAAAGGTCTTATTTGTTGCATGGTGATTTACATCCAGGCAATATTATATTTAATCAGAAGTCAAAGAAGTGGGTTGCAATTGATCCGATAGTTACATATGCACCAATTGAATTTGACTATTCAAGATTTATTGAAAACATGACATATCCATATCCATATTGTTCCTTTGCCATACAGACGAATGACCAATATCGTGGAGCATGTGATGACTATATAAAAAGGATAAATGGATTCATTAGGGAAATCATACCGGTTATTAATTCGACAAGTTTAAAAATGTCTGCATCTTTATTTATTGATTCTTTTTTGCGCTTAATGGAAACTGTAATTGATAAAAAGGAAGATGAAAAATACTATGATGAGATTATCACTTCATTATTTTGTTGCCGTTGCTTAAAGGATCTAGTTTTGGTGGATTGACAATGAAAAGAGCCCATGAATAAATGCATCGTAAACTATAGGATTTGAAGCGAACTGTGTAAGTAGCTTCTTATGAGTATTGTGTACTCACTTTAAACGTGTAAATAGAGAGGAGTCTATTAAATTGAAAATAGCGTTGGTATCAAATTTTGATTTGGAAACTGGCAGAGGACCTGTTTTTAGGTTAATGAACACGCTCCCATTTTTGACAGAATTGATAGATATAGTTGTGATAAGCTTACAAGAACCAGACAGCTCGAGTAAAGAGATTTTTGATAGCCTAAATCTAAAGTATTATGTAATACGATACAAAACTGATGGTTGGAGTGTAATTGATTGTGAACAGGTTGTTGAAAAAGTAATTAAGATAATTACTCAAGAGAGCGCTGATTTATGTATCTTGGGTTGGGAATATTGGGATATATGTGTGGAATTGAATAAAGCACTTGCACATGAGAGCTGTAAATTTGCAACTATATTCCATTCTATTCCTTTTGTGGATGCAATACCCTTTCCATATAAATACGAAAATGATATAAGAGAAAGGATTCACAATGAAACAAATGATATGATAAAAAGATATTTGCAAGAGAAATCTGCAGAAGCTGAGACAACTATTAAAGAGTTGAATATAATATCCATAAATGAAACAGTATCATATTATTTGGAACATTATTTTTCATCACTGAACTTCTACAAAGCATATCCGGGATATGCGCTTAACATCCATGAAATAGAGCGTGTTCAAGTAAAACATACTGAATATGATTTTGTTTATATGTCAAAATTGGAAAGAAGTAAAGGGATTTTCGATTTACTTTCTATAATCGAGAACATAAGCAAAACAAATCAAGACATTCGTTTTTTGATTATAGGTGATTTCTTATATGAAGAAGAGAAAATTGAGTTCTTGACGCAGATGAAAAACAAAGGATTGATGGATAAGATCACATTAGCTGGCTGGCTTTTCGGAATCGAAAAATACCAAGCAATAAAGAGTGCGAGAGTATTTATTTATCCTTCATTAACGGGCGATACTTTTTCGTTTTGCCTTTTGGAGGCTTTGGCATGTGGTTTAGAGGCGGTATGTTATGATGCACCTTTTTCAAGGATAATTTATGATGAAGCGCCGGTAAAGAGAGTTGCCTATAATGATTGTGGAGCGTTTGCTACAGAAGCGCTAAAACTATTAGATGACTCGATTAACGGGAAATCAAATAATGCAGTAGAATTTGTGAGAAAGTATTATTCAGACTGGAGAAAAGTCGCTTTAGCGGAAGCGTCTGCGTATGAAAAAGTATATAGAAGCTAAGAATAGTATTCTGGAACAGCTAATATTATTATCTGGATTAACAAATCATCAGGGGATGATCGGCACGGTTAATGTTGATAGTTCTAAGCCGGAGTATATATATGGTGAGATAACGGGGTATTTTTTGTCGTTTTGTTCTTATGTTTGCAAGAGAGAACCAGATCTTAAAGAAACATTAACACCAATAATTTCATCACATATTTCGTGGTTAGAAAGGATTATTAAATGTGGATATGTTACTAGATGTCTTTTGGAACCATGTGAAGATTGGCGTAATTCGGCGATTTTCCCTTTTGATATAGCGATGATAATCAGAGGTTTAGATGATGCATCAACAATTGTAGAATGCGATAAACTCCTTCAATTATATTTGGAGTTGTTTGGTGGTTTTTTTGATTATAATTCAGAAACAGTTTTACCATACATAAATATTTCTGAAGGAAAACTACCACAAAAATGGTCAACAAGAATCGATGTCCATTTTGTCAAAATTGCAGCTGATACCATACCCGTACTTCACAAGAAAGGGAACGATAGAGAAGCTGAAATTATGATAAAAATGATTAAGCGGTTTGATAATTATGGTGTTGATAGATTAATGGATATAGATAGTCACCCCCTGCTTTATTATCTAGAAGGACTGGCATTGGCTTCAGACTTCACGTTTTTATATAAGAATTTTCCAGCCAATAATTTTGAAAAAATACATTATGTTTTTAAAAAGCTACTTGTGATTTCAGATGATGTAGGACTGTTAGATAATCCAAAGCGAGGTAGTTATAGGAGATCGGATGTACTTGCCCAATTTGTTAGAATAGGATTATTGCTTCGGATGAAAAATATGTTAAGTGATGAGGAATTGTTATCGCTGAAGAATATATTAGATGACATTTTGGAAAGATTCTATATGGATGGGAATGTATTGTTTTTTGATAAAGAGCGTGGAAACAACAATATTAATGCGTGGTGTGCTATGTTTTTATACCAAGCAATAGATTTCTATTTGGACTTGTCCAAAGGGACAATGGATTTGAAAGAACGCTCATGGAAAAAAATATACTAGTATAATTAGCGCAACCATACGATGCTTTAGGGAAGAACATGAAAGTCCATATAATTGATAAAAAGAATAAAACAGTTCTACTTTCAATTGATTATTGGGAGGCTGAATTATTGGGTTTTGATGTTAAAAAGAATAGTGATGTTTCGGGTTCTTTCTATCGAACGTTATTACAGATTATTACCGAGAGGGTTCAAGAGATATTTGGAAAGGATTTTGCTTTTGGTATAAAAACCTACGTGGATCCAGACAAAGGCGTGTTTTATTATGAAATCAAGCCCTATGAAGAGAGGCTTGATGAAATAATCATGGAAGAGATGGTTAAGAAACAGTATAGTGTGACAATCATGTTTCCATATTGGATACAGTAATTGTATATAAAGCTAGTACTTTCGGAAAACCTCACGAGAAAAAGTACTGCCAACTGTTTTGACAGTAAATGCATATCGTGCATTTAACATAAATAGATAAATACTCAAAGATAGACCTTGTTCAGTTATGTTCCAAAAACTGATGGTGTCCGACACTCGCAGTAATCTGCTATGAGAGCGCCTTGATTAGTTTTTCTATTGCCTTTTTAGTCTTGGCATGCCTAAACCATGCAATCGTAGGCATGATTTCCGGTGAATGATCGATGCTTACTCTGTCACCTTCATTTAGTATAGTTCCCGCATCGTGGAGCTGAGGATCGCCGTCGATAATGGCGCTCTTGAAATGAAGGCCGATTTCGGTGTGAATGGCAAAGGCAAAATCTAAAACCGTCGCCCCTTCGTCAATATACATTTCAGAGCCATCTCGTCTATACACCTTGATTTTCTTCTTGCCGGGTTCAATGCTATCGATATCCTCGATATTGAATCCCGCTATATTATCGACGATATCTCCTATTTTGTATCGTGCGAACTCAGTTTTACTGTTAACGAAGAATCTATACAGGTTGTTCATCAAGTCTTTTACAACGATATATGATGCATCTTTAAAAGTTGTCTCCATAATACTAACTATCTTCACACCTTCATTAATAAGGTATTTGTCGTATACTGCATAAAACACATCAAAAACGGGAACATTAGGATTTTTTGCTAAGAAGTAATCATCTATTACGATTGACAAATCCAAAAGCGGTGTTTTTTCCTTTGAGATAGTATTCTCTATTTTTTCAGAATAGTTTCCTGAAGAATGATTAATTTGACGGTTAAGGCTGGATATAGTTCGTTTAGTTATTTCAAAATCACATATGGAATGCAGCAATTCCATAGATATATCGTTTTTCTGTTCGTTTGTAATGGAGAGCTCATTAAGACCAGCAATGTTCGTGAAAACTTTGGAGCATTTATCTTGGAAGATGGAGATCGAATAATTATTCTGAGTAAGTATGAAGTTATAACGCAAGGAAATTTCATTATATCTATCCTTGTGTTCAATTTTATAACAAAGGTTTTCAAGCTCATCAACGAGATAATAGGCTTTTGATCGTTTGGCCAGAGGAATAAGAATTTTACGTGTATTGCGTGCCTTCTTTATCTGCTGTTCTAATGGAAAACAATCAATTGTATTTAGATTGTCGAGTCTATCAGCAATTTTGACCAGTAAGGCTTTCCTGTTCATTTTTTTAACGAGGTATTCATCAGCGATTCGATCTAATTCATCTTTGGTGAAGTTTTCTTTTTCTGAATCAGGAATTAAAGTGTCAAAAGAGGTAAGACAATCTACAAGATCAGCTATGCCTTTACCAAATCTTTCTTCGATTTCTTTTATAGTTACGTTTTTGCAGTCTTCGACAACATCATGAAGCAAAGCTGCACAGATTGTATCTGATTCCAATCCCCATGATGCAACGTAATATGCCACTCTCAAAGGGTGCTTTATATATGCTTCTCCAGATTTGCGTTTCTGTCCATCATGTTTTTCTTTTGCATACTTATATACATCATGGATATAATTCACGTACGGAACAGAATGATTCTTCTTAACTTCATATATTACATCTTCAATGTTTCTGTCATAGTTGTACATATCAACACCTCCCTTTTGAACGGGAAACAGTCAGTTGTCAATAAAGGTATCTTTTAAGTTGTGGTACCAGGAGTCATCATCGCGATTGGATATCTTACCGACCCTGAACAGATTTCTCTCAACGACTTTTCTGACATAATTCGAGATCTCTCCTCTGACGGTTATGTTTCGTTCATAATCTGATCTGGTTTCGTCTGTAAATGTTTTCTTTAAATCAGCAATAAGTTCGTCAGTATCTCGAGAATCTTTGACCGAAATGTAATTTAGCAGGAGCATACGGTGTATTTCGTCTTCTGATAAACTGGTCTCCCTTCTTGATAGTCCAATATATTGAATCGTGGGCATAGGCTCACGACCTCTGGAGATTGAGTTTATAGTGCCAATACCACTGTTGTAATACTTCTGGCTGGAAGGTGTACGGTGCAGAATAATAAGAGCTCTATCTTTAGTCTTATGTGTAAGAGAAATGAAGGCATGATAAGAATTTAATTCAAAATCACCATAATATGCTGAATCTGAATAGTTTCCCAATACGTAGCTTTCTATTTCTTCACCTTTGTTATTCTCTATGTTCATATGAACACTGACTGCTTCTTGTCTGGTAGTTAATCCCATAATGCATATAACATTGTGACTGAGTTTATCGACAGATGAAGGTGTGGCATAAATATGCAGGACCCCATACCTCAGCGATTCGGCAGGAGAATTAGTATCATTTCCTTTGTAGTTGCTGGTGTCAAGGTAATAAAGGTAGTACGTACCTACAAAACGCGTATATGCTTCAAGTTCGGTATCCACCAGTTTGGTCGTTTCAGGAGGCATATTATAATCCGCCGGAGTGATATTTTTGGTTAGAAAATCATCTATGGATATTCCGTAGACACGTTTCATTTCACACAAAAGCCGGAGAGAAGGCGTGTTTGGATTATCATGATTAAGAAAGGCACAAATTGCAGCAGGAGCAAAACCGGTTGCTTCAGCAAATTTCTTTTGGTTAAGACCATCTTGCTGTTCAATAAAAGTTCTCAGGTTTGCTGAGAACTGTTTGGTGACCGCATCTAAATTAAGAGTGTCATTGTTCTGATTAATGCTTTTATCCAATTTCTTAGCCATACCACACCTCCCAAATTTGTACTAATACCTTAATTATATGCATCAGAAGACCCTTTTCAATAATTAATGAACAAATTAATTAATCAATAGTGAATTTTAAGAGATAGTGAAGGCGATTATAATATTAATAGTCATTTTTATATCGTCATAATACTATGAAAAATGGCCTGGAATTCTCTGTTTGATAATAATCGGATGCTCGATGTTTACTTTGAGCGAACAGAGTTCGGGAAACACGAGTCCCAATTCAAAAGTTTGGAATTTAATTCACTTAATTTATGCGTTATGTTAAATGTGTCAGCACCACCTTTGAGCATCAGCTCAAATTCGGTTGGCGTCTACAAGTATAACAGAAAACCAGAGGGGAGGCGATGACTTATGAATGAAGACGATGAGCCTGAAGATGAGTCTATTACGTCTCTTAAGAAATTTCTAACAGCTTGTAATGACGAGTACACAAAGGAAGGTGGTGGAATTATGAAGAAGACTAAGGAACAGAAGCGCATTATCAAGGGTATTCTCAAAAAGGCAAAGAAAGAATCTGGAAGAACGGCAATAGATGTTGTGATCTGGTCGGAGTGCGGAGAGACCAGAAACGTTTACTATCGCGCTTTGGACGGAAATCTTTCTGATGAGGCTATGCTTTGCATGTTTATGGCTTGCCTTGTGGCAGCAGAACTTTTCGATGAGTATTGCAAGGCATGCGGTATTTACATTGGTGAGGAGTATGAGTTTGGCAAGATCATCCATGACTATGTTTCCGAGAAGGATAAGCATTACGATGTTCTCGAGCTCAACGAGCGCCTGATCGAAGCGGGCCAGCCTCCTCTCTTCAAGGAAAAGGCTGCGTAATTCATGGTAAAACCTGTATCCGTTGCTGTGTGTAACGGATACAGGTTTTATCGTTTTGCTGCGTTTGAATCACAACAGCGATAATCCAAAGGAGGCAGCCATGGAGAGGAACAAAGAGTATTGTTTTCGCCGTATCATCGAGATACTGACAGAGTGCCGGAAGCGAAATCACAAGTCTGTGCTTGAAGTATGCGTGAATGCCGGTTTTGAAACAAGAGCGGCTTACTATAGGGTTTTTACCGGCAATTGTGATTGCCTTACCACACTTATCTGTTTGGGCATTGGTGCGGATATTCCGGATTATTATTGGCCGGAGTATTTTGTTTGTTGCTTGAAATGGCTTGAATAAGCTGATTAGTACTGTCTGTGTTTTTAGATATAGCAGTTTGTAAATGTTGTTTACTTTTTAACTGCATCACATTTCTGTATCTTTTGGGCGTACATTTTACGATTTCCAACGACTTATCATCTAATCATAGAGGTTCTTCGGTAAATACGAGGCTCCTTCTAAACCTAAAAATATTATAAAGGAGAACAAAGTTATGACAAACAACTCTATTGATAATACTTTTGATGAGAATGAAGCAATTATCGAGATCGATCTTGTCAACAGAAATACAGGTGCAACATATCCCTTGGCTCGTGTATATGGCGAGAACACTCTTGGACAGATACTCGACGAGTATGCAGAAGATATTGGTGTTAACAAGGATTATCGTTTTGTTTCTTTTGAGAATAAGCGTACAGGATATGCGACGCGTGACCGCAATGAAACCGTTGAAAGATGCGGTCTTAAGCAAGGAGATCTTTTAGTCATTAGTGATTTCTTATGATATTTCCAAATCCCTAACCCACCTGAAGAGTGCCGGTTGGCTACCGGCCGAAACTGTAACTGTAAAGTCGTGGGAAGCCACAAGAATAAATATATAAAGGAGAACAAGTTATGACAAACAATTCTATTGATGCCGCTTTGGACGCAATTGAAGCAACATTTGAAATCGATCTTATCAACAAGGCTACAGGAACTACATATCCCAGAGCTGCCGTATTTGGCACCAATACTCTCGGACAGATTCTTGACGAGTATGCGGAAGATATTGGAATCAACAAGAAGGACGCTAAAATTCTTTTCGTGAATAAGCGTACCGGCGCAGAGACTCCCGATAGAAACGAAACAGTTAAAGGCCTTGGACTTCAGGCAGGTGATGTATTGGCTATTGCAGACAATTGCGGTGTAGCTTGAATTCAGGAGATGCCCTATGGTAACGGTGTGCGTTTTGATCGGTTTGGTTCTGTTTATCGGAGGGATAATAATCGCTTCTGTTACACGCGGATCTGTTGAAAACAGAGGGACGAGTGATACTACTCAGCTTCCGGACAGATCAAATACACCGTTACTTACGGCATCCCAACTTCACACCCGAAATATCCGTTCAACTTCTCCTCCAGGATTACCGCCGCGTCGTTTGCAGTTGCAGGGTTTGAATTCGGTTGTGGTTACAAGTAATGCCATTGCCGCTTGTTGCGGTCCGAGAGGGGTTCAGCCGGCTCAATTCCCCTGTTGCCCCTTTGATAAACTAAGGAACATTCCCGGCGAACAACAGAGAATCTTTTGGGATAATCAAGCTGACAGATATTACTGTTCCCGGGGTCACAGATTTAAAAGAAACGGAAAACCGCATTAGCTGATCAGGTGTTAAGGAGAACAAGATGAGAAGCATTTACAACGACCTGAAATTATCTGTATATAGACCTTTGTTTCGCGGAATAAGAGTTTTGATCATAGGCAGCGGTGCGGTTGGAACGTATGACGCAGAGTTTCTTGCGAAGATGGGAGTATCTCTTGATTGTGTTGACTTTGATCACTTTACACTTGAAAATGCCGCGAAACACAGCTGCCTTATAAGAACTCCTGAAGATGCCGATAAAAACAAGGCTGTGTGCACTTCTGAGCGTGTGCAGCCTTTGTTGGAGGAAGGTTGTACATCAAACGGCATCGATGCCGATGTTTGCAAGCTTGGTCCGGAAGCATTTTCCGGTTACGACTATGTGGTTATCGCCGTGGATAACGAAGCGGCAAAAGTATTGATCAACGAACAGATCCGTGAGCTTCCTGCAAAAAGACGCCCTGTTGTTATAGTTGACGGTACCTACGATGAGATGGCTTCAAGCGTAATTCTCGACAACAAAGAATTCTGTATCAGGTGTCTTCTTGGTGAAGAATGGCTTAAGAACAGTTCGGTAAGCACATCCTGTGTGGGCCCGCAGTATAGAGATATCGATGGAGTTGCCGAAATAATCAGAACATCAAATACTGCCAGTTCCATGGCAGCTCATCTCAGTTGTGAGCAGATCAGAGGAAGCGTACTGAAATATGATGGCGTGATGAACAGGAGATTGACTTATTCTGCATATCCTAATCTTGAATTAAGCTCATCTGTTCCCATGAAAAAGAAGGAGTGTCCCGGATGTTCAATCGAACCCCATGAGAATATCAAGTGGCTTCACGGCAGTGTGTTGGATATAACACTGAAAGAAGCATTGGATCAGATAAGCAAGTCGCTGAATGATCGTGACTTTGAACTTTTGGTTCACAACCTTAACTATAAGAACATGATCTATTCGGGTTTTGTTACCGATGATGCGTGCCATTCCTGCGGTAAACCCATTCAGGTTATGCGTCACGAGGGAAGATTATATCTTAATGATCTCTTGTGTGAAGAGTGTTCGGCAAAAGGTGAAAAAGCATATCGCAGTACGGAGCTTAAGCACGGAGAAATACTGTATGCGTTTTCCTATGAGGATGAATCTTTAATGGATATGACCTTATTTGAGTTGGGTTATCCGCTTGGCGCTCACATTGAGGTTATACAAAGGAAGGGGAAATTAGATTGCTTGGATGAAGGAATGGACAAGACCATTTTTGCATTTGATGAAGACCATTCCAAGATGCATGTAATCCATAAACTTTGATTGAATGACAGGAGGTGTTATATGAACTACACAACTACGATCGATGGCCAAACATTTAATCTTACAACTGAGGATTCTGATGAAGCTATTAAGAATGACTATTTTGAACTTAAGCGAATATACAATGGAAGCTATGTGGATATTCAAAGAATCCCGGCCGGAAAGGGAGAAGCACTTCACCTTAAGGTAAAGGTTAAAGCACCTTCTCATTACTTAACTTCTGAAGACGATATAACACCGAAGGCGTGTGATTCAATGACTGCCGATATAGTATGTTACAACGGATATCCTATAAAAAAGGTTTCCGCGTATTATGCCCCAAATCATTATTTGGCAAGCCCCAATGTGTTCCGCTCGGGACATGCATGTATTGATGAGTGGATTCCTTTTACCAGTTCTCTTTTAACCGTAGGTGAAAAACTGGTACATGATATGATCCATGATCCTGCGGTAACCAGATATGAAAGCATGGCAAATTACCATATGGAAAACTGGCACAAGAAGGGTGTCTCATCCAAGGCTTTTCCGACTATCAACCCCAAACTTTTATATGCCGTTGAAACAAGTACTCTTCCGCCCCGCAGAGCTGTTGTTAATGCAGGAGGCACTCCATCCCTGCCCAAAAGAACACACTGAGAAAGGAGATATAAATATGTTTGATCCGACTCCGTTACCTCCTAAGATAATCAAGCCGGTAAAGGAATATCAGGTTCTCCCGGAGAAGAAGACTTTGGATCTCATCAGAAGGAAGTGTGGTAATGTCTATATTTCCGAAAGACACGGAAAGGGAGACCACAAGGTTATTGTTCTTCCTGAAGCCGCCAGCGAATTAACTGGTATGGTTTCATACGGAAGGCGTTCGCCCATGAATATTCTCGAACAGAAATATGAAGGCTTTGGACATTTTTTGAAAGATGAACACGGCAACTTCAAACTGATTGTCAGTCATTTTATTGAGATCCAAACGATGAACCGCAATTCTGTCGGGGCATCTAATCTCGGACCCAACGGAGAAAGCAACCCCGGGTTGGACTTTTTAATGTATCATCGCGAAGAGTTCATAAAATACGAGCGCAGATACAATACCGATGCATATGGATATCAGGTTGATCCTTTTTTGGATATATGCGGTCCGTCTGAGTTTGTGCTTGAAGGCCATACACATCCTGATCTTGGTGTTTTCTACAGTGGCACGGACAGACAGAGTGGTATGGCACGTGCAGCAGTAGCTCCTGTTTGCATCTTTGTATGCGATCCGATCAGAAAGCAGATGCTTGGAAGTATCGGCAAGAACTTCAAAGAAGCTGAGATTATCGTATTTTCAAGAAGAGAAAACAGCGGCAACACAAATCAGTTCAATAACAAGCTTGAAACACCTCAGGAGATCATCGGCGAGATTGTGCGCCTTGCGAACAAGTGCTTCAGCTATAAGGGCTATTCAGGCAAGATTAATGACCGCACTAACCACGGTAAAGAATGCCTGTCTATCAAGCTGAGAATTCCTAAGAGCTCAAAGGAGTAATCAATATGAACTCTGTTCCTGAAAACTATGGTTCCGGATACTACCGGGAATTTCTCACAACTCAGGGTAAAACTTTCTATGACGTGATGAATGCACAGTTCATCCGGGGTGATTATTCGGGCAAGTCATCGTTTGCAGTTCATAATCCTGCTTCGGCTGCATCAGACTGTTTTGCTGCATATAAGGCATTGAGAGATGATCATCCGGAGTATTTTTATCTTGGTTTTCAGAATGAATTCATATGTCAGGGCTTATCAGCAACACTTACATATCCGATTCTTTATTCAACTGAAAACATTGAGAGGATACGTCTGCAGTTGCGGAAAACCATATACAGAATGGTTCGGGGAACAGCAAGTCTTCCGTTGATAGAACAGGAGAGAACAGTGTACAAACGCATCGCCAAGAAAATAAGATACAGCGACAATAACGATGTAAGGGATCATAATGTTGTCGGGCCTGTCCTCATGTCGACAGGTGTATGCGAAGGTCATAATTCTCTTTTGATGCTATGTTTCAGAAGACTTGGTATTCCTTGTATCAAGGTATATGGGAAAACGAAGACAGACGGTTGGCATTGCTGGACGATCGCTTGGATCAACGGAGTTCCCGTCCATTGTGATGTGACGTGGGACGGAGAAGAAGCCGATTTTGTAAGCTTTAAATACTTTAATCTTTCTGATTCGCAGATATCGGCAGATCATTTCGATTTTAAAAGCTCTCATATCCCGGAGTGTATTAAGGCTTTGAATCGTCACTGATATCACAATGTATCTCAAAAAGAAACGGTTGCTGATCAAGCATGTGTTAAACCATGTTCAAGAAGACTAAGGAGGTGTGAAAATGTATCTGACTCCAATAATGCGCAGTGGCAATAATGGATTGATTGAAGTTACTTCCATGGACAGCGGACAGAATTCGGCTGTTGCTAATGGCAGTATCCTTATTGTTGACCCAGGAACGGTTGCTTTGGTAAATATCAGTGGACAGCTTTACGGCCCGTATTCTTCGGGAAGATATGAGTTATTTACTGGTGTTGATCCTCTCTTTGTAGGACTCCGCAATGCATTGATGCGTGGAAATCCTGCAACTACTTTCTCAGTGATTTTTGTATCGGTTAACAAGACAAAATTCGTAAGTCTCGGAACCGGAGAGATTCCGTTCACAGAGAACAGATTTAAGATTACTATGAAAGCCAATGCGGGTTGCAAGCTCTCTTTCTGTGTAGATGATCCTTTGAAGTTTGTTTCGAAACTTGTTGGAACTTACTGCGATACTTTTCGTGAAGATGATGTTGATCCTTGCATTAATCAGACTCTTCTTTCACCTGTCAGAGATATCCTTGCAAGAGAAATGGCTAAGCTAACTGTCACGGAGTTTAACCAGAATCTTTCTAAGATCAGCGAATCGGTTTATCCATTGCTTGAGATCAGGCTCAGAGAATATGGCATAAACTTGGAAATGTTTGATATTACTGCTATCAACGTTCCTGATTCTGAAATGATAAGGCTGAAGGAAAAGGAAGATAAGTATGCTGACGGAATAATTAAAACTGATATCGAAGTCGACAATGTTAACAGAGTATATGGAGGGATTAACAATCGAACATTTGCTGATATTGCAACCGGTACGAGGACTGGCGGACCTGCGGCATCACCTCAGTTTACTACTCCGCAGAGCGGCGGAATGAACGGTATGATGCCCACCGTGATGCAGATGATGATGATTTCGCGCATGCTTCCAAATCTTAACGAAGCAATGAATGCAACAACACAGCATACTGATATGTTCGGAAATGCCCGTTCTGATTCTCAGGGAAGTACTTCTTCCGCAGATGCTCCACCGCCGGTTCCAAGCAGAACGAAGCGGTGTCCGTCTTGCAACGGAAG
>JAEEGL015926206.1_pt1 | contig 15578 bp, 11 predicted proteins | sample 9134231 | NCBI WGS metagenome assembly JAEEGL01 (sample SAMN16246548, study PRJNA631951) | gut metagenome | biome: gut microbiome; feature: rumen; material: fiber-attached | host: Bos | place: Iran: Karaj | collected 2018-10
AGCCGCTCGTCTCGCCTTTCATTGCATGATATCTCGGGATAACATCCTTAATTACTCTGGTCTTGATATGTCCGATATGAGGCTTTCCGTTTGCCGTCGGAGGGCCGTCATAAAGGGTAAAAGTAGGAGCGCCATCTGCCTTGGGGCCGATGCTCTTCTTATAGATGTCATTGTTCTTCCAGAATTCGAGAACCTTTTTCTCTCTGTCTACGAAATTGAGGTCTTTTGAAACTTTGTTGTACATAAACCTGCTTCACCTTTTTAATATATATAATTTTGCAGGTTAATATTATAGGTTAACAGTGTTGAAAGTCAAGCAAACAGGCTCCAGGGATAACCCGAAGGAAAAGGCGCCTCAAAGCTTAGGATCTCATGCTTAACAGGGTGTTCAAAAGACAATCTGAATGCCTGAAGAGCAACATCTTTACACTTATTGTCCTTTTCACCGTACTTCTGATCGCCCAGAAGCGGATATCCGCTATGTGACATCTGGGCTCTTATCTGATGGGGTCTCCCCGTCCCGAGCTTTACTTCAGCCAATGTCAGTCCGTCTCTGACAGCTATTGGCTTATAATCCAGAAAACAGGGCTTAAACCCGGGTTTCATGGTATCCGATACAGTAACCATATTCCTGTTTTCATCCTTACACAGATAGTTTTCGAGCCTTCCTGATCTTTCAAGGACACCACTTACCACGCATCTGTATATCTTTTCAATCTTATTCGATCTGATCTGCTCAGACAGTCTTGATGCGGCTTTGCTTGTTCTTGCGAAAACCATTACACCGGAAACCGGTTTGTCGAGTCTGTGAACAAGACCGAGATAGACATCTCCGGGCTTGTCATACTTCTCCTTGATATAAGCTTTAAGAACCGTCAGCATATCAGGGCTGACACTGCCGTCTGACTGGGATAAAACACCTGCAGGCTTGATAGCCACGATTATATGGTTATCCTCGTATATAACATTGACGCCGTGAGAAGTTTCCGTCATTTTGCAGTCCATCTTGCCGTCTGTCCGCAAGGAAGAAGGATTCCCATCTTCGATACGGGAAGCATCAGTTCCTCGGCATCGACCGAACCGCCCGGTAATGCAAGCTTTAAGATCTGGCCCGAAGCCTGGGCAGTAATGCCTGTGGCATATGAACTGGCTATAAAGAATAACGGATCATCCGATATAAGGCCGGAACAAAGCTTTACGAGATCGTAAAAAGAATCTTCAAGCTTCCAGAGTTCTCCCGAAGGTCCTCTCCCGTATGAAGGAGGATCCATAATGATGCCATCGTACTTACGTCCGCGCCTTATCTCGCGTTCGACAAACTTCTTGCAGTCTTCTGCTATAAACCTGACATAACGGTCCTCAAGACCGCTTTCCTTTATATTCTCTTTTGCTCTGGCGATCATGCCCTTGGAAGCATCGACGTGAACTACCTCATCAGCGCCGTGTGCAGCACAGGCTAGAGTCTGGGCTCCCGTATAAGCAAACAGATTAAGTATCCTGATATCTTTTTTCCCGGACTGCCTGGCCTTCTCGATCAGATCACCGCAGAAATCCCAGTTCGAAGCCTGCTCGGGAAAAAGTCCTGTATGCTTGAAAGCAGTGGGTTCGATAATAAAAGTCAGTTTCTTTCCAAGCGAATCATAACTGATCTTCCACGTGGGCGGGAAACTCCTAAGCTTTGTCCAGGAGCCGCCGCCTTTATCACTTCTCGTATAAAGCGCGGACGGACTGTCAAGATCATCCATCAGTATTCTCTCGCCTTCTTTTATCACAGGCCATACAGCCTGAGGATCAGGACGTCTCAGAGTAACATTACCCCAACGCTCGTACTTCTCACCTTCGCCGCAATAAAGCAGTTCATAATCTTCCCATTTATCTGAAATGAACATCGTCAATAAACCTCAAAATCCGGAGTAAAAGCAATTGATCTGCCGTCATAAACTAACTCGATCCTGTAAATACCTTCATCAAACACACCAAAACCTTCGAGTCCTGCACTGAAATCCGCTTCGGCTGTCACATTATCTTTCATTTCCACAGTCCTTTTAAGCAGCAATTCATTACCTTTAAAAAGCTTAGCATCAAATACTGCCGTCAGAGGTTCCGAAAAATAGAAAACACCTTTAAGCGCAAAAGTATCCTTAGATCTTGCCTTAAGAGACTCGGCCGGATTGTCCTCAGTAGGATCATACCAGACGGAATAGACATATATACTGCTGACATGATCATAATCAGGCGCTTTTTGGGCTTCTGATTCTTCAGTATATATTCCGGTAGGTTCAAGTGTCACATATGTATAATCAGAAGACTCTACATCACGTTTTGAATGCCTGGTACTTTCTGTCTCGGAATTACCGTACATTTCATTCAGTCCGCTTTCCAAAACATCTACCAGTTCTGAACATGAGCAAAGACCAAATATCAGAACCGGCAGCAGAAAAGCTGCCGCGATCGATCTGAAAATAAAATGTTTGATCCGGTCAGACATAGAACCTCAAAAATTACAGAACTGACTAATTATATCAGGCTTAATCAGCCTATTACATCCTTGCTCGTCTCTTCAACTACAATACATGCTGCGGTAAAAGCAATCTGTTTTTTGGAACGGTCCTTATATACTACTAGGCCGTAAAAACCGGGCTTCATCTCTTCGGGGGCAAAGTCAAAATCGTAGCATGACTGATCTTGATATAAAGAAGGTTTGCAGGAACCGCTGTACAAAGGCTCTGTCTCATTGACATCTTTGAAATCGGATTTTTCACTGTAATAGTAATCGTAATACAGTTCTGTCTCATCAGATGAGCTCACTGCGACGGAAAAACCGAGAGTCTTTGTATTGGAAGCAAATGCACTCCTGCCCACGGAAGTACCGTCATAATCCCACCAGCCCGACATAAACACATAAGAATTAGCCATCAGATCACTGTCCTTGATCTCATAGATCAGGTTGGAAAGATAGTAATCCTTCTTATGGTCTTCAAATTCGATAATGTCCTTTTCGATGCTTTCAGTCTGAACTTCACAATCAAACGAGCATATATCTTTTGAATGCTCATCGAAGACCATGACAGTATATTTACCGGCTTTCAAGAACCCGTCTTCATTAAGGACATCCGAATCGGACATATCAGTATTAAAATCAAGTCTGATACTGCTCTCTTCAACACGAATAACATCTGATACAAATATTACGTCATCTCCCCTGGCCACTGTATAGATAATTCCGGGAACGAACCTGAAACCAGGCAGCTCATCGCTGAAATTCAGCCTTAGACCGATCTCTTTCACATTAGAATAAACACCTTTAGGCGCAAGGACCCAGTTGCCGTCAATATAGTAATCAGACAGCAGGCCCGGCATAATGCCGTAATCTAAAGATGTGTAAGAATAAACCGCTTTGACGGTCTCGTCAGGATTCATTATCCTGGCAACTTCACCTGTAAGATCAACTTTAACGGCAACGCCGGTAACCATGTCAGCTCCGTCAGCAACAGCTTTCACGAAATCAAATGCCGTTACCGCATTCATCGCTTCCTCTGATGAATAATCACCCTGATGCCAGCTTACATCGACAACGGCGGTTTTTGTCTTAGAGTCATAAACAGGTTCTCCGACCGAATAAGTGGTGGAGTCTTTAATGGTTTCAATAAATGAAGCTTCTTCACTGTTCAGTCCTTCAGGAGAAATAAGATTTTTCAGTTCCTCCTCAGTAATAGCGCCGTAATCGTAATATGCCAGGATCTTAGCCGGATCTCCTGACTTTACATCCTCACAAAAGATCTCACATAGAGCCTTAGCATCAGCTGACCTGTCTTTTCCGCATCCGCAAAAGATAAATGCAGCGGAAAGAACCAGAAACAAAACCGGAATGAACTTTTTTATGTTAAGCATTAATAGATTTTCCTTACAGTTAAGTGGCGCCTCAATTAAAAGGCGCCACGTTTTTTCGAGATAATTATATCAAAACTTGCTAAATACAATGAGGCAGTTTCTTAAGAAACCTCACAAAAACCATACATGAGCATATTGTCTTCATCATCAGCAACTACAAAAATATAATATCCTTCTTTAACTTCCAATGGTTCATAATCAAAGATATAGTAATTCTCGCCAGCTTCCGATTTGCGGTTTGATACGTCTGTATAGAGCGGATTCTGAAGTGCATCCTCTATTGAGTTCTCATCTTTTGCATAACCATACTGATAATAGAGGGTCTTATCAAAATTGCCTTCAACTTTGATCTTAAACGCCATTGTCTCAACATCATCAGAATAGATGTAGTCACCGGTCAAAGATCCGTTGTCATCATAATCGATCCAGCCGGCTTCTAACACAGATTGTCTGAAGGCTTCATCAACGAATACATAATATATCCATTCTCCATCCATAGTTGATCCGCTGCCGGATCCGCCGCCTCCCGGATTAGTGAAAGGATCACTCATTAGTACATTCACCGAGAATGTATCAATGCTTTCCCCGTCCGGCATTACAAGTTCGATACTGTATAAACCTGTGTCAAACAGATCGAAAAATCCGAGTCCGAGATCATCAGCGTCGACCCTGCAGGGCATATTTGTTGACTCACCGAAATGCATATCAGGGCTTGTATATATGATCTCTCCGTCCTTGTACAGATTAAAATGCAGCATGAGTCCAAGGTCAACATAATCGTAGACTACGGAATCAAAAAAGAAATCATACTGAATGAAGTTCGTATCAATATAGAAATTCTCCTGAGCAAGCCAGAACCCGCTGAGAGTCCTGTTGATAAAGCTTCTGATCATTTCAGCAGTCAGTTCAAGCTTCAGTTCGGCATTTTTGTATGCGTAAAACTCCAAGAATTCCTTGGTCGCAACATTAGACGGGATCCATTCACCATCGACTTTCTCAAACTCCGCGGTAAAAGGCTGCTCAAAAGTATCGGCTTTTTTCAGAGCCTTGGTCAGTGCATCAATGTTTTTATAAGTATCCTGAAGCACTTCATCGTAATCGGGAAAAGTAAAAATGATGTCCACCGAAGCTTTATTTCTGTTGATCTTACATGATCTCTCATCTATCTCATATTCCATGGAATCTTCCACTGCATTGGAAAATGCTTTTTGATTTTTTGAAGCATTACCATCATCAAGGATCGATTTAAGATCATCAGCTTCCGTACTGTCTTTGTCCAGAGTTGACCCTTTTATAAGTTTTCCGGCATTGGCAGAGATCATGTTGGAAGCCAATTTGTCCGCAGCCTCTATGACCGCTTTCTTGCCTCCGCCCGAATTAAGACACCCTGAACAGCTTAACAAGACCGCACCTGTCATGAAAACAGATATTGCTTTCTTTAATCTATTACTGAACATTAAGAATCCTCCCATAAACCATGTAAAAGTATTTTATATTTCTATGATGGAAAACTCAACCAAATGATAATTTATTTTGATTTTCCAAATCGGTTTGCACATTTGACTTGAAGAATAATATAATATTCACTATAAAAATATGTTTCGGGGGTCTTGGTAATGTCTGTAGCTCCAAACATCTTGATCTGCGACGATGATCCGGTCGTACACGAATCACTTGGTCTTTATCTTGATAACGATAATTTTACTCACATCGATGCCTATGACGGCAGAGAGTCTCTTGTTATGGCTCAGGCAAACAAGCCTGATCTTATTCTCCTGGATGTCATGATGCCTGAGATGAGCGGTCTTGATGTTTGCAGAGAACTCAGAAAAACCATGGCTACTCCAATCATTATGCTCACTGCAAAGGGTGAAGAGATCGACAAGATCGTCGGTCTTGAACTCGGTGCAGATGACTACATCGTAAAGCCTTTCTCACCCAGAGAGGTTATCGCAAGGGTCAAGGCTGTTCTCCGCCGGTTCGGGGAAACGCCCAAGCAATCATCAATTCTCAGTTTTGACGGTCTTGAGATCAATCTTAACAATTATGCCGTTAAATCCAACGGCGAAGGTGTTCCCTGCACACCTAAGGAAGTTGAGATCCTTTATCTTCTTGCTTCTCATCCCGGACAGGTTTTCGGAAGAGAGCAGATCCTTGAGTCCGTATGGGGTGTTGATTACAACGGTGACTCCAGAACTGTTGATACTCACATTAAGAGGATCAGACAAAAGATTACTTACGATAATGCTCCGTGGTCTATCCAGACGATTTACGGTATCGGTTATAAGTTCGAGGTCTCGTAAATGTTCCAAAGCACGCTCCTGAAGCGAACAATGATGCTTGTCGTATTGTCTCTCCTGGCTTCGGCCATACTTGCGACAATAGCATTCCTTGTTGCCGGTAAAACAGCAACGCTTGGAATCGAAGTCGATAATGCCACTAAACAGGATTCCGAATTAAAGAAGATCCTTACAGAAAACCCCGATTTTTTCTCAAATGTTGATATAAGGCGCTTTTTCTTTGACACAAGTTATTCAACGGGTCACGATTATTATCTTGTTAACCACGAGGGCAAATTAGTCAATTACACCCAGGTGGAACATAAAAATCTGAGCACCAAGGACAATTCGATCATTATTCCCATGCTTAACAATCTGGAAGAATATGAGAATCTTGACGGGATGGAATTTACTGTTCTTGAATCTTATGTATACGGACTTGACGACATGGTCATTATTAACAGATTTCCTGTTTTAATCGACAATGAGACATATGCTCTTTATTCTTTGGCATATCTTGAAGGATATAACACTTTGATCGCCAAGTATCTTAACATCCTTTTGCTTTCAACATTTATGGCTGCTGCCGCAATGCTCGTTCCTGCTTATGCATTCGTCAGCAGGATGGTCCTTCCTTTGCAGGAGATCAATGAAGTTGCCATGGAATACGGTAAAGGCAATTTCAACGTAAGAGCAGACGAATCACATAAAGGTGAGATCGGTGAACTCGGTCACTCATTCAATTTCCTTGCCGACAGACTATCCAGGTCAATTAACGATCTGACCGCTGAACGTAACCAGCTGCAGGATATTTTCGATGTAATATCAGACGGTATCGTCGTTGTCGACAACAAAGCTGTACCTGTAACTACTAATAAAGCTATACATAAGCTATTTGAACGTGCTGACAAGAGCAACCTCTTTACAGAGAGGCTTCAGCTTATTCCTTTCGATGACGTCTGGAAGGATTTTGAAGACTGCATTACCACAGGCGAGCCCAAGACAAGACAGATCGACAACCGTGATTATGCTTATCAGTGCACGATCATTCCAAAATACGATTCCAGTGACAATACAACGATAATCGGTGCAACGGGATTCTTCAGAGATATTTTCGAAGAGCAGAAAAACGAACGATTCCGTCAGGATTACGTTGCGAACATCTCACACGAATTAAGAACACCGCTTCAGACCTTGAGAGGACTTATCGAACCGTTATCCGACGGAATGGTAAAAAAAGAGTCTGACCGCCAGCGTTACTATCAGATCATTCTTAACGAGACAATGAGACTCTCCCGTCTTATCGATGACATGTTGGAGCTCTCCAAGCTTCAGTCAAGAACACTCGCATTCAAGACCTTCCCTTTCAATCTTAACGATCTTATCAACAGTATAGAGATAAGATTCAGGCCAATTATGAAAGAGGCCGGCATAAAATTCTCTGTTCAGAACAATTATGGTGATCTTCCTACTGTAATCGGTAATCCGGACCGTGTCGAGCAGGTCCTTGTCATCCTTCTTGATAATGCCAAGAAATATACACCCGCCGGCAAGACGATCACTATTTCCACTGACTACATCGAAGCGGAAAAGAAAGTATATGTTTCAGTTGCTGATACCGGTCAGGGTATTCATGAATACGATATCGGACATATATTTGACAGATTTTTCAAGGCCGACCGTGCCCGTGGCAAAAAAGGTTCCGGCTTAGGTCTTTCTATTGCTAAAGAGCTTCTGTCCTATATGGGCGAGACAATAACCGTTAACAGTAAATACGAGGAAGGATCCACCTTCACATTCACGCTGACAAAAGCTGAGGTTCCTGATGTCTGGGACTGATCCTGAAGGAATAAGGCTCAACAAATATATTGCATCTTCAGGACTTTGCTCCAGACGCGAGGCTGATGCTCTTATCGAAAGCGGAAAAGTAACCGTTAACGGTACAGTTGCAGTTCAGGGCACAAAGATCAAACACGGAGATACTGTCGAAGTATCCGGAAAGCCTGTCATTCCTGAAGATTCAATGGTTTATATTGCTTTTAACAAGCCGCTTGGTGTAACCTGCACGACCGACAGCAGAGATCCTTCAAACATAGTCGATTATATCGGATATAAAGAGCGAATATTCCCTGTCGGACGTCTTGATAAGAATTCATCAGGTCTTATACTTCTGACAAACGACGGTTCCATAGTAAATAAGCTCCTCAGAGCCGAAAACGGTCATGAGAAAGAATATATAGTTACTTTAAACCGTCCATACGACAGGAACTTTCTTAAAGAAATGGAATCCGGAGTCCCGGTATTAGGTCAGTTGACTCTTCCCTGCACGCTTAAACCCGTCAACGACAAAACATTCAGGATCATCCTTCATCAGGGATTAAACCGTCAGATACGCCGTATGTGTGATCATCTCGGTTACAAAGTCATAAAACTCAAGAGAATAAGATTCATGAATGTCATACTCGGCGATCTTGCTCCGGGTAAATGGCGTTACCTTACTTCAGAAGAAAAGAAAGACTTACTTAAAGACATTACCTGATCTTTTTTTATATAAAAAAATGGCGCCTCAACAGATCATTGAGACGCCATTATTACTCATTCAGAATCGGTCACGCGACATCTGCAGGAGGATTTCTACAGACACCGTTCTGTCCGAAGTCATAGACAGTGCTGCCAAGTTTTACAAGACCGGTACACATGTCTCCGTCATAACTGTCAAAATAATATACTTTACCGTCGATCTTTTTCCAGCCGTGGTACAATACACCGTTTCCGTCAGCATAATAATAATATCCTTTGTATTTTGCCCAGCCCTTGCGCATCACTCCGTTTTCTCCTAAGCAATACCAGTTATCATCAACTTCTAAAATACCCTTTCGCATATAAGGGGTATATACGTTATCGCCGAAGAAATACCACTGACCGCCTATCTGTTTCCAGCCGGTTGCAGCTTTTCCGTTACTGTTAAAATAATACCAATACAGATCCCCGTATCTTTCGACAGAAAGCCATCCGCCTGTAAAACAAGCTCCGGTCTCAGTGTCAAAATAGTAGTATTCTCCATCAACAGATGTAAGACCATTTGTATAAAGATACGGCAAGTAACCATAATCCTCATTGAAATAGTACCATTTTCCGTTTATCTTATGCCAACCGGTATAAGCTTTGCCGTCAGCACCAAAATAGAACCAGGAACCGTAATAATATATCTTTCCGGTTTTAGGATCTTTATAAGTTTCATTGTTATACCACCCGGTAATCATGACTCCGGATCCGTCAAAACAATAAGAATACGGATCACCTTTATCATCAGTAATAGTATATACATAGTCTCTTAACATATATGGACCATCATAATTACTGGTTCTGAAGTAATACCATTTACCGTCTATCTGCTTCCAGCCGACTGTGGCCTTACCGGTACTCTTATCAAAATAATACCAGTTCCCGGAATATACAGTCTTTCCATCCTCGTCTATGTAAACGCGATCGTTGTACCAACCGGTGATCATTACTCCATCTTCATCTACTGCATAATATCCCAACTCACCTTTACCGTCACGCGCCTCAAACGAGGTAGAAGTGTAAAGATACGGACAACTGGAAGAACTGTACGAATCGAAATAATACCATTTATTATTTATCTTCGTCCAGCCTGAAGCAGAGCGGCCGGTGCTTTTATCGAAATAATACCAGGTACCGTTTTCATAACCAAAAACCTCATCATAAACTCCGGAAAAATACCAGCCGGTTACCATGGCACCGTTTTCATCAAAACGGTAAAAGTATACATCCCCGTTTTCATCTGTAATTTTCGAAATAGAATCCGAATACATATACGTGTTAAAAAAGTACCATTTTCCGTTTATCTGCTTCCAGCCATTAACCAATATACCGGTAGACTTATCAGCGTAATACCAACTGTTATTGTATTCGCACCAGCCGGTCAGCATTTCTCCGTTCTCGCCAAAACAGTAGGAATCTCCGTCATTTGTCGCCCTTACTGTATTTCTATACATACTAGGAGAGTAATTGGTTCTTTCATCAAAGTAGTACCATTTTCCGCCGATCTTTTTCCATCCCCTTACGGCTTTTCCATTATTCTCAAGATAATACCAACTTCCGTTAAACTGCTGCCAACCGGTAAGCATTTGACCTTTAAAATTGGTAATATAATAAGTACCGGATTCCTTATCTTTGAAAAGACCCGTCATCATAAGTCCGGTACTGGGATCAAAATAGTACCAGTTACCGTCAATGGATTTCCAGCCTTTGACCTTTTCACCGTTAACATAGTAGTACCATTCATCCAAATAATTATCCCAACCGTTTGTCGGAGCATTTAAAGCTTCATCTGTTACTGTATCTTCATCAACTGTAAAAGAAATCGTGCCTTCTTCATCGGCATCTACGTCTTCAACAGACAGATCTTCATCAGTCTCTATAATATCTTCATCAGTAACAAATTCCGGAATATCTGAGATAATATCCATTTCATCTTCAGATGTGATATCTGCTTTAGTCAAATCAGTATCTTCGACAGAAACCTCACTGTTACCTGAATCTGCTGTCATTTCATCTTCATCTGCCAAAGCCATAAAACCAAATGAAATAACAGTGGCAAGCGCTATAGCTGCTGAAATGAAATGCTTGGAATCAATATATCTTTTCATTGATTACCTCCACAAAATGAATTCTGTTTAATTTTACAATAAAAACAATCAATTACAAATGAAATAATACCGGCACTCTTATTTATGCGAGCATAAAGGATTACAGCTGCATACAGTCTGTATCAAAATCCTGCGGCGGATTCTTACAGACCCCGTTTCTTCCGAAATCATATAGTATATTATCTATCTTCCACATGCCTGTATACATACGGCCGCTTTTTTCAAAAAAATATGTGTTTCCGTCGATAGTAATCCAGCCATCGCAAAATAAAGAACCGTCAGCTACGGAATAGAAATATTTATTGTCATAAATAAACCAGCCGTGCCGCAGAACACCATTATTTCCAAAGTAATACAGCTTTTCGCCCAGATATATGAAATTCTTTCTCATATAAGGTTCATTAGTTCCATCACCGAAATAGTAAGTGTTACCGTCAATGTTCTTCCACCCGGTATAAGCTGCCCCGTCACTTCCAAAATAACACCACAGACTGTTTCCGACGTCAGATGTTCCGGGAAAGTTTACAAGAGCCCAGCCATTGCAATTCATCGAACAAGTTTCAGGATCGAAATAATAACACTTGGATTTATATAACATTAATCCGGTTACGGCATACGGATCATAGCCGTCATTAAAGTAGTACCATTTCCCGCCTAAGATCTGCCATCCGGCCAAAGCGTGTCCTGAAGTTCTGTCCAGGTAATACCAGTTATTCCTGTAATACTGCCAGCCTGTAAGCATATCTCCGTTTGTTCCCAATAGATAACTTGCACCATTATCATTCAGTATCTCATTCTGATACATGTAAGGATCTTCAGACCGGTCAAAAAAATACCATTTACCGCTTATGAACTTCCACCCGCTGACAGCTCTGCCGCTTTCAAGAAGGTAATACCATCTGCCGGAATACAGCTGCCATCCTGTAAGCATTGCCCCATCAGTACCAAAAAGGAAAGTACCGTCATATCCGGAGTCATAATATAAACCTGTGATCATATATTCGTCTGAACCGAAGCAAAACCACTTATTTCCGATTTTCTTCCATCCGGTTACAAATTTTCCGTCTTCATAATACTTCCAACAGCCTTCACTGATCTTATTCCACCCGATCTCAGCAGAATTGTCAGCAGCTGAAGATTCTATATTTCTGTCAGATACTGTTATTTCATTATTCTCATCAGCAAAAGAAACGCACCCCAAAGACATAAATGTCATTATTGCAATTACTGTCGAAAACATCCTGATTCTATTATTCTGTCGTAACATAGATTTCCTCACATTTATAAAAATATATACAAATTATACTTAAGCACTGTAAAAACCGAAAATACTTAAATAATCATAAAGGGGTGTCTCAACATAATGAAACACCCCTTGGGAAAACAAATTATATTTCAGTAATTATTCTTTAGAATCATCTGCTTTATCTTCTGACTCTTCAACAGCTTCTTCATTTTTATCAGAATCAACAGACTCCTCTTCTGTAACTTCTGCTTCCTCAGATGCTCTGGCGGCCTGCTCTTCAGCTCTCTTCTGAGCTTCAGCATCTTCATCTGCCTTCTTCTCCGCTCTTGTCTCTTCAATAAGGGCATCAAGATCAGTAGAACCCTTGTCTGCATCTTCCTTCTCGTAGTAGAACTTCACCTTATCTTTGCTGTTGCGTGCACCATATGCCTCTGCAATTGCATAACATTCCTGCTGAAGCTGTCTGTAATCATCAAGTGATTCAAGATCAGACGAAGAAGTCTGATAACATGCATCTTCGAATACATCATCGAGAATAAGATAGTAAGTTACATCCTTCTTGAAATTCCTGTCGATAATAGCTTCAGCCTGATCGGGAGTTCCTGATCTGCCGTCAAAATTCTCGAAAGGAATAACGATCTTACTGAAACGGTATCTCAAAACAACATTCTTCTCGTTATAATCAACAGCAACACGGAACTTGGCAATAAGAAAAGACTGTGCAAAAACAAGAATGCTGATGATAACACTAAGGCATCCGACGACCAAAAGACCGATCTTGATGATATTGTCAGTAACCTTTAAAAGACCGATCAATACAAGGAAAATACCAATCACGAAGAAGATCACAGATAAGACTCTGTTGCGCAGGATCTTTCCCGCATTAGCAGGATAACAATGGACTCCTTCCTTTGGCAGCTTCTCGATCAATGTTGCGTTCTCAAGCTCGTTCATAACTCACCCTCCTGATTATTTACTTAATACGTCAATTCTGTCAGACAGATTTGCATACATCTCTTCATACTTCGCAAGCTTTGCTCTCTCCTGTTCAACTACTGCAGCGGGAGCCTTGCTGACAAATGATTCATTTGATAATTTGCCGTTTATTCTGTTGATCTCGCCTTCAAGTCGTGTCTTCTCTTTATCGAGTCTTTCAAGTTCTTTGGCGATATCGATAAGATCTTCCAAAGGAATATAGATCTCGCCGCCGCCGAATACGGCAGTTACAGCCGTGGAAGGAATGCCTTCCTTGGATGATCTGGTCTCAAGGCTGCTTACCGAAGCAAGTCTTTCAAGGAATCCCTCGCCCTGGGTAAACATATCGGCGATCTTATCTGATGAGGTAACAACAATAATATGAGCTTTGCGTGAGGGGGCAACATCCATATTCTTACGGACAGCACGGATCCCTCTGATCGCATCGATCATAGTATTCATCATCTCAGCATCTTCAGCACTTGCCATTACCTTGTCAGCCTCAGGCCATTCAGCGATCATGATCGATTCAGACTTATCAGCTACTACAAGGTTGGAATATACTTCCTCGGTAATGAAAGGCATGAAAGGATGCAGGAGTTTCATAGCTTCGCTCAAAACATAGTTGAGAAGATAGACAGCGTTGTTTCTTGTCTTGCAGTCCTTATCGTAGAGTCTGCTCTTTGTGATCTCAATATACCAGTCGCAGAAGTTGTCCCAGAGGAAGTCAACGATCTTGCTCAAAGCAACGCCGAACTCATAGTTATCAAGGTTTACAGTTGCTTCAGCGATAAGGTCGTGGAGTTCTGTTAAGATCCACTTATCTTCTGTTGTGAAGATGGACTCGTCAACCAGATCAGGAGTGAAATCGTCATCTGTATTCATGACAACGAATCTCATTGCGTTCCAGATCTTATTGGAAAGGTTTCTACCCATTAAGATCTTATCTTCCTGGAATCTCTGGTCATTACCCGGAGCGTTTCCTGTAACGAGAGCAAATCTCAATGCATCGCAGCCGTTCTGCTCGATAACCTCAAGCGGATCGATGCCATTGCCCAAAGACTTACTCATCTTGCGTCCCTGTGAATCTCTTACGAGACCGTGAATAAGAACATCACGGAAAGGAACATCATCCATGTGGGCAAGACCAGCAACGATCATTCTGGAAACCCAGAATGTAATTATGTCATATCCCGTTACAAGTGTATCTGTAGGATAGAACTTGGCCAGATCCTCAGTCTTCTCGGGCCATCCCATTGTGGAGAAAGGCCAGAGTGCAGATGAGAACCAGGTATCAAGAGTATCAGGATCCTGCCGCATCTCTTTGCCGCACTTAGGGCATGTGCAGGAGGATTCTTTTGTAACAACTAACTCACCGCAGTCATCACAATAGAAAGCAGGGATCCTGTGTCCCCACCAGAGCTGTCTGGAGATACACCAGTCTCTGATGTCCTCCATCCAGTTGAAGTAATTCTTTGAGAATCTCTCGGGTACGAATCTGATGGAACCATTTCTTACTGCTTCGATTGCAGGCTTAGCAAGCTCTTCCATCTTAACGAACCACTGCAGAGATACACGGGGTTCGATAGTTGTACCGCATCTGTAGCATGTGCCGACATTGTGAGAATAATCCTCGATCTCTGTAAGGAATCCGCCATCTTCAAGATCCTTGACGATTGCTTCTCTTGCTTCATATCTGTCCATGCCTGCATACTTGGGGTAGTCTTCCGTGATCTTTGCATCAGGTGTAAGGACTGTAATAACTTCAAGTCCGTGACGCTGTCCTACCTCAAAGTCGTTAGGATCATGAGCAGGTGTGATCTTAACGGCACCTGTACCGAATTCGATATCAACATAATCATCAGCGATAACAGGGATCCTGCGTCCGACAAGAGGCAGAATGAGCATCTTGCCGATAACATCCTTATAACGCTCGTCCTTAGGGTTAACTGCAACAGCAGTATCACCCAAAAGTGTCTCAGGTCTTGTGGTTGCAAGATCGATATAACCGGAACCATCCTCGAAAGGATATCTTAAATGCCAGAAATGTCCTGCCTGATCATCATAATCAACTTCCGCATTGGAGATTGAAGTAAGACAATGAGGGCACCAGTTTATGATCCTCTCACCTCTGTAGATCAAGCCCTGATTATAATATTTAACAAATACTTCCTTAACTGCATCAGAGCATCCTGCATCCATTGTAAAACGCTCTTTTGACCAGTCACAGGAAGAACCTATCTTCTTCAACTGTTCAACGATCCTGCCGCCGTACTGCTCTTTCCATGCCCAGGCTCTTTCAAGGAACTTATCGCGTCCAAGGTCATCCTTGGTAAGGCCTTCCTTACGCATAGCCTCAACGATCTTGGCTTCTGTAGCAATAGAAGCGTGATCAGTACCGGGAAGCCATAAAGTCTCGTAGCCTGCCATTCTCTTATATCTTGTGAGGGTATCCTGCAGTGTGTTGTCCAGAGCGTGACCCATGTGGAGCTGACCGGTGATATTCGGCGGAGG
>JAEEGL010643821.1_pt1 | contig 15577 bp, 13 predicted proteins | sample 9134231 | NCBI WGS metagenome assembly JAEEGL01 (sample SAMN16246548, study PRJNA631951) | gut metagenome | biome: gut microbiome; feature: rumen; material: fiber-attached | host: Bos | place: Iran: Karaj | collected 2018-10
AACGGCGAAATAGCCAGAGTATGTCCCTGCGCCATCGTTCGACGCCGTTACGTTTACCACATCGGTGGAGGAATCACTCCCGCTTACGGAACCGTTTGCGGCAATGCTCACTGTCCTGTACACTCCGCCGGCCGAATCCATCCCGATGGTCGTGATGGCTTTGGAGGCACTTGTGAAACGAAAACGCAGATAACTTAAGATGTGTGTGGTAAGATCGCCAATTGTGGCCGTAGTCTGGTCGTCGGCCAGGACGATGGACGTCCCTTTGAGGATGTCGTGCTCCAGGGCGTCGGCCAGGCTGCCTCCACCCGCGGCGCTCAGGTCCAGCGTGATAGTACCTGCCGATACACTCACGAAGCCTTTGTCCAGGGAAGTCCTGCTCACGGCATATGGGATATAAGTCCCCGCTACCACCGGGTCCGTGGAAGAGAAATTGCCCGATGTGGTTCCGGCACCGCTGGTGAGGGTGAGCGTGATGGTGGTCCCGTCGTTCTTGATCAGGAAAATCTGGTCGCCCGTTTCCCAGGTAGCATCTATGGAGCCATAAGCAACCTTTGTCTCGCTTTCTCCCGAGGCATTGGGATTCTTGGTCACCGCAGAAACGGTAAGCGTGATTTTGTCCCCGGTTTCATCCTGGACAGCAGAAAGTTGGGGGTCAAGCAAGTCTTGCGTGCATCCTGCAGCGAAGGATACAAGTAGAATAAAGGCTGCGGAAAATAACGACTGTTTCATAATCTTACCAAATACTTCCATTATCATCAGCATCACTTTCATCTACGCCGGCCCCTAACAGTCCGGCGCCCCCGCTGGCATTCAGGATTACATTTTCCATCTGGATTTCAAACACCTGTGTTTCAGGTGAAAAATAGGGTTCTTTCGTTTTTGTCTTGACCATGGTTGTTATTGTGATTGTTCTAATTATAAAGATATGATGAGCGTAGGCGATCCTCGTCCTGCCTTCACAAAACCCGTGTCCCGATTTGTTAAATCATTCGGGAAGCGCTTCAGGCATGCATAAGGGTGCTGGATCGGGGATGATATGCACGCTGCGAGGATATTTGTGGAAAATTACTTATCTTTGTACCGTAATAATTCAGAGAGATATGAATTTAAGAGACATCAAGAAAGACATTGAATACGTCATAGGTGCATTTCTGGATGACTGCTATGTAGCTGTCGCAGTAAATCCCGGCGTTGATGAAGAAAAGGCATCGGACCTGTTCACGGAAGCTGTAGCTCTCTATGACGAGCTCAGGGAGAAAGCCAGCGCCCCGATAGAAGGCAAAGCCAAGCCCTATTTCGTGGCACTGCGCAAAGAACTTCTCGAGAAGACCGATGAGCTCTACACAAAGCTCAGCGATCTCATTAAAGCCGGAAAAGACAACAAATAGGTTGTTCCAGTACTGGAATTATCCTGAAACGTACTTATCTTTACAACCTCGGATGAATGGATGAAGAGTCCATCTCCGAGGTTTATTGCAATAAGGAAACACTGAACCATGAAGAAGTCGCTTCTGCTGCTGATGCTGCTCTGCCCCGTCATCGCGGCCGCACAAATCCCTGACGCCGTCGTGACGCTGTCCGTCGGACAGATGCGTGCCGAGCCGGACTATGAATCACCGCTGGAGACCCAGATCCTGATGGGTACCCCGGTCCAGGTCATAGACAGCGTCTCCTACTGGCGGAAAATCATCGCCCCCGACTACACCGCATGGATCAACGTCCTCGGACTCGCCCCGATACCGGAAGGTTATGTCGCAGCGCCTAAATACATATGCACCGCAGAGTATTCACATGTTCTGGACCGCCCATCAAAAAACGCTGGGCGTCTGTCGGACCTGGTCCTCGGTGACCTGGTGCGGGACGGCGGCCAACGCCGTAGCGGCTTCCAGAAGGTGCTGCTTCCAGACGGCAGGGAAGGCTGGGCGCCGCGGAAAGACCTCATGGATTTCAGCATATGGGCAAAGACCCGCAAGCCTACGGCAGAGAATATCATCTCGACAGCAAAGCTGTTTACCGGAGTCCCCTACCTGTGGGGAGGCAATTCCGTAAAGGGTTTTGACTGCAGCGGACTGGTCAAGCTGGCCTACTTCATGAACGGTGTGATCCTTCCGCGCAACTCCTCCCAGATGGTCCGCCTCGGAATGGACCTGGACGTAAGCCATGTCCTGGAAGGCGATTTCTCCACACTGCGCGAAGGCGACCTCCTTTTCTTCGGAAACAAAGAAACTGGAAGGGTCTCACACGTAGCCCTTTACATCGGTGGAGGCCGCATCCTGCACGCCTCGCAGGTAGTGCGTAACAACGCCCTCACCGGCAATGGACCGGACGCATATGAAAATGCCTGGCGCCTGCTTTACGGCCGCCGTATACTGGGAACTCCCGACGCAGTCCCCATCACTGACTCTCCTTTCTATTTCGTACAGGAATAGGATTATTTACCTGACTGCATCCGCTTGCGGATAACCCTTACTTTCCTGCACCATATGGACTTACGTGGCTCCCCCTCACTGTTCTTCGTAGTAAAGTCCGAATAAACCAGGAAGAAGGAGTCCCTGTCATTTTCAATCATCGAAGTGTAACCGCATGAGACATCAAGCGTATATGTCCCGTCCTCTTTCATGAAATGGATCATGTCAATGGGCTCGGTCCACCTTTCCCCAGTACCGTCCAGGCTGAAGCGCAGCTGCACCCCTGGCCTTCCGGAAGACAGGACGAGGACCCCGTTGTCCAGCTTCAGCAGATTAGGCAGCACCCCGTTCGGGGTAAATGGGACCGGATCAGTCCAGGTCTTTCCACTGTCATATGAGAAAGTCTTGTACATTGATGATCTGGATCCAGTCCTCATGACACAGATAAACGTACTGTCTTTCAATATCTTGAAGGCTGGCTCCGTAAAACCGTGGTCTCCCCCCTTGAATGCATTCCCGTCTTTAAACGGGATGTTGCTCTCGAAAACCCACGAACGCCCGTTGTCCCCGGACCTGTAAAAAGAAGCGCTCACAGGTTGCACGAGGCCATTTTTATCCAGATAATAACACGGATAGACCCCTGCAACCAAGGAGTTGTCTGCCATCTCCTCTATATTCCCCCACCAGACAACAGGCATCTTCCCGTCAATCGCATATCTCAACAGCCCCGGATCCTCCAGCGTAGCGTGGAAAGAAGATGTCTCACCGTCTTTCGCCCTGTATTTGAAATACACTCCCCGGAATTCCTCAGGAAGGGAGTCCACCGGATAGAACGATATGTTCCCGGCCCTGCCGACTTCCTCCGGGAATGAATCATATGCCCTGATGTCCTTGGATTCAGGGGTAACCACCTCGAGGATGTCTCCGTTCCGTCTCCTACCATTGTAACCCCTGGCATATGCATTATAATTCTTATCGATTGTCTGCCAGGTGATTCCGCCATCCTTAGAGACCATCGGACCCACGGGACGGTCGCTCTTTTTCCCATATGACTCATGAGAATCATTAACCATTGACCATGAGACTATGAGAGTCCCGTCATCAGCCTTTGCAATCGACGGGAACTGATAGAATCCCCATGCCTCCTTCCGGTCGGACTGCGACACCTTCACTGGAGCCGAAAGCTCTATTATCGCACGAGTCTTCCCCTCAGTCTTATACTTGATCCTCTGGGCCTCGTTGCTGAAAATCCCCTCATGGATCGACATTACACCGTCATTCCCGGCCTTCTCCTCATATACAGTAGTCTTCATTCCGCCAGAACAGCCGGCAAAGCAGAGGAGAGTAATCAATAAAAACGAAAACTTCTTTCTATCGACCTGAATCATTTTCCCAGCCCATTTAATACGATATACAAAAGTAAACAAAAAACGTTACCTTTGAGAAAACTGATCAACCTTATATGAAACGTCTGTTATTTATGGCGGCCGTGCTGCTCGCCCTCGTTTCCTGCAAGAAGCAGGATTCTTTCTCCCAAAGCTTCCAGGCCCCCATTGGCGACATCAGGGCCCTTTATATCCGCCTTGGAAACAATATGTGGTGCGACTGGCCCACACAGGTCATGGGATCCGACCTGGAGAAGGCTGTCACCCTTCTTCCCGAGCGAAAGCGGCCGGATATCAAACTGACCACTGTGGATTCCCTTTGGCGTAAAGTCACCGACCATGCCGCCGAGAGCGGAATAAATATGCTTGTCGTGGACCTCGGAGAGGGTCTGCAGTACCCAAGCCACCCGGAACTGGCCATAGAAGGCAGCTGGAGCGTCGAAAAGATGCGCGCCGAAATCAGCCGCCTGAATGCCCTCGGGATAGAAGTCATCCCGAAACTCAATTTCTCCACCACCCACAACGGATGGATGAAGGATTACAGGCATATGGTTTCATCCGCCCCGTATTACCAGATGTGCTCCGACGTGATTGCCGACGCCATGGAAATCTTCGGACACCCGAGATTCTTCCACATAGGTTACGACGAGGAGGATATAGGCCATCAGAACACGTTCTCGTACAGGATGCAGAGGGTCGATGAATCCTGGTGGCTCGATTTCCTGTACATCATCGGCGAAGTGGAGAAACACGGCGCCCGGCCCTGGGTCTGGTGCGACTACGGCTGGCATCACCCCGAATACTATGAGCGCTGCCCCAAGAGCGTCATCCAGCAGAACTGGTACTACGACGAGGCATATGGCGGATTCGACCCCGAGACCAACAAAACCAGGGACTATGAACGCCTGATCGCTTTCTGGGACCTGGACAAAGCCGGTTTCGACCAGGTGCCCTGCGGCACTAACTGGGTAGGTTTCAAACGCCGTGAACTGAATATCGACGCGGACGACGTGATCGGCAGGCTCGTCCGTACCTGCCGGAAGGTCATATCCAAAGAACACCTGTACGGCTTCATGATGGCCCCCTGGAGCGCCTGCACAAAGGAAGGGACTGACTTCCAGCTCCATGGCATCGACCTCTTCAAGGAAGCCCTCGCCTCCGAACCAGAATAGCAAGCCATGAAACATATCCTCCTATCCCTTGTCATCATTTCCTCCTCCGTTTTTTCATATGCTCAACAGAGCCTGTATGTTGCCGTAACGGGAAATGATTCCAACTACGGATCCGCTGCCGCCCCCCTGCAGACGGTCGGAGCGGCCATAGTAAAAGCTATGGAACTTCCGGGGCAGGACACTGTATATATCCATATAGCTCCGGGCACCTACTTCCTGGACGGACCGATTACCCTGACTGCAAGCCACTCCCGCCCGATGGTGTTCGAGGGCAATGCGCATGACATGCCGGTACTCAGCGGAGGCTACCGCATAGGCAGGTGGCAGATTACTCCCGAGGGATGGTGGAAGACAATGGTCCCGGAAGTGGTGAAATACGGGCAAAGCTTCCAACAGCTCTTCGTAAACGGAGAAAGGGCGGCCCTGGCCCGTACGCCAGACAAAGGGCTGTTTGACATCGTAGGGCAGGTAGAGCAGACGCCAGTGGAAACTGACGGAAAGGATGAAGGATACGGCTACTATGTACAGCGCTACACTACAGACCCCAAGAACCTCAAGGATTTCAAGGACCTGAACAGCGGAAGCTGGACCAATGCCAACAAAAAGGACGACAACATAAGGATAATGCTCTACCAGGCATGGGACAACACTTACAAGAACGTGGATTACATGAATCCCGATTCAGGTTTCGTCTACACCCATGGAACGAAACTCCACGCCATGTACAGCAGGCACAACATGTTCCGCCTGGAGAACTACAAGGGAGCCCTCAACGCTCCGGGAGAATGGTTCCTTGAAAAAAGCGGAGAACTGACCTATATTCCCAAGGAAGGAGAGGATCCCGGCACTGTGGAGGTCTTTGCCCCCGGACTCAGGAACCTCCTCATTTTCAACGGCGCGAAGGGGAAGGTGTTCCGCAACCTGTCCTTCCAGCACACCTCCTACATCCTGCCGGCCAAGGGCACTACACCTTACCAGGCTGCCGCGCATCTGGACGCAACGGTAATGGTCAACAGTTCCGAAGGCATAGTCCTCGAGAACTGCGAAATCCAGCACACCGGCAACTATGCCATCTCATATGACAAATCCCACGACTGCAGGATAGAGCACTCCTTCCTTTACGACCTCGGAGGCGGCGGAGTGAAAATGGATGATTCCCAGCACATAAAGATCATAAACAACATCATACGCAAGGGTGGGCAGGTTTTCCCGTCAGGCGTCGGTGTCCTGATCCGCGAATCCTCCAACGTAAAGGCACTTCACAACGAGGTCTGCGACCTACGCTATTCCGGTTTCTCGGTAGGATGGGTCTGGGGGTACGGCAAGAGCCTCTCCTTCGAGAACGAAATAGCCTTCAACCACATCCATCACCTCGGATGGGGAGAACTTGACGACATGGGAGGGGTCTATACCCTTGGCATCCAGCCCGGTACGACAGTGCACGACAACGTCATCCATGACGTTTATTCGCACAATTACGGCGGCTGGGGCCTCTACACCGACGAGGGCAGCACTCACATCATAATGGAGAACAACCTCGTATATGCCTGCAAATGCGGAGGATTCCATCAGCACTACGGCCAAGACAACATCATCCGCAACAACATACTGGCCTGGGGCACCTGGCATGCCGTGCAGTGGACAAGGAAGGAGGACCACCGTTCATTCACCTTTGCCCACAACATCATCCTCCAGGACGGGTTCCCCCTCCTCAGCAGGACGGACAGATGGAAGGATGCCAACGCCGATTTCGACCGGAACTGCTTCTGGGACATCACCGAGAAGGATCCGTACTTTAACGACATGACGCTGGCGGAATTCCGGAAAATCCGAGATGCTAAAACCCTGGTGGCCGACCCGATGTTCAACGATCCGCTTCACGGAGACTTCACATTCAAGAGTTTGAAGACCGCCAGAAAAATCGGATTCAAGCCCTTCGATTACAGCCGTGCCGGAGTAGAAGGCGACCAGGCGTGGAAGGAAAAGGCTAAGATGAAGCCCGAAGAAATCGAAGACTTCCGCCGCGTAGTCCGCGAGGGAGAGAAGGCATATGTCTCATCAGGAGAAGCCGACTACCGTCCCGAAGTGGCCCGCAAGCCCGGCGGAGACCCGATCTATCCAAGATACTACGAATGATATGAGTAAAGAACTTATAGCCGCAGTACTGACCCCGATGCGCGGGAACGGCGAGATCAACATCCCTGCCATCGCCGGCTATGCGGAATTCCTTATCAGCAGAGGCGTGAGCGGCGCTTTCGTCTGCGGCACGACAGGCGAAGGCCTCCTCATGGACAACGAAGAGAGAAAGGCCGTGGCCGAGGCCTGGATGCCATTCTCCGACAGGCTGAAGATCATGGTCCATGTAGGGAGCACGAGCTACAAGTTGTCCTGTGACCTCGCCGCCCATGCCGAATCGATCGGAGCTCATGCGGTCTCCGCGATGGGCCCCTGCTTCCTTCAGCCTGCCAGGGCCAAGGAGCTCGTCGAATTCAACAGCATAATCGCCCGGTCAGCCCCGAACACCCCGTATTACTATTACCACATCCCCGCAACATCCGGAGTGAAAGTGGACATGGTGGACTTCCTCAAGCTGGCGAAGACGGAAATACCGACCCTAAAGGGACTTAAGTTCACCAGCTTCAATTCCAAGGAAGAGCAGGAGGCCATAGCATTCGACAACGGCCGTTACGACATCCTCCACGGTCACGACGAATGTCTCCTGACCGGACTGATACTCGGCGCGAAGGGAGGTATCGGCACGTCCTACAACCTCACTTCATTCCTCTACAACGATCTCATCGCCGCTTTCGAGGCCGGAGACATCGAAAAGGCCAAGGCGCTCCAGGAAGAGGCCATCCGCTTCATAAACGTGATGTGCGGGACTCCCAGCGTCATCTCAGGCATCAAGGCTATGCTGAAAATCTACGGCGTAGACTGCGGCCCATGCCGCCTGCCCCTGCGGAACCTCACCGCCGAAGAGATGAAAGGCCTCGAAAAGCATATGCATGAATTTTCATGGATCTAACCGCTTTCTCCATGCTTGACTGGATCATAGTGATCCTCTTCCTAGCAGTGATGCTGGGGATAGGATTCGTGTCCTCCAAGCGCACGAAGAGCGTGACCGATTTCTCCCTCGGAGGACGGTCCATGGGGTCCTTCAGCGTCGGCATATCCTTGTTCGCGACCCTGATGAGCACCCTGAGCTATCTCTCCTACCCAGGGGAGATGATCAAGTTCGGGCCTGTCTTCTTCTTCGGATTCCTGGCATATCCGCTCGCATATTTCGTCGTCAAGCGCTTCCTCATACCCAAGTTCATGGGCATGAACGTGACCAGCGCCTACGAGATACTCGAGATTAAACTCGGGAAAGGCACCAGGACCCTTGCCACCTTATTCTTCCTCGCACTGAGGTTCCTGTGGATGTCCACGGTGGTCTATGCCACCGTTTCCACGGCCCTCGTGCCCATTTTCGGCATCAACCCCTCCTACATTCCCATGATCAGCATAATCCTGATGGCCATAACCGTAACCTACTCGTCTGCGGGAGGCCTCAAGGCCGTCGTCAAGACAGACGTGCTCCAGGCCGCGATTATGTTCCTCGGCGTAGTACTCACTATAGCCTTCATACTGTACAACCTGGGCGGAACGGGGAAACTGCTTGACCCGCAGTTGACAGCACACTGGAAGCCGATCCAGTGGGGCTTCGATCCCGTCGAGAGGATGACTGTCGGAAACATTATCGTCATGCGTTTCGTATGGCAGGTCTGCACTTCCGGTTCAGACCAGATGGCCATCCAGAGGTACCTCGCGACAAAGGATGTTAAAAGTGCTGCGCGTTCCTATAAGGTTTCCCTCATCTCCAACGCCTGCATCGAGACGCTGCTGGGTGTTGCCGGATTCCTGGTCATGGCCTACTTCCTCTTCAATCCCCAGGCCATGGAACCGGGGACCACGATCGCAGGGGATGCCGACACTCTCTTCCCGAGATACATCCTCGTAGGGCTTCCTAACGGGCTCACCGGACTGATCGCAGCCGCCCTGATGGCTGCCGCCATGTCCAGCCTTTCCTCCGGCCTGAATTCTTCGGCCACAGTCATTGAAGAGGACATCATCAAGAGGATCTCGAAAAAGAAGGACAAGGAAGATGCAGGCAGCCTGAAGCGCATCAAGTTGGTTTCCGTAATCCTTGGAATCGCCGTAACCATCGCATGTTTCCTGGTGTCCAACGTGACCGGGAACCTCCTGGACAAGGTCATCAAGGTCGTCAACCTGGTGGTCGCACCCCTCTTCGTGCTCTTCTTCATGGCCCTGTTCGTCAAGAAGGCGACCAACTTCGGCACCATCATCGGAGGCCTGTTCTCATTCGCCGTGGCCATCGCCATAGCATTCTTCGAAATCTTCGGCATCCAGGCAATCTGGATCATGCCGTTCGCCATGGTGTCCGGCATCGCATGTGCCTGGGTCGCAAGCTGGATAGAAACGAAAATCAAAACGAGATCATAACATGAAAGCAACGACCGGAATTATCCTTTCCCTGGTATCAGCAATACTCCTTTGCAACTGCAAGATGCCCCCAAAGACACCGGATGCCGTGAAGGCCGAAAATGATGCTGTCGCAGCCAGCTCCGTCAAGAGAATCTGGGGTGGGGACAAGCACTGTGCATTCACGAGCATCGTCGAGTACAAGGGAAAGTACTTCATCTCATTCCGTGAAGGAGAGAGCCATATCTATGACAAGAACGGAGAGGCTAACGGAGCCACCCGCATCCTCTCATCCAAAGATGGAGAGAACTGGGAATCAGTGGCTTACTTTACTGAAGACGGGATAGACCTCAGGGACCCGAAACTGTGCATCACTTCCGACGGAAGGCTTATGGTTCTCATCGGAGGATCCAAGTACGTCAACAAGGAGCTTATCAGCCGCTGCCCGAGGGTGTCATTCAGTTCTGACGGTGTCAACTTCACTACCCCGGAAAAGATAAATATCAATTCCAAAACAGCCAACGGCATCGACTGGCTCTGGAGAGTGGTGTGGCACGACGGAGTCGGCTACGGCGTGGTCTATTCCCTTCTCTCACCGAATCCCAGGAATGTCGAGCTGGGAGCTTTCATAAGCCTCCTCAAGACCGTCGACGGCATCAACTATGAGGATGTCGCCAATTTCAATCTCCCGAACTTCCCCAACGAAACCACCGTCCGTTTCTTCCCGGACGGCAGAATGGGCATGATGGTCCGGGAGGATTCCGGCGACTGCATGGCCTACTGGGCTGTCAGCAAAGCCCCATATACCGACTGGAAATTCAAAAAGATGGATATGCGTGTCGGCGGACCGGACTTCTTCATCAAAGGCAGGGACGAGGTGATCATGGGCTCACGCGACCACCGCACGGAAGGTAAAACCTCAACCGTCCTGAGGAAAGGCACTTCCGCCGGAGATTTCAAGGACATCGTCACCCTCCCCTCGGCCGGCGACTGCAGCTATCCCGGTTTCATCAAGGTCGGCAAGGAGCTCTGGGTGTCCTATTACTCTACCCACGAGACGGAAAAGGCCGCCGTTTATCTCGCCAAACTCCCCCTCTCGATGTTCAAATGACGACAAAGGTAAGGCAATATGTATAAAAGAATTATCATTATTTTTCTGACAGCACCGGTACTGCTGGCGCTCTCGTGCTCCAAGTCTCCGGAGTATGCCAGCCGCGCTGACCGGCTGATTGCTGAGTTGAAAGATCCGAAATCCGACTACGTGATGGTCATGGCCCATCGTGCGGACTGGAGGAACTGGCCCGAAAATTCATTGGAAGCCATTGAGTCGGCGATCAACATGGGTTGTGACATCCTGGAGCTGGATGTTGCGATGACGCGTGACAGCCAGCTGGTCCTGAGTCATGACAACACTCTGGACCGGATGACCAACGGCCACGGGAAGATTATCGACCACACCCTTGCTCAAATCAAGGAACTCAAGATGCGCCATCCCCACGGGGTGGTCACCGAGAATGTGAGGGTGGCCACCCTGAAAGAGGCTTTGAAAGTTTGCGAAGGCAGGGCGTTGATCCAGATCGACCATGGATGGGATCTCTATGACGAGGTGCTCAGGGATGCCAGAGAGGTCGGCCTTGAGCATCTGATAATTATGAAAGGCAGGACCTTCGTCGACCGGAAGGAGATGATGTATGCACCTCAGCTTTCCGTCCCCACTGAGCAAGGATATGACCTTTTCGGTAAGTACAAGTCTGCGGGAATCGTCCCTCCATGCTACGAAATAGTGTTCAAAGAACTCACTCCTGAGGTAGAGAAATTCGCAAAGGACATAGTCGATTCAGGATCCAGGGTTTGGGTGGGGACCATGTGGAAATCGGCGGACGGCGGCCTGGACGATGACCGTGCGGCCCTTTCCGGCGATCCTGATTCCATCTACGGCAAACTTGTGGACATGGGATGCTCAGTTATCATGACAGACCGTCCCTCCCAGGTCATCCAAAGCCTTCATCGCATGGGACGTCACCCAGCCCTCGGGGTGTATTAGAAACAAGTCTGAGCAACGCAGACTACACCAGTCTTCCCTGCCAAGTGTCGCGCTCCTCAAGGCGGGCATCGAGCATATGCAGGATCTCGAAATTCCTAACCAGGCCCCACCTGTGCTCACTCACGAAGCGCGGCGGGACTTCCCCTGCGATCCTCTCGACACACATATCCGGACGCAGCCTCTCCAGGATATCGACCGCAAAGTCAATATACTCAGGAAGTTCCATTTCCATGAACTCTTCAGGATGAAGGCGGTGCTCCTCCTCCATCCGAGTCCCCTTCACCAACTGAAGCTGATGGAATTTAACTGAAGTAAGAGGCAGTGCGTTTATCAGCCGGATGTCCTCCAGGATGGTCTCGCGGGTCTCCGAAGGCAGACCCAGGATGAAATGAGCACCGGTCTCTATCCCGCGCTCCGCCGTCATGGACACTGCACGCTTCGCACACTCGAAATCATGGCACCGGTTCACCCGCCTGAGGGTCTCGTCCCGGCATGACTCGATCCCGTACTCGAGCACTACCACGGGCCTGTCGAAAGGCTTTTCATATGCCCAGTCCTTCACGACCCCACCCAATGCCAGGTCAGCGAAGAAATCCAGCTTTTGTTCGTCCACGCAGTCAGGCCTGGTGCCCACCACTATCCCCACCACATCCGGGTGCGAAAGGGCGGCCAGATAGACCTCCTTAAGCCTCTCCAAGGGAGCATATGTCCCCGAATATGTCTGGAAATACGCCAGATAATGCTTCGCCCTTGGATAGCGCACACGGCTGAATATGATCCCCTCCTCAAGTTGCCGGGAAACCGGCATCGAGGCAGTGGAATACCCCGGATGGAAAGCCGCATTGTCACAGAAAGTACAGCCTCCCCTCCCCAGGGTCCCGTCCCGGTTGGGGCATGTGAACCCCCCGTCCACCACGAGCTTCTGGAGACGGCTCCCATACAGTTCCCTGTAATGGGAAGCAACTGTCCTGTAACGCTTTCCGTCAGGGAACCGAATCATGATTCAACCAGGAGGATCCGGAAAGACTACCAGTTGTCGGTACGGAACGGACCTACCGGGATACCGTAGTTGTTGAACAGGGTAGCCTCAGCGACATTATGGAAGGCATAACGGACTGCGACAGGCTCCTTGACGGCATCGCTCGAGACAGTCAAGGTCTTACGGTCAGAAGCAATGACCGCATGGGCCGGGTGGAACACCTTGTCGGCGCCTGCGATCTCGAAGCTGCCGAGAGGGCCGTAGATCGGAGCAAGGTTGCTCCCGAAGAGATCAAATTCCAGAGTAACCTTTCCGTCCTTCACAGTCATCGATTTGTACTCGGGAGCCCTGGCTGAAAGACCTTTGAAACCATAATCATTAACAAGGGCGAGAGCTGCCAGGCGCTGTCCGACCGGCTTCTTCTGCTCAGGATGGATGCAGGTTGCATTTCCGATGTCCAGGGTCGTTGCCAGTCCGGCGTGGGGTATTTCCTGGGAAGCCTTCATCTGGGCCTCCTGGAGAAGCGGGCTGTCAGTAGCCTTCGGGTCGCTGTAATTGTAAGGAGCAATCTGGACTGCGTAGAAAGGCATATCCGGGTTGCTCCACTTCTCGCGCATGAATGAAGCATATGTCTTCGAAAGCCTGACATATTGTTCGGCGCGGCCGCGATTCGATTCGCCCTGATACCATATGATTCCCTTGACGGTGTAAGGCTCTATCGGGCGGATCATTCCGTTGTAGAGGCAGGCGGGCTGCTGGTGCGGATTCTTGGGAAGTTCCGCAGTGCCTAGATGTGCGGTGCTGAGTTCGCCGGCATAGCCCTTCTCTATGTTCTCCTGGTCGATCCAGGCCTCGATCGAAGAACCGCCCCAGTTGCTGATCAAAAGCCCGATGGGGATGCCAAGGGTCTTGTAAAGCTGGAGGCCGAAGAAATATGCAGTGGCGCTGCATGCTGCCACAGCCTCAGGTGTGTGCTCGCGCCACTCGGTCTTGCATTCATTCAAAGGTTCGTTGGACGCCTTCCTGGCGACAGTGGCCATGCGGATCGGGACCGAGGGATTGGCATCCATTATAGCTTCGAAGGATCCGACCACCGGCTGGCCTCCGAATCCGGCCACCGGCATCTCCATGTTGGACTGTCCGGAGCAGAGCCAGACTTCGCCGATGAGGATGTTACTTATCTTGAGATTCTCACCGTCGCTGAAAGTGATCTCGAACGGACCGCCGGCCCCGGGAGTCTGCAGCTTTGCCGACCACTTACCGTCAGAATCGGCTGTAACAGTAGTCTTTACACTTGTCCATGAAGGACTTATGACAACCTTGCGCGAGGGACGGGCCTTGCCCCAGAGAGCGACACTGGTATTTCTCTGAAGGACCATATTGTCCCCGATGACTGCAGGGAGTTCAACCTTTGCACCCAGATCCGCCCATATGCAGGCGAGGATCACCATGAGAAAAACTTTCCGTACGATGGTTTTCATGATAGCGTTATGTTATGAGTTTGTTTACAAACTTACGAAAAAAATCCTATTTTTGTAATGTACAGCCACAGATGTACCTTATACTGTAAACAACAACCAAACATCTTTAATCATATGTCAGAAAGCAGAAGGGACTTCCTGAAGAAGAGCGGTGCCGCCGCCCTCTTCACCATCCTGCCGAGGAACGTACTCGGCGCAATGAACACAGGCGTCCAGGGAGCTAACAGCTATGTCGCTCCAAGTGACCAGATTACAAAGGGAATCATTGGTACCGGAGGTATCGGAATGTCAAGGCAGCATTTCACCTCCGATGAGAGCTGCCGTCTCGTAGCGGTCTGCGACGTTGACAAGGACCACCTCAACAGGGCCCTTAAGGCCGGAGAAGAGCGCTTCGGCCAGAAACTCCAGCCATATGCAGACTGGAGGGACCTCGTCGCCGACCCGAACGTGGACATCGTACACATCGCCACCCCGTCACACTGGCACGGAATCATGGCAGTCACCGCCGCAAAGGCAGGAAAGGACATCTTCTGCGAGAAGCCTATGACCAGGACTATCGCCGAGGGTGAAAAGGTAGTCGAAGAAGTCGGCAAACGCGGCCGCATCTTCAGGCTCGACACCTGGTTCCGCTTCAAGGACACCTTCTACGGCCTAGGCACCACGGTCGAACCCCTGAAGAAACTCGTCGACAGCGGAGCCCTCGGATGGCCCCTTACAGTACGCATATCCGGAGCCACCGGATTCGCCTGGAAGTTCTACTGGACAGGTAAGGAAAACCTTATCCCCCAGGCGGTTCCGAGCGTCCTCGACTATGACATGTGGCTGGGACCGGCCCAGTACAAGCCCTATAACCCTCACAGGGTCCACTCCACTTTCCGCGGCTACTGGGACTACGAGAGCGGCGGACTCGGAGACATGGGACAGCACTACATCGACCCGGTACAGTACATCCTGGGCAAGGACGACACCTATCCCATCAAGGTGGAGGTCGACGCTCCCCAGCAGCACCCCGACGCAGTCGGCACATGGCGCTCTATCACTTACACATATGAAGACGGATGCAAGATCATCCTCGAGGGCGAAGGCTATGAGAGCAGCGGCAAGGTGCCCTACCTCGAAGGCCCGAAGGGCAAGCTCTACAAGGGTTTCGAATGCACCATCCCGAACGTGATGGACATAATCGCCGAGCAGCCCGATCCGGAGCCCCGCCACACCGACTTCCTCGAATGTGTGAGGTCCCGCCAGCATTTCGCACTGGATGAAATCATAGGCCACCACAGCTGCACCGTAGTCAACATAGGCGCATGCGCCCTGAGACTGGGACGCACCCTGCATTTCGACCCGAAGACCTGCCGCTTCATAGGCGACGACGCAGCCAACATGCTGATCCGCCAGCCTATGCGCACTCCATGGGAATCCTACATATTCTAAAAAGACTACGCATATGAAAAAGACAATATCCATCCTTCTTTCAGTCTTCCTGTCGCTTTCGATAGTATTCGCGCAGGATGCCAGGCAGCGCTCAGTCGAGACCATAGTCTCCGACGTACTCGCCGCCATGCCGGCCCAGGACAGCCAGTCTTTCAAAGAGAATATGGCAGACCTCGCAAAGTCGGCTCCCAA
>JAEEGL011308790.1_pt1 | contig 15577 bp, 15 predicted proteins | sample 9134231 | NCBI WGS metagenome assembly JAEEGL01 (sample SAMN16246548, study PRJNA631951) | gut metagenome | biome: gut microbiome; feature: rumen; material: fiber-attached | host: Bos | place: Iran: Karaj | collected 2018-10
AGCTCCGCGACCATCCGGGGAAAGGCGGGATCGAAATCTTCGTCCAGGAAGTGCCGCATGAGCATCTCCACGGCAAAACGCACCGTATAGGTCCCGTCCGAAGCCAGCCACTGCCGGATCTCGCCGAGCAGCTCTGTTTTATGTTTCCGGAAGACAGGCGGAGAAAGCTGGTCGCAGGTGGCCCAGTTATCGACGTACGGGAGAAAAAGACGCACGCCTTCGATGCACGTGCCGTAGTCCTTCATCTCCGAGAGAAGAAAGGCGTGCAGCTGGTTCTCTTCAAACAGGGCGTGCGGAAGAGAGCACAGGAAAGACGAACAGTCTTCCTGCCGGATCAGCTCCCGAGCCAGCGCGCGCAGCGGAGGCGTCCGGACGCCGATCACGCGGGAAGGATCAACCGTAGGGAGAAGAGCGCAGATAAACTCCCGGTATGCGGGATCCCCCATGCGGAACAGTTCTGCCCGGATCATATCCTCCCGCACGGGCGAATATGATGTTTCAGTCATCAGGCTCTGCCTCCCCGGAGTCTGCTGATCCTTCCAGATCCAACCGCATGAGCACCAGCTCCTGCCAGCCGGAAAAACGAGAGCGGAAGCCCTTCGGGTTCCGTCCGTATTCTGTGAAGCCCTCGCTCTCGTACAGGGCAAGGGCAGCCTCGTTTCCGGCCACCGTCTCCAGCTCCAGCTGGGCATATCCCGCAGAGCAGGCGCACTCGATACAGGCCCTCGTCAGAGCGCGGCCGATCCCCAGTCCCCAGAAAGCGCGGTCAATGCTGATGCCGAAGCCTGCCCGGTGGCGTGCCTTCGCATAGGAACCGAGCCGGTCGATCCCGGCCGTCCCGGCGACTTGCCCTCCGACCTCGGCGAGGAGATGGATCTCGCAGGGGCTTTCGGCTTTTTTCTGCAGATAGTCCCGCTCCTGTTCCACGGTCAGAGTGACTTCATCCGGGTAGGACGCCAGATAGTCTGTCTGCGCGTGCGTCAGGAGAAAATTCTCCAGCACGGCCGGTGCGTCCTCCGGCGTGCCGTTCCGAAGGATGCACTCTCTTCCATCTTTCAGACGGATCGTTTTTCTGTATTTCATATCGGATGCCTCCGTTTCCAACCGGTTTGCTGAGATGATAATATCATACTTCTCCGCGGAACAACAACGAAAAACCATTCCTGCCTGCAGGAGGACTTTTCACAGGAAGGCCTTGTCTGATATAATAATCCAGAAACCAGACCGTTAAGAGTTGGAGGGGAAGAATGAAGAAAAACTCCGTTTTCACAGGAAACGCCGGGAAGCGAGCCCGTTTTCTTCCGGTGATCCTGACAGCGATGATCCTGGCTGCAGCCATGCTCCTTTCCGCCTGCGGACAGAGCGCACCCGGAAATGATGTGCAGGGATCCGCAGCGGCATCTCCCAAACAGGCTCCCGCACCGGCGCCGGCCGCTGCGGATACGCCAGCACCGGAAGAGCCGTCGGTTTCAGCGTACGCCGGTGAATGGGTCGACGTGATCAGCGGATTCAATACGCCGGGGCAGCCGGTGCGGTATGTTTTTTCCGGGAACGGAAGCTACGTACGGGGAGAATCGACCGGGACCCTGGACATTGCCGGGGAAGGAAAGGAAATATGGCTCGACCGGCAGAGGCCGTTCCTCGTCGTGGAGGAAGACGGATTCACCGCGCTTGCATGTTTCCGCGAACCCTACGGGACCGAGGAGCTGCTTGTCCGCGCGGAGGATTACGAAGCCTATGTCGACCATTATTTCCTGATCGCGGAGATCACGGCCGGGAATCTGCGGGAGTATATGGCCGAGCCCGCGTTTCTTGCAAATCCCCTTGACGCCTGGGGCGAGCCGGATACTTCGACGGAAGTCCTGTACAGCGAGAGTCTGCTGTACAGGGAAGGCTTCACCTACATCGCCAAAAGCGAGGATTTCAAATTTGAGGTGTTCCGGAACACACTGAGGGATCAGAAGATCGTCCGCAGTGATCCGGTAACCTGGGTAACGCCGTTCGGCATGTATCTGTCTACCCCCGGATCCATTACCTACAGCCTGGGAGAGCGGGCTATGGGCAGCCTGGTCTATATACGCCCGGGCTTTGTCCGCAGCAATACAGTAGGAGACTACTTCCGGCGCGTGGAGATGACCAGCGGTGTGGTGTTTGCCTCTGTGGAAACCGCATGGCACGACTATGAGGAATACTACCCGGACCATATGTATTGAAAAGAAAACAAACAAGGGAACCCCCTCATCTGTCCGCATGGACAGATGAGGGGGTTTTGACAGCGGCGGAGAGCTTTATCCGTTCGTTCTTCCGCCGCAAAACGGCTGCGGGTCACTGCCGGATCCAGCTGATAGCCCCGTCGTCTGCCGTAAGCGTCAGCACTGTCTGACCGTCATCGTTCACGGTCATCGTATAAGGCGCGGATTCAGCTTCATATTCCAGATTGCTGTACGCCACATAGAGGCCGATACCGTCCCCCTTCGCGCCGTTATCCACGGCGTAGGCTTCAAAGTCGGCAGTCTGCTCGCCATTCATGAATGTGACGCCGTGACCGTTCCCGTCGATACTCATACGCAGGTCGACATCGGCATATGCCTCGCCGAAGCCGGAGAGATCTGCTTTCCAGTCACCCACGAATCCCAACTCTCCAATCTGTTTGAGCGCGGTTTCGGTGTGCGATGAATAATCCATATTTTCCAGGCAGAACAGAGCGATTACCCGGGAAATCGTGTCTTCATCCGCACTTTCATCGATTCCCGCAGCCAGCCAGTAGGCATACGGGCCAACCAGATAGCCCTGCAGTTCTTCCAGGTCTCTGCCATATCGGAACTCGATGTGATAGGTCTCCTCCATGGTGTCTTCCCTCAGAAGGAAATAGGTGAACTCACCCGCTTCATCGGTACTCTTGTACACATCCACCGGGAAGGCCATGGAGATTTCCATGCCCTGGTACAGCATGGTTTCGCCATCGCCCACATTGTATTGTCCCAGATACTCGTAGGTATGGATTTCGCTGGTGCCGTCCGTTTTCAGGATCGTGGCGGTATCATCCTTGAAGGTGATGCTCTGTGCACCGTTGATGAAATCGCAGTCGAAAGCGTAGCCTCCGTCGGCAAAAGCAGCCACAGCCGCTTCACCGTAGAGATCAGAGGTGATGGCGCTCTGCAGGCCGGCCGTCATGTCGGCAGCGGCATCTTCGCCGATGATCGCGGCAACATAGTCCTCCCACACCGGTGTCCATTGATCGCTGATGATCATATCAAAGAGGCTGACATAGGTAGTGCCCAGTTCACCCGCGACAGCAGGGAAAATGCCGTAAGAACGATCCGCCGCCGATACGGTCATCCCGCCTTCACAGGCTATGGATACCGCGCACGCAGGATCGCCGACGACGGCATCCATGTAGTTCCCGCCGCCTGTGATGCTTCCGGAGACAGCGCAGTTGCTGACTGTGAAGGAAGACATCACGTCACTTCCCTCTGTCATTTCCTTTCCCGCACCGATCAGGCCGCCGACGGAATCCGTCGTTTCAGAGACGTTAATGGTCACATCTTCGACTGTGCATCCGGTGATCTGCGCAGGCGCCGTCGGATTGTAGGTTCCGCCGAAGCCGACCAGCCCGCCGACAAGGCGGTTGTTTTCTCCGCTCACAGTAATGACTGTGCCGCTGACTGTGCAGTCCGTGATTTCAGCTGCGCCCCAGGGAGCACCGCAAAGAGCGCCGAAGCCCCAGGTCGCATTGCCATCAGCGGTGATGCTTCCACCAGTGACTTCGCAGTTTTTGATAGAACTCATCGTTGTTCCGCCGGCAATCAGTCCTGCACAGGCACCGTCATCCCCTGAAACGGTGATTTCGGCAGTTGCGCTGCAGCCTGAGATCAGATCGAATCCGGTTCCAACAATCCCGCCGATCCCCTGCATTCCGGACAGATGGTTATTTCCGACAAGATGAATATCCGAAACGGAACAATTCATGAACTGCAGGCCGACTGCGCCGCCGACAAGATAAAACCCGGAGACATTTACATCTTTCAGAGTAAAATTGCCGATATATGCAGCGCCGTCCTCTGTACCGGACGCGCATCCGAAAAGGCCTGCACCCATCGGGTCTTCGCTGTTGACCGTCAGATTGGAAACAGTGTGACCGGCTCCGTCAAAGGTACCGGTGAATGCATAATCAGGATGCGGGATCTCAGCGTCCTCCGGCGCGTCGGATTTGGATCGGAACGCCCCGATCGGCACCCAGTTCTCATAGCCGGAAAGATCAACGTCGTCGATCAAAACATAATGTGCGGTCAGATCATCACGGATGCGGTTCAGCTGGTCAGCTGTCGCGATCTGCCAAGGATCCTCCGCAGTTCCTGCACCACCCGCAAAACGCTGGTCGGTCTCTGTTTGATCGGTTTCAGCGATTTGCGCTGTCTCCAGCTCTTTCCCGCCGCAGCCGCTCAGCAGTAACAGCATCACGAGCATCAGGGATAACATTTTCTTTTTCATAATTGTTTTCTCCTTTTTTCAGGTTTATAAAGTTTAGCGGCAATGTTCGAAATCAGAACGGAAAGTATGATTTCGTGCTTTTTCTTATTTGATACTCCAGCCGGCGCTGGCACTCTGGAGTTGAGTCATACGTCTGAAAACACCGTTTTCCCTTGTGAGCAGTTCATCGGGACTGCCTTCCTCGGCGACCTTTCCGCCGGCAAGGACTACGATATGATCGGCTGCTTCCACGGTGCGCATGCGATGGGCGATGACAAGAACGGTCTTTCCGGCCAGAAGCCGCGACAACGCACCCTGGACCTTTGTTTCATTCTCTACATCGAGAGATGCGGTCGCTTCATCCAGAAGAACGATCGGCGCGTTTTTCAGCAGGGCCCGGGCGATCGAGATGCGCTGGCGCTCGCCGCCGGAAAGCTTTGCGCCGTTTTCTCCGATCGGCGTCGCATAGCCCTGCGGCAGTTTTTCTACGAACTCATCGCAGTTGGCTGCCGCTGCCGCTGCCAGGACCTCCCTGTCTGTCGCGCCGTGCCTGCCGAGACGGATGTTCTCCATGACCGTATCATCAAAAAGAACCACGTCCTGGAATACCATGGAAAAGTCTGTCAGCAGCACCTCGGGATCGACGGAACGGATATCAATGCCGCCGACCCTGATGCTTCCTTCGGAAATGTCCCACAGGCGGGCAGCCAGCCTTGCACAGGTGCTTTTGCCGCTTCCGGACGGACCGACCAGCGCCGTGACCTCGCCCTCTTTTGCCTTGAAGCTGACGCCGCGCAGGACCTGCTCGTTGTCGTATGCAAAGCCGACGTTCTCAAATACGATTTCATGCCCTGCCGGAGCGAAAGTATCCGAGCCTTCAGCTGTTTCGGCGTCATGTATCTCCATCAGCCGGCTCGCGGAGACCTGAGACATGAACATCTCTGCAATCAGTGCCAGAGCCTGGTCAAACGGTGCATAGACACGTGTGATCGCAAGCAGAAACATGAACAGGACCATAAAGTCGATCTGACCGGACAGAATCAGACTTGTTCCGCTGAGAATGGTCGTTGCCACGCCCAGCCGCATGATCACGCTTGCCGCATTGACAAAGATGCCGGTGTGCAGTTCACCCCGGAGCATGGTTTTTTCATGATAGTCGATCTTGTCATTCAGAGCCTTCAGGAATCTGTTCTCCTGATTGGTTGCGCGGATTTCCCGGATGTTCTCCAAAGTCTCCTGAATACCGTCAGACACCTGGACGCCGGCTGCCTTGGTGACCTCGGAATTATGCCTGGTAAGCTTTCTGCTGCCGAAAAGCAGTGCAAACGCCACCGGAACTCCCCACAGGCAGGCAAGTGCCATCCGCCAGTTGTAGAGGAGCATGACGACCGCTATGATCGCTGTTGAGATATAGGAGCCGTACAGATATCCCAGACAATGAGACCAGACATGCTCAAGACGGTTCACGTCGCCCATGATCGTTTCCGTGAGATCAGCCAGGTCTCGTTTTCCGAAATAGCCGAGCGGAAGCTTTCTCAGGCGCTCGGCCAGCCCGATGCGGACTGCCTTGACCTCACCGTAGACCAGACCGTATGTGGCCCGGTATTGCTGCAGATGCGTGATGATCGACAATACCAGGAAAGCCAGCACCAGAAGGATAAAGGGGACAGCTTTCGGCAATCCTTCTCCATCGGTCAGGACTGCCATATACTTTGACATCATCAGGTACAGGATCCCCATGCCGCCCATCACAAGGAGATTGACGATGACCGTCCAGAATGTTCCTCGCCTGGTGTTTTTTACCCCCTGATCGGTAAGCGCATATTTTCTCTGAAATTCTTTTCCAAACACAGATCTCACCCCCCTATATACGCCATTTCACAGCCCGGTTATAATCGGCCCACATTTTTGCGTAAAGGCCTCCCGCCGCTGCAAGCTGTTTATGGGTTCCTTCTTCCTCCACATGACCGGAATCAAGCACGATGATCTTATCCGCACCGACGACGGTTGAGAGACGGTGCGCGATCATAATGACGGTGCGATCTTTCGTCAGAACGGTAAACGCCTTCTGGATCAGGGCTTCATTCTCCGGATCGGCGAAGGCCGTTGCTTCGTCCAGGACAACGATCGGGGCGTTCTTGAGGATCGCCCTCGCCAGAGCGACGCGCTGCTGCTCACCGCCGGAAAGGTAGGTCCCTTCTGTCCCGATGACCGTATCCATTCCGTCCGGCAGCTTTTCAAGAATGTCATCGCACTGTGCAGCGGAAAGAGCAGCATGCACCTCGCCCCGCGTTGCGTCCGGTCTGGCAGCCCGTACATTTTCCAGGATGCTTGCCTTGAACAGACGGTCATTCTGGAAGACAAAAGCAACCTGATCCATCAGTATATGAGGATCGGTTTCACGGACATCCACACCGCCGACTTCCACGGATCCGGCGCTGACATCCCAGAACCGCGGGATCAGACTGGCAGCCGTGGTCTTGCCGCCGCCTGATGGCCCGACCAGAGCCACAGTCTGCCCCGGTTCCACGCGGAAAGAAACATGATCCAGCGCCGGGTTCTCCGAGCCTTCATAGGTAAAGGAGACGTCGTTGAACTCCACGCTGTTGTCCTTCGGGATTTGCGGATGGTCTGTGACCGTCAGCAGCGGTGCGCTCATCACCTGATCGATACGTTTCAGCGCCGTGCTGGCCAGCATCATGCCGCTTGCCGCAAACATGATCCTGGCGAGAGCCGTGGAAATGATTGCGGAAAATACCGCATAGAACGCAAAATCTGTGACAAAGCCTGCAAAACTGCCTGTTTTCAGAGAACCGGGAGCCAGGATCAGAGCCGCAGGAACAAGGAAAACAAAGGCACCTTCCGTAAAAGTCAGATTGATCGACTGAGGCACCTGACAAATATCTCCCTGGTAATGCTCTGCCTTGGCGCTGTAGTCTTCAATAGCCTGCCTGAAAGCCCGGAAAGAGTAGACCGTCTGCTGAAACACTTTGACGACGGGAATCCCGCGCACATATTCGGTCCCGGCTTTGCTCATCACATCCTGCGCTGCCTGATACTCCGCCATCAGCCTGGCATTTTTACCGCCCATCATGGTAAACATCGCAGCTATGGAGACCACTGCCGCCAGAAGACAGGCAGCGCCCATCCGCCAGTCAAAGACAAACATCAGGATGATCATGGAGATCAGCATAGCCGCACTTCCTACGATGTCCGCCAGATTGTGGGCGAGGAGCGTCTCTGTCTCGGAGGCTGCTCCATCCAGACGGTTTCGAATCAGGCCGGACGCATTGGAATCAAAGAAGCCAAGCGGGGTCTTCATCAGGTGTGCCATGCCTTGTTTGCGGATGTTGGAAGCAGTACGGAACGCGGCCAGATGTGTGCACATCAGCGCCGTGAAATAGACTGCAATCCCGGCTACGGCGAAACCGAAGGCCATCCAGCCGTAACGGGCGACACCGGAGGCCTGTGTCCAGTCGGGTGCAACTGCGATCAGATCCCGTGCCACCAGCCAGATGCAGATGTAAGGGGCCATCCCCAGCACCATAGCGACGGCGGAGAGACCCAGGCCAAGAAATGTCAGGCACTTGTAGCTGCCCGCGTATCCAAGCAGCACGGACAGATCGTTTTTCTTTTTTTCTTTCATAAACCCATCTCCTTGGCGATCAGAAGGCAAACGAAAGGATCTTTCTTCATAATGAGCACCTCTTTTTCTTTTATGTATAGCAGATCATATCTTATGTGGTTAGACATAACTAACTGCCGCCCGGTAAAAAAGCGCATTCTCATAATGCGGAACGGGAAAGCGCTTTTTTGTTTATTTCTTTCCGATCAGCAGCGTGGAGCCGGCAAGCCCAAGCCACGAGGCCTCTTTACTCCTCATAAAGGTCCCGTCTGTGGTGTCTATCAGCCGGACCTCTTCATAACCTTCGGCTTTCAGTTTCCTGACAAAGGCGTCCATATCACCGTAGCGTGCCGGACTCATCAGGTCGTGGATCGCAAAAGTCCCGCTTCTTTTCAGTACCCGCAGCGTTTCAAGGAGAAGCTGCTGCTTGTCATGCCCCGCGATATTGTGATAGACATAGTTGCTGGTGACAGCATCGAAGCTCTCATCTGCAAAGGGGAGATGGATGGCGTTTCCTTCCTCGAATCGGGTGTTGGAGACGCCCTCCGCTTTCGCATTATCCTCGCAGCGTTTCTTTGTGAAAACGGCTCTGTAGGCGCCGGACCAGATATCGCAGCCCACCATGGCTGCCTTCGGATTCCGCTTCGCGCAGGCAATGGTCAGTGCGCCGCTTCCGCAGCCCACGTCCAGACCCGTCCCGCCGTCCGGGATCGTTACATTTTTCGCCGTTCCGTCAATGATCGTCTTTGCCAGTTTTCTTTTTCCGTTATAGTCGAAGGTCCTGTGGAGCGCACCCATCCAGAGCGTAAAGAACAGCAGGACCAGCGCAGCGATCCCGAAAAGGATCCCGAAGATCAGCCTCGGCACCCCCTGAAGGATCATGTCTGTCGCTCCAAAAAGAAGGAACAGAATGAGGACTGCAAGTGTTCCGCCTGCAAGCCCGTACACCATGCTTTTCGGTACCCAGTTTCTGTAATCCGGCTTCATCTGACCGCCACCTTTCTTAATCGAACATTTCTCGCGTTCTCTTCGGTATCATCGTCCTCTATATAACCATCATAGGGGGCGGAGGGATCTGTATATTTCTTTGTGAATGGCCTGCAAATCTCTCTTCTGTGCTGAAAAGCAAAGCCCAGATCATCCGTCCAGCCGGTATGTCCGGTAATGATCCTGATCGGATGATTCCTTGCCCGAATGTTCTCTTCCAGCTTTTCAAGCGACTGCAGCGCAAGCTTGTTGTCCTCCGCCAGCGTACTGATGAAGCTGTAGCCGCCGTCCGCGCCGAACCAGATCGTGTCGCCGGTGAAGAGATACGCATCGTCGATCAGGTAGACCATGTGGCCCCAGGTGTGTCCGGGAACAAGAAGGGACTCGACCTTGATATCCCCGATACGAAATATATCGCCGTCTTTCAGGAGTATCCTGCGGTTATCCGTCCTGACCATCGGAAGCATATATAGTCCGTGGATCACCTTCCTTCTGACCTCACCGGTCAGATACCGGTTTTCGATTTCCCCGATATACACGGTCGCGTCCGTGAACAGAAGATCGCTGTCTTTTTCCAATGCGCCGACGTGATCCGTATCCTGATGGGTGATCAGGATATGCCGGATGGATGCCGGGTCGATGTCCAGCCAACCCATCTTCTCCCGAAGCCTGGCATAGTTGTAACCCGCGTCGATCATGATCGTGTTGCCGTTCCTTGTATAAAAGAAGATATTAGCGACCCACTCCCGAATACAGCTCACGTGTTCGTCGATCCGGCCAGTGTTCAGCGGCTTGAAGATCGCCTTCCCACGGAACAGCCTGCTCATGGATCTCTTTTGATTTTCCGAATCTTTTCGTGCCATATCTTTTTTCTCCTTCTGATGCGCTGCCTTACGATGGCGGTCAGCCATCCCACCAGTGCGGCGGGGATCAGCGCGAACAGGATGCCAGTGAAGAGCAGAATACCGAAGCCTTTGGTCAGGATCACACTTTTGGATCCATAGCTCACATCGACCCGCTCGTGTGTCTTGTCAGGTCGATCGGCAGATCTTTCTCTCTCATGATTCCGGCCCGTCCTTCCTATTTCCTGCAGCAGAAGCACGCAATCCCCTCCACCGCGGAAACTTCCGCTTCACTGTAGAGGCCGGAAAGCCGGGTGCGCAGGCTCTGCCCGGTCTCATAAGGCGGTGTGAAGAAACCCTTCGGCTGGTACAGATGCCGGATGAACCAGTCGGTCCGCTTATGGCCGCCCTGCACATAGAAACAGCCGCAGAAGGTCCCGCCCGGTTTCAGCACCCGGAAGGTTTCCCGGTAAGCGGCCTCCTTGTCCGGGAAAGCGTGAAAACCGTTGAGAGAAAGCACGATATCGAAACTCTCATCTTCAAAGGGCAATGAGCCAACGTCCCCCTGCAGAAAGGTGATGTTCTTGATTCCAAGGGCCTTCGCTTTTTTCTGCGCGGAGCTCATCATGCTCTCCGAATAATCCAGGCAGGTGATATCCGCATCCGGAAGATCACGGTAGACCGGCAGGGTCAGCACACCGGTCCCGACAGGGACCTCTAAAAGCTTCCCGGAGAAATCCTCCGGAATGCCGGACAGAGCCTTCTCCAGATACCGGAGGTTCTTTTCCCTGTCCATGTTCCAGACGATCCGGCAGATCACCTTTCCCGGGAGCGTGGAATATGTCATCATTCCGTCGTAGAAGCCGGCATTATTGCCTGAAAGCTTATAGGCGTTTTTGATCTGATCCCGTCTTGTCATTATTAGATTCTTCCTTCCTTTTCTGCAGGGATAGATCCGGCTCCGCTTACTCTTGCGGCAGAAGCGGCGTCATGCAATCCAAACTCAGAAGAATGGTGGAGCCGTTATGCAGTAAAGCGGATGCGGCAGGCGTCAGCAAGCCAAACGCGCCGAGAGCGATCAGGGCTCCATTGAAGCCGATGACAAAGCGGTAATTGCGGTCGATCCGCTCCATCAGCTTTTGTGACAGCTTCCGAAGAAGAACGATTTCTCTTAAGTCCTCCGCAGCGATGGTGATATCTGCAATCTCCCGTGCAACGCCGGCACCGGTTCCGATAGCGATCCCTGCGTCTGCCAGGGACAGTGCCGGCGTATCATTGATGCCGTCCCCGATCATGATGACGCGCCGCCCCTGCTCCTGCATCGTGCGGATAAAGGCAGCCTTGTCTTCAGGCAGCACTTCAGCGCGGTAATCATCGATATTCAGTTCTTCCGCTATCGCTTGTGCTGTGCTTCGATTATCTCCTGTAAGCATGACAATGTGACGAATTCCGGTCTCGTCCAGAAGCGCCGCCATTTCTCTCGCTTCCGGCCGCAGAGGATCGCGGATGCCTATGGCAGCAGACAGAACTCCGCCAATGGCAAGGTACAGCCAGGAGCAGTCCGGCGACAGGTTGTTCAAACGTTCTTGATCCTCAGGAAGTACATTGACAGCCTCGTCCTCAAAAGCAAAATGACGGCTGCCTATGACCGCCCTTTCCCCTCCGATCCTGGAAGCGATTCCGTGGGCTACTACATACTCTATCTCACTGTGCATTTCCTGGTGATCAAGACCCTGCTCTTTTGCAGCCCTGACCACTGCATTGGCTACGGAGTGGGGGAAATGCTCCTCCAGGCAGGCAGCGACCCGCAGCATTTCTTTCTCTTCAAGACCATGGAAAGCCACTACGCTGCATACCGTGGGGCAGGCATTGGTCAGCGTTCCTGTCTTGTCAAAGACCACAGTGTCTGCCTGACTTAGGATTTCCATGTATTTTCCGCCTTTGACGGTGATCTTATGCAGGCTGGCTTCCCGCATGGCAGACAGGACGCTCAAGGGCATGGACAGTTTTAATGCACAGGAGAAATCCACCATCAGCACTGAGACTGCCCTGGCAGTGTTCCCTGTCAGAATCCATGTAAGAACACTGCCGCCGAGACACCAGGGAACCAGTTTGTCAGCCAGATAGTACGCCCTCTTTTCGGTGCTTGATTTCAGCCGTTCCGACTCTTCGATCATGCGGACGATCCGGTCGTAGCGGTTTTCTCCGGCGATGTGTGTCACACGAACCACGCAGTTTCCTTCTTCTATGACAGAGCCTGCATAAACTGCTGCTCCAGGGTGTTTCGCAACCGGGACAGACTCCCCGGTGAGGGATGCCTGATTGACCATCACATCCCCCTGATCGAGGATTCCGTCCAACGGCAGAACATGCCCGGTATGGACAACGATCCGGTCTCCGGTCCGGATATGGGACAGCGGCACTTCTGCTGACTCTCCGCTTTCATTCAGGAGCCAGACGCGGTCCACGTGAAGAGACATGTTCTTCGCCAGATCATCTACGGATCTCTTATGGGTCCAGGCATCCAGCGTATCGCCGAGCCCCAGAAGAAAACGCACAGATCCGGCAGTGGAAAAATCACCGGTCAAAAGAGAAGCACCGATAGCGACACCATCCAGAACTTCAACATTTATTTTTCCACGGGCCAGTGTTTTTGCAGCAAGCCATATACGGGGAACTGCATTGACAGTATTGATCACCTTTCGTACCGGCATGGGAAGAAACAGCCTTTTTGCATAGTGCCACAGCACCTGAAAGACCATTTTCTCCTTATATTCCCGGTTGATACGGCGGCTGTTGGTGCTGAACACACGGCACTTTTCACCGGCCTCCTCATAGGAAAAAAGGGAAAGCCGGGTATATAAATCTTCCCTTTTTCCATGAAAACAGATAATCAGGCTGCAGAGCCGTTCATGCACTGTCACCTGATCAACATCGGGAAGTGCCAGGACCCAGGCTTCTAGAAGATCGGCCTGCTCCATGCTCATTGTGTGCTGCATTGCTCTCAGACGTGCCCGCCCCGGACTTTCATGAAGGATCTGAAATCTCATTCCTTTGCGCCGTCTTCGATAAATGCAGTTTCTTCTTTCGCTGATCTGGCTTCATTGATCGCCTTTGCATCAGCCAGAATATCAGAGCAGTTCTCCTGAACGGTTTCCACATCGCGCATGATCTGATCTTTGCAGCGCAGTACCGCTGCTGTGATATTGGCATAGACCTTGCGAGCGTCTTTGCTGCCAAGCAGTTTGAAGCCTGCGGATCCGAATAATGCACCTCCTGCAAAAAGCGCGATTTTACCTGTTAAATTCATGTTGATTTCCTCCTTTAATATCACCGGCACATGCCGGATGATTCCTGTTTGCTAATGTGTTCCCCTCGCCATTCTGCCGGAATCTTTTGAATGGCTGAGGCTCGTGTCAGGGTGTTTCTGTCTGCATTTCAAAAACGATTTTTACGATTTTCATTCTGACCAGTCCGTCACAGAAGCGGATCATCAGCTTATGGAAGGCTCCGACCTTGCTGTAGATATCCCGGTAGCCGCGCATGTAGCTTTTTGCTGTAACAGAGGAAAAATGATCACTCCATCCTGCAAGCTCCGCCTCATCCTCCAGGGAGAAAAAGGCGCCGACATCGGTGATCCCTGCCTCCTTCAGCCAGGTCTTTCGCATGAGCTTCGCACCGCGTTGGTTGCAGGAGTCAAAGACAAGCACTGCCCTGGGGAAACGCCTGGACATGGCGTCAAGCAGCTTTCTCATGTTATTTGTTTTGAAATAATAGAAGACGCCTGCGGCAAAGAAAACGGCTCCGTCTGACGCATCGATCTTATCCATCCAGGAAAAATCATTCAGATCACAGGCGAGATTTGTCTCCCGTTCACCGGCCGGAAGCAGCTCGTTCCTCACTCTGATCACATCCGGCAGGTCGATGTTATAGCCTCTGCACCTTCCGTTATCGACCTTTGAAAAGGTGTCGTCCAGACCACAGCCAAGATTCACGACAGCCGCTTCCGGACATTCTTTCAAATAGTCTTCCGCTTCACAGCGAAGGTCATATTGACGCTGCGCCACTTCCAAAGCACCGAACAGACCCGCGGTCGATTCCATTTTCTTTCGTTTATCCGCAAAATCATAGTCCAGACTGTTGCAGATACGCTTTGCCTCCGGGTCGGAAAAGAGCTCCGGAAAGCGCTCGGAGCACACAAGACGCCCGAAAAGCGGAATGACCAGCGTTTCCTGAACCGTGTTTTTCTCTATATGATATTTCATGGCATCAGCCCTTTCGCTTATATCCGCAGTCACAGTAAGGGCCGCCGGAAGCCAGCGTATATTCCCGCACGAAATCCGACGCGCCGCCTGCTTCGCTCATGGTATAGTCCAAATGGCACATGGCCGGGACAAGTTCAAAAATCCCCAGTTCCTGCATCAGCGTACAGATACCGCATTTTGAGAACCGCGCCTCATAGCCGCTCCCGTCCGCATACGGAAGAAACTCCATGTTCCAGGAATAGGGGTTGCGGTCCGCAGCGTTTAATTCAGCCGTTGCTTTCATTTCGCGGATATCTTTCTCGCTGAATTTTCTCTTCCCGCTCATCCGGCAGAACCACTTCATCGGACGGATCATCATCGCATCCGCGTAATATTCCGTCAGGAGCTCCGGATCCGGCTTCTTTTCCATGCTCAGAAGGAACGCGGAGAACATGGCACAGTTCACGATATTCATCTTGAACCGGTCTGCCTTCTCAAACTCCGGAAGACGACCGATGATCTCTTTGTATTTCAGCTTCGCTTTTGCCGTAATCGCTTTTGCTGTTTCCATATCATATCCGAAAACCGACGATAAGCGCTTCCTGAATGAATCTGCAAACAGTGCCCACATGCCTAAAGGCATTCCAGAGTATTTCATACTTTTGACACCTATGCTTTCTTTACCACATGAAAATCACAGCAGTCACCGCCGGCGCTGAGCGTTTTCGTTCGCAGCAGCTTTCCGCCCTTATACTCGATGGTCGGATAGTCCATCACACACATATGCGGTGTAAGGAACATAAGCCCTTCCTGCTGACCGATCTTACAGACACCGCATTCCCGGTGCGTCACATAGTATTCGGGAACTGAAAGGTCACAGGAAAAATCGAAGACCCAGTCCATCGGGTATTCCCGCTTCTGGGACCGTTCCGAGCCGCGGACATATTTATCGATCTCTTTCTGATCGAAGCAGTTCTTCCCCTGATAGAAGCGCTTCATCATGTCACTTTTGCAGAGGGCGTCGATCATGCCGTCAAAGACTTCCATCGTGATATGCTCGGGATCTGCCTTGTAATAGGAAAACCCGTAGCAGGCGAGAAACATCACAGGCGCGAACATATTTTCCTTCATCGAGCCGACGGAAGGCGTCCTTTTCACCATCGCTCTGTATTCTTTCCGGTGCGATTTCCTGAACGACCGAATGTCCAGATCCGGAAGCACCTTGGCGGTGTATCCATAGACCACCTTGCTGAACATAAGGGGGAACAGGTTTCCAATGATTCCAAGATCCATTGTTTTACTCTTCCTTATCTGCAGTTTTCAAAACAGCGTACAGATCCAGGCCGCCAACGCAGAAACTGCGGGAAATATGACCAGCAGCTTCAGCAGCTGGCTTTTGATGTTGAATC
>JAEEGL012787953.1_pt1 | contig 15577 bp, 11 predicted proteins | sample 9134231 | NCBI WGS metagenome assembly JAEEGL01 (sample SAMN16246548, study PRJNA631951) | gut metagenome | biome: gut microbiome; feature: rumen; material: fiber-attached | host: Bos | place: Iran: Karaj | collected 2018-10
AGCCTCTTTGTTATACCCTCACTTTCGGGTGCCAGCAGAACGAGGCCGACACCGAGCTCATAAAAGGCATACTCAAGCAGGCGGGATACGGCTTTACCGACAGTGAAGAGATGGCCGATCTGTATATAATAAATACCTGCGCCATACGCGAGCATGCGGAGATGCGCGCGTTCGGCAACATAGGTGAGCTAACCCATCTCAAGAGGACGAAAAAGGGCATGATCTCCGTCGTGTGCGGATGCATGGCTCAGGAGGAGAACGTCGCGCAGACCATAAAGAAAAGCTATCCGTATATAGACATTGTTGCCGGCACCCACAGGATACAGGCGCTTCCCGAGCTGATCTGGCGGCGGCTGATGGGTGAAAAGCGCATTTTCGATGCGTCCGGCGCGGACGACATCATAGAAGGCGTCGAGCCGGTCAGGACGGAGGGATGCTGCGCGTGGCTGTCAATAATGTACGGCTGCAATAATTTCTGCTCCTACTGCATCGTCCCGTACGTTCGCGGAAGGGAACGCTCGCGCGATCCCGAGGCTGTGGAGAACGAGCTTCGCAGGCTGGTGGAGCTGGGCTACAAGGATATAACTCTTTTGGGGCAGAACGTCAATTCCTACGGCAAGGACCTGGGCATCGATTTTGACTTTTCCGATCTTCTTGAAAAGCTCAACGCCGTACCGGGCGATTTTCAGATAAGATTCATGACCAGTCATCCAAAGGATGCCACAAAAAAGCTGTTCGACACGATGGCGAGATGCGAAAAGGTTTGCAAGGCGATACACCTTCCCGTCCAGTGCGGGAGCGACCGTATCCTCAGGCAGATGAACAGGGGATATACGGTGGAAAAATATATGTCGCTGGTGGATTACGCCCGTTCGCTCATGCCGGAGCTCGGCCTTACGACCGATATAATCGTCGGCTTCCCGGGCGAGACCGAGGAGGATTTTCAGGGGACGCTCGATCTCGTGGAACGGGTAAAATACGATTCGATGTTTAATTTCATCTATTCCCCGAGGCCCGGAACGGCCGCGGCGCGCATGCCGGACCCGACCCCGCATTCCGAAAAGGTGGAACGGTTCGACAGGCTGACCGCGCTTCAAAACAGCGTTTCGGAGCAGATCAACAAGGGTTTTGCAGGTAAAAAGCTTCCCGTCCTTTTGGAGCAGGAGCACGATGAAGGCGAATACGACGCCGCGGGCCACACTGACGGCTTCAAGCGCGTGTACGTAAAAAACGCGAGAGAGTATATCGGACGAAAAGTGACCGTGATCATCGAGAACAATTCGCCCTGGAATCTTTATGGGAGTATAGTAGATGCTTGACATGTCGCCGGAAAAAATGACTCCGATGATGCAGCAGTATCTGAAGGTGAAGCAGGATTACAAGGACACTATCCTGTTTTACCGGCTCGGAGATTTTTATGAAATGTTCTTTGACGACGCGAAGACGGCTTCAAAGGAACTCGAGCTCGCCCTTACCGGCAGAGACTGCGGCCAGCAGGAGCGCGCCCCGATGTGCGGCGTGCCCTATCACAGCGCGGACGCGTATATCGCGAGACTCATAGAAAAAGGATATAAGGTCGCCATTTGCGAGCAGATGGAGGATCCCGCCACGGCCAAAGGGCTCGTGACCCGCGAGGTCATAAGGAAGATAACGCCGGGCACCCTTATCGACAGCTCAATGCTCGACGAAAAGACCAACAACTTCATCGCCGGCGTCTACTGTTGTGCGGACGGCTACGGGCTGAGCTTCTGCGATATGTCCACCGGCCAAATGACAGGAAGCGAGTTTTCGGGCGCCGGAGCGAAAAATGACGTCATGAGCGAGCTGTCGCGCTGCTCTCCGAGAGAGCTTTTGATGTCGCCCGAGGCGTTTGAGGACGTCGCGATGAAGAGCTTTATCACGGACAATCTCGGAACGGTCTGCGAAAAGCAGGCGGAAGAGGATTTCGACCTCAAAACCTGCTCAAGGATAATGGATCGTCAGTTCGCATTCGCCGGCGGAAAGCCCGAAAGCGTCGAGTCAAGGCCGATGATGATCCGCGCCGCCGGCGCACTTTTGAGCTATCTTTACGAGACACAGAAAAACGATCTTTCCCATATATGCGAGTTCCAGGTAGACGAGCGCGGAAGCTGGATGGAGCTCGATCTTTCCGTAAGGCGCAGCCTTGAGCTCACCGTGAGCCAGCGCGGCGACAAAAAGGGTACCCTGCTATGGGTGCTGGACTTTACCAAAACGCCTATGGGCTCGCGCCTCATAAGACAGTGGATAGAAAAGCCCCTTCTGGATATCATCGAGATAAAGGACCGCCAGCAGGCGGTAAAGAGCCTTGTCGAAAACGGCACTGGCCTCGGAGATCTTTCAGACTCCATGAGCGGCATGCTGGATATGGAGCGCACGATCGCGAGGATCGTTTACGGCACAGCCGGCGGAAGGGATATGAGGGCCCTCTGGCAGGCGCTGTGCGCGCTGCCGCAGATCAAACAGGCGCTCTGCTCTATGAACGACAGAACGCTCTCGTCTCTCGGCCGTCAGCTGGACGTCATGGAAGATGTCAGAGACTATATAGATTCCGCGATCGCGCCAGAGCCGCCGTTCTCCCTGCGCGAGGGGAACGTGATAAGAGACGGCTTTTCGAAGGAGCTTGACGAGCTCAGAGGCCTCATCAACGGAGGCGCCTCCCGTCTTGACGAGATAGAGCGCGCCGAAAAGGAGCGCACCGGCATAAGGACGCTCAAGGTGGGCTATAACCGCGTTTTCGGTTATTATATCGAGGTCTCCAAATCCTTCATGGATCAGGTGCCCGACGAGTATATACGCAAGCAGACCCTTGCCAATGCCGAAAGGTACATAACTCCTGCCCTCAAGGAGCTCGAGGGAGAGATCCTTTCCGCAGGCGAGCGGGCCGCGGCTCTTGAATATCAGCTGTTCACGAAGATCCGGGAGGACGTTGCCGGACACTTCAAGCGGGTGCAGCAGAGCGCCGCCGCCGTGGCCAAGGCCGACGTTCTTTGTTCCTTCGCAAAGGCCGCGGTGAAGTATAACTACGTTTGTCCCGAGGTCGACAGGAGCGACGTCATTGAGATCAAGGAGGGCCGCCACGCCGTAGTGGAGCGCGTGCTCACGGGCGAGCTGTTCGTTCCGAACGACACCTATCTCGACTGCGGGCACAGCCGCACCCATATAATCACCGGCCCGAATATGTCGGGAAAATCCACCTATATGCGCCAGGTGGCGCTCATAACCGTCATGGCTCAGTGCGGCAGTTTTGTTCCGGCCGCGTACGCGCGCATAGGCCTGGTGGACAGGGTGTTCACCCGCGTCGGCGCGTCGGATGATCTGTTTACCGGAAGATCTACCTTTATGGTGGAAATGAACGAGGTCTCCGACATTCTGGCAAACGCCACTCCGAGAAGTCTTCTCATCCTCGACGAGATCGGCCGCGGGACGAGCACCTTCGACGGCATGGCCATAGCCAGAGCCGTGCTCGAGTACGTCAACGACAAAAAGACTCTCGGCGCCAGGACGATGTTCGCGACCCACTATCACCGCATCTGCATGATGGCGGAGGAGCTCGAGGGAGTAAAGAATTTCAACATAGTTGTAAAGAAAAAGAACGACACCATCGTTTTCATCAAAAAGGTGGTGCCCGGCGCCGTCGGAGACAGCTACGGAGTAGATGTCGCAAAGCTCGCGGGCATACCCGAAAGGATAGTCAAGCGCGCCAGGGCGCTGCTCAGGGAAATGGAAAAGGACGAGGAGCGCATACCGCGCGCGCCGGAGACCGTCGAGGAGGATCAGATCTCCATGGGTGATATCGCCGGACGCAGGATAGTCGATGAGATAATGGAGCTCGCTCCCGATACGCTTACGCCCATCGAGGCGCTCAACGTGCTTTACAAGCTCAGGGAAAAGGCGGTCAAGGCAGGAGGATCGGAGGTCAAATAGTGGCTAAAATACACACGATGTCCAAAGAACTGGCCATGCTTGTGGCGGCCGGAGAGGTCGTTGAGAGGCCGGGTTCGGTCGTAAAGGAGCTTATGGAGAACGCCATCGATGCGGGGGCGTCCAAGGTGTCCGTCGAGATAAAAAACGGCGGCAGCTCTTATATCCGCGTCACCGACAACGGAGAGGGCATAGAGCCCGAAGACGTGCCCGTCGCCTTTCTGCGCCACGCTACCAGCAAGATCTCCTCGCCTCAGGATCTGATCGCCGTGAGGACGCTCGGCTTCCGCGGAGAAGCCCTTGCCGCCATCGCCGCCGTTTCCAGGATAGATATGTTCACCAGAAGGCGCGAAAACGCCCTTGGGGTCCATTACTGCATAGAGGGCGGAGAAGAGAAGAGCTGCGAGGAGACCGGATGCCCCGCCGGCACCACCATCGTCATCCGCGATCTTTTTTACAACGTGCCGGCGAGGATGAAGTTTTTGAAAAAAGACGCCACAGAAGCGTCTGTGGTCGAAGGCCTCGTCACGAACATCGCTTTTTCTCATCCGGAGATCGCCTTCGTGCTCACGAAGGACGGAAAAGAGAGCTTTTCCACCCCGGGCGACGGAAGACCGGCCACCGTGCTGCGCGCGATATGCGGCGCGGATATAGCCAAAAGCTTTTTGAGGATAGACGGAGATTTCGGAATAGCTCACATCTCGGGATTCGTGTCCCCGCCCGACGTCTGCCGTTCCAACCGCGGCTATGAAAACTTTTACGTGAACGGAAGATACGCCCGTACGGCGTCTATGCTCAAGGCTGTAGACGCCGCCTATAAAAGCCGCATAACGCCCGGCAAATTCCCCATGGTGTTCCTGAATGTCGATATAAACCCCATACTGGTCGACGTCAACGTGCACCCGGCAAAGACCGAGATAAAGCTTTCGCGTGAAAAGGAGGTTTTGTCCGCGATCTACGACGCGGTGTGCATCGCCCTCGAGGGCGACAGAATACCCGATTATTCGGCGGATTCTCCGTTTTCGCGCAAGGAAGAAGACGCTGAAAAGGACGAGCCCCTGCGCGAGCGGGCGCAGAAGTCGCCAGTATATACCGGTTTTGTTTACAACGGTCCCGAGTCCAATCCCAAGACATCGATCTCTTCGCCGCGCTACAGTTATAATGCCCGGCCTGCGTATCCCGGCAGCGATACGTGGAAAATAGCAAGGGCGGTAAAGCAGCAGACCGACCGCGCTTCTCAGGTGAGCTTTTTCCCCGAAAGCTCCGCCTCCGATGAAGATATACCGGTGATCCAGGGCTCGCCCCTGCATCCGGCCACCGTCCCTCTTCCGAATGCGGACGAGGTCAGATACGTCGGAGAGATATTCACGACCTATATCCTCATGGCCGATAAAAACGGCTTTTGGATCATGGACAAGCACGCGGCCCATGAAAGGATACTCTATCAGCAGCTTCTGGAGCAGGGAACGTCCGCCGATCACACCGAGCAGATACTGATGGAGCCGGTCACCGTATTTATCAACAGCGCCGAAAAGGAGCGCCTGCTCGGCGCGTCCGACGCCCTTTCCTCGATCGGCTTCACCGTTGAGGACGGCGGCTCCGCCGGTCTGCGCGTCATCGCGGCCCCTTCCATGATAAAGCCGGAGGATTACGCCGACGCTTTGTCCGACGTTGCGGACAAGCTGATTTATTCCTCGGCGCCCGTCACCGAAAGGATGGACGCCGTGCTCAAGAGCATGGCCTGCAAGGCCGCTATCAAGGCCGGAAAGCCCACGACTCCGGAAGAGATGACCGGGTTCATCAAGCGCGTTTTGTCCATTCCCGGCCCCAAGACCTGTCCTCACGGCAGACCGTATATTTTCCACGTCGGAAAAGAACAGTTCGACAGACTGTTCAAAAGATCATGAAAAAGCTGATAGTGGTCTGCGGCCCCACGGGCTCGGGCAAAAGCGCCCTTGCCATGCGGCTCGCCGAAAAAATGGGCGGGGAGATAATCGGGGCGGACTCCATGCAGATATATAAGTACATGGATATAGGCACGGCAAAGCCTTCGCGCAAGGACCGCGCCGAGATCCCGCACCACATGATAGATTTTCTCGAGCCCGGCGAGCAGTATTCTGCGGCGCGTTACGCGCAGGACGCCGAAAAGTGCGTAAAGGACGTTTTGTCGCGCGGCGGGCAGTCCATCGTCTGCGGCGGCACCGGCCTTTATATCGACGCGTTGGTCAAAGGGACGGATTTTGCACCGTTCGACCCCGACATCAGACGAAGGCTCGAAAAGGAATGGGACGAGCAGGGCCCTGCCAGTATGCTGGAGAAACTTTCAAGGTTCGATCCTCAGACCGCGGAAAAGCTTGGCGAAAATGACAAAAAAAGGGTGATCCGCGCGCTTGAGATGATAGAGACCGAGGGCGTCACTCCGACCGAGCATAACGCGGTCACGGCAAAGGCGCCGAAAAAATACGAAGCGGTGACCATAGGTCTTTTGCCCGAGCCGCGGGAGTATCTCTATAAACGCATAGACGAAAGAGCCGCCGCAATGTTTGAAAACGGGCTTTTGGAAGAGGTCGACGGCCTTTTGAAAAACGGCCTTCTCAAGGGCACGGCGGCGCAGGCGATCGGCTACAAAGAGGTCGCGGGCGTCTTTTCGGGGCAGCTGAGCCGCGAGCAGGCGCTCGAGATCGTCCAAAGGAAAAGCCGCAATTATGCGAAAAGACAGATAACCTGGTTCAAAAAGACCGAGGGCATACGCTGGGTGAGCTTCACCGAGAACGATCCTCCGTCCCGCATATGGCAGGCTTCGACATTAATCCTGCGCGAACAGGGGATAGAATGGTAGAGCAATATAAAAAGAAAGAAGGCTCTTCCATGGAAAAGACCCTGCAGGAACAATTTTTGAACTCGGCGAGAAAGAACAAGACCCCTCTCATGGTCATACTGACCAACGGATTCCAGCAGAGGGGCACGGTCATATCCTTTGACGGATATACCGTCCTTTTGGAGTATGACGGCAAACAGTACCTCATTTTCAAACATGCGATCTCGACAATAGTGCCTCAAAGGCAGGTATTGCTGAACGCGGAGTAGGAGCGCATATGAAGGAAAAGTTCCTGACAAGATTCATAGTTGCGGCGCTGGTTTTGATCTTTATAGTCTACATAGGCTATCAGATCATCGTCGGGACGAAAAACACCGTTGAGACCATCGAGGCCAACGTCGTGACGGTAGAAGAGCCGATCACGCTGCACGGCGTTTTCGTAAGGAACGAGCGGCAGATAAAATACTCCGGGGCGGAAGATTCAAAGATCGTCTATCTCAACAAAAACGGGGCGAAGATATCTTCCGGCCAGCAGATCGCCGTATGCTTTTCCGACGACGGCTCCTACGAGGCGTACCGCGCCGTCGAGGCCATAGATCAAGAGCTTAAAAGCCTGAAGACTGCTTATGACAACATACTGAAAGGCAAGGACTATACCAAGCTCGACGAATCCATTTACGATCAGATAGTCAAAATGAACGCAATACTGGACGACAAATCTACCGATCAGGCGTCCGGAGGGTATTCAGACCTTTTCCAGCTCGTGGTGGCGAGAGTGGGAGACCTCAACGAGAGCGAATACCAAAGCAGAGTGGAACAGCTCAAATCGGAGCGCAGCGCGTATTCCGATAGGATCAGCGGAGCGTCCCGCATATACGCGGACGGCGCCGGCTATTTCCTGTACGAGGCCGACGGCTTCGAGGGCGTCCTGGATCTCAAATCGGCGGTCTCTCTCACATACGAGCAGGTAGAGGAGCTTCGGGAAAAGGGCGTTCAGCCCACGGCCGATACCGTCGGCGTCATGGTGACCGATTATTACTGGTATTACGTTGCGCCGATGTCGCTGGAGGAATACAACAGGATATCGGAAAGAAAGACCGTGGTCCTGAACTTTGCCGGCCTGGGCGGCGTTCGGATAGAGGTTTCCCCGTATCGGGTCAACAACACCGACGAAATAGGCAAGGTCTGCGTCATATTCCGCTCGTCCAGGATGGACCCCGCCCTGCTTTCGGCGAGGTGGGAGGACGCTGAGGTCTCGGTGTCGTCGCTGAGCGGCGTATACGTTCCCAGGGACGCCCTTCACAGCCTCGACGGCGAATGGGGAGTATACTGCATGGAGGGCAACCTGCTCAGGTTCAAGCCGGTCGAGATAATTTACACGACCGATACGTTCTATATCGCGAAACAGGCGCCGTCGTCCAAGGAGGGGATCTACCCCGGAGACAAGATAGTCATATCGGGCAAAAACCTTGACGCGGAGAAGATAATCAAATAATTGTTGTGTATGACAATTCTTTTACACACAATATATTGACATAGCGGCAAAAAAATACGATAATAATAATCGGATTATAATAGCGGAAGAATAAATCGCGATATATAACAGGAGGAAATACAATGAGTTTTTTTGATGATCTCAAGCGTTGGGCCAGAGGAGAAGACGAGGAAGAAGAGTTTGAAGATATAAACACCGTTTCTCCCAGAAAAAAAGATGACGAAAATTCTGCGAACAACGTCAGCGAGTTCCGCAGGCAGAACAAGGTAGTAAATATCAACGCCACCACTCAGCTGTCGGTCATCCTTGTCAAGCCGGATCGTTTCGAGAACGCTTCCGAAATAGCCGATCATCTCCGCGAGCGCCGCACGGTCGTGCTCAACCTCGAGCAGACCAGCAAGGACGTGGCCCGCCGTCTGGTCGACTTTATAAGCGGCGTCGCCTACGCGCAGGACGGAAAGATCAAGAAGGTAGCCAACGCCACCTTTATAATCACCCCTTACAACGTCGATCTCATGGGCGACGATCTTATCGACGAGCTTGAAAACAACGGAATGTATATCTGAGGCGAGTTTATTTGAATCAAATCGTTAGCAGGACGGCGCTCGTTATTCTCAACGTTTTTTCGTACGCCCTGGTGTTCAGGTGCATATGCTCGTGGATACCTCAGTTGAGCAATTCGAGCGTCGGAAACTTTATTTACAGCATTACGGAGCCGGTCGTGGCTCCGGTAAGGCGGCTGCTTTACCGCCTTATACCTTCGCTTGAGCGTCTTCCGATAGATCTGTCGGTGCTGACGGTCTTTTTGATCATTGACTTTCTTATGCTCATTATTTACAGAATATAGGGGGTAAAAGCATGCTGACTCCGCAAACCATTCAGGACAAAAAGTTTGAACGCGCCGTTTTCGGCGGATACGATATGTCCCAGGTGGACGTTTTTCTCGACGAGGTGCTGGCCGATTATACCGCGCTTTACAAAGAAAATGCCACTTTGAAGGCCAAGATGAAGGTGGTCGTGGACAAGCTTGAGGAATACAGGTCCGTAGACGAGGAAGTGCGCAAGACCCTCTATACCGCCAAGATGTCCGCGAAGGACACGGTCAGCGCGGCTCAGGCCGAGGCCGACAAGATCCTCAGCCAGGCCCGCAGCGAGGCCCAGCAGCGCTTCGGCGACATTGAAAAGGAGACCGAGGATCATGAGATCCGTCTGGAGCGTGCGAAGGCCGCCACCAGAGAATACGTCGCCAAGATCAAGGATTCGTTCGCGAGCATGACTGCGACCCTTGAAAAGGTCATCGGCGAGTCCGCTCCGGGAGAGCTGAAGCACGCTCTCGAAGATTTTGAAGTCGAGCTTCCTCCCGAGATCGCCGAAAAGGGTGCCAAGGAGCTCACCGGAGATGAACGCACCCAGGTGTTTTCTCCCGTCACCGAAGCCGCCGACGCTATCAGCGACGCGCTGTCGGAACTTAAATTCGGAAGTAATTATTCGGAGGAATAATTTTCATATGGCAGAGGATTACAACAAAACTATAAATCTGCCGAAGACCGATTTCCCGATGAGGGCATCTCTTGCCCAGAGAGAGCCGGGATTTTTGGAACGCTGGCAGAGATCGGATCTTTATCATAAAGCCGAGGAAAGGAACGAGGGCCATCCTCGTTTCATTCTTATGGACGGACCTCCGTTCAGCAACGGCATGATACATATGGGCACCGCTCTCAACAAGGTGCTGAAGGACTTCGTGGTACGCTATAAATCCATGAGGGGCTTTTACGCGCCGTTCATCCCCGGATGGGACAACCACGGCATGCCCATCGAGAGCGCCATAATCAAAAAACAAAAGCTCGATCATACAAAAATGACCGTTCCGGAGTTCCGCGAGGCCTGTAAGGCATTCGCCATGGACTTCGTTAATAAACAGCGCGAGCAGTTCATCAGGCTGGGCGTGATAGCCGACTGGGAGCATCCGTATCTTACGATGGATCCGGGCTTCGAGGCGGAGGAGATCCGCGTTTTCGGCAAGATGTTCGAAAAGGGCTATATCTATAAGGGCCTGAAGCCGGTTTACTGGTGCACTCGCGACGAGACCGCCCTTGCGGAGGCCGAGATCGAGTATCAGGACGATCCTTGCGACTCCATCTACGTCAAATTCGCTCTGAAGGACGGGAAAGGCCTTTTCGACAAATTTGAAAACGTGGACTTTCTCATCTGGACCACGACCGCGTGGTCCCTTCCCGGAAACCTCGCCATAACGGTTAACCCCGACGAGACCTATCTGCTGCTCGCCACTGACAATGGAAATCTCATAGTGGCCGAAAAGCTGAGCGAAAAGGTTCTGAAGGCCGGGAACACCGAGGGCAGGGTGCTGGCGAGCTTCAAGGGAGACGAGCTTGAGGGCTGCGTCGCCGTAAATCCGCTGTTTGAAAGAGACAGCGTGGTCTGCCTCGGAGATTACGTCACCATGGACACCGGCTCCGGCTGCGTGCATACGGCTCCCGGCTTCGGTGTGGACGACTATCTCACGGGCAAAAAATACGGACTCGACGTCCTCGTTCCCATCGACGACAAGGGCATAATGACAGAAGACGCCCATCAGTTCGCCGGGATGTTCTATCTTAAAGCGGCTTCCGAGATCATGGATCAGCTGGCCGCGAGCGGCAGGCTTTATGCCACCGAAAAGGTCACCCACAACTATCCTCACTGCTGGAGATGCAAGGAGCCCGTGCTTTACAGAGCGACGTCCCAGTGGTTCTGTTCGGTCGAATCCTTCAAGGACAAGGCAGTGGACGCCGCGCATACGGTGCGCTGGATGCCAGACTGGGGCGAAAACCGCATATGCGGCATGATCCAGGACCGCAGCGACTGGTGCATCTCGCGCCAGCGCAACTGGGGTCTGCCCATACCAGTGTTTTACTGCGCCGACTGCGGCGAGACCATATGCAACAGCGAGACCATAGAGAACGTAGCCGGAATTTTCGGCGAGCACGGCTCCAACTACTGGTTCTCTCACGAGGCCGAAGAGCTGCTTCCCAAGGGCTTCAGATGCCCCAAATGCGGCGGCGTCCACTTTACCAAGGACACGAACACGCTGGACGGCTGGTTCGATTCGGGCTCGGTCCATTACGCCCATCTCAGAAAACGCGACGAGAGCCACTGGCCGTGCGACCTTATCCTCGAGGGCGCCGATCAGTACCGCGGATGGTTCCAGTCAACCATGCTCACCTCGGTAGGCGCGCTGGACAGCGGAGCGCCGTACAGATCGGTCATCACCCACGGCTGGGTGGTGGACGGCGAGGGCAAGGCGATGCATAAATCCCTCGGCAATACCGTCGATCCTCTCGACGTTATCAAGACATACGGCGCGGACGTGCTGCGCCTCTGGGTCGCGTCGTCCGACTATACCGCCGACGTCAGAGTGTCCAAGGAGATCTTCGCCCAGCTCTCTCAGGCCTATCTCAAGATACGCAATACGATGAGATATATCCTCGGCAATCTCGACGGCTTCGATCCCGACCTTCAAGCCGGAGCGGACGAGCTTACCGAGCTCGACAAATGGGCGCTCTCGCGCACCGATGCGCTCATCAAAAAGTGCCTCAAGGCCTATGACGAATACGATTTCCACGTAGTATATCACAGCATTTACGATTTCTGCGTCGTAGATATGTCGAACTTCTATCTTGATATCATAAAGGACAGACTGTACTGCGACGATCCCGCAAGCGCGTCCAGAAGGGGCGCTCAGACGGCAATTTATAAGATCCTCAGCGCCATGGACAGACTGCTGGCCCCCATCCTTTGCTTTACGGCCGACGAGGTTTGGCAGTCGATGCCTCATGAGTCCGCAGACAACGCAGAAAACGTTCTTCTCAACGATATGCCGACCGGCGTCGAGGGATACTGCCTTGATGATGCGGCAATGGCCGAATGGGACAAGCTCATCCAGCTGCGCGCCAATATCAACGTGGCTCTCGAGGCGGCCCGCGCCGACAAGCTCATTGGAAAATCGCTCGAGGCCGACGTCAGGATCGGCTGCGGCGAGGATTTCAGCAAGTGGCTGTGCGGCAGGGAAGACCTTCTCAAGACCCTTCTTATCGTTTCAAAGCTCGAGCTTACCGACGAGCCTCAGCCGTTCGCCTGCGCGGACTTTGAGGGCGTTACCGTCTCCGTCGCCCACGCGGAGGGCAAAAAGTGCCTGAGGTGCTGGACCTACGACGATTCGGTGGGGCAGGATCCCGACCATCCCGACCTTTGCGCAAGATGCGCTTCGGCGGTGCGAAAAATATGATTTTCAAGGCTCCTTCGGGAGCCTTGTTTTTTTCTCCTTCCCCTTGACTTAAGCGAAAAAGTGATTTATAATACAAAAGCATTTGGGCCTTTAGCTCAGTTGGTTAGAGCATCCGGCTCATAACCGGACGGTCCCGGGTTCGAGTCCCTGAGGGCCCACCATCAAAAACCTCTTTTGTCTGTCAAGGCAAAAGAGGTTTTTCTTGCGCCTGCACTGCGGATTTGATATCATTTTTTTATCAAACTGCACGTTTACGGAGGAAACTATGGAACGATCGGAAAAGATGATCAACGTCGTTAGATCAGATGATACAGCGAAATATATTGACCGGATCGATCGTTCAGATGCGGAGCCGTGGTTTGTTGATGCGGTGTCTGAAAATGATGAAGGCTTGTATGAGATCCGTTTTGATGATAAAGTCGCGGGCTTATCGTATTTAGAGGACGGTCCCGCCGGCTTCTTATACGTTTATATTTTTCCGGCGTATCGGAACAATGGATATGGTGACGCTGCGGTCACAGCCATGGAACAACAGATAAAGGCGGCTCCTTTGATCAGTATCATGACTTCATTCCGCAGCGACTGTACGGCGGCGATCCGTTTTGCACAAAAGCACGGATACGTCAAAAAGTATATGTCCGATCTGATGGAGTATATGGGAGGCGTTTTTCCGGAGGAGGAGCTTCCGATCCGGCACTACCGTGACGAAGACTACCCGGAAGCATTTGCGATGTATGCCGAGGCGTTCCACGTCATGCGGATAGGTACGGGATGCTTCCCGGATTCCAAGCCCGCGCAGCCGGACGAGGAAGAGCGAAAGTATTGGGCAGAGCACGCGGATGACGGATACGTGTATTTGTCCGGAAATGAGATAGTAGGCCATGCGAGGATCGAGGGTAACGAGCTGGACGTAGTATCGATCAAGATCTCCCATCAAGGGAGGGGATATGGACGCGTATTCGTCAAATTTCTTGTGAATCGCATCATTGAAAAGAACCAAGGCAACCCCACTCTTTGGTGCGTGGTCGGCAATGACAAGGCCAAGAGCCTTTATGATTCTCTCGGCTTTCAGCAGATCTGCCGAGAAGTTTTTGCCTATAAAAAGATTGACGGCCGGTAGTTTTAGGCGACGGTTTTTACTGAATACGTCACTTGTGCTGAAAGTGCAAATATCACATTCATTATGAGGTTTTTTGTCTGTCGGACAAAAGTCGCTTTTTTGAATGATAAAATCTTTTTATTCTCGTCCGGATTCTTGACTTATCGCCGCATGATTGGTAAAGTATGTTTTGACAAATGATCCGGTACGGACCGAAAAGGTGATACAGATGAACGAATATATTATCGCGACCTCCTCGACTTCCGATCTTCCGCGCACCTGGCTCGATGAGCATAACGTGCCCTTCATCTCTTACGGCTATACGATAAACGACAGCTCTTTCGAAGACGACTGCCGCGAAGAGAGCCGCGCCTCCGTCTATACGGGCATGCGCAGGGGAGACCTTCTCAAGACCTCGATGATCAACGAGTTTGAATACTACGACTTTTTCAAGGGCCTTCTGGATAAGGGAAAGGACGTCGTTTTCCTTGACATGTCCAAACAGATGTCCGCGTCCTACGGCAACTGCGCGGCGGCCGCCGAAAAAATAAGCGCTGAATATCCCGAAAGACGCCTTTACGTAATGGATACCCGCTGCATTTCGGGCGGCCTCGGCACGCTGGTCGAAAACATGGTGGAGCGCATGGAAGGCGGCGCGGGCTTTGACGAGGTCATAGCCTGGGGCGAGGAAAACAAGCTCAAAATAGCCCATCGCTTTACCGTGGACGATCTCAAATACCTTAAGATGGGCGGCAGAGTTTCAAACGCGTCCGCGCTGGTGGGATCCCTTCTCAATATCAAGCCCGTGCTTTATGTTCCCGACCGCGGCACGCTGGACGTCGTAAAAAAGGCCCGCGGGCGCAAGGCCGCGCTCAACTGTATCCGCGACGGCATCCTTCACGATCTTTCGAAGATAGACTGCGCCGGCACCAGGATACACATCCTTCACGCGGACTGCCTCGCTGACGCTGAATACATACGCAGTGAAGTCAAAGCCGCATATCCTCAGGTGGTGGAGATAACGATAACCCAGCTCGGAGTGGTCATAGGCGCCCATTGTGGGCCCGGCCTTTTGACGGTGTTCTATCTTTGCGGCGACAGAAGTCCCGAATAAGCTTGAAAACAGCGCAGTTCGACTGCGCAGTTTTTTACGGGCAGATAAATCGGGATTGTAAAAAGGCGCCGGTTATTATAAAATACATAATAACGGGTCATGGGAGTTTGTATCTGAAAGGACGTTCAAGGTGAAAAAAGTCATGCTCGTCTTCGGCACAAGGCCGGAGGCAATAAAAATGTGCCCCCTCGTCAATGAGCTCAAGCGAAGGGAAAACGTCAAAACGACTGTATGCGTCACCGGCCAGCACAGACAGATGCTGGATCAGGTGCTGGACGCTTTTTCCGTCACGCCCGATTATGACCTTTCCGTAATGAAGGACAAGCAGACCCTTTTTGATATCACGACGAGCATCCTTTTGAAGATAAAAGAAGTGCTGGCTGCGGAAAACCCCGACGTGGTCTTGGTCCACGGGGACACTACCACTACCTTCGTCACGGCGCTCGCGTGCTTTTATATGCAGATCCCGGTCGGCCACGTGGAGGCGGGCCTTCGCACCTATAACATCTATTCGCCCTATCCGGAGGAGTTCAACAGGGAGGCGGTCAGCCTCATAAGCAGATACAATTTTGCGCCTACGGAAACGTCCAAGGCCAACCTTTTGAGAGAGGGCAGGGACGAAAAGACCATATTCGTCACGGGCAATACCGCAATCGACGCCTTGAAAACGACCGTACGCGACAATTATACCCACCCCGAGCTCGAATGGGCCGCAAACAGCAGACTCATCCTGATAACAGCTCACCGCCGCGAAAACCTCGGCGAGCCCATGAAAAACATGTTCCGCGCCATAAAAAGGGTGATGGACGAACATGCGGACGTCA
>JAEEGL012944436.1_pt1 | contig 15577 bp, 13 predicted proteins | sample 9134231 | NCBI WGS metagenome assembly JAEEGL01 (sample SAMN16246548, study PRJNA631951) | gut metagenome | biome: gut microbiome; feature: rumen; material: fiber-attached | host: Bos | place: Iran: Karaj | collected 2018-10
AGTGCCTAGATAAATATATCAGAAAAGGATTAGAAGTAGCCCAGAGAACCTGGGAGAAAGGAATAATCCAATCCCTTTTCTAACATGATTGGATTATACGTGACGAATATGGCAACAAAAGATGCGGTAAAAGAGCGTACCAGCAGCAAAATAAAGGAACCAAGACAGTTCAATGTAGTCATGCACAACGATGACTTTACAACCATGGAATTTGTGGTACAGATCCTGGTGGATATTTTTCATAAGGACGAGGTAACAGCTCAGGCCATAATGCTTGGGGGCCACAAGAAGGGGCAGGCCGTTGTTGGCAAGTATCCCTATGACATTGCAGCAACCAAGGTGGGGCTGGCACTTTCAAGGGCAAAGAGTGAAGGCTTTCCGTTTAGAATGACTTTGGAGGAAGCATAAATGAATCTTTCACAGGAGGCTTCTATTATTTTACAGCAGGCAGTAAAGTATGCCGGAGAAAACAAATATGAATACGTGACCCCGGAGATGGTCCTTCTTATGATCCTGGAGGACTCGATCTTTTGCGAGGCCTTTACGGAATGTGGCGGTGATATAACTCTGCTGAAAAAAGACCTTACTTCATACATAAAAAAGTATGTTGAAAAGAGCGAAAAGGCAGAGACGCAGCTTTCTATAGGAGTAACAGGGATACTAAACTTTGCGGGACAAAGCGCTTACAGCAGCGGCAGCGCTGAAGTTTATGTAAGGCACCTGGTACATTCGCTTTTTAACCTTGATAACAGCTACGCCGTATATTTTATGGAACAGCAGGGAATAGCTGAGGCAGATCTTTTGCAGGAAATGGCCAATATCGAGGATGAAATAGAAGAGTCTGTGGAGGCAGGACTTGAAGTGGGTGATGAGGAGCGGGCAAGTAGTTGGAAGCTCTACGCTCCATGCCTTAATGAGACTTTGACGGATGTCAATCCGCTGATAGGAAGAGAAAACGAGCTTGAGAGGACAATTCAGATTCTTTGCAGAAAGGAAAAGAATAACCCCCTTCATATCGGAGAGCCCGGAGTTGGTAAAACAGCCATAACTTATGGACTGGTGGAACTTTTAAAGAAGGATCAGGTTCCCGATGCCATAAAGGGGGCGAAGGTATTTGCACTGGATCTTGGCGGAATGCTGGCGGGAACCCAGTACAGAGGCGACTTTGAAAAGAGATTTAAGAAGGTTCTTTCTGAGATTGGAAAAGAGGAAAGACCCATCATCTACATCGATGAGATCCATAATCTCTCAGGAGCAGGTGCTGTGGGCGAAGGTTCTTTTGATGCTTCGAACATGCTTAAGCCTTATCTTTCTGACGGGCATATAAGGTTCATCGGAGCAACCACCTTTGAGGAGTACAAAAAATATTTTGAAAAGAATAAGAGCCTTATAAGGCGCTTCCAGAATGTGGAGATAAAAGAGCCAAGTGAAGAAGAGACAATTCAGATACTGAATGGCCTAAAGAGCAAATATGAGAAGTATCACGGGGTTAAATACGGTAAGGACGTCCTGGAATATGCAGTAAAAATGAGCTCCAAGTACATCAACGAGAGATTTCTTCCTGATAAAGCCATAGATATCATTGACGAGGCAGGTTCCTTTAGAAAACTTCATCCTACATCTGCAAAGGTGCAGACCGTTGATAAGGCAGTAATAAATGAGATCTTGACTAAGATCTGCAGAGTGCCTATTGAAACAGTTCAAACCGACGATACGGCAGGGCTTTCCACCTTGGAAGAGCGCCTTAAGGGTAAGATTTTTGGCCAGGATGAAGCTGTAAGTCAGGTGGTCAATGCCGTGAAATTCTCAAAGGCTGGACTTATAGAGGACAATAAACCTCTGGCAAGTCTTTTGTTTGTAGGTCCTACCGGTGTTGGAAAGACCGAGATAGCCAGAACTCTTTCTCAGGAGCTGGGAGTTAAGCTCATAAGATTTGACATGAGTGAATACGGAGAAAAGCACGCAGTGGCAAAGCTTATCGGTTCTCCTGCAGGATATGTGGGCTATGAGGAAGGCGGTATTCTGACGGAAGCCATAAGAAAGAATCCTTCTGCAGTTCTTTTACTGGATGAGATAGAAAAAGCCCATCCCGACATATTTAACGTGCTTCTGCAGGTTATGGACTACGCCACTCTTACCGACAATCAGGGAAGAAAGGCTGACTTTAGGAACGTTATTGTGATCATGACTTCAAATGCGGGAGCAAACCGCCTTGGGAAGAGCGGTATAGGTTTTATCAGCACCAGTCAGGACAATTCGGTATTGATGGAAGAGGTTAAGCACACCTTCCAGCCGGAATTCAGGAACCGCCTCAATAAGATTGTGGTATTTAACAGCATGGATGATGACATGGCTACTTTAGTTGTGGATAAAAAGCTTAAGGAACTGGCAGATCAGCTATCTGCCAGGAATATAAAGATGTCCGCTGATAAGAAGGCAAAGCAGCTGGTAAAGAAGAGAGGTATAAGCCAGGAATTCGGTGCAAGAGAGGTGGACAGAGTTATCAGAAATGACGTTAAGCCGCTTTTTGTGGATGAGATACTTTTTGGAAAGCTTAAGAATGGCGGAAAGATTACCATTTCTGTAAAGAACGGGGAGTTTGTTACTACTGCAGCCAAAAAGTAAGATGAGCTAAGGCAAAGGAGGGCACTGATGCCGGTTTTCAGGCTGGATGAAAATGAAATATCATTCCCTCTGCCAACACTGGCCAGAGACGACGGGCTTCTTGCCATCGGAGGAGATTTATCTTTGGAAAGGCTTGTTCTTGCCTACAGCAATGGTATATTTCCCTGGTATAATGAGGGAGAGCCCATACTTTGGTGGTGTCCCAAGGAGAGATTTATAATAAGGCCTTCAGAGGTGCATATATCCCATTCCATGCGGAAATTCATGAAAAAGCATGCGATTGACTTTAAACTTGATAGAGATTTTGCGGATACCATGCACAGATGCAGGATAAAAAGAGAGTTTAAAGAGGGTACCTGGATCACCGATGCCATGGAAAAGGCATACTGTGAGCTGTTTGATAAGGGGCTTGCCTCCTGCTTTGAGGTCTATATAGACGGAGAACTGGCGGGAGGATTATATGGAGTAAGGCTTGGGAAGTGTTTTTTTGGTGAGAGTATGTATTCTGAGATGGAAAATGGCTCAAAACTAGCGCTGATTCTTTTTTCCATGCTCCTAGAGGACAATAACTTTCTCATGATTGACTGTCAGTTTCATACGGACCATCTGGAAAGTATGGGAGGAGTCAGGATTTCCTGGGAGGAATACAGAAAGCTTCTGGATGAAGGTCTGGGATAAGGATCCGGCGTCCGTAAGTAAATTACTCATAAAAAAAGCACCGCCACCGGGAGCCTGCCGCAGTGACGATACTTTATAGTTTATGGAGTCTTTTCAATTTATTCCTTCCTCCTTTCTAATCTTTATATCGGTGTATTTTGGAACATCTTTAGTGAATTTTTTTGCTAAAAAAGAAAAATAAAATAAAATAATTCTCGTAAGAAATCATATATATTGATGATACAGATTACTATAATTGTATTATCAGATGAAAACATTGGAACTTAAACAAAATCGTGTATGAAGTTCCGATGAGAAATTAGATATCATATGGAGGGATTGGTTATGAATAACAAGAAACTGTACAAGAGCAACAACAGAAAGATTGCTGGTGTTTGTGGAGGAATTGCTGAGTATTTTGAAATTGATCCTACTTTGGTAAGACTTATATGGGCACTGGTATTTATGGTAGGAGGATCCGGATTACTGCTTTATATCATAGCTGCAGTACTTATGGAGGACGCTCCTGATTATCAGGAGGATCGCAGTTATTCAGGCTACAATAGCACAAAGAATTTCAATTATGATGCTGCAAAATCAGATGACAGCTCAAAGGATTCCGATGAAGTAGTAGGATTCAAATACGAAGAGAAGTAATCAAAAAGGTAAGCAAAGGCGCTTAAGAACTTAGATAGATACTAAGGTCTTAAGCGTCTTTTTGTTGTATAATAAATCTATGATTGCAAATGATTTTTGGGAGGTATGACATATGCTTTATGGGGCTTTGGAAGCCGGCGGAACAAAGATGGTATGTGCTGTGGGAGATGAGAATGGCAGGATATTGGAGCAGAAATCCATTCCTACAACCACTCCTGATGAGACCATGCCTCGTATCACGGAATATTTTAAGGACAAAGACATTAAGGCCATAGGAGTTGCCTGCTTTGGACCCATAGACCTTGACAGGGATTCGGCCACCTATGGATATATCACATCCACCCCTAAAACGGCCTGGAAGAATTACAACATAGTTGGCAGGATTAAGGAAGACCTGGGAGTTCCTGTGGGCTTTGATACTGATGTTAACGGGTCCCTTCTTGGAGAAGTTACCTATGGCTGTGCCAAGGGGCTTTCTGACGTTATCTACCTTACAATCGGAACCGGTATTGGCGGCGGTGTCATGACAAATGGAAAGCTTCTTCATGGAATGCTTCATCCTGAGCTTGGTCACATCAGAATTGGGAAAAGAGCTTATGACAACGGTGTGAGCGTATGCCCATATCACGATGACTGCTTTGAGGGGCTTGCTTCAGGACCTTCCATAGAAAAAAGATGGGGGCAGAAAGCTGTTGATCTCGCAGATAAAGAAGAGGTATGGAAATTAGAGGCTGACTATATTGGGACAGCTCTTGTGAATTTCTGTATGACTCTTAGCCCCAAAAAGATAATACTTGGCGGCGGCGTCATGCATCAGATGCAACTGTTTCCTTTGATCAGAAAGGCCTTTGAAGAAAAGAACGGTGGCTATATCAATACCGCGCTTACTCATGACCTTGATAACTACATTGTTCCTGCAAGTCTTAACGACGACCAGGGGATTATGGGAGCAATTAAACTGGCAATTGATGCATTATGATTTTTTTCTCACGAAACTCGCAGATAATAAGGCTTTCTGAAAATTAATATTTTGGTCACATTTTTTTTAAGACAAGTATGATAGAATACATGGTCTCTGATTAAATATTGAAAAGGAAAGAACGAATGGCAGTTTGGAAATTAACTCCGGCCTGTAAGGATTACCTCTGGGGGGGCCGCAGGCTCGTGGAAGAATATGGAATTAAGTACGATGGAGAGGTCTGTGCAGAAGCATGGGTTTTGTCCTGCCACAAGGATGGCGAGAGCATCATTGCGGAAGGAGAACTTGAGGGTAAGACTCTTTCCGAGGCAATTGAGCTTAAGGGAAAAGAGGTTCTTGGCAAAAAATGCGAGAACTACGATGATTTTCCTATCATGATCAAGTTTATCGATGCAAAAAAGAATCTTTCTATCCAGGTTCATCCTGATGATGCTTATGCCCTGAAAAATGAGGGGCAGTATGGCAAGACAGAGGCCTGGTATGTGCTTGATGCCAAAGAAGGGGCATTTTTGTACAAGGGTTTTGAAAAGGACATAACCAAAGAGGAATTCGAAGAAAGAATAAAGAATAATACTCTTATGGATGTGGTTCATAAGGTTGCCGTTAAGAAGGGCGATATTCTGCTCATCACGCCGGGAACTCTTCACGCGATCGGAGAGGGGATACTTCTTGCAGAGATTCAGCAGAGTTCAAACGTAACCTACAGAGTATATGATTACGGAAGGCTCGGGGCAGATGGTAAGCCAAGACAGCTCCATATAGAGAAGGCTCTGGATGTTACCTGCCTGTCAAAGAATGTAGATATAGCTAAGCCTGAAGATCACCTGTGCAGTTGCAAATTCTTTACGGTGGATTCCGTGGCAGTATCAGAGAAGAATTCTTACATCGGAAATGCAGATGAGAGCTCTTTTGTCAGCATTCTTGTTACCGGTGGAGAGGGAGAGCTTACCTGCGGAGCACAGAAGATGACTCTTAAAAAAGGTGAGTCCTTCTTTATAACAGCAGGAAGCGGCGAGTTCAAAGTTACAGGAAATCCGGAACTGGTTGTTACCAGGATTTGATAAAAAATATAGGGGTTGAATATTTCGATTGTATACAATATAATTATTAAAAGATTCATCATTTCTAAAGGAGAAGGGTTATGCACGAATCAGGGGAAGATTATATTGAGACAATATATTTGTTAAAAAAGAAGAAGGGGATGGTTCGTTCCATTGACGTGGCCAACGAGCTTAATTTTTCCAGACCCAGTGTATCCAGGGCTGTGGGACTTCTCAAGGAGGATGGGCTCCTTACTGTGGAGAGCGACGGAGAGCTTGTTCTGACAGAACTTGGACTTAAAAAGGCAAAGAGTGTATATGAGAAGCACACTAACCTTACTAAATTTCTTATGTTGACGGCAGGTGTTAATGAGGACATCGCTGAGACCGATGCCTGTAGAATTGAGCACATCATTAGTCCCGAAACTTTCAAGGGAATAAAGAAGTTTTTAAAAGAGCATAAGGATAATGCCTGATTTTTTAGCAAATATAGGGCTTTCGCATAAGATGAACTATCATCTATGCGAAGGCCTTTATTTATGCGATAATGGTCAAAGCTATGAAATGTTATAAAATATGATATATTGAACAGCATTCATGAAATTCGCAATGAGCGCGGACTTTGTGTTTAGATGATGTTGTGGAAGGAGAAACAGATGCTTCCTGATTTATTTGTCGAAAGAATGAAGAGTCTTTTGTCAGAGGATGAATTCAAAGCCTTCATGGAAAGCTTTGGAGATACTGACACAAGATATCATGCACTTAGGATAAATACCTTAAAAACAGATTGCAATGACCTTAAAGTTGAAGGTTTGGGAGAGCAGGTTCCCTGGGAGGAAACAGGGTTCTATTATGATGACAGCGCTGCTCCGGGAAAACACCCTTATCACGAGGCTGGTCTTTACTATATCCAGGAACCCAGTGCCATGGCGCCGGTCCACTATCTTGATCCAAAGCCGGGAGAGAGGATTTTGGATCTCTGCGCCGCTCCCGGTGGAAAGAGCACTCAGATTGCTGTAAAAATGCAGGGAAAAGGCATTCTTATATCCAATGAGATAAACAGGGACAGGGCAAAGATATTGTCTCTCAATGTGGAGCGCCTTGGAATCACCAACTGCATGGTTTTAAACGAAACTCCCGAGAGCCTGTCACAGCGTTTTGAGGGATATTTTGACAAGATCCTTGTGGATGCACCCTGTTCCGGGGAAGGGATGTTTAGGAAAAACGAGATCGCAACCACAGAGTGGAGCCCTGAAAACGTAGAAAACTGCGCCCTAAGGCAAAAAGAGATTTTGGAACACGCTTCAAAAATGCTTGCTCCAGGCGGAACATTAGTGTACTCTACATGTACCTTTGCACCGGCAGAAAATGAAGAGAGTATTTACAGGTTTATTGCAGCCCATGGAGACTTCCATGTACAAAAAGTGCCGCTTATTGGCGGTATGGAAAATGCAAGACCTGGGTTTATATCAGAGGAATGTAAAGAGGAGGTCAGAGGCTTTTCTCAGCAGAATAATGATTCTGCACTGATAGATGAAGTCAGGAATGCCGTAAGGCTCTGGCCCCATAAGCTTTCCGGTGAAGGTCACTTTATGTGCGTACTTAAGAGGGAGGGGGAACTAATATCCGGATCAGCAGATGATTCAGGAAAGGCTGCCTCTGAAAGTATGGGAAAAAGAGATGGCTATGTTCCCGGAGGAAGAAACCTCCCCGCTAAGAAAGACGTCCAAAAGATATTTATGGATTTTGCAGAGGAAACCCTTGCATTTACTGAAGATACGGCGCATATTACAAAAAGCGGAATTGATCTTGATCAGACAATTTTCCTGTTCGGAGATCAGCTGTATCTGGCACCAAAGGATATGCCATCTACCAATGGGCTTAAAGTCATGCGTCCCGGACTCCATCTTGGAACTATAAAAAAAGACCGCTTTGAGCCTTCCCATGCTCTGGCTCTCGCCATGAAATCGGAAGATGCCATAAACACAGCGGATTTTACTGCTGACTCACAGGAAATCAGGCAGTACCTAAATGGACAGACTCTGCGAGTAAATGATAAATCAGGCAAAGGATGGACGCTGATTACAGTGGATGACTACTCCATCGGCTGGGCAAAGCTTGCCGGTGGCATGCTAAAGAACCACTATCCAAAGGGGCTTAGAATTAATTATTAAATTCAAGAACAACTCTGCACATACATTTCACAAACACAGAGCGTCCGGTAAAATACAAAAAAGGATACACAACCAATGCGTAAATTATTAGTATACTTGAAAGAATATAGGAAGGAAGCCACTCTCGGCCCTTTGTTCAAGCTCCTGGAGGCCTCCTTTGAACTTCTGGTGCCCCTCGTAATTGCGGCCATGATAGATAAAGGTATTGCAAACAGGGATTCATCTCAGATCATAAAGATGTGCCTTCTTCTTTTTCTCCTCACCGTAGTTGGCTTTGCATGTGCCGTTATAGCACAATATTTTGCAGCTAAGGCTGCTGCAGGTTTTGCCAGAAAAGTAAAGAGAGCTCTTTTTGACAACATTCAGAAGCTGTCTTTTTCTGATATGGATAGGGTTGGAACCTCTGCCATGATAACCAGAATGACCAGTGACATGAATCAGGTCCAGCAGGGAGTCAATATGACCATCAGACTCCTTCTCAGATCCCCCTTTGTAGTATTTGGTGCAATGGTGATGGCGTTTACCATTGATGTGAGACAGGCTCTTATTTTCCTAGTGACCATAATCCTTCTTTTTGCAGTGGTTGGAGCAATAATGGTCTGGAGCATTCCGCGATACGGAAAGATCCAGGGGGGACTCGATACACTCCTTAGACTTACCAGGGAAAATCACACCGGTGTAAGAGTAATAAGGGCTTTTGGCCTTGAGGAGCAGGAAAAAAGCAATTTCCATAAGCACAATGATGAACTTATGAATCTGCAGAAGTTCGTAGGTGGCGTATCAGCCCTCATGAATCCTGTGACTTTCGCAATCCTTAATCTTTCAGTGGCTTTTCTTATTTACAGAGGCGCGATCTATGTAAATTCGGGGGAACTGACCCAGGGCCAGATGGTGGCTCTTTATAACTATATGTCCCAGATTCTTGTGGAGCTGATTAAGTTTGCAAATCTGGTACTTACCATAACCAAGGCCATAGCTTCAGGAAACAGGGTACAAGAACTTCTGGAACTGAAATCCTCCATGAAGGATGGCAATATCCTTGAGTTTTCCAAGACTCCAGACCACATTGTATTTTCCAATGTTTCCATGAAGTATGAAGGTAACAGTGAGGAATCTCTGGAGGGAATTGATTTTACTGTAAAGAGAGGCGAAAAGATCGGTGTTATCGGCGGAACCGGCAGCGGTAAGTCTTCACTGATAAATCTTATTCCAAGATTTTACGATGTTAATGGCGGAAGCGTTACTATTGACGGACACGATGTAAAAGACTACAACCTTGAAGCATTGAGAGAGCGTATCGGAATCGTTCCTCAGAAGGCAGTTCTTTTCCATGGAAGCATAAGAGATAACATCAAATGGGGAAAAGAGGATGCCACTGATGAGGAAATCTTCGAAGCTCTTGAGATAGCTCAGGCAAAAGAGGTGGTTGAGGGAAAAGAGAACGGCCTGGATTACATGGTGGCCCAGGGAGGAAAGAACTTCTCAGGCGGTCAGAAGCAGAGGCTTACGATTGCAAGAGCCCTGGTCAGAAAACCGGAAATACTGATCCTTGATGACAGTGCTTCAGCTCTTGATTACCTTACGGATAAAAAACTCCGAGAGGCAATTGCAGGTATGAAGAACCCGCCAACAACCTTTATTGTTTCCCAGAGAAGTTCGGCAGTTCTTTCCTGCGATAAGATAATTGTTCTTGATAACGGACAGATTGAAGGAATCGGAACCCATGAGGAGCTGCTTAAAACCTGTGATCTCTACAGGGAAATTTATGATTCTCAGTTTAAGAAGGAGGGAGCGGTATGAAAAAGGGTACCCTGAAAAAAGTTTTAAGATATGCCGGCAAATACCGCATTCTCATATTTTTATCCATGTTTCTGGCGGTGGTTACAGCGGTTCTGTCACTGTATGTACCAATCCTGGCCGGAAGAGCAGTAGATCAGCTTCTTGGACCGGGGGCGGTTAATTTTGAAAATGTAATTAGAATCCTTACAAGAATGGTGGTATCAGTACTTGTTGTTGCGGCCTGCCAGTGGGTCATGAATAAGGCCAACAATAAGATTACCTTTCAGGTGGTAAGAGATGTGAGAACAGAGGCTTTTGACAAGCTTCAAAAGCTTCCCTTTGAATATCTGGATACAAAGCAGACGGGAGATATTGTAAGTAAGATAATTTCCGATGTAGACCTGTTTTCGGATGGTCTGCTTATGGGCTTTACGCAGCTCTTTACCGGTATCGTTACGATTGTTGGGACACTTCTTTTCATGTTCTACTTAAATGCCAAGATTGCATTGGTAGTTGTGGTGCTTACGCCTTTATCTTTATTTGTGGCAAAATTTGTTGCCGGCAGGTCTTTTACCCTGTTCAAACAACAGAGCGAAGCAAGATCCGATCAGACGGCTTTTGTGGATGAGATGATCGGAAACCTCTCTGTGGTAAAGGCTTTTGCCCATGAGAATGAAAACATGGAGTTTTTTGATGAGATAAATGACAGACTGGAAAGGACCAGTGTAAAGGCTACCTTTATTTCATCCCTGACAAACCCCAGCACCCGTTTTATCAATAACCTGGTATATGCGGCGGTTGCTCTTTTTGGTGCTTTCTCCTGTATTTCAGGAAGAATGACCGTGGGCGGACTTACTATTTTCCTCAGCTATGCAAATCAGTATACAAAGCCCTTCAATGAGATATCCGGCGTTGTAACAGAGCTTCAGAATGCTCTTGCCTGTGCAGAGAGGGTATTTAGTCTGATAGAAGAAAAACCGGAATTACCGGACAAAGAAAATGCGCCCACAGCTTTGGAAGCAGAGGGCATCGTTGATATAAAGGATGTAAGCTTTTCTTATGACAAGAGTAAAAAGCTCATCGAGGACCTTAACCTTGATATCAAAAAGGGTCAGAGAGTTGCCATTGTTGGCCCTACAGGTAGCGGAAAGACCACCCTTATCAATCTTCTCATGAGATTTTACGACGTTGATAAGGGAAGCAGCAGTATTGACGGCTATAACATAAAAGATCTTAAGAGAAGCGTTCTTCGCAGTAATTTCGGTATGGTGCTTCAGGAGACCTGGCTTAGAAACGGCACTATAAGAGATAACATAACCCTGGGAAGAGAGGGCTTTACCGATGAAGAGATAATAGAGGCAGCTAAGGCGTCCCATGCTCACAGCTTTATAAAGAGGCTTCCAAACGGTTATGACACTGTTATATCCGAAAATGGCGGAAATCTTTCCCAGGGACAAAAACAGCTCCTTTGTATTACAAGAGTTATGCTCAGTATCCCGCCTATGCTTATCCTTGATGAGGCTACATCCTCAATTGATACAAATACAGAGATAAGGATACAGAAGGCCTTTAATAGAATGATGAAGGGCAGAACCAGCTTTATTGTTGCCCACAGACTATCGACCATTCGTGAAGCAGATGTTATTCTTGTAATGAAGGACGGTCATATCATCGAACAGGGAGCACATCAGGAGCTTCTTGATAAGAAAGGTTTCTATTACAATCTCTACAACAGCCAGTTTGCGTGATATACTAAGAGAATAAAAACAATCAAGATGTACGGAAATTCAGGAGAATTTTTAATGAATGAACAGAAAAGACCGGTAATAGTAATGGGCCACAAGAACCCGGATACAGATTCTATCTGTGCAGCTATTACCTATGCCAACTTAAAGAGGCAGATAACAGGCGATGATTATATCGCCTGCAGAGCAGGACACCTCAACGAAGAGACACAGTTTGTAATGTCTTATTTCAACGTTGAAACACCTGCTTATGTAAAGGATGTAAGAACACAGGTAAGGGACATGGAGATCAGAATGCTGGAGGGAACCAGCAGAGATCTTTCCCTGAAAAATGCCTGGTCTAAGATGAGAGATGCGGGAGTTGTGACACTTTGCGTAACAGAGGGGGATCAGCTCACAGGAATCCTGACCACCAATGACATCGTTGAGACATACATGGATGTTATTGATCCCAAGATTCTTTCCGAGGCCAATACCTGCTACAGGAATATCGTGGAAACTCTCGACGGAGAGCTTATCGTCGGAGATATAAATGATGTTCAAAGAAAGGGAAAAGTGGTTATTGCAGCCGCTAATCCTGACATGATGGAGAATGTCATCGAAGAAGGAGACGTTGTTATCCTTGGTAACAGATATGACATGCAGCTGTGTGCCATTGAGATGAATGCCGGATGTATCATTGTCTGTGAGGGCGCTGATGTTGCAAAGACCATACAGATACAGGCAAGGGAGCATGGAACCAAGATCATCACAACGCCTCATGACACATTCGTAGTGGCAAGACTTATTAATCAGAGTATGCCCATTGAGCATGTCATGAAGAAGGAAAAGCTTGTATGCTTCCATATGGATGATTTCATTGAAGATATTCAGGAAGTAATGGCTTCCATGAGACACAGATACTTCCCGGTTCTTGATAAAGATGATCATTACATAGGTATGATCAGCCGAAGAAACTTCCTGGGTGCCAAGAAGAAACAGCTTATTCTTGTGGATCACAACGAAAAGAACCAGGCTGTAAACGGAGCAGATAACGCAGAGATCCTTGAGATCATAGATCACCACAGACTTCGTACCATCGAGACTGCGGGCCCTGTATTTTTCAGAAATCAGCCTCTTGGTTCCACCTGTACCATCATTTATCTGATGTACAAGGAATATCAGGTTGAGATAGACAAGACCACTGCAGGACTTCTTTTGGCAGCTATTTTGTCGGATACACTTATGTTCCGTTCACCTACCTGTACAAAGATAGACAAGAAGGCCGGAGAGGACCTGGCAGCAATTGCAGGGGTTGACTATGAGTCTTTTGCAAAAGAGATGTTTCATGCCGGATCAAACTTAAGCGGTAAGAGCGCAAAAGAGATCCTTCATCAGGATTTCAAGAAGTTTACCGTTGATGATCTGACAATCGGTATCGGTCAGATCAATTCCATGAGCAGTGAGGAACTTTTAGAGATAAAAGAGAAGATCATGCCTGAGCTAAAGAAGGTGGCACAGGATGATGGATTTGATATGTTGTTCTTTATGCTGACAAATATTATAGATGAATCATCGGAAGTAGTCTTTGCGGGGGCGAAGGCTCAACACACTTTGAATTCTGCATTTGGGGTTAATGTGGAAGGAGACAGTGCGATACTTCCGGGAGTTGTTTCAAGAAAGAAACAGCTGCTTCCGTCTATAGTGGAGACAATTCAGCAGTAATATAAACACAGGGGTATTGGGGTATGGATGAACTAAGAACGAAGATCCTTCATGAGATCATGAGGATCTATGGTCCTAATCAGGGCCAGAGTATTGGGGCAGTGATCGTTCCGGCTTTTATCGGGGACTTTAAAAATGTGCTTGACGGCTCAGAATCCATGGATGAGGTGTCCGAGGAGTACATGACAGAGGATAAGAGAATACATCTTATTCTCAAAGGGAGAAAGACTCTGGACCGGAAGGGTGTTAAATACACCATCACTGACTGTGAGTTTAACGGAACAAATATAGAATGCAGGCATGCTGTATTTTAAAAACTCGCGGTTACAATAAAATGATACTGTAGGAACATGGCATGACAGATAGAAACGGTAAGATTAAATATCTTTTATTCTTTATATCTGCAGCTCTTTTTTTGATGCTCGCAAGCAGGTCATCTTTTTTGTATGTCTTTAACAACTGGGATGATGCCAACAGCTATTTTTCTGTAGGAAAGTCGCTTTTTAACGGGAAAGTTCCCTACAGGGATGTCTTTGACCAGAAGGGAATGTATCTGTATTTTGCATATGGTCTGGCATATCTTATTTCCCATACATCTTTTCTTGGGGTATATCTTCTGGAAGTTCTATTGGGATTTATCGATATTATCGGTTTTTACAAAATTATCAGACTATATGCCGGAGAAAAAATTTCTACGATATTTGCACCCCTTTCTTTTTTGGCCATTGTTGTATCCAGGAGCTTTTGGTGGGGCGGTGCTGCAGAGGAATTATGCCTTCCTTTCTATGTATGGGGAATGTATCTTCTGGTCAAATATGCGAGGGAAGATTTTGACACAAAAGCCATTGGCATGGGAACCATCTTTTTGGGAGGGGTATTTGCCGGATTTGTGGCAAATATCAAGTTTACGGGTCTTGGATTTTTCTTCGCCTGGATGGCATTGGCTTTTTTTTCATACTTGCTCCTGAAAAAATATGTGGAAGGACTTTGGGCCTGCCTTGTTTTTCTTCTTGGAATGTTCACCACATTTATTCCCTGGATTATATATTTTGCCCTGAAAAAGAGCCTCTATGACTGGTATTGGGGCTATGTGTATATAAATGTTTTTCTTTATCCCAACACTTCGGAAGGCGGAATTTTCAGCTTTTTCTACGGACTAGCCAAAATACTTTACTGGCTTATCCTGGATAATCTTGTCTATTTTGTGCCGGTGATAGCAGGGCTGTTCTTTGCTTTCCTTGCTAAGGGGCAGAAGCTCTTTTCCAGATTTGTGGTTCCGGTTTTGTTTGGATTTATGTTTCTTGGAATCTTTGCAGGGGGCAGGACTATTCCCTATTATTCCCTTCCATTGGGTGTTTTCGCGGTCTTTGGTTTTGCGGCCATTGCCCGGATTTTTGAACTGTTCTCAAAAAAGAAAAATCCAAAAGAAGGTGCATTTCTTCTTTCATATGTACTATGCAATATCCTTGGAATGGGCCTTATTCTTGCTCTTTCCATGAATACTGGATTTCTTTCGGAGAAGAAGGATGATTTCTTTTTGTACAGATTCAGGGATGAGGTCTTGGAAAAAGAAAATCCAACACTTCTAAACATAGGATGCCTTGATATGGGGCTTTATACCCTTACGGATATTGTTCCCAGCTGCAGATGGTTTCAGACCCAGACTCTTGATGTTCCTGAAAAAGAAAATAATCCCTATTATGAACAGGACAGGTATATAAAAGAGGGTCTTACCGATTTTGTGGTGGCAAGGGACAGCTTTCCCGAGAATATCTATGACAATTATGAGCTGATAGATCAGGCGGATTATGGATATAGCGGATATGATTTTACATATTATCTTTTCCGCAAAAAATGATATAGGATGGTGATATAAATGAATAACGGCAATTCAAAAGAATATCTTTCCTGGGAGCCGGTGAAGATTGAGCACCTTGCTCAGGATGAATGGATTGACTTCAGGCGAGGTGACTATAAGCTTCCCAACGGAGAGATTATCGGCCCCATATATAACTACTCCAAGCACAGCTTCTCAGTTGTGGTTGCTACAGATCCTGAGGGACGGTTCGTCTGTGTAAGGCAGTACAGACATGGCATTGATGAGATAACAACCGAGTTTCCGGCAGGGGCAATCGAGTTCAAAGAAAAGAGTGATGTGCCCTATATCACCTATGACAATATAGTTGCCACGGAAGATGAGGCCTTTGAAGCTGCAAA
>JAEEGL014448931.1_pt1 | contig 15577 bp, 12 predicted proteins | sample 9134231 | NCBI WGS metagenome assembly JAEEGL01 (sample SAMN16246548, study PRJNA631951) | gut metagenome | biome: gut microbiome; feature: rumen; material: fiber-attached | host: Bos | place: Iran: Karaj | collected 2018-10
AATAACCCCAACCCTGTAGAGAGACTGAGCGCAGCATCTACAGGGCTTTTTCGTACCATCTATTCAACAATTAATTAGTCAAATTCTGACCCTTATATTGGGAGAAGAAATAGAGGGATATGATAATTTCTCCTGACTGTCGACAGACGGGAAACAGGCTTAATAGGCTTATTGATCTTTTGTCTCATCTGAAACATCAAAGCCCTTAAACATTGTGGCAAATTGCTCTGCTATCATTTGTGCATTTTCTTCTTTTGTTACTTTAATATATTTCAAAAAATTGTGTTCTGTTGTATGGCCTGTAAGTTGCATAATAGAAACTGTCGGAAGCCTACGCTTATACATATTCGTTGCAAATGAGCGTCTTGCTGTGTGCATACCTATTAACTGATACTTTGGGTAAATAATTGTCTTTACCTGTCCTGCCCGATTTTCGATAATTGGTGTCTTTTCATCAACTTTAGCAAGGCGGCCACATTCTTTCAAATGTTGATTAACTTTAGACTTATCGCACAAATGGGGAAATTTCCCTTGATACTTAATCCACAACTCAATTACAAACGGGTGCATCGGTATAACAACCCTCCGTTTTGTTTTTTCTGCCGTAAGAGTTATCAATTTCTTATCAATGTCAAAAAGAGCCTCATTAAGTTTGTTAAGGTCGGAACGCCTTAATCCCGTCCAACAACCAATAATAAACAAATCCCTTGAACTTTCCATTTCGGACTTCATATCAATATCTCCTGAAGCCTTCAATGCTGCAATATCTAAATGATATATCCTTTCTATTTCATCTTCTGTTAAATAGATATTATCTACATCTTCACCTTTACCTCGTAATTCCTTGTATCGTTCACCAACATTGTAACCTTCTTTCTTTGCGGCATTAAGCCAAGGCTTTAGAACTCCATAGGTTGCCCTTATAGTATTAAGTTTGTATTTCTTCACCTTATAACACCAATCAGAAAAAAGAGCATCAAAACGGGAATCGTCAAAGGTATTAAAATCGTCTGCAAGATGTGAATATTGGAAGAACTCTTGAAGCCTATGTAGTACTGTTTTATGATGTACTTTTGTTTTTTCTGATACATAGCTCCCCGTATGGGGGTCTATCCTGTCTCTCTTTACATATTCATCAAAAAATTGTAAGGGAGTAACTTTACTCTTTTTCTCTGCCAATTCTTCTCCCGTTATCATTCTTTCTATTGAGAGTTGTATCTGATGTTTTACTATTTGCTTTGCAGTCATGCCACCATAGGATTTATTAGGGTCGTTAAGACGGAAATAATCATCTAATGATTTTATGAGTTTATCTAAGAATTTGTTCACTTTCCTACTTTGACGGTTTGACTTATCTGAAAATTTTTCTTCACTTGTAATACAACGCTGAATGCTACTATCCCAAGTTGCAACTTCAATATTTTGCTGTGTACTAACTTTTACCATATTACCATCCCATCGGCAAACAAGAATTAATAACGTTTGCTTCTTTGATAAATCTTTCAAGTTGAAATTAATCCGTACTGTTCCCATTTCTCTTTTTCATTTAATTTTGGGGCAAAGGTATATACTTTTTTTTAATTGGCCAAAATAAACACAGAAATAGTGGTCGGTGGTGGTCGATTTTGGTGGTCACTTTTTAAAAAATGTACAAAAAGAGACCGCTACTTGACTTACAACAACTTACATCAAATAGCGGTCTAAGTAACTGATTATATTTCAGATAAGATTAAGTCTTATTTGATACTTTCAGGGGTGGCAATTATTCCCACTCTATGGTGGCTGGCGGCTTTGAGGAGATATCATAGCAGACGCGGTTGACGCCGCGGACGTGGTTGATGATATCGTTGGAGACGCTTGCCATGAAGTCGTAGGGCAGGTGTGCCCAGTCGGCGGTCATGGCATCAGTGGAGGTGACGGCACGCAGAGCCACAGGATGTTCGTAGGTGCGCTCATCGCCCATGACTCCGACGCTGCGGACGGTGGATAGGAGGATGACACCGGCCTGCCAGATTTGATCGTAGAGCGATACTTCGATCTCGCCGTCGGTCATCTGGGCGGGGATTCCTGCAGCAAGAACCTTGCGTGCTTCTTCGCCGCTGAGTCGCACCTTGTAGTCGCGAAGGGCACGGATGTAGATATCATCGGCATCCTGAAGAATGCGCACCTTCTCGGGGGTGATGTCGCCAAGAATGCGAACGGCAAGACCGGGGCCGGGGAAGGGGTGCCGTGTGATGAGGTGCTCGGGCATATTGAGCTGACGTCCAACGCGTCGCACCTCGTCCTTGAACAACCACTTTAGGGGTTCGCAGAGCTGCAGGTTCATCTCCTTTGGCAGGCCTCCGACGTTGTGGTGGCTCTTGATGACCTTGCCGGTGATGTTGAGGGATTCGATGCGGTCGGGGTAGATCGTACCTTGTGCGAGCCAGCGTGCATCGGTGATTTTCTTGGCCTCGGCGTTGAAGACTTCCACGAAGTCGCGGCCGATTATCTTGCGTTTCTGTTCGGGATCAGAAACCCCAGCGAGGTCTGCAAAGAACTTTGCGCTGGCATCCACGCCGATCACGTTGAGGCCCAAGATCTTGTAGTCTTCCATCACTTGTGTGAACTCGTTCTTGCGCAGCATTCCATGATCCACGAAGATGCAGGTGAGTCGGTTGCCGATAGCGCGGTTGAGGAGTACGGCAGCCACGCTGCTGTCGACGCCTCCGGAGAGGCCGAGGATAACGCGGTCGTTGCCCAGCTGTCTCTTCAGTTCTGCTACAGTGGTGTCTACGAAGGACGCGGCGCTCCAGCTCTGGTGGCTGCCGCAGATGTTGACCACAAAGTTCTTCAGTAGCAAAGAACCCTGGGTGCTGTGGAATACCTCGGGGTGGAACTGCACGCCCCAGATGGAGTCTCCGCTCCAATAGGCGGCATATTTCACAGAGTCTGTGGAGGCGATACACTGGAAACCATCGGGGATGGCTGTAATGGTGTCGCCGTGGCTCATCCACACTTGCGAGCCTTTCTCGAAGCCCTGGAACAATGGGTTGTCGAGATCTATCGTTGTGAGATGCTGACGCCCGTATTCTCGGGAGGGAGCGGGTTCGACGCGGCCGCCGAGGCTGTGGCTCATGAACTGGGCACCATAGCAAATGCCGAGGATGGGATAGCGTCCGCGGATGATGTCAAGGTCTATTTTGAAAGCCTCAGGGTCATAGACTGAGAAGGGTGAACCGGAGAGAATGACTCCGATGACGTCGGGGTCGTCCTGCGGGAATTTGTTGTAGGGCAGGATTTCACAGAAGGTGTCAAGCTCGCGCACGCGGCGACCGATGAGCTGTGTGGTCTGGGAGCCGAAATCGAGGATTATGATTTTCTGCATAGTGGACTGGTAATATTATGGGGCTTATGGGGCTTATGGGGCTAATGGGGGGAGAGTTGCTGCGAAAGCGTCGGCCTTGGCAAGGGTGTCTATCTTGCCCACATCAAGCATACGCAAATCCTTCTTAACGACAGCACGGATGTCGGTCTCGTTGCAATGGTGCAGGTAGAAATCGATGATAGGGAAGCGGTCTGGCCAAGTATTCAGGAATGGGAACAAACTGGGCATCATCACGTGTATACCGCTGAACGCCAGCATCTCCGAGTAGTCTACTTCGGGGTACGGTGACTTTACCTGGCCTGTCTCCTTATTGACCCATCCTACCAGGCAATTGGACTTGTCGAAGAGCAGATAGCGTTTCGTCTCGCGCGGGCTCACCAGCAAGGCGGCATCGGCATGGCCGGGATAAGGGCTGTCGTAGAGGGCTGCCAGGTCGATATTGCTGAGGATATCAACATTGTGGATCAGGATGGGGGATTCGCTGTCGAAAAGGGGCAATGCCTTCTTGATGCCGCCACCTGTGTCGAGCAACATGTCGCGCTCATCGCTGATGCGGATGTCGAGGCCGAAATTATGGTTGGCGGCCAAGTCATCAATAATCTGTTGTCCGAGGTGGTGTATGTTGACAACGATACGTTCGAAGCCAGCGGCTTTCAGGCGAAGGATAACGTGGTGCAAGAGGGGGCGCCCAGCTACTGGCACGAGTGCTTTTGGCATCGTATCCGTTAATGGGCGCAGGCGTGTGCCGAGTCCTGCGGCGAAGAGCATTGCTTGTTTCATGGGTGCAAAGGTACGGAAAAGTTTCAAGTTTTAAGTTTCAAGTTTCAAGTTTTTGTGGTGCCGGAGGTGTTTCAGCTGCATTTTATGGTTTATTTGCGGTGTGTGGCCACGATTTCGAGCAGGTCGGCGCCATGTTCTGCAATCGTCTTTGGCCCGATTCCAAAGATAGACCCAAGCTCATCAGGGGTGGCCGGGCACGCATTGGTGATGGCGATGATGGTGCGTAGCGGCATGATGTAGGCGGGTGGCATACTGCGTTCCTTTGCCACAGCCCGGCGCCAGTCGATGATGGCGCGGTAGAGGTTGGGGTTGTGTATGGCGGAGGTGTCAACGTCAGCCTTCTTTGTGCGGGCGGATTTCTTGGGGGGGCTTGTCTTCATGGAACGCTCCGTGCCTGAAGTTCCTTCAGGAGCTGTGGCGGTGCTCTTACGGCGATGCGTGGCGGTGGACTTACGCTTCTTGGGAGTGGTCTCTTCGGTCATCGAGGCACGTGCTTTGGCATCCCAGTATGCATCGAGGGAGAACTCGGAGATGCAGGCAATGAAGATATTCATCTTCTGGTCGAACTCAGTCTTCAGGAACTGGAACTCACGGTCGATCTGTTCTTTCCCTCGGGCGTTATCCACCTCGGGCTGTTCGGCTTCCATCAGCTCGCTCAGGGCTGCGGCTGTCTCCTTGCAGAAATAGGCCATGGCGGCTTTCACGCGCTGGCGCAGCGGCTGGTTGGCGCTGTAGCTATCGGCCAGGGGCATGAGTTCATGAATCTGTGTCTGGAACTTCACTCCTACCGCAAAGAGGTGTACGTCATTCTGTTCTGCTGCGTTCTGCACGAGACGGATGTATTCGGGGAAGTAGGGCATGTATTCGCTCGTCAGCCGCAAGTAATAGCGCAGTCGCATGGACATCTCGCGGAAGTCGAAGATGTCGCAGAGGATGTCCTCTATGAATGAACGGCGATCGGCAATGAACGAAGCGGCGGTCGGTTCATGGTCGTGGGCGTAGTCGGTGAACTGGACGACATCCGGGTCGATGGTGATGACGCTGGGTGGTATGGGCGTAGAGAGGATGAGTCCTTCAAGGGTGCGGCAGCGGGAGAGTGCGACATATACCTGTCCGTGGGAGAAAGCCCTGCCGGCGTTGATGATGGCGCGGTCGAAGGTCAGGCCCTGGCTCTTGTGAATGGTGATTGCCCAAGCGGTGCGCAGAGGTATCTGGGAGAAGGTTCCCACGACCTCTTCGCTGATGACTCCTGTCGCGGAGTCTGTGACATATTTACTGTTGGTCCATTGGAGCGGGCCTACTTCGATACGTTCATTGTCGCAGAGGACGGTGACTTTGCTGTTCTCGATTTTTATGATGCGCCCGATGCGTCCGTTGTAGTACGCTTTGGCTTGCGAGGGGTCGTTCTTGCAGAACATCACCTGAGCGCCAACTTTCAAAGTGAGTTGGGCTTCTGTGGGGTAGGATAGTTCTGGGAACTCGCCTTTGATGGTGGCCTGGAAGATCACGGGTAGCGAGGGCAATGCTTCGAGCTTACGGCTGTTCAGCTGTGCCGCCTGGTGGTTATGGGTAGTCAGGGTTATCCAGTTCTCGTCGTCCGGAGGGTTGAAGGCTGGACGGTAGTGGCTGTTGAGGGTTTGCAGGATGGGCTCTGTGACCTGTCCATCGCGTACTGCATTCAAGAGGCTCACGAAATTTTCGTCCTGTTGGCGGTAGATGTGGCGCAGCTCTATGTAGACGAAATCCGTCTGCTGCAGGGCCAGCGAGGAGAAGAAATAAGGCGTCTGGTAGAACTGTTGCAGCAGGGGCCATTCCTCGTCGGTCGCTACGGGTGCCAGCTGCTGGAGGTCTCCAATCAGCAACAACTGTACTCCTCCGAAGGGTTTATCGCGTTCCTGATAGCGGCGCAGTACTTCATCGATAGCGTCGAGGAGGTCGGCGCGCACCATTGATATTTCATCGATGACCAACAGGTCCAGCGACCGCAGGATGTTCAGTTTTTGTTTCGAGAAGGAGTAGCGGTTATGCTGGTCGCGTCCGGCCACCATCTTTCCACCGGGGAGATACAGCCCAGGTGCCAACTGGAAGAAGGAATGGATGGTTACTCCGCCGGCATTGATGGCCGCAACACCCGTCGGTGCCACGACTATCATGCGTTTGCGTGACTCTTCTTTCAGTCGTCGCAGGAAGGTCGTCTTGCCTGTTCCGGCCTTGCCCGTGAGGAAAATGTTGCGGCGAGTGTAGAGCGCGTAGTTCCGCGCCATCGACAGTTCTTGATTTTCGCTGTTCATGGTGCAAAGGTAGTGAAAAAGTTTAGAGTTTGGACTTCAGACGCTAAAGTTTTTCTCTTTTTCGAATGAAAAAGCGACGAAATTCGATTGTAAAGGCAATAATCTTTCATCTCAAAACCATAAACTCCCAACTTTTTTGTAACTTTGCAGCCGCAAAACAAAAGATATATAATTAAGGTATATGGAAAACTTCTCAGAACTCGTCCGGCTGCGTCGTTCGATGCGCAAGTTCACGGATGAACCGTTGACACCGGAACAGGTGGAGACGCTGATGCGAGCCGCCCTGATGGCTCCGTCAAGCAAGGGCAAACACGCATGGCACTTCGTCGTTGTTGATGACAAGAAGACACTCGAACAGCTTGCTGGCTGCAAGACCGTAGGCTCGGACTTCCTCGCCGGAGCCCCTCTGGCAATTGTTGTGGTGGGTGACCCGCAGGAGAGCGACGTATGGGTGGAAGATGCCAGCGTGGCAACCACCATCCTGCTCTTTGAAGCCGAAGACCTGGGGCTGGGAGCTTGCTGGATTCAGTTGCGCGAACGTTTTAATGCAGAGGGAACACCCTCAGAAGACATAGTCCGTTCATTGCTCCATATCCCCGATACGTTGCGGCCTGTGGCCATGGTGGCTGTGGGACATAAGGGGATGGAGCGCAAACCCTTCAACGAGGACCGTCTGCTTTGGGAAAAAGTGCATGTGAACACGTTTGCATAACAATATAGTTTACAGTTATGAAGATTGCATTCATCGGCGCAGGTCGTCTGGCCACCAATCTGGCTCCAGCCTTGAAGGAGGCGGGGTGTGAAGTGGTGGAGGTCTGGAGCAAGACTCAGGCCTCTGCTGAAGCTTTGGCGGCTCGGATAGGATGCAAGGCGCGTTGGGGTAGGGTGGAGCAGGCAACGAGAGAGGCAGACCTCTATCTCGTCAGCGTGAAGGACTCTGTACTCGCAGATGTCATCCGTGAACTGCACACAGGCCGTGAGCAGGCACTCTTCGCCCACACGGCAGGTTCCATGCCTCTCTCACTCTTCACTGAGGCCGGACATACACGCGGTGCGGTCTTCTACCCAATGCAAACGTTCTCGAAGGATAGGACGGTAGCCTTCTCACGAGTGCACATCTTCCTTGAGGCGACCTTTCGTGATGACCTGGACGTCCTGTCGTCTTTGGCTTCACGTATAGTCGTCTCGGCGAATGTGCATAAAGTCTCTTCTGCTGAGCGCCGCAGGCTTCATCTGGCCGCAGTCTTCGCCTGCAACTTTGCCAACCATTGTTTTGCTTTGGCCGACGAGGTGTTGCGGGAGGCTGATATTCCCTTTGACGCCATGCTGCCCCTCATCGAAGAGACCGTACAGAAACTCCATGAACTGCCACCCGTTGAGGCTCAGACAGGTCCCGCCGTTCGCAGGGACGAGAATGTCATAGGGATGCAGCGTGCCATGTTGCTCCAGCGTCCAGACTTGCTGGCTGTTTATGATATCCTGACCCGGAGTATTCAGGAATTGAAATATGAAAAATGAGAAATTGAAAGTTCATGATAAACTATGACCTTACAAAGATAAAGGCTCTGCTTTTCGACGTCGATGGCGTGTTGAGTGCCGAGACGGTTTCTCAGGGTTCCGACGGCGAGCCGCTGCGCACGGTAAATATCAAGGATGGCTACGCCCTGAGACTTGCTTGTCTTTCAGGTCTGCATGTGGCTATTGTCACGGGTGCCCGCCCCGAGAGCATTCGCAAACGCTATGAATATCTGGGGGTGCCTGATATCTTCCTTCGTTGTTCTGTGAAGACAGAGACCTACCAACTTCTGAAAGAGAAGTATAATCTAAAGGACGAGGAAGTGCTGTACATGGGTGATGATATCCCCGATTATGAGATTATGAAACTTGTGGGCTGTCCTGTATGTCCTGCTGATGCGGCACCTGAGATCAAGGAGATTTCCACTTATATTAGTCATAAGAACGGCGGCTACGGCTGCGTGCGCGATGTTCTGGAACAGGTGATGCGTGCACAAGGATTATGGATGGCCGATAAAACTGCGTTTGGATGGTGAAACTGATTTTAGCAAGCAATTCTCCCCGCCGAAGGGAACTCCTCAGCGGATTGGGCCTGGACTTCGAAGTGCGGGTGCTGCAGGGTATCGATGAAAGCTATCCTGCCGATCTCCGCGAAGGAGACATACCTCTTTATATTTCGCGCGCAAAAGCACAGGCCTACCTCTCTTCGCTCTCTGAGGACGAGCTCCTCATCACGGCAGATACTATCGTGTGGCTGGACGGGGAGGTGCTGGAGAAACCAAAGGATGAGGCTGATGCCTGTCGGATGTTGCGTGAGCTCTCGGGCAAGACCCATCAGGTTTTCACGGGCGTTTGTCTGACCACGAAAGAGAAGCAAGTGGCCTTCTCCTGTCGCACAGATGTGACCTTTGCCCGCCTTGATGAAGAAGAAATTCAGCATTATGTCGAAACCTACCGTCCGCTGGATAAGGCTGGTGCATACGGCGTGCAGGAATGGATAGGGTATATCGGCGTTGAACGTGTAGAAGGCTCTTACTTCAATGTCGTGGGGCTGCCCGTTCAACGGTTATATCAAACGTTAAAACAAAACTTTAATATATTATGAGAAAAAAGTACATTTTCAGCAGCTTGCTGATGACGATGTGCTGTGGCTTGTGGATGGGCTGCAGCAATGATGAGCTATATAGCATCGTGCCTCACTTCTCGAAAATCGAATGTCAGCCCAATCCCGTTACTCCTGGTGATAGCATCACTCTGACCGCACGTCAGGACCAGCTGGGAAAGCTCATCAATGCCACTTCCTACGACTGGTCGTTCAAGTACAGCTATTTTTATGATGGGACTGCCACCAAGGACACCACGGTTTATATGCCCACCGTAAAGACCAACTACGACGGTATCAGTAATGCAGACCCCGTTATTGGCTTCAGGGTTCCGGCAAATATCGCCAGCAACCTCACGGTGACCATCAATGCCTTCTACAGCCTGTCGGCTCAGACCTCCTCCGGACAGCTTTACGGACAAGCGAATCGTACCAACCAAATAACGGTTAACTTACAATGAAGCGTCTCTGTCTGTTCCTTCTTGCAGGTGCGCTGTCTCTCGCTCTCTCGGCTCAGACAACATCCGAGTTTGATGCCCACTTTGTGGATTCTACCTTACGGGTAGACTACATCTTCTCTGGCACGAACCACACCCAGCACATAGCCCTCGCACAGCTTTCGAAGACTGCTGGGTGGTACGGCCGCAGACGGCATCTCGGCAGCCTGCCGTTGTTGGGCAACGGACAGCTCTATGTACTTGATGCCGCTTCTGGCGATACACTTTATGCCCATAGTTTTTCGACTTTGTTTCAGGAGTGGCAGGAGACTGCAGAGGCACAGCAGATAGAGAAATCCTTTGAGAACACGTTCATTCTTCCGCTACCCAAACAGCCTGTAGACATAGTCTGTCAGCTGAGGGACAACCATCAGAAGGTGCAGTCCTGCATGCGTCATCATTTCGACCCGCGCGACATCCTTATCCGTGATCGTAGTGGCGAGGCGCAGACTTCTTGGAAATACCTGCGACAGGGCGGCGATTCCCGCGAGTGCATCGATGTCGCCTTTGTGGCTGAAGGTTTCACAGAGGCAGAGATGCAGCAGTTCCTGAATGTCTGTGACAGCAGCATCATGGCGCTGGCGGCCCACGAACCCTTCCGCTCGTTCATCAACCGTTTTAACTTCATCGCTGTGATGCCTCCATCTCAGCAGAGTGGTGTGTCCATCCCCCATGAGGGGTTGTGGCGAGACACCCCCTTGGCCTCCAGTTTCGATACCTTCTACAGCAACCGCTATCTCACGACCCTGCATCTTCAACGTCTCTATGACTTGATGACAGGTATTCCTTTCGAACACTTCATCATTCTGGCAAATACTTCAGAATACGGTGGCGGAGGTATCTACAACAGCTACAATATGGCCTCGGCCAAGTGCCCCCACTCGCGCTATGAGGTCATCGTCCATGAGTTTGGTCACAGCTTCGGTGGGTTGGGCGACGAGTATGCTTACGATTCACAGGCCGAGCCAATGTATCCCGCTGATACTGAGCCGTGGGAACCCAACCTGACCACCCTTGTGGATTTCGCTTCGAAATGGCAGGATATGCTGCCCAAGGGAACAGTGATCCCCACTCGTCCTGACGGTCGCGACCTCACCACGAAGGTTGGCGTTTACGAGGGCGGAGGCTACCAGACGAAAGGCGTTTATCGACCTGTGCAAGAATGCCGCATGAAGGTTAATGAGGTCGAGGAGTTCTGTCCTGTCTGTCAGCGAGCGCTGCGCCGTATCATAGATTTCTACACACGATAACAATCACTCATACAATGAAACAAACACTGCTCATCCTGGCCCTTGTGGTCTCATGCATGGCCGCCGAAGCTCAGCGTTGGCAACCCCGTTATCGCGAGGGAGTGCCCACAGACAGTATTATTCTCAGCGACCCCTTCATCCTCGCTGACAGCGCCACCCATACCTATTATATGACAGGTACGGGCGGGCTCTTGTGGACTTCCAAGAACCTGCAGACGTGGGACGGGCCGCGTAGTGTAATTGAAATAGACACCACTTCGTGGATGGGTCGTCATCCTCAAATCTGGGCAGCAGAATTGCATCACTATCGGGGCAAGTACTATTATTTTGCCACCTTCACGAATAATGCCATCACCATTGATAGTGTGGCGGGTCGCCGAATCCCTCGTCGCGCCTGTCATGTGCTTGTCTCTGACAAGCCCGACGGTCCTTACCGCCCGATGTCTTCGCCGGTCTATCTGCCACCTCATATGCCGACACTCGATGCCACTCTCTTTGAGGACAACGACGGCCATCCTTATATGGTCTACTGTCATGAATGGTTGCAGAACCTCGATGGTACCGTAGAGAGAATCCGCCTCAGCGATGACCTCTCCAGTACTCTTTATACTTCACGTACCCTTTTCCGTGCCAGCGATTCGCCCTGGAGCCGCAACGATGAGGGTACAGGCCCCAATGCCGTTACAGACGGCCCGTTCCTATTCCGCACCCAGACGGGCAAACTCGGGATGATATGGACCAGCTGGATAGGTAATGTTTATACTCAGGGGGTGGCCTACAGCCGTACTGGAACCATCGATGGGCCGTGGGTGCAGGAGCCCAAGCCCATCACCCCTCCCAATTTCGGCCACGGAATGCTCTTTCATGATTGGAAGGGACGTCTGCTCTGCTGCCTTCACAGCCACACTGTGGTTAATGGACGGTACGTCCGCCGCCCGCATTTCTTCCTGATGGACGATGAGGGTGACCGTCTCGTCACGATTGCCAATTTTAAGCCTTGAAGTTCCCTCTCTCACGAGTTGGCACGCCTTTTGCAAGGAGATTGGTTGTATAATTGCATGTTCAATAAATAAAACAATACAACCATTATGCAAAAAGGTAACATTGGAGTAACGACTGAGAATATTTTTCCAGTCATTAAGAAATTCCTTTATTCAGATCACGAGATCTTTATCCGTGAGATAGTAAGTAACGCTGTTGATGCAACCCAGAAACTGAAAACCCTTGCCGGAAAGGGCGACTATCAGGGCGAGTTGGGCGACTTGAAGGTCAACGTGAGCATTGACAAGGATGCCGGTACCATCACCGTCAGCGACCGTGGTATTGGCATGACTGCCGATGAGATTGATAAGTATATCAATCAGATAGCTTTCTCGGGCGCCAACGATTTTCTGGAGAAATACAAGGAAGATGCTGCCGCCATTATTGGTCATTTCGGCCTTGGCTTCTATTCCAGCTTCATGGTCAGCGACCGGGTGGATATCATTACCCGCAGCTATCAGGAAGGTGCTCAGGCTGTGAAGTGGAGTTGTGACGGTTCACCTGAATTCACCCTGGAAGAGGTGGAAAAGGCTGATCGCGGAACCGATATCGTCATGCATCTTGCTGAGGACTGCAAGGAATTCCTGGAGAAAGACAAGCTCGAAGGTCTGCTGAAGAAGTACTGTCATTTCCTGCCCGTTCCTGTTATCTTCGGCAAGAAGCAGGAGTGGAAAGACGGTAAGATGCAGGACACTGATGCAGACAATCAGATCAACGACACCACCCCTCTGTGGACCCGCAAGCCCGCAGATCTGAAGGACGAGGATTACAAGGAATTCTACCGTAATCTCTATCCGATGTCGGATGAGCCCTTGTTCTGGATCCACCTGAATGTAGATTATCCTTTCAACCTCACAGGTGTTCTTTACTTCCCGAAAATCAAGAACAATCTGGACCTGCAGCGCAACAAAATTCAGCTGTACTGCAATCAGGTATTCGTTACGGATCAAGTCGAAGGTATTGTGCCCGACTTCCTAACCTTGCTGCACGGCACCATTGACTCGCCGGACATCCCTCTGAATGTGAGTCGTAGTTATCTGCAGAGTGATTCCAATGTGAAGAAAATCAGCGGATATATTACAAAGAAGGTGGCCGACCGTCTCAGTTCACTCTTCAAGAACGACCGAAAGGAATTCGAGGAGAAATGGGACGATCTGAAGATATTCATTTCTTACGGTATGCTGACCGAAGAGGACTTCTATGAGAAGGCAAAGGCATTCTTCCTTCTGAAAGATACTGAAGGAAAATATTACACACTTGAGGAGTATCAGACCCTCATCAAGGACCAGCAGACAAACAAGGACGGACAACTCGTTTACCTCTATGCTTCCGATCGCGATGAGCACTACACCTATATTGATGCCGCGAAGGCAAAGGGCTACAATGTCCTGCTGCTCGACGGCCAGCTGGATACTCCGCTGGTGCAGATGCTCGAACGCAAGTTGGAGAAGACTACCTTTGCCCGCGTTGACGCTGACGTCATTGACCGGCTCATCCAGAAGGAGGAGGCTAAGGGCGAGGAACTGGAAGCAGAACGTTCTGCCAATCTGTCAGCCGTCTTTGAGTCTCAGATGCCCAAGGGTGACAAAACGACGTATCATGTCGAGACCCAGGCTTTAGGTGCAGAGGCGATGCCAATCGTCATTACTCAAAGCGAATATATGCGCCGTATGAAAGATATGGCCCGTATTCAGCCTGGAATGGGGTTCTACGGCGAGATGCCCGATATGTATACCTTGGTGCTCAACACCGATTCAGATCTTGTCAAGAGTGTGCTGAGTGACAGCGAGGCAGCTACGGAGGAATCCCTGAAGCCCATTGAGGCTGAACTGCGCGGACTCCGTGCTCGCAAGGCTGTGCTGCAGTCTGAGCAGGACAAGAAAAAATACGATGAGATTACTGATGCTGAGCGTGAGGATATGAAGAAATGTACGGATGATATCGAGGCCGAGGAAAGCAAGAAGCGTGATGTGCTCGGCGCTTATGCCGCACAGAACGATCTCGTACATCAGCTCATCGACCTGGCCCTCTTGCAGAACGGACTATTGAAGGGTGAGTCGCTGACACGCTTTGTGAAGCGTAGCGTTGACTTGTTGAAATAATCGGAAGGAAAAGCACCTTCTCTGTGCCTTATCGCGTGGATGAGGGTGCTTTTTTACACCTTCATGAAGAAAAACGCCAAAAAATTTGTTCATTTCAGGGAAATGACCTATCTTTGCAGCGTTTTTGAGGGTATATGTAGGCTCCTTAGCTCAACTGAATAGAGCATCTGACTACGGATCAGAAGGTTATAGGTTTGAATCCTATAGGAGTCACGGAAGAGGCAATCCGCTGGCAACATTGACTAGTGATTGCCTCTTGCCGACCAAAAACCGGGCTGAGTGAGATGCCCACAGTTATTATTAGGTAAAAGAGAATATATGGAGAATAAATTGTCACCCAAGATAACCGAAATTATGAATTTTGGAAAACAGGAGGCCGTACGGCTCCACAATGCTTTTGTGGAACCTGTACATCTCTTGTTGGCCTTGCTGCGCGAAGAGGACTGCACCGCTGCTGCTATCCTGCATCAGGCTGGTGTAGACTTCCAGAGCCTGAAGCTTCGGCTGGAAAAGCTGGTGCGTGCTTCCGAGGCCGAGCGTGACCCCTTGCTCAGTGATGCCTCCAGCCGTATCATCAAATTGATGTTGCTGGAAGCACGGGCTATGCAGGCGGAATGGGCAGATACGGAACACCTGCTGCTGGCTCTCCTGCGGGCTACGGATGATACCGTATGCCATGTACTGAACGAGGCAGGGGTGGACTATCAGACCGTCAAGGCTTCGCTCACTCAGAAGCAGGATCCCAAGGCTGGATTTGGCTACACCGATGAAGATGAGGATGACGATGATGAGGAAGAAGACCTGCACAACAGCGGTCGCCCCGGACAGTCTGCTGATGTCCAGACAAATGTATTAAAGAATAATGGTAAGGGTTCAGGTACTCCGGCTCTGGATACTTTCGGCACAGACCTCACGAAGGCTGCAGAAGAGGGTCTGCTGGATCCCATAGTGGGACGTGAACGCGAAATAGAACGTGTGGCACAGATACTCTGCCGCCGCAAGAAGAACAACCCAATTCTCATTGGATTGCCCGGAGTGGGCAAGAGTGCTATCGTGGAGGGGTTGGCATTGCGTATTGTTCAGCGCAAGGTGGCCCGGCTGCTGTTCGACAAGCGAGTCGTGGTGCTCGACCTGGCGGCAGTCGTCGCCGGCACCAAGTACCGCGGACAATTCGAAGAGCGCCTGAAGGCAATTATCAACGAGTTGCAGGAGCACAAGGAAATCATCCTCTTCATCGATGAGATACACACCATCATCGGCGCAGGTTCTGCTGCCGGAACGATGGATGCTGCGAATATGCTGAAACCTGCTCTCGCACGAGGTGAGGTGCAATGTATTGGTGCCACCACCATTGATGAGTACAAGAAGAGTATCGAGAAGGACGGGGCCCTCGAACGCCGTTTCCAGAAGGTGATGGTCGAGCCTACCTCTGTAGAGGAGACCGTCCAGATCCTTAGCCAGATCAAGGACCGCTATGAGGCACACCACAATGTGCGATACTCTGACGAAGCCATCCGTGCATGTGTCCTGCTCACGGATCGCTACATGACCGACCGCAGCCTGCCCGACAAAGCTATCGATGCGATGGCTGAGGCTGGTTCCAGGACTCATCTTGCAGGTGTGCCCTTCAGC
>JAEEGL015121389.1_pt1 | contig 15577 bp, 13 predicted proteins | sample 9134231 | NCBI WGS metagenome assembly JAEEGL01 (sample SAMN16246548, study PRJNA631951) | gut metagenome | biome: gut microbiome; feature: rumen; material: fiber-attached | host: Bos | place: Iran: Karaj | collected 2018-10
TACGGAGTCTCGAACATCCGGACTGATCATGTTTCCGTCCTCGTCCATATATTTCAGATGGATGCTTGCCCGGTTGTTTTCCTCTGTAACTATCTCAACAGAGTAGTCGCGGTCATCAAAAATCGTTTTCACACCGAAATTCAAAAGTTCTTCCAACTGTTTAATAAACCGGTTGGACTCGCTTTTGACTAAGGCGTCTAAATACCGATAACACCAGTCCATATTAGCATGCAGTACCTGCAACTGCTGTAGTTCTTTTTCTTTCCTATTCAGGTCGTCCCGGATACGAAAGATGTCTTGCTGGATGCCGTCAATCAATCCCTTATGACGGTGGGCTACCAGAAAAAGTTCATTAAGACGTTCCATCGCTGTTCACCGCCGGTGGGTTCAGATACTGTTCCAGTTCTTTGTCTAAGCGTTCGGTTTCCTCTTCAATTTCCTTACGCTTTCTCTGGCAAAAAGCCACAGCTTCCTGATATGAAGACGTACCGGTCAATTCCAAGAGTTCCTGTAATTTCTTTTGATAATCAGCGTCCAAAGTCTTTATCTCGGTTTCCAGGCTAATACGTTTATCGCGTAAGAATTGGTTTTGCTCCTGTAAACGGGCAAATTTTTCTTTTAAATTTTCAGCAGATACCATAATTAACTCCTTTCATTTTAATACTTTTGGGTTTATATACAGCATGTCCTTCGGGAAAAACAGCTCCACAGAATGGGCATACGCCGGTTTCATGCATGAAGACTTCTATTTCATTGTCCGAATCCTCTAGTCGCCTAATGACATCTTGTAAGGCATTTTGCAATTCCGTTATACGGGATGCTACTGACATGACTGCAGTAACATTCTTGCGACGTTCTAAAAGCCACAGATCATCCTTTTCTAAAGCGACGATTTTATTGCTGACTGTTGCCTGATGGATAGCAGACAGTCTCGGAGCGGGCAATGACGCCAAACGAGCATTACAAATATTAACAAGGGTATTATCTTGCCGGGTCTCATTTTCTTTCTGCACCATATCGGACACAGTCGTTTGCATCTTTGCCACTGCTTCTATCCTGTCCTGTAGAGTTGCGACCCATCCGGCGTTGCGTTCTGACAAAGAAGAAACCTCAGAAAACTTTTTTTGTTTATATTGTAACCTTTCAGCAACACGTTCAGTATTAGATAGTTTCTGTTTTAAAGTGCCGATTCTCTCGGACTCTTCAGTGAAATGTCCCATCTCCAGTAAGACGCGTTCCATGGGAATAACATCGATACGTGCCGTAACTCGTTGCAGTGACTCGTTTAACATACAGGACGACTGTATCAAGTCATCTATGGCGGTCAAAAGACTCTCTGCTTTTCCGAGACATTCCTGGTTCTTTTTCAGGACAGACAGAATATCGTACAAAGAATAAAATCCGTTGTTTCGGTCCAGTATATCCTGCTTTAAGGCCAGCTCACGCTTTAATGTATCAATCGAGACGGTCAATATCTTCATGTCGGATTCTTCCTGTTTCATATCTGCAGACATTGCTTTTAGTACTGCCAGATATTTTTCAGACGAAGAGACCGACAAAAATTCATACAACTGGCCAGCAGTCTTGTCCATCAGAAACGGCTTTTCGTTTTGATACCAAAAGTTGAGCCGAGCCCGTTGGTTGTTCTGAAGCCGTACTTCCCGGATATTAAACATGTTATCCATTTCGGGTAGCTGGCTTCGACCAACTTTCTGTTGGACCTCGCCATCATCGAACTGATACGTCGTTTTATCCGTACGCCCCTTGGATTTCCGGATATACTCTACCTTGTGCTCCCCGTTGTCAAGCGTAACTGATAACTTATCTGTTCCGGCTTTTATGTATTCATCAACGCCGTCATTGAATACAGCGGCTTCCACGGCACGCACGATGGCACTCTTACCGTTATTGGTTGCACCGGTCACAATTGTCAATCCGTCGGGGAGCTCAAGATTAGCTTCGGTTAATGATTGGAAATTCCTGATTTTGATTAAAAAAGGTTTGTTGTTTTGCATTTTTTACCAACTTTCTTCCTATTTATATATATTATATCACAGCTTTTTAAAAGTGTAGATATAAATAGAAATTTTTTACAAATGCTTTTCCTAAAAAATGCATTATTTATGGAGTATTGCGAAAATTTATAAATGCATTATATTTTCTTTATAAGACCAATAAAATTCGAGGTAGCCAATATCTGGCTACCTCGAATTTTATGCTGTAATTAGAAATTAAAATTTACTGTACACAGAAACTCTGCTTATATGAGAATAATTCAAAGGAGATGAAAGGGTAGGTGTTGCCGCTATATTTATTGCCTATATATCTCCCACCGTATGTTACGCTTGCATCTTTCAAATGCTACTATCAATAAAGTTTTGATATTCCTACCAGGCCATAGGTATAGCACCTAACACTATGTGGGTAGTTGCTAATATTACGGGAACAGCGTACAGAGAAACAATTCCGGTAGAATATATCTTGCTGTAATGCGGCAAGCATATCGCAATGCTCCTGCTATAATCTAAATAATGATTGTTTGTCTGCAGGTCAGACTATGTTGCTGGTCCGCAGGTTTAATCTCTTCTGAAAATATCCCTGGTGTAGACTTTGTTTTTTACATCATCAAGTATAGCTTCATAGCGGTTTGTGATAATTAAGTTGCAATCATTTTTAAAATTTGTTATGTTATCTATGACTTTAAATCCCAAATAGCTTTTCTTTTGTAACGACGGTTCGTAAATTATCAAATTTGCCCCTTTAGTTTTAAGGCGTTTCATAACACCCAATATTGAAGAATTACGACAGTTATCAGCATTGGTTTTCATTGTCAATCTATAAACACCAATTGTGACTTTTGCATCTGTATTTTTAAATACGTTGCCACTATGCGCAGCATTCGCAATTTCCAGTATTTTATTTGCAATGTAGTTCATTCGTGTTTGATTACTTTTAATAATTGCACGTATTAGTGTTTGTGGAATGTTTTTATAATTATATAACAATTGCTTTGTATCTTTTGGCAAACAGTAACCACCATATCCAAAAGAGGGATTATTATAATAATTGCCAATACGTGGATCAAGACAAATTCCCTCAATCATGGCTTCAGAATTTAACATTTTTTCTTCAGCATAAGTATCTAATTCATTAAAAAATGCGATTCGTAAAGCTAAATAGCTATTAGAGAATAGCTTAACTGCTTCTGCTTCATCAAATGACATAAATAATGTTTTAACGTTCGGTTTGTTTGCACATCGCAGTAACATTGTAGCAAAAGTTTGTGCAACTGTTAAAGAGGAGTTATCTGTGCCTATAACGATTCTGCTTGGGTAAAGATTATCATAAAGAGCATGGGTTTCTCTAAGAAATTCAGGACAAAAAATGATTTTTTTGAGATGAAATTTTTCTTTTAAATACTTGGTATAACCTACGGGGACGGTTGATTTAATTACAACGGTAGGAAAAGAACTATCTTTCTTTAGGTTGCTTACGATTAATTGTAAAGTTTTTTCTATAGATGAACAATCAAAATGCTTTGTTTTTATGTTATAATTTGTTGGAGTTGCGACAACAACATAATCTGATTTGGCATATGATTGTGTTTGATCTGTAGTGGCTGTCAAATTCAATTTTCGTTCGCCACGCCTGGCCTCATTAAGATATTGCTCAATTAAGCCGTTTTTAATTGGAGAAACAAATTGATTCAACAAACGAATCTTTTCTTGATTAATATCAATTGCAGTAACGTTGTTGTATTGTGCTAATAATATGGCTAAAGATAAACCCACGTAGCCTAAGCCTACTATTGAAATATTATTATTTTTTTCCCAAGATAGTGTCATGTTCTTCATTTTATATTCCAGCCATATTTTAGCAACTTATTTATTGAATTTATTTACAAAAGACTTAATATTATAAAAATACTTAATTTCATTTTTTATTTTTTTATCATCCCAAGAGCACCAGTCTATAGAATATAGTTTTTTTCTAAGAGATGGGTCAGATGGGTCATTGACACGCCAATTGATATGTTTAGCGGGGTTGCCAGCAACGATTTCATAAGGCATAACATCTTTTGTGACAACAGAACCAGCACCAATAACAGCGCCTTTTTCAATAACTATATTAGGCATGATTATTGAATTGGCGCCAATCCAAACATCATCCTTTATAATGACATGTCCGTCTAAAGGAATTTCCAAATCATCGTTTAAAAAACCTTGTGTTTTAAAACATAAAAAAGGATTTGTAGAAACACAATCAATTGGATGATTGATTAAGCCTATCTTTACACCATCCGCTATCGAACAAAATGCACCTATTTTTGTTCCTTTCTCAATGTTTTTAATTTTATAACCATAGGTGTACTTACCAATTTCTATATCAAATTGCTTTTTAATATACTTTCTTCGTAATACAGTTGCTTTATTATCAATAAGACGGATTAATAAAAGAACGACCGATGACGTTAAAAGAGAAAATTTCGTTTTTGAATAATATACCATATATTAACACCAACCTAAAAATATATCAATAAACCCAAAAATAAATTAAATTTGATTTTATGAATAAATAAGTGTCAGTATAAAGGAATTAAACATGGAACAATTATTGTTAGAAAGAAGACAATCAATATGTTATAAAAGAGGCGACATTTTCCGGAAGTATTTAAAATATGGAAAAGAAGAAAATATTCTGCGCGAAAAAATATTTAGTGAACATTTTAAAAACCTTGGAATTAATACTCCAACTTTTCAAAAATACGGTTATTCACAGGAAAGACATTTGTTTTATATCGATTATGAATATAAAAATATCAAAAATTTAGATAATAATGATTTTGATAAAAATAATTTAAAGGATGTTGTGGACATAATTAAAACTGTGACAACATTGAATTATATAAATTATTATGGCTTAAGTTATTGGTATAAAGAATATATACCTTCTTTACAAACGGCAGCCAAATATGTTGACATGAATTATGGAACCCATATTTGTGAAAATATACAAGGATTAAAAGCGAAGGATGTCAGTGTTGCTATGCATGGTGATTTAACATTTGAGAATATTGGGATAGATAGAGAAAATCAAAAAATCATTATTTTTGATTTTGGAAATGCTGGGTGCAGCATACCATATTGGGATATTGCCTATTTAATAGGAAGTTCAAACTTAAAGTATTCCAAATTTTTATATGAATTATCTCCTGTAAAAACCACTATATTAAACTGTATCTTGATAGTATCGGCAGTTAGACTTGGAAGAAGTATAAGAAAAAAAGAAGATATAACAGAAAAAGAGAAAAGTTTTATTTATTGGAGTGAAAAAAATCTATTATGATATTTATATTGCATGGTGGTAATATAAACTCTGCTGGTGGAATGGAGATACATTGTCGCTATTTGGTAAAATATTTGAGGACGACTGAAGAGTTATTTTTAATTACCAAAAACGATAGCTCTGTAAGGTTAGAACAAATTAGCAACAAACAAGTATCGGTTTTTAAATCAATTAAATGTTTTATAGATTACATAAGAACATATAGCCCTTCGGTCTTATTTTTTAATGATGGATATTGGATTGAAAATGTTCATGATTTAAGAAAAGTATTTCCAAAATCAATCATGATTATGCGTTCTGGAGGCAACGAGTTTGTAAAAGCACCATATCATGATATGATGTTACCATTAAGCAAAAGGCAAAAGATATGGGCTAATATAATCAATAATAATATCGACTTTGTTATTGCAAATAGTCAATATAGTTGGCTACGCATGTTGGATTCAGGGTTTTTAATAGAAAAATGTGTTATAATAAAAGGTGGTGTTGATTTAGATTTTTGCCGAAAGAATTATCAGCGAAGAAAAGATCTCCGGCAAATATTTGACAATAAATATGGCACGTTTAACAGCTGTTTATTTTGTATAGTAGCAAGATTGGTTCCCTTTAAAGGAATATCAAATATTATAGATACATTTAGCAAATTAAAAAATAGCAAAAATTGGTTTTTACTTATTATAGGCGATGGGCCTGAATTTGTAAAGCTAAGTCAAAATTGTCGTGAATTTCTTCCGCATAACAAATATTGTTTTTTGGGGGAAGTGCCACATGATGTATGTTTAGAATATATAGCACTTTCGGATTATTTAATTAGTCCAAGTTTAGAATACCTTAAAAAGAGTGGCAATGATTATTATATTCATACTGAGACTATGGGGCGAGCTATCATTGAGGCGATATGTCAACAAACATTAGTGATTGCGAATCCAGTTGGTGGTGTTGTAGAATGGAAAAATCTTTATCCACAATCTATTTCTTTGGTGAATGATTCTGAAAATGCTTGGGAAGAACAGATTATAAGTGCTATAGCAAATAAAAGTAAAGAGAATAGAAGAGCGCAATATAATTATTATCAAATAAGTTGGGACTTTATTATAAACGGAATTTATAAAAAATTGTTTGAAATGAAGCAAGACAAAGTAGATGTTATTTTATGTTTTGATTTAGATGGTTCTGTAATACATAAATTCTGCAATCAATACGAAAATAATACGATTCTAAAGGAGTTAATTAATCTAACTAATGAAAAGGTGATGATTATCATAAATACGGCAGGTAATTATGATAGAATAGTGTGTGAATATCCGGCAATTAGAAATAATTTGCAACGTATAATAGTGATTTCTGATTGTGGGTTAACGATACACTATAAAGGAATTATTGATGAGTTTTGGCACAATTACAATAATTTACTGTTCCCTATTAAGGAAGAAGATGTTTTAGATGTTACAGGATTTCTTGAAAGAAATAAAAAAAGAGTATTAGGTGTTAAAAGAATTAACAAATTTTATGTAAACATTAAAATAGACCGTCCACTACAAAACCAAATTATGTTGAAAGAACTAAATGAGAAATTAAGGAATTCTATGATGAAAGTTGTTTGCAATGGCATTAACGTTAAAATAATATCTAAAATAGTGAATAAAGGCGGTGCTTTGCGTTATTTAAACAACTATAATTTAAAATGGACCAGGGCCGTTGGGATAGGTAATAATGTTCTTGATGAAGAATTCTTAATGTTATGTGATTATAGGCATTCTATTAATGGTTCTGTTAAGGGAACAGAAATAATCAGCAGTTTTGACCAAATGATTGATTTTTGTAAGAAAATACAAAGAGAGGTGGCATTAGAGGGGTGAAACGCGTTCTATTAGTTACAGCTAAATGGCCAAATCCTTCTGATAGCATTGATGGTGGAGATATAACGATTTCAGATTTAATTCAAGCATTGGGAGGAGATTGTCAATTAGATATATTGTGCTTTAGAAGAAGCATTGGAAAAACACGAGAAATCTTTAATATTAATCGAATGTTTATTATTGATGAGGATTTTGCTAATTATGAATCGTATACGAATATAAAAGGAGAAAAGTTTTATATCCGATTTCGACAAGCCGAGATTGCTGCGGCTGAGATAAAAAAGAGAGAGAGAGATTACGAAATAATTATTATTCAACATTGTTTATTTACGTTGAAATTTAATAAATTTGATATACAGTTATTAAGAAAAATAGTTTTGCTACCAATGTTTACTGGCACCTCGTATTTAAAGTCTAATGAATATGTACCTGATGAGTATATATTAGCAGAAAAAGGCATTTTGCGTTATATTCATAAGATTATTACTCCGAGTTTGGCAGAAGCGAAAACCCTATTACAAGATTACGAGGTAAATAAAAATGCAATTAAGATTATTCCAAGGCCTATAAAAGGAATACAATATTGTGAAAGGAAACAATGTAGTAAGAACCCTAAAATACTATACATAGGAGCTATAAGAGAACAAAAAGCACATTTTGAAGCGATAAAAATGATGAAGTATTTGTTGGCAAAAGTTGATAATGTTGAATTGCATTGTGTTGGAGTAGTACAAGATAAGTCAATTTATCAAGCCTGTATTAATTATTGTAACTTAAACGGACTTGAGAATCACATTTTTTTTCATGGGCTAATGAATCATAAATTGCTATGTAGTTATCTACAAGAGATGGATATTAATATTTCTGTATCGTATTGGGAAACTTTTGGAAGAGGCATTTTTGAAGGAATGGCGGCCGGTATCCCAACCATCGTTTTGAAAAGATTGGATTGTGTTAAATCTTTACCATTATCAATCCAACCTTTAATAGTTGATGATATACAAAAATTGGGAGATATAATTGTTGAATTGATACAAAGGCCTGCTTTTTATCAAATGGAAGCTGAAAAGGGGAGTTGTGTGCAGCGATATTTATCTTTTGATAGAATTTCAAATTTGCTGAAAACGGAGATCTTGCAATAGCGAGTTTGATGAGGAGGGCATGGCTTTGTTAAAAATTTGCATGCACAATAAACCTAATGTAATGCATCCTAATGAACAGTACATATTAGCTAATCATTATTTTTTGCACCATGAATTTAAAAAAGCGTTAGATATTTTGATTAATCCAAAAAACATTACCGTTTACACAAACAAAGATGCTTTAAATCTTAATATTGCTCTTCTTTATCAAATTTTAGGAAATAAAGAATTAGCTCAAGCATATTATGCAAAATGTCCAGATAATGATATAAAAAGGGTTAATTTATTGTCTTTTTATCATCGTTTTTTCTGTTATCATGAATGTAAAAATGTAGTATTAGCTGGTAATTCAATAGAACTTGCCTTTGCGAATAATCTCCTGAATTATAAAATAACAACAAAAGGTTTACATGAAAGAAATATATTAAATGCTACTAATATGTACAATGAACAACTTTTAAATGATTATTATTTAAAAGTTGAGGGGAAAGAAAAAACCATAAGTAGAAACCAATTATCTGTTTCTTTGAATGCTATAACCAGAGATTTAAAATACAAAGTCATAAAAAATGATAAGAATCATATTGGTATTTATTTAACTGACATACAACGCCATAAAAATGGAGGCTATATTTATGATTTGATTGATATTTTGCGTGCTCTGGATAAGAAAATATTTATTTACATTGACAATTTATTTGACAATAAGCTTTTTGCCTTACTTCCGGAAGAAATTTGTATCCGCCATGTAATTAATATGGGAATCCTAGAATTGCACAATATAATTGTGAATGATAGAATAAGCATGTTGATTGATTTAACAGGTAATTGTCTTAGAAATAGCACATTATCATTTTCTTTACTTAACCTCAATATTGTTAATTTTAATAATATGTTACGAGAATATCCCTTGTTTATCGAAAGCAAACTATATTTTAAAGAAGTGGCTTGTTCAATGGAAAAAGATAAATACATAGCAATTATTGGTGACATGAAATATATTACTGACGAGGAATTGCTTTACATACGTAAGAATTATGTTAATAAAGTACCCATAGTATTTGTTTGTGCATCGTTTTGTGAATTAGCATTTAAAAAACTTTTTTCTCAAAAACTTATGACCTTGGGTTTTACAGGTTCTTCTTTTGAACTTAAACCGATTATATTACCTTTTAAAAAATATATTGATTATATTTCAAAAGCCAAATTAGTATTGCTAACTACAGGCATAAATATGGCACAGATATCTGAAGTACTGTATTGTAATATACCGGTTATTAATCTAACAAAAAGTTATGATAATATGTTTAGGGAAAATGAACTAGTTTTAAAACCACGTGCAATGGCAATTAATAATTTTAGGCTTGTTTTTATAAATCAGTTAACAAAATTAATAAACAAAACATTAAGCGTAGAAAATAAATGTTTTGAGCTTTACTCTGATTATTATATTAGCCTTGTTGAGAATAATAAAAAATATGACATTGGATATTCATGTAATGGTGACATAGTTATATATTCAGATTTATGGGAATAGCAGGTGCTTTGTCATATGAATATTATGCTGATTGATAGCAATTTTCATGGAGCAAATGATTCGTTCACTTGTTTTATACGCGAAATAAGAGAAGCGCTTTTAAACATTAAACACAATGTTTACTTAGTTACAACAGAGGAAGATATACACAATGTTTACCAACATAAAAATATAGATTTTTCTTTAGGTATTGGAAAATATCCGTTGTATAATAAAAAATATGCTCTTTGTGATTTTTATAATAAGCTTCATTATCAATGGATTATTGATAACCCATTAAAAATAAAGTGTCCGGTAAACATTAAAAATTTGATTCCAATATTAATTGATCAAGAGTTTATAATGTTACACAAAACAAATGGAAGAAAACCTTTGTATCTTCCTTTAGGAGTATCTTTAAAAAAGAATAAAACAGAGGAGTTACAGTATCGTAAAAAAGGCGTGGTTTTTTCAGGGCAAGTTAAAGATTTAAGTATTTTGGCCCAAAAAATCAATGCAAATGAATTTGCAAATGGTATTTGGCATTTTATAAATGATTATTGTGTCAATTTGGATGAATCTTATATAAAGACGTTAGTATCTTACTTAAAGTTAATTCCAAACAAATATAGAACGGATTTCTTTAGTCTTACCAATTCCTATATACGCAGTTACAAAAGACATTTTGTATTAAACAAAATTAATCGCTTTCCGCTAATTTTAATTGGAGAGATACCTGGCGTTCTTTTAAATAAAGAAAATGTTTGTTATTTAGGTAAGTTAACCTATCAAAATTCTAATATGGTATTTGCTAAATATACGCATGTTTTAAATATATCGCCTAACTACAGTTATTGCTTACATGATCGTATACTACGAGCGTTATCAGCCGGTTGTCATGTTATTTCAGACTATATTCCTATTGCAGAACAACAATTTGGTAATTTTTATAGATCATTTAAATACAGGGACCTTGCTACTAACGATTTTATGCTTGATTCAATGTTTGAAGAGGAAATAAAAGACAGAGAAAAATATCCTAATTATTTACAAAACTATTGTTGGGAAAGTCTCCTACAGTTAATTTGCGAAGATTATAAAAGAAGAGGCATTCAGTATGATTAAAATTGAGTATATTGAATTTTGGGCAGTTAGACATTGTAATTTAAATTGTAAAGGTTGTTCTGCTTGTGCTCCTATAGAGGAACCTTGGTTTTTAGATAAAGCAATACTATTTCGAGATTTGACTCGCTTAAAAGAACTTGGCTTAGATATAGACATTATAACGGTATTGGGTGGCGAACCGCTTCTTCATCCAGATTTAATTGGTATTTTCGACACCATTAAACAAATATATCCTAAAGCCAAAAAGTATATTATTACTAATGGCATATTGCTTACAGAAATGTCAAATGCTTTTTGGCAGTATTGCAAAGATAATGATATTTTTTTTCGAGTTACTTTTTTCCCTGTATTAACAACGGTGAATAGAGAAAAGATTTTAGCTAAGCTAAATGATAATAACTTAAATTATAAAATTACTGATAAAAAAATGTTTAATAAAATATTGGTCTTGGATAATGATACAAGTATATCTGAAATATTTGAGCATTGTGGCTGCAATAATGCTTATAATCTTTATAATGGTTTCATAGCACGTTGCCCAGTTCCATTTGTTGTACCTAGCTTGAATACATATTTTCAAACTAAATTTGTTGAGGGGGGCGCATTGGATATACATAAAGTACCTGATGCCAAAACAATTATTGATTTTTTGAATAATCCTACGCCTGCGTGTCATAATTGTTCTATTAAAAGAGAAAAAGTACAATGGTCACTTTCGTCAAAAAGGCCGCAATTAAACGATTGGTTGATAGATTAATGAATTTGCTTGTGTAAACAATATTTAATAATGCTTTATTTGATAATGTTGGTTAAAATCCCCCGACAATATGGCTGAAAAATCCCGGTCCTAACAATAAGATAACTATCAAATAGGGCATTTAAGTTGAGGAGTATTCGAGAATGAAAAGTGATTTTGAATATACTGTGCGTAATAACAAAATACTTATAACTAAGTATATTTCCTCAAAAACTGTTGTAAAGATTCCTAAAAAAATTGATAATAAACAAGTAATTGCCATTGCACAAAATGCTTTTTATGAAGCAGAACATTTAAGAAAGGTTATTGTTGAAGCTAACCTTGAAGTAATTGAGGCAAACGCTTTTGGATTTTGTGAAAATTTAAAGGAAATTAATTTTCCAAGCTCGCTAACTGAAATAGGAGAGTCTGCGTTTGAGGGTTGTATTGCGTTAAAAAATGTTTCATTACCACCTAAACTAACAATAATTAATAAGTCCACGTTTGAAGAGTGTACATCTTTAACAAGTATCACAATTCCTTCTGATGTAAAAGTTATTGATCAAAGAGCTTTTGAGTTTTGTTTAAATTTAAAAAATATAGTTTTTAACGGTAATGTCGAATATATAGGAAATGGTGCATTTTTTTTATGTAAAAGATTAGAAAATTTTATAATGCCTGATACTGTCAGTAACACAGGTAAAGAAATTGTTTTAGGTTGTAGGCAGTTGCGAGATATTCATATTTCTCATAAGCTAGAACGAATTGAATCTGGCCTATTTGCAAGATGTCATCACATAACAAAAATAACGATTCCATCTAATGTAAATACTATATGTAATGGAGCATTTGCAGAATGTTTTAATTTAAAAGAAATTGTGTTTGAAGATATTGAACATATTAGATTTGGGTCAAAGGTGTTTGATGGATGCACGTTATTATTGAATAATCCTAAGTTTAGGGAATTTAGTGAAAGATATCTAAGTAATTGCGTTAGTATTTATTAATAATGACTTAGTATAGAAAAGAAGGTGTATTGAGTGATAAATGAAATGCAATTACAGTTAATTAATAAGCAAATTGACGCCATTATAAACAGTAATAATTTTTATAAAAAAAAATTAAGGGTTAATTCTATCAAAACTCTTAAAACTATTGAAGATTTTAAGTTTTTACCTTTTTCCGATAAAACAGATATACAAGAAGGCTATCCTTTGGGGTTGGCTGTTGTTCCTGAAGATAAAATTGTCAGAATACATACAACTTCAGGCACAACGGGAAAGCCTGTTGTAATACCATATACAGCTAATGATATAAAAGATTGGTCAGTTTTGATGGAAAGATGCTTAAGATTAGCCGGCCTAACCAATAAAGATCGTGTTCAGATTACCCCAGGTTTTGGCCTATGGACAGCAGGTTCAGGATTTCAGTATGGTATCGAAAGAATAGGCGCTATGGCAATACCAACCGGGCCGGGTAATACTATCAGGCAGATACAAATAATGAAAGATTTTAAAACTACGGTGTTAGTTGCAACCTCATCCTATGCATTAATGCTTTCTGAAAAAATAAATATGGAAGAGGATAAGAGTAAATTGCAACTAAGAAAAGGAATTTTTGGTTCTGAATGTTGGGGGAAAAAAACAAGAGATACTATTTGTAATAATTTGGGTATAATTACATATGACATTTATGGTTTAACCGAAGTCTATGGCCCTGGAATAGGGATTTCTTGTAGTCAGAATCATGGAATTCACTATTGGGATGATTACATTTTTATTGAAATAATTGACCCTGTTACATTAGAACCGCTTTCAGATGGAGAATGGGGTGAAGTAGTGATTACAACCCTTAGAAAAGAAGGTGCACCCCTAATTAGATATCGTACACATGATATTTCACGAATATTGCCCGAATCATGTCAATGTGGGAGTGTATTTCCTCGTATTGACGTAATTAGAGGACGTACCGATGACATGATAAAAATTAAAGGTGTGAACTTTTACCCCTCTCAAATTGAAGAGATAATTGAAAAGTTCCCGGAGATATTAGGAGAATATCAAATTAAATTAGACAGAATTGATAATATTGATTCTATACAATTATGTGTGGAGTTAAAGGAAAATTCATGTGTAGAAAGAATTGAAAAAAATATTGCAGAAAAAATTAAAAGTTCAATTGGAATTAATCTGACGGTAAAAGGTAAAAAAATGGGAGATTTACCAAGGAATCAAGGAAAGACAAAAAGAATTATAGACGATAGAAAGGTTTAGGATATAAATTTATAATTATGCAATATGATTTTCTTGTAGTTGGTAGCGGTTTGTTTGGCTCGGTTTTTGCTCATGAAGTACAAAAAGCAGGAAAAAAGGTACTAGTATTAGAGCGTAGAAATCAGATTGGGGGTAATGTTTATTGCGAAAATCTTGAAGGAATTAATATCCATAAATTTGGTCCGCATATTTTTCATACAAGTGATGAAAAAGTATGGAAATATGTTAATAAGTTTGTAAAATTTAACAATTTTATAAATACACCAATAGCGAAATACCATGACGAATTCTATAATTTACCTTTTAACATGTATACATTCGTACAAATGTGGGGAGTGCAATCTGTTCAAGAAGCAAAACAGATTATTAATGAACAAAGCAAGTCTATAAAAGAAGAACCACGTAATTTAGAAGAACAGGCAATCTCCATGGTGGGAAAAGATATTTATTTAAAATTAATTAAGGATTATACTGAAAAACAATGGGGAAGAAAGTGTGCAGAATTACCGGCGTTTATCATTCGACGTATACCATTACGTTACGAATTCAACAATAATTATTATGATGACAAATATCAAGGGATTCCCATTGGTGGATATAATAACTTAATTATTTCGTTGCTTAAAGGCGTAGATATTATTCTTGGAGTTGATTATAATTTGCAGAAGATGCAATACAAGAATATTGCTAAAATGGTAGTTTACACTGGTTCAATTGATTCTTTTTATGATTATAGATTTGGGAAATTGGATTATAGAGGATTACGGTTTGAAACTGAAAAAAGGGAAATATCTAAATATCAAAAGGTTGCCATCATAAATTACACTGATAGAGAAACACCATTCACACGTATAATTGAGCATAAACATTTTGAGAATGGGAAGCAACCTTATACATATATTACACGTGAGTTTCCTTTAGAGTGGAAACTTGGAGATGAAGCGTATTATCCTATTAATGATTCAAAAAACGAAAACTTATATAAAAAGTATTTTGAATTGGCTAAAAATGAAACAGATGTAATTTTTGGTGGGCGACTGGCAGAGTATAAGTATTACGATATGGATCAAATAATAAAAAAGGCGTTGGATATCTCAACAAAAATATTAAAACGTTCGTAAACACGAACGTTTTAATATTGAAAGACTTGGAGAAAAGGAAAGCTTGTTAAGACCATTAGAATAATACATTGTTCTTGTCATCATGTCTAAACATCCCATATAATTTATAGATTGATTACACCGCAGAATTGTTTATGTTTCTAAATAATTGATAAGCTGTTGCCCACGACCTGATGCGCGTTGATCGCATCAGGTTTTTCTTTTTTGAAAAGTGTACTAATAATCTTTACAATAAAACCCACCGGCAAACTTGCCGGTGGGTTTTTCTAATACTTTAAATCTTCCAGTAAATACCGCTGGCTGGTTTTATCGTAAATCTTTTCATCGATTCTAAAAATATCAAACTCACTATGCTCGATGAAAAAAATAATGATTTTATCAATCAAAGACGAATTTGACATACCATAGCCAACTGTATGAAGCATTTCTTGTGTCTCTTTAGTGTTAAGCTGCAAAGCA
>JAEEGL015623280.1_pt1 | contig 15577 bp, 10 predicted proteins | sample 9134231 | NCBI WGS metagenome assembly JAEEGL01 (sample SAMN16246548, study PRJNA631951) | gut metagenome | biome: gut microbiome; feature: rumen; material: fiber-attached | host: Bos | place: Iran: Karaj | collected 2018-10
AAAGATACTATTTTTTATTTATTTTTTCTAATTGTTTATCGTAAATTTACATGAAAATTCACTTTTGTTTGTTTTTTCTCACAACGCAAAGAAAATATAAAATCAATTATTTAACAAATGTTAAATATTAAATTATTATAAAGTTTTAATTTCGTCGGGAGAAAGACCAGTAACAGCAGCGATATAATTAATATCGTCGCCGTGCTGTTTCATTGTACGGGCAATTTCGCGCATAGCGTCAGCACGACCTTGCTCAATGCCTTTTTCAATACCGATTTTTTCACCTTCCGCTATGCCTTCTGCACGACCTTCCGCAATGCCGATTTTTTTACCTTCTTCTTTTCCTTTTTTGAAACCCTTACTTTCGGCATCGTTCATGGCATTAGTTATGTCCCACAACGAATGTAAACTTTCCTCGTATTCGGTGTACTCTTCCGGCGTGAACATCGCAATTTCCGCCTCTCTGAAAACCCGCTCAAAAATGCGCTCCTGCAATTCTCGCGGACGTTCTAACAATTTTGACAAGTTTTTTAGCACGAACAGCCATTTGTCGTACATCGTAACAAGTTCGTCTTCCGTTTTTTGAAATTTAGGCATTTCAAGATAGAAGTAAACCAACTTGTCATAAAAAACTTTACCCGTATTTTTATCAGTCAAAGTTACGATATGAAACAAATCATCATCGGAAAACTCATTAACGACTTTCATTTCGCCGGTGTCATCATCCTTTTTCTCGTCTTTGAAAACGAAATTCAAAATGCCGACAGTGTAAACACTTTGAAGTTCATAATTCCATATTTCGTCTTTAGTGTCTTTTTTCGCCATTTCGCGAATCGGAAACGATGAATAATAAACGCTGCGGTCTTTGAAAAACTGTTGAAAAACATTTTGCATTTCAACGATAAAGCGGCTGCCGTTTTTTGTCGTGCAATAAACGTCAAAAATTGCGCGGCGTTCTGAGGCAGAACGACCGAGTTTTTCTGCGTTAAGATATATTATATCTGTTATTTCATCTGTTACAATGTCTTTGCTTTGTTCAAACAAGGCATTCAAAAAACTAATCAACAGGTCTTTATTTAATTCTGTACCAAAAAGTTTTTTGAAACCAAAATCAGTATATGGGTTGAAATATTTTGACATAATATTTTTCAGACTAAAAAGTTTCGCCGCAAAAATAATCTTTTTTTGTTAAAACAGCAAAAAAATTACCCGTTCATCAAGTTGCACATATAAACTATTGTTCCAAATAAGCCCTTGCGATTTTTATTTCACCGTAAGAGAATTTATTTCCGCTGACGATTTCCTTGTCGGTAAGATTAGGATATTTGCGGATAAAGCCCGCAAGTTCTTCCAAACGCTCAGCCGAAATAAGGCTTTCGGCTGAAACCTCACCGCTTACAACGTATTTTGCCAAATGACCCAAAACCGTTTCAACGGAGATTTTTCTGTCCTGAGAAATCCTCTGAACACTCCTGCCGTTAAGATAGAGCCTCAAAGTTTTTTCCTGTGTTGACAGACTTTCGTATTCAGCATCTTCGAGTTCCTTTTGCGGAATGTCTTCTCCCGAATTTTTCAAAACCGTCAAAATGTCTTTCGCATATTTTTTTGCCTTGCCGCCCATACCTTTTATCGCAAGCAGAGCAGCCGTCGTATGCGGTTTTTTGTTAGCAATCTCTTGAAGCGTTTTTGTTGAAATGATTTCTCTTTCTTCAACATTGTAATTATCAGCAACTTGTTCTCTCCACTTAACAAGCGCGGAAAAATGTTTTGAACCTTTTTCTTTCGGTGCGACGGCTTTTTTAACATTTTTCAAACCGTCAGGCATCGAAAGTTTCGCCTTTTGAGAATAATACGAAGTTACAGAAAACTCGTCTTTGCAAAAGTCCAAAACCGCTTTTTTGAAATTGTAAATAAAAAGCATGTTTTGAGTTGCCTCAGCAATTTTTTCCAATTTTGTTTTGTCGTCTGAGACAAAATCGTAACTTTCTATTCCGCTGTCCAACAACGTTTTACATTTGTCCAAATAATACAAACAACCATTGCGGATTCTTGATAAAAGGGTTTCATCTTGGTCGATGTTTTCAGATAGTGCGTATTTTGAACGGATAAACCTCAAAAACTTTTCTGAGACAACGACAAAATTTTCATAAACCAGAGAATCCAAACCTTTTATAGTTTTGTAATTACCAAAAACCGAGCCACCCGCCATATCCAATTGCCGTTGAAGTGCTTTTAATGCGTTAAAAAGCGGCATAAAATCAAACAAATCGCCTACCGTGTCAAAAAAATAATCCCTTTTGTCGCGAATTAATAGCGTGTTGTCGGGCGTTTTCTGCTCAACGGTTCTCGAAAAAGAATTAACCGTTGCATCGTATATCAAATCCCTGATTGCCAACGGTTTCAACAATATCAGACCTTCCAACGTTCTACACCTTGATAAGGCAACATAAACTTGTCCGTGCGCAAAACTATTAGAAGCGTCAATCATCACTTTGTCAAAAGTTAACCCCTGACTTTTGTGAATGGTAACAGCCCAAGCCGTTTTCAAAGGAATCTGTTTAAAAACCCCCGCAACCTCTTCCGTGATTTCTTTTGTTTTTTCGTCAACGGAATATTTCATATTTTCCCAAGCCAACGGATTGACGGTGATTTCAAAATCGTCGCCCTTACATTTTACCTTTACCGCGCCGTCTTCAAAGCCGGTAATTCTGCCGATTTTGCCGTTATAAAAGGCTTTTGCCTGCGACGGGTCGTTTTTTAAAAACATTACAACGGAATCTTTTTTCAAAGTTAGTTTTTTTTCCACGGGATAAGCAGACTCAGGAAAGTCGCCCTCAACCTCCGCCGTAAAAGTTTGTATAGGCGTATCAAGTGCCAAAAGATGCGTTTGATTAATTCTATCCGCTTGATTATTAGTAGTAACAAGTGTTACGATGTCATCTCCCTCCGGCGGCTTAAAACCGGGACGATATTGGGCGTTAAGTTTTTCAATCGTAGTTTGACTTGCCTTTGAATCGCGGATTTCGTTCAAGATAGAAATAAACGTTCCGTCTGTCTGACGGAAAACTTCGTTAAGTTCTATGCAAACATAATTCGTTTGTTGCCAAGCCTTTGACCCGAAAAAATAAAACGTATCGTAATACGGTCGCAAGATTTCCGCATCTTCCGGCGTTACAACAGGCGAGAGTTGCTGCATATCGCCGATTAAAAGCATTTGAACCCCGCCAAAAGGTTTGTCGCTGTTTCTGTAACGTCTCAAAACCATGTCAACAGAATCTAAAAGGTCGGCCCTGACCATAGAAATCTCATCAATGACAAGCAATTCCAAAGAGCGGATAATGTCGATTTTCATTTTCTGAAAATTGAATTTACGGCTTTCCTTCCGCGACATTCCCGGAATCTGCGGTCCAAAAGGTAATTGAAAAAACGAATGGAGAGTTACTCCGCCTGCATTAACAGCCGCAACACCCGTCGGCGAAGTAACAACCATACGTTTAGGCGATTGCCGCTTCAACTCTTTCAAAAAAGTAGTTTTACCGGTACCCGCCTTGCCGGTCAGAAAAACATTTCTGCCTGTATAAAAAAGGTAATTGAACGCTAATTCTAATCTTTCGTTTAACTTGAAACCGCCCATTTTTTAATCCAAAATTTTACTTGCAATATCCGCCATACGGCTTCTTTCGCCGTGAACAAGGTTGATATGCGCGAAAAAATCCTGTCCTTTCATCTTATCGGCAAGATAAGAAAGACCGTTGGAGCGCAAATCCAAAAACGGTGAGTCAATCTGCTCAACATCGCCAGTAAAGACAATTTTCGTGCCGTCCCCCGCCCTTGTTATGATGGTCTTAACTTCGTGAGGAGTAAGGTTTTGCGCTTCGTCAACAATAAAAAACGAACTGTTGAGACTACGACCTCTAATGTATGCCAAAGGCGAAACCAAAAGTTTTTCCTCTTTCACCATTTTGTCAATGTTTTGGGAATTTTTGGAATTAAGACCAAGAGTAGTTTTTATGACGTTGAGGTTATCGAAAAGCGGCTGCATATAAGGATTGATTTTTTGCTTTTCGTTGCCCGGAAGATAGCCTAAATCCTTGTTTCCAAGAGGGACAATCGGTCGCGAAAGAAAAATCTGCATAAACTGTTTTTCTTGCTCCAAAGCCGCTGCAAGTGCCAAAAGTGTTTTTCCCGTACCGGCTTTTCCCGTTATGGTAACAAGCGTAATTTCCGGACGCATAAGAGCGTCAAACACAAAAGACTGCTCGGCATTTCTGGGCATTATACCGCTTAAACGATGCTTTACAACTTTACAGATTTTGTTGTCCTGCTTGCTGAAAAAGCACATCGCGTTGGTCTTTTCGTCACCGAGAAGAAAATACTCGTTAGGCGAGAGTTCAGCCTGAATACCACTCTGAGCCAAATCCACAGAACCGTCACGGTAAATTTTTGAAACAATTTCGCCCGAAGGCTCTTCTATAAGCCTTACACCTTGAAAAAGTCTCTCGGTGTTTTCTACCTTGCCGGTTTTATAGTCCTGAGCCTCAATGCCTAAGGCACGGGATTTCATTCTAAGGTTGATGTCCTGAGAGACAAGAATAACATTTTTGTCGGGATAAGTTGCTTTTTCCCAAACCGCCACTGCAAGAATCTTGTGGTCAGGAATCGGTTCGGAAAACGAAAGTTGCATTTCCTTTGAAAATGATTTGCCGCTGGTAATAAAAAGTTGTCCCCTGCCCTCTCCAAGAGGTATTCCCTTACTCATATCGGTATAATTTTCGGTAAGGGAATCGAGTGTTCTCATAAACTCGCGGGCGTTGAGATTGATTGTATCGTTGCCTTTTTTGAACTTGTCCAACTCTTCCAAAACAACAATAGGAACAATCAAATCATTCTCCTCAAAATTGTATATACTCCTGAAATCGTGCAAGATAACGTTAGTATCAAGCACAAATGTTTTTTTGTTTGCACTCATAATTCATTAAGATTTTAAGGTTGAAAACTTCAAGTCTCAAATATAAAATCTTTTTTTCAAACAAAAAAAAATTTTTTTTACTTTATCGCTTTTGCTACTTGTGTTGCGATTGCTTTCATGCCTTTGGCAGTAGGGTGTCCCCAACGCTTTTCGATGTTTTCAAGTTGAATATATTTTATGCCGTAATGTTTGCAAATTGAAACAGTGGACTCCACTATGTCGCTTCTGAGTTCGCTGTTAATAATAAAATAAATGTCAACATTAGGCAATCTTGAAAGTGCATCTTCCAAAAGTTTTGCAAGAGCAGGACGATAAAAATAAAGGTCGCCGCGCTTAAAATCCGAATATTGATACTCTCCCGTTTTAACACCTGCCCAACTATCGTTAGTACAGCCGAAAATCAGCAGAATGTCTGGACTTCCAACCCTTGGCAAACGTGTTATAAAAGAGCGCGGTGAATAGTCATCATCATTATAACCAGTGTAAGAAATTGTTGCACCGCTATAAGATTCGTTTTTTTCCAAAAGATAACCGCCGTCTTTGATAAGTTGCCACCACCAGGTCTGACGGACACTCAGGACATCTGAACGCGAAGTGTCAATTTTTTGAAAATACCAAGGCTCGTTACCTTCGGGAATGTAGCCTTCAAATGTCGAATAAGAATCACCAAGAACCGAAATTCTCTGTTTAGTTTGAGCCGAAAGCGTCTGAAAAATTAAGCACGCAGGCAATAATAAAGTCAAAAATTTTTTCATATCTCTGTAATTTTTTTTAACGCCCGAAATTACAAAAAAATTTGTAAAACAGAATTTTTTTCATAAATTTGTAGCCAAAAAAATAAAAATATAAAAAGAATTTCACCTTGAAAAATTTTTTTTTACCGCTATTATTGCTATTTTCTTTAACAGCGGTTGTAAAAGCACAAGATAATTTTGCCGAAAATTATTTGGTTTCGTATATCACTGTCAATAACGGGCTCACAAATAATTTCACGGACGGAATATACAAAGACAGCCGAGGTTTTTTATGGATTTCTACCGTCGGCGGAGGACTTTTGCGCTATGACGGCTACACTTTTACGGCTTTTAACAACCGAAGCGCATACCCGTTAAAAAGCAATTTCATAATGGACGTTGTTGAAGACAATTTCCACAGGCTTTGGATTGCCTCCGAAAGCGGTATTGATATTATGGAACTTAAAAATTACAAAAAAAGTCCAGTCCTAAAAGAAGACGATACGTTATCAAATATTTTCAATACGCCGACAATAAAACTGCTAAAAGACTCAGGCGGCAACATTTGGGCTTCAACTTACACCTCCATAATAAAATTTGATTTTGACAGCGAAGGTAATATCGTAAGAGTAAGCACTTTGCGCAAAGATACAAAAGTCTCAGTCCCGATAACATCAATTTATGAATTTGATTCTCAAATGCTTGCGGGAATCGGTAACGTTGTTTCAAAAATCACCGTTACCGACAGAGGCGAACTTGTTGCCGTACCGTTTTCAAACCTCTTAAAACTTGACTGCACTAATATAAAATGTATGGTCAAAAAAGAAAACGAACTATGGATTGGCACCGATGATGGGCTTGTAAGATTTGACCCTTCAAGCGAAAAACTGAAAACTTACACTCATTTAGAAAGTGAACCTTATTCCCTGAGCCAAAACTTGATTTCCGATTTGAAAGTTTCAAAAGACGGTGTTTTGATTGCTGCAACGCTCAAAGGCTTAAACTTTTACGACCCGCTTATTGACGGTTTCAAGCACATCTGTCAAACCGACCAAGAAACAGATTTTAAGTCGCTTAACTGCGATTTTGTTAACACGATACTCTGCGATGACAAAATCCTGTGGATAGGTACAGAGCGCGGCGGTCTCAACAAAATGATAAAACCGATACTCTCCGTCAAAAATTATCAACACTCTCCTAATGACAAAAACTCAATTTCAAAAGGTTGCGTCAATTCCGTTTTTATGGACAAAGACGAAAATCTTTGGGTCGGAGTTATCGAAGGCGGTCTTAACTTGAAAGAAAAAAATTCCAACGTTTTTCAACATTTTACCGTAAAAGACGGACTTTCGCACAATTCGGTAAGTTATATTTCAGAAATTGACTCCAATACACTTTTGCTCGGCACTTGGGGACACGGACTCACGATTTTTGACAAGAAACAAAAACGCGGAATCAAAACCATCGACCCCGAAACTCTTGAAGAAAACTTAACACATGGAATCAACATTCATTTTACGGGCGTTGCAATAAAAGATACAATCAACAACGGCTTTTGGATAGGCTCTACGGGCGGACTTTTTTTCTTCAACCACCTAACTGGCGAGTTTACGGACTTTTTCCCGAAAGACATTAGAAGGCGTATTGCGGGCTGTTTGGGCGCAACAATCACAAAAGACGGACGTCTCTTAATTGGTACGACAGCCGGACTTATGATTATAGATTTGCACACTGTCAGAAGCAAAATTCTGAATTACAGTATGAAAAGTCCCGAACCCTACAACCACGAAACGGATTTTTTGAAGAAAATCACTTACATTACGCAGGCCTCTAACGGTGCAATTTATTTTGGCACCGACGGTTACGGAATTGTAAAATACGAAGACAGGAAATACACTTTCATAACCACCGACAACGCTCTTGCAAACGACATTGTATGCCTTATCGCCCAAGACGACAACGGACTTATCTGGGCAGCAACAACAAACGGACTTAGTTGTTATTCTCCTAACAGTCAAAGAATTAACAACTATTACAAACATGAAGGTCTTTGCGACAACCAGTTTTTCTGGAACGGCTCATTCAAAAATCCCTTCAACAATCATATTTTTTTCGGTAGCATGCATGGTCTTATTGAAATTGACCCTGAACGTTACAACCACACCCCGACTTTCAACAAAGTGTTTTTAACGGGCTTGAAAGTCAACGACAACTACGTTCTTGAAGGCGACGGCGAATATCTAAAAAGCGACATTACCACCGCCTCCGACATTTACATTCACGAAAAAGACAACACTATATTGTTTGAATTTTCCGCACTCGACTACCATTGGCCTGAGGCTATCGTATATCAGTATAAATTAGAGGGTTACGACAACGATTGGAAAACCGACAAACGCCACCGCAGAGCAGCGCTTTACTCCAATCTTACGCCCGGAACTTACACTTTTTGCGTAAGATGTGCAACCGGTCAAGGTGATTTTTCGCAGCCCACACGCGTAAAACTCCACGTTGCGAGGTATTTTTACAAACAGTGGTGGTTTATGGTTTTGGTCTCAATAGTAATTTTGATGTTAATAAATCTGTTCATCCGCTGGCGGGTAGAAACCTTAAAACGCCAAAAAGCACAACTTGAAAACGAAGTCAACAAACGAACTTCCGCTTTGGAAAGCAAGTCTGAGGAACTCTCGCGTCAAAACGAAATACTTTTCAGCCAAAACGAAGAGATTTCGCGACAGAAAAACCAAATGGAAAAAATGACGCGTAAAATTCAGGAACTCACCGTTGACAAACTTGCGTTTTTTACCAACATAACACACGAGTTCAGAACGCCTTTGACCCTGATAATCGGACCAATAGAACGCGCTCTGAAACTCTCTACAAACCCGAAAGTTATTGAGCAATTGAACTTTGTCCACAACAATTCTAAACACTTGCTCTCACTTGTAAACCAACTTATGGACTTCCGCAAAGTAGAGACAGGCAATATGCCTATTTCTTTGCAGCCCGGAAATTTTTCAAGTTTTGTTGACGATGTTTTGCTGCCTTTCAAAGCGCTGGCAGCCGAAAACAAAATCACTATCAACAATTTCCAACATTTGAAAAATCCGTTTATTATGTTTGACCGTGAGGCGATGACCAAGATTTTGACAAACCTTGTAAGCAACGCTTTGAAATTTTCGCCGCCCGATACCTCGGTCAACGTCTACGCGGCAGCCCTCGAAAAAGCACAAAAAGTTTATATTTCGGTTTCAGACCAAGGCAAAGGCATAATAAAAGAAGACATAGAAAAAATCTTCAACTCGTTTTATCAGTCTAAAAATCAGGAAGATATAAACGCAGATTTTCAGCAAGGAACGGGCATAGGGCTTTACGTCTGCAAAAGGCTTGCAAACCTTTTGGGCGGCGACATTTTCGCTAAAAACAACCGAAAAAAAGGCGCAAGTTTTAGAATGACGATTCCTCTTTCGCTCATTCAGACCGAAGAAATCGCGCCCGCAAGCGGCATCATCGAAGGCATTTCTGTCAACGAATACGACGATGAAATTGACGATTCGCTGCCGGAGGATTTTTCGTACCGTCTCAGCGTTTTGGTTGTGGAAGACAATGCTGAAATGCGGCATTATATCCGTTCAATTTTGAGCGACACATACACGGTAGTTGAAGCGTCAGACGGCAAAAACGCTTTACAAGTACTTAAAACACAAACAGTTGATTTAATTCTCTCTGACCTTATGATGCCGGAGATGAACGGTCTTCAACTCGCAAAGGTTGTTAAGGCTGACATAAATATTTCGCACATTCCGATTATAATTTTAACGGCTAAAACCTCCCGCGATTCGCAGTTAGAAAGTTTTCGTTCGGGTGTTGACGATTACGTTACAAAGCCTTTTGACGAAGCAGTTTTGAAAGCAAAAATTCTTTCGCTGATAGAAAACCGCAAAAAATACCGCGAGCGTTTTAAGTCCGACATGGACATCGAAAGTCTTAATATTTCGGAAGACTCGGCTGACAAAAAACTCTTGGACAAGGCAATGAAAATTGTAAAAGAAAAGTATAAGGATTCTGGTTTTGACATTACGGAACTTTCAGAGTCTCTGTCAATTACAAAATCTGTTCTGAACAAAAAACTTCAAGCCCTTACCAAGCAAAGTGCAAACCAGTTTATAAGGAATTATAGGCTAAAAATTGCGCACGATTTAATCATCAAAAACAAAATCACGCACAATATGAACATTTCCGAAATTGCATGGGAAGTCGGTTTCAATGACCCGAAATATTTTACAAGATGTTTTACCAAACATTTCGGAGTAACGCCGTCATCTGTCGGAGAAGAAAAATAAGCGGGAAAATTGTATTTTTTTAGCAAAAAAAATTTGCAAAACCGGTAATTTGTTTTTACATTTGCCATTATAAAAATACACTATTGAAAATGAAAGTTTTAGGCGTAATTCCGGCGCGGTTTAAGTCAACGCGCTTTCCGGGCAAACCTTTGGCGATGATTGGTTCAAAACCTATGATTCAAAGGGTTTATGAGCAAGCAACAAAGGCTTTTGATGATGTAGTTGTAGCCACAGACGATGAAAAAATCTTCAACAAAGTTCATCAGTTTGGCGGCAAAGCGGTTATGACAAGTGAAAATCATCAGTCAGGCACCGACCGCACTGAGGAGGCAGCAGAAAAATATCAGAAAAACACTGCCAAAACATTTGACGTTGTTATCAACATTCAAGGCGATGAACCTTTTATCAGACCAGAGCAGTTAAAACAACTCGCCGCAACCTTTGAAGACGAAAGCGTTCAAATAGCAACCCTCGTAAAAAAAATTGAAACAGAAGAAGAACTTTTCAACGAAAACGCTGTAAAAGTTGTGAAAAACGCCCAAAACGAAGCCTTATATTTTTCAAGGTTTCCGTTGCCGTTTATGCGCGGTGAAGAGAAACGAGATTGGGTAAAAAAGCACACTTATTTCAAACATATCGGCGTATACGCATACAGATACAATGTTTTGCAAAAAGTTACAAAACTTCCGCAAAGCAGTCTCGAACTCTCGGAAAAACTTGAACAAAACCGCTGGTTGGAAAACGGTTACAAAATAAAAGTTTCTGAAACTGATTTTCAAAGTCTTGCAGTAGATACGCCGGAAGATTTGGAAAAAATCATCACAACGATGCATCCGGATTGATTTTGTTTTTGGTACATTTTTTGTACTAAACGTTAAAAATCGTTAGGAAAAATGAAAAGAATCATAAAATATTTATCCGCTTTTTGTGTTGCGGTCTTGCCTCTTTGTTCTTTCGGACAAGACAGAGACGATATTCCCGGCACGGCGGCAGTATATGATGAAGATTTTAGAATCGTAAATCAATACTGCAATCGTCCGTATGCCGAGTTGTATCCTAATCCGCTCGTGGGCAACACTCTGAAAATCAAGTCAAGCGGCATTATCAAAAGCGTTGAAATAAAAAACATTATCGGTCAGTGCATTTTGGCAGAGGTCAACAAATATTCCGTCAGCGACGACATAGTACTGAAAATTGAGAAAAAAGAACCCGGAATTTACAGCGCAAAAATCACTTTCGAAGACAATATTGTTGTAATTAAAAAGTTGATTATTAGATAAATAACCGTCAAAAAGCAAAAAAAGCAAAAAAAAATTTTGAGTTTTGTTGCCTAATTGTTAATTTTGCGCAGAAATATTAAAAAGAATCATCTTATCGGGGGCGGTTTCGCGCCTTCTATAAATCAATCTAATATAAAAATATGTACGATATACTTGAATTGAACAGCAAATTAGTTCCCGAATTGCGGGAAATCGCTAAAACATTGAATATAACAAGAGCGGAAACTTATAAAAAACAGGATTTAATCTACAAAATCCTTGACGAACAAGCAATTAACAATGCAAGCGCATCAACAAGAAAAGATGACGTAAAACCCGTTCAAATCCCGGAAAATAAACCGGCAAACACAAAACCGACACCCAAAACGGCTGTTCCGGAAACGGCAGCGCAACCCTCTGAAAACACAGAAGAAACTACCTCAGATAACAAACCGAAAGAAAAACGCCGCAGATTAGTGGTTACAAAAAAAACTTCTGAACCCGTAACAAGTTCTTCTCAGGTAAAAGAGACCGAACCACGGGAGACACAACCTCAACAAACAAAACCCCAGCCAAAACCGCAACCCCAACAAGAGGAAATCCCCGTTCAACCTATCAACACTCAGGCTGACCAACCGCAGCAAGCAAAACAGGAAGAACAAGAGGAGCAACCACAATATCAAGAAGATAACCGGAAAGTATCAATTTATGATGCTGACGGGGTAATTACAAATCAAGGCGTTTTGGAGGTTATGCCCGACGGCTACGGATTTTTAAGAAGTGCGGACTTCAATTATTTCAACTCGCCGGACGATATTTACGTTTCGCAATCGCAGATAAAACTTTTCGGCTTGAAAACTGGAGATACCGTAAAAGGCTCTATCCGTCCCCCGAAAGAAACAGAAAAATATTTCCCGCTTATTAAAGTATTGGAAATCAACGGCAGAACGCCCGATTTTATCCGCGACAGAATCAATTTTGACTCTCTTACGCCGCTATTCCCTGACGAAAAATTCAACCTCACGGGCAATGGTCATGAAAAAAATATTTCTTGCAGAATCGTTGATATGTTTACCCCGATAGGAAAAGGTCAGAGGGGACTTATCGTTGCTCAGCCAAAAACAGGTAAAACCATTCTCTTAAAAGACATCGCTAATTCAATCGCCGACAATCACCCTGAGGTCTACTTAATCGTTCTCTTGATTGACGAGCGTCCCGAAGAAGTAACGGATATGAAACGCAGCGTAAAAGCCGAGGTTATTTCTTCAACCTTTGACGAGCCCGCCGACAAGCACGTAAAAGTTGCAAACATGGTGCTCGAAAAAGCAAAACGAATGGTAGAATGTGGACACGATGTTGTAATTCTGCTTGACTCAATAACAAGGCTTGCAAGGGCATATAACACGGTTCAACCCGCTTCGGGAAAGGTTTTGACCGGTGGTGTGGACGCTAACGCACTTCACAAACCAAAAAGATTTTTCGGTGCTGCCCGTAATATCGAAAACGGCGGCTCGCTGACAATCATCGCAACCGCTTTGATTGATACCGGTTCAAGAATGGACGACGTGATTTTCGAGGAGTTCAAAGGCACCGGCAACATGGAATTGCAACTTGACAGAAAACTCTCAAACAAGAGAATTTTCCCGTCAATAGACATAAACGCTTCAAGCACTCGCCGCGACGATTTGCTCATAGACAAACAAATGCTCGACATTATCTGGGATTTGCGCAAAAAACAACTTTCGGAGCGCAACTCGGTTGAAGCAATGCAATATTTACTCAAAGAAATGGAAGGCTCTGTAAACAACGAAATGTTCCTTTTCCAAGTTCAGAAAGAACTCGAAGTGGACAACAACGTTTATTACTCCAACCATTCGGAACCGGTTGAAAGACCGAAACGTCCGAGGATTTATCCTGAGGACGACGAGGACGATTATTAGAGAAAAAAATGAAATGGGTGTTTTTAGTTTCAGCCGTAACAGTTGTTTTTTTTCTTCTGTCGTATTATTTTAAAGACACAAATAAAGAGAAAAAAAGCAGCAAAAAAAACGGCAGTTGTAAAGAAGAATTTGTCTCCGCCGCCATGAAAATACTCGGCGGCGGAAAATGCGGGAGGATTACAAACCTGATTTTTTCCGCACAGATTCCCCATGAGGTCATAACAGAAAACATCTCCGGCGGCATAGCCCTATGGACTTCTGACGGAGACGTTTTTTACGGAGGCAGGGAAAAAATCAGTCTCTCAGACTGTGAAAACATGTTCAAAGACATGCCGTTTTCCGAAATTGACCTTTCGGGCTTTGACACCAAAAACGTTAAGAATATGTCCGGAATGTTTTCCGGCTGCAAGGAACTTACTTCGGTATATTTCGGAGAACAGTTTTCGACGGAAAACGTTACGGATTTTTCGTCAATGTTCGAGGGCTGCGAAACGCTGAGTTTCCTTGACCTTTCGGGCTTTAAGACAGAAAAACTTGAAAACACTGAAAGAATGTTTGCCGGCTGCAAAAATCTTTCATCACTCAATTTGGAGAGTTTTGACGTAAGACAGTTGAAACACTCCGCAGGAATGTTTGAGGACTGTCAGATTCTCAAAAAAGTTATTAACCCATCAAAAGGCGAATTAAAATTATGAAATTCGGTTTCGACAACGACAAATATTTAAAAATACAGTCGCAGCACATCAAAGAAAGAATCAACCGTTTCGGCGACAAACTTTATTTGGAGTTCGGCGGCAAACTTTTCGACGATTACCACGCAAGCAGGGTTTTGCCGGGATTTCAGCCCGACAGCAAACTCAAAATGCTTATGCAACTCAGGGACTTCGCGGAGATTGTCATCGTGATTTCCGCCGACGACATCGAGAAAAACAAGATACGCGGCGACATCGGAATCACTTACGACAAGGACGTTATAAGGCTGAGGGAAGAGTTCCTAAAACGCGGACTTTTTGTCGGCAGTGTCGTGGTAACGCATTATTCGGGACAAAAAGCGGCTGACATTTTCATCAACCGTCTCAACCGAATGAATATCAAGACGTACTGCCATTACAAAATAGACGGCTACCCGACCAACGTTTCGCTTATCTGCTCTGACGAAGGCTTCGGAAAAGACGACTACGTCGAGACCGAAAAACCGCTCGTTGTGGTAACGGCACCCGGTCCGGGCAGCGGAAAAATGGCTGTCTGCCTCAGCCAACTGTATCAGGAAAACAAACGCGGAATCAAAGCCGGTTACGCCAAATTTGAGACGTTTCCGATTTGGAACCTGCCGCTCAAACACCCCGTCAACATGGCTTACGAGGCGGCAACGGCAGACCTGAACGACGTCAACATGATTGACCCGTTTCACCTTGACGCTTACAACAAAATCACTGTCAATTACAACCGCGACATCGAAATTTTCCCCGTTTTGAACGCAATTTTTGAAGGCATTTACGGTGAAAATCCTTACAAATCACCAACCGATATGGGCGTTAACATGGCAGGAAACTGTATCGTTAATGACGAAGTTTGCTGCGAGGCGTCAAAACAGGAAATCATACGCCGATATTACTCGTCGCTGAACCTTTTGGCAGAAGGCAAAGCCACTGAAAACGAAGTCGACAAAATCAGTCTTCTTATGCGTCAGGCAAAATGTTCGCCCGACGACAGAAAGGTTATCAAGGCAGCAAAAGACAGATTTGAGAGAACACAACTTCCGGCAGCAGCAATCGAACTCGAAGACGGCACAATCATCACTTCAAAAACCACGACATTGCTTGGACCCTCGGCAGCATTGATTCTCAATGCCATAAAATATCTCGGCGGAATAGCACATTCAGTAAAACTGATTCCGGCAGAAATGATTGAACCGATTCAGAATATGAAAGTAAACAGTCTTCACGGCAACAATCCGAGACTTCATACGGACGAAGTTTTGGTGGCTTTGGCAATGCTTTCGTCATCGGAGGAAACTTGTAAAAAAGCACTCGAACAACTGCCGAAACTCAAAGGCTGTCAAGTTCATTCAACGGTTATGCTTTCGGAAATAGACAGAAAAATTTTCAAGAAACTCGGTGTGGATTTAACGTGCGACCCCGTGCGGAAATAATAACAAAAAAAACTAAAACAACCATGGAAAACAATAAAGCACAACAAGTTATCGACCCGCTGTATTTGAAGACAGAAAACGAGATTCTTCAAAATTACATCAACGCGGAACTGTCAAAAAACAATTTTGACTTGAAAAAGGAATCCCTGTCGCATTTGGAAAAGAAAAAAATGACGGCAA
>JAEEGL017151599.1_pt1 | contig 15577 bp, 13 predicted proteins | sample 9134231 | NCBI WGS metagenome assembly JAEEGL01 (sample SAMN16246548, study PRJNA631951) | gut metagenome | biome: gut microbiome; feature: rumen; material: fiber-attached | host: Bos | place: Iran: Karaj | collected 2018-10
CTTTGCAGAGCTTTCGGTGATGAAGAAAAGTTGACTTATGAAATGGCCCATGCCTTTGTTGAGAAAATAATTGTTTATCGTGACGAGCGACTTGAGATTGTATGGAAATATAAGGATAATACTAAAGGCGTTGCGGAGAAGAATACATAATTACGGGTAAGTCTGACTAAAGTGAATAAAATGAGATTTTTTTTTGGTTTCTACTTGACACAATGAGACATTGTACAGCTGGGCCAGTCGGCTCTACAGGTGAGGATATGAGTGAGCTGAGTGATAAAGAGTTACTGCTCCTGTCTAACTGGGTTTACGTTGACAGGAGTACGGAGTATGGAACCATAGGTGAAATGCTTGATTCGTGCAGAAATAAAGACGGCGAGATAACGGCCGAGATGCTAAGCGGGTTTAGTATCGGCGGCTGTATGTCCGCCGGAGACTGTGCCGAAATAATGCGGGAAATGGACGGCTGCCCGGAGAATTTCAGAAATCTGCGAGCGGTAAGAGCGATCGATGCGGGAGGAATACGCGGAGTATGTTATGAAGATCCTTCCGACAGCAGTAAGGCAACCGTGGTTTTCCGCGGTACGGGTGGAGAGTATGATGCATGGGCGGATAATTTCAGGGGCGAATATATGACCGAAACCGAAATGCAGAAGCTTGCGGATGATTTCGTCAGATATGACTGCGGAGTATATGATGAACTGACAGTTTCCGGACATTCCAAAGGCGGAAACATGGCTCAGTATGTTGCGGTAAGAAACAGAGACCGGGTGAATGCCTGTGTATCGTTCGATGGACAGGGACTGGGTAATAAAGCCATTGAAACATATGGATATGAGGCTGAAAAAGCATCACCGGGAATCAGATCGATATCCGGGGATAAGGATTATGTGAATATTCTCCTGAACCATGTTGCGTCCGAAAGAAGGTTTGTGAATATTGATACCAAGGGAATGAAGGGAGCGGATATGGCTGTCGCGTTTCACAGTTCATATCTGCTGTATAAGAGCTGCGAATTCGACAGGGAAGGTAATATAGTCAATTATGCAAAACAGAATATACTCATATCCGGAATAGCCGACTCCCTGCACAGGCTTGTAAATGCCCTTGATATGCTTCCGGGGAACGGTAATAAACGGTGTACCGAGCTGATAGGTTCTTTGGTGGCTGCCGGGATGTCGGAGAATATAGGCGATGAGAATGAAAAGAAAAGGATATCCGAAGCTGCCAAAGGCGTAAGGCGGTATTTCGGTGCGCTGTCAATGCTTTGGATGGGAGAATCCGACAACGGAGTATCTGTTGTGACAGAAAGCTTATATGTGGATACGGGTAAGCTGCAAAACTGTGTGATGCAGCTTAGAGAAGCCGGTCAAGGAGTGGACGAAACAGCCGATAAGGTTGCGGAAATTAGGAACAGACTGAACTATAAAGCCGCTTCAAGGCTTGCGGTCGAGATCAAACTGAGAAAGCAGGAGAACAGACTGAATGATCTGGCGGAACGGATAGGTAATTGCGCGGATGCGCTGGATGCTGTCACCTATCTTTATAAAGTGTGTGAAGAAAAGACGTGCGGGGAAATAGCGGGAACCGTGTTTGGATGATCAGTCATAATCATATCCGTGAGATGAAAGAAAAAGGGAAAACATTTTGTCCCATGAATGTTCTATGGATTTATCCATTGTGAATATTGTAAGCGATACGGCGGTAGTGCAGGTGAGTGTACTGCCGTCATATTTTATATTTACATTGAGTGAGCTTATCTGATCGGAATTAAAGGCTGTATCAAGCCCGGCAAGGAACCGGTCCACGTTTTCGGGAGCAAGGCAGAGTCTGACCCTGAATGACAGAGGGAGTTTTCTGCCCTTGATGCAGTCATAACAGAAGCTCTTGGCCGATTTCCATCGTATCATCTCTTCCGAAAAGATACGCCCTTCATTAATAGCGGTCTGCTTTAGATCGCTCAGTTCTTCTTCGGTGTAGAAATCCCTGTTTATATGTCCGTCAATTGTATAGGTGTTTCCTGTCATGATGACGGCTTCGCCCAAAAGAAACTGGTCAAATGCGGTTTCTTTTTCCGACAGGAGACCGGTCATGAACTGAGCTGTATTCTTGATCGTATAAAGCTGCATATCAGTCCTCAGAGAATTTTGATATCAATGGGTATTACATAAAGAGCAAGAAGCACGAGCAGTACCTGTACACCGAGGATTACGGGCATCCCGATGTAAAACCGAGGCTTCTGTGTTTTGTGTCGAAACAGATACATACCGAGAAGACAGCCTGCGCTGCCCCCGAACAGAGCAATCGTGAACAGAGTTGCTTCGGGGGTGCGCCATGCCTGTCTTTTGGCTTTCTGCTTGTCGACAAAGAAATATATGAATCCAAGCAGATTGACAAATATGAGATAAATACTAATAAGCGTTTTTACATCTGAAGGATCTATGCTGATCATTCGTTTTTGCAGGCCTCCTGCATTTTAAGAGCGCGAACCTTGCATGAAAGACCGAAGAGATTTATGAAGCCCTCGGCATCATGATGGTCATAAAGATCGCCTGTTGTAAAGCTTGCGATGCTTTCGTTATAGAGTGAGTAGGGTGAAGTAGTACCGGCCTTGATGATATTTCCCTTGTAGAGCTTGAACTTAACTTCACCTGTTACATATTTCTGGGTTGATTCGATGAATGCCTGGATGGCTTCACGAAGAGGTGTGAACCATTTGCCCTCATAAACTATCTGAGCGAATTTATTGCCAAGGTCAGCCTTTAATGCATAGGTGTCACGGTCAAGTATAAGCTCTTCAAGCTGCTGATGAGCTTCATACAGGATGGTTCCGCCCGGGGTTTCATAGACGCCGCGGCTCTTCATTCCCACAACACGGTTCTCCACTATGTCTATGATACCGATTCCGTGCTTGCCGCCAAGACGGTTTAATTCCGTAATGATATCGGCAACCTTCATCTTCTTTCCGTTTATTGAAACGGGTGTTCCGGCTTCGAATTCCATGGTAACATATTCACCTTCATCAGGTGCTTTCTCGGGAGTGGTTCCGAGAACGAGGAGATGCTCGTAGTTGGGCTCATTGGCAGGATCCTCGAGCTCGAGTCCTTCATGGCTTATATGCCAGAGATTCCTGTCACGTGAATAGCTTGAATCAGCAGAGAAAGGAAGGTTAATGCCATGAGCGCGGCAGTATTCGATCTCTTCCTCGCGTGAGCTCATTGTCCACTTGTCGTTTCTCCATGCTGCGATTATCTTAAGGTCCGGAGCCAGAGCCTTGATCCCGAGCTCGAACCTTATCTGGTCATTACCCTTACCTGTTGCACCGTGACAAATGGCGGTAGCACCTTCCTTGCGGGCAATTTCAACCAGCTTCTTGGCTATTACCGGGCGTGCCATAGAGGTACCGAGAAGATATTTGTTCTCATATACGGCATGAGCCTTAACGCAGGGCATTATAAAGTCCTCGGCAAATTCATCGGTAAGATCCTCAATATAGAGCTTGGATGCTCCCGATGAGAGGGCTCTTTCCTCGAGTCCTTCAAGTTCCTCTGCCTGTCCGCAGTTACCGCAGACGCAGATAACGTCATAGTCGAAATTCTCCTTGAGCCAGGGAATAAGCGCGCTGGTATCGAGTCCGCCCGAGTAGGCTAGTATAACCTTTTCTTTCATTATATATGTCCTCCTGAGTATATTATGTTGATACTTATGTGATCTGTTTTCTTCAAGCGTAATAAAGAATACAACAATTGAATGGGAAATGCAAGTATAATCTTGCATAAAAAACCAAAAAATTTAACTTGATACGAAATAATCGTTGCATAATATGCATAAAACATGTATAATCATGCATAAATCAAAAATGGAAGGCTTTTTCGATGCCGGATTGCATTGCTTCCATGAAAAATGTATAATTACGGATGCGGATTCATTTTACGAAAAATGGTAACTATGCACAGCAGCACAGATATTTTTATAATATGGACCGTCATAAGGAAGGGTACGGTATGAATGTTGAAATAAGGACTATGACAATAAACGATTATGAACAGGTTAAGGATCTGTGGATGTGCATAAAGGGATTTGCAATAAGAAGCATTGACGATTCATACGAGGGTGTGGAGCGCTTCCTTATAAGAAATCCATCCACTTCGGCCGTGGCTGTTGAGAATGGTATAATAATAGGGAGCATCCTGTGCGGACATGACGGGAGAAGGGGGTGCTTCTATCACGTATGCGTGCATCCGGATCACCGGCGAAGAGGCATAGGAAAGCAGATGGTGGTTTATGCGATGAAAGCGCTGAAGGAGGAGAGGATAAATAAGGTGAGCCTTATAGCCTTTACAAAGAATGATATAGGAAATGCGTTCTGGAAGACCATGGGATGGACGAAAAGAGAAGACCTTAATTACTACGATTTTACACTGAATGAGGATAATATAGTAAGGTTTAATGCGTAAAGAGTAACAGTAAATCATTGGCGGGCAGATCCCGCTGACAGATAGGAGAAAGGAGCATATAACTATATGGAGATCATAAAAGGAGGAGTTACCGCAGCTGAAGGATTCAAGGCAGCCAGCTGCGCAGCGGGAATCAAATATAAGGGAAGGACCGATATGGCAATGGTGTTCAGTAAGGCACCGTGCGTGTCGGCTGCAACATTTACAAGTAATGTTGTTAAGGCAGCCTGTGTTCAGTGGGATAAGAAAATTGTGGATTCAGGTAAACCACTGCATGCTGTAGTGATCAATTCGGGGATTGCCAACGCATGTACGGGTCAGGAGGGCATGGATGCATGTATTGCCACAGCCAACGCGGTAGAAAGAGCATTGCTTGTTCCTTTTGATTCGGTTGCGGTGGCATCGACAGGTGTTATCGGCATGCAGCTTCCTGTTGATAAGCTGAAGGCAGGCGTTAAGGCTATGGCCCTTACTCTAGAGGAAGGACCTGAAGCAGGTACGGACGCAAGTAAGGCGATAATGACTACCGATACGGTAAACAAGGAGATCGCCGTAAGCTTTGAGATAAGCGGAAAGAAGGTCATACTTGGTGGAATGAGTAAGGGTTCGGGTATGATACATCCCAATATGTGTACCATGCTTGGTTTCCTTACAACAGATCTCAGCATAGATAAACAGCTTATGCAGAAGGCTCTTTCAGAGGTGGTGGCAGATACCTTCAATATGATATCTGTAGACGGTGACACATCAACAAACGATACACTTCTTCTGATGGCAAACGGACTTGCGGAGAATGAAACGATCAAAGAAGAGAATGAAGATTATAATACATTCAGAGAGGCACTGTTTGAGGTGTGCAGGACTTTGGCCATGAAGATGGCAAAGGATGGTGAAGGAGCATCAAAGCTGTTTACAGCACATGTGGTAAATGCAAAAAGCAAGGAGGATGCAAGAGTACTTGCCAGGTCGGTTATAAGCTCCAATCTCAGCAAGGCCGCCGTGTTCGGATGCGATGCCAACTTTGGAAGGTTCCTGTGTGCGATGGGATATTCGGGCGTTGATTTTAACCAGGAAGATGTTGAGCTGTTCTTTGAGAGCACAGCGGGAAGACTGCAGGTGTTTAATTACGGAATCCCGCTTGATTTCGATGAGGATGAGGCACTTAAGATCCTTAAGGAGGATGAGGTTACGATCTTTATCGATATGCATGAGGGAAGCAGCGAAGCAACGGCATGGGGCTGTGACCTAACCTACGATTATGTGAAGATAAACGCAGATTACAGAAGCTGAACCTGAATACAGAGCCAGTCGCGTAATGCAGAGGCAGTCACATAATACAGAGGCAACCACGGAATACGGAAGCTGAAGCGGAATACAGAAATTGGCATACAATACAGCAGCTTAAGACGGTCTTGGAAGCTTAACATATAAATGCGGTTTACGTTCAGGACTGATTGTGTTAAATTATAGTAGTTACGTATAATTTGACCGGGAAAGAGACCGGTTGAAAGTGTAAGGAGCGGAATAATGTCAGTTACAAAAGAAGAATATATGGAGAAGTATTATAAGAAGGCTGAGGTTCTGATCGAAGCCCTGCCCTACATCCGCAAGTTCAACCGAAAGGTAATAGTAGTGAAATACGGCGGGAGCGCAATGAGCGATGAAGAGCTTAAAAGGAATGTCATTAAGGACGTTACACTGCTTAAGCTTGTCGGATTCAAGCCGATAGTTGTTCACGGTGGTGGCAAGGACATAAGCAAATGGGTTGAGAAATCCGGCAAGGAGGCTCAGTTCATCAACGGTCTGCGGGTGACGGATGAGGAAACGATGGAGATCGCGGAGATGGTACTCGGAAGAGTAAATAAGGGTCTGGTTGCGATGGTGCAGGAGCTTGGGGTTAAGGCTGTAGGCATATCGGGAAAGGACGGCGGCCTTCTTACTGTGGAGAAGAAGTATGCAGACGGACAGGATATAGGATATGTTGGAAATATCACGGCAGTGAATGCCAAGATACTGGAAGATCTGCTGGAGAATGACTTCCTTCCCATTGTTTCTCCGATAGGACTTGATAAAAACTTCGACACATACAACATTAATGCGGATGACGCTGCATGTGCGATAGCCAAGGCAATGCATGCCGACAAGCTTGCGTTCCTTACTGATGTTGAGGGCGTATATAAGGATTACCAGGATAAGTCATCCTTTATTTCAAGGCTTACCGTATCACAGGCCAATGCACTGATAGAATCGGGGAATGTCGGCGGAGGAATGCTTCCTAAGCTTAACAACTGCACGGATGCGATAGACCACGGAGTAAACAGGGTGCATATTCTTGACGGAAGAAAGCCTCATACACTGCTGCTTGAGATATTTACAAATAAAGGTATCGGTACGATGTTTTTCCCAGATTCCGAGGAAGGTACGTTTCTGTAGGCTGATCATGTGATCCGGATGTAAAACCATAAATAGTTTCATACAGAAGAGGTGCAATATGGGTAATATGAATGAGATAATCAACAGCGCGGAGCAGAAGCTGCTTCATACATATAACCGCTTCCCGGTTGTTTTTGACCGCGGAGAGGGGGTTAAGCTCTATGATACTGACGGCAAGGAGTATCTTGACTTCTGTGCGGGCATAGCTGTATTCGCACTTGGGTACGGCAACAGGGAATACAATGATGCGTTAAAGGCACAGATAGACAAGCTTATACATACATCCAACCTGTTCTATTCAATACCGCTTGAAAAAGCGGCGAATGCACTGACCAAGGCAGCCGGCATGGACAGGGTGTTCTTTACAAACAGTGGTGCTGAGGCAATAGAAGGCGCGATAAAGAGCGCAAGAAAATATGCCTATAACAAGGATGGACAGACTGATCACGAGATAATAGCCATGAACAACTCCTTCCACGGGCGTACGATGGGGGCTCTGTCTGTTACCGGTAAGAAGGCATACCGTGAGCCTTTCTATCCGATGATCGGGCATATTAAATATGCTGATTTTAACGATTACGAGAGTGTTTTGGCACAGGTGAGCGACAAAACCTGCGCCATTATAATGGAAACAGTACAGGGTGAGGGAGGCATATATCCGGCAGAACCTGAGTTCCTTAAGAAAATAAGAAAGCTGTGCGATGAGAAGGATATACTGCTTATACTGGATGAGATACAGTGTGGTATGGGCAGGAGTGGTAATATGTTCGCATTCGAAGCTTACGGGATAAAGCCCGATATACTGACGGTTGCCAAGGCTGTTGGATGTGGCGTTCCGGTCGGTGCTTTCATGATGACGGAAAGACTTGCAGATAAGACCCTGACTCCGGGCGATCACGGAACAACGTATGGCGGAAATCCGCTGGTAACGGCAGCAATATGCGAGGTGCTGAGGCAGTTCGAAGAGAGGAATATCACCGATAATGTAAGGACTGTCGGTTCATATATGTATGACAGGCTTGAAGAGGTCATGAAGGATTATGACTTCATAACGGCTCACCGCGGAGTCGGCTTAATACAGGGAATCGAACTGGATCCCGACAAGAAGAAGGCCGGTGATGTATGCAAAAAGGCAGTGGAGAACGGACTGATCATAATAACGGCGGGGGCAAATATCATAAGGTTCATTCCGCCCCTTATAATAACAAAAGAGGATGTTGATGATATGATAAGACTCCTTAGAGAGGCGTTATCTTAACTGTCGGTACGGACGTTTTTGGGGAAGGATTCGTAAATAAGGGCAGATAAATAAGAGCAGATAAATAAGGGTAGATATGAAGAGGATAGTAAGCGTGATCATTGCAGTCGTTCTTGTGGCTGCAATGATACTGTTGGCAGTAAAAATAAAAGATCCGATGTATTCGGGTGACAGGGAAGGCGAAGGCCAGAAGCCTGCAGGGGTGTCGGCGGCTGCGGATAAGGCGGCGGCCCTTCATGAGGACGGTACTGTCATATTGTGGTATGCAGATGATTCGCTGACCGAATATTTAACGGATATTGCTCTTGCATACAGGACTGAGACCGGAGTAAAGGTTAAGCCTGAGCTTGTGAGCGGAGTAGAGTTGCTGGAACAGATAAACCACGCGTCCGTATATGAGGGATCGGTTGAAAACGGAGAGACTGTCGTTGCACCCGATCTCTATATAACAACACATGATAATCTTATGAAAGCATATTATGCGGGACTGGCGTCAGAGATAACCGATCCGCAGAAGGTTATTAACGCCATTAATTATCCGCAGACATCACTTCATGCAATACGCTGCGCGGGTAAGTATGTGGGGTATCCGCTGTATTATGAAACCAATTTTCTCCTGTACAATAAGACATATATGGCCAACATCGCCAAGCAGAATATGGGGGATGAAGAAAACAGTGAAGCCTTTTTGGCGGAAATGGAAGAGATGGATACCGGAGCTGCTGCAGATACGGCAGGCGACGCTTCGGGTGGAAGCGTGCCGGGATTAAGCGGTAATGAAACGGGTGAACAGGCGGCCGCCTCGAATAACGGGATCAAGGTAGTAAATACAGTGGGTTCTTCTGCCGGCAACTCCGATACAACAGCTCAGGAAGACGATTCGGAACAGGCTTTCGAAGATGCAGGTGACGAACAGGGAGAAGACGGTGCTTCCGAAGAAGATCCGATGGGTGAAGAGGATGTTACGGCTGATCCGCAGGTACTTGAAAAGCTTGCCAACATGATACCGGCTACGATTGATGACATTCTTACATTTGCCAACAACTATGACGCGCCTGAAGAGGTTGAGGCTATCTTTAAGTGGGATGTTTCGGATATATTCTACAACTATTTCTTTGTAGGAAACTATATGAACGTAGGCGGAGAGGATGGAGACGACAATTCCTATTTCAATATATACAACCAGCAGGCAGTAGACTGTCTTAAGGTATATCAGAACATCAACCAGTTCTTTTCCATCGATTCCAAAGCAGTTACCTATGACAGTATTCTTGAGGAGTTCATAGAGGGGAAAACGGTATTTACCGTAGCTACGACGGATGCCATAGCCAAGATCAGGGAAGCAAGAGAAAACGGAGAATTCAATTATGACTATGGTGTGGCCGTGCTTCCGGACATAAGCACCACCCTTAAGGCAAGAGGACTTTCCGAGACATCTACCGTTGTTGTAAACGGATATTCCTTTAATAAGGAAACGGCAAATGATTTTGCCGAGTATATGGCATATACAAGGGCAGCAGACATATATAAGAAAGCGGGAAGGATATCATGCCTTAAGAATGTCGATTATGAAGATACCGAGATCGGAAACGTAATGCAGGAATATGAGAAATCGGTTCCGCTTCCCAAAATGATAGAGGCCGGTAATTACTGGGTACAGCTGGAAATAGCATTTACCAAGGTGTGGAACGGCGCCGATCCGGATGAAACGCTGAAGGAGCTTAATGATACGATAGGTGAACAGATAGATGAGCTGGAACAGCATGTGCTTACGCAGGAGTCGATCAAGGTCGGTTATTAAGGAGTTCACAATTTGAACATAATTTTATCACTTTTTTCTCACCGTCGGATTATAGAATGAACACAAATAGAAGGTATGATGTAATTGTATCAGGGAAACAGATACATCAAATAAACGAGTGAGATCACATTCTTAAGCATCAATTATTAATTTAATCCGACAATATTCAGAGAAAGGAAGGGTGAATTATGTACGAATATTATGACCATGACAACAGGACAACTCCGGGCGAGAACGAAATGCTTCAGACACAGATGAGGCAAAAAGCGGCAAGAGAGCTTAAGGAACAGAAAAAGGAAAAGAGAAAGAAATGGTTCATGTGCGTTGCCTATGCACTTGTGTTTGGACTGATCGCAGGCGGAACATTTCAGGGTGTAAACCTGGCAGGCGACCTTATAAGGGAAAAGACAGGAATCGGAAGCGGCAGTAAGGAAGCAAAGAACGATACGGAAGAAACAGGCAAAGCTACACTTAAGCAGGCTGAAAGCAAGGCGGATGACGCAGCTGCAGAAGAAAAGACGGAAGAAAAAGCAGATAAGAAGAAGGCAACTGTAAATAAATCGGAGGTTGCTCAGATGGCAGCAACGGGAACGCTTGATGTAGCAACGGTAGCGGAAAACGTGATGCCTTCGATCGTATCCATTACGAATAAAAGCGTACAGGAGATAAGATCCCTGTTCGGAAGAGGAATACAGCAGTATGAGAGCATGAGTGCAGGTTCCGGTATTATTGTCGGAGAGAATGACGATGAGCTGCTTTTAGTGACAAACAACCATGTTGTTGAAGGAGCCAAGGAGCTGTCGGTAGCCTTTATAGATGAGGAAATATACAGCGCGGTAATAAAGGGTACGGATCCGGATAACGATCTTGCGGTAATAGCTGTTAAGCTGTCGGACATTAAGGATAGCACCATGGATGAGATAGCAATAGCTACCATGGGAAATTCAGATGATCTTGTTATAGGGCAGCAGGTTGTGGCAATAGGAAATGCACTTGGATACGGTCAGTCGGTGACAACAGGTATAATAAGCGCTCTTAACCGTGATGTTGAGCTTGATAAGATAGCAAGCGATCTTATTCAGACGGATGCGGCCATCAATCCCGGTAACAGCGGCGGCGCCCTGCTCAATATGAGAGGCGAGGTCATAGGTATCAATTCAGCCAAGCTTGCTTCGTCACAGATAGAAGGAATGGGATATGCGATTCCGATCTCAGCAGCCACTCCTGTGATCGAAGAACTCATGAACAGACAGACAAGAGAGCTTGTTGACAAGAAAGACGCAAGCTATCTCGGTATAACCGGAGTATCGGTTACACAGGATGTTTCAAAGACCTACAACATCCCTGAAGGAGTATATATTTCAGAAGCTGAGAAGAACGGTCCCGCCGATAAGGCCGGTATTACCAAGGGCGATGTTATCCGCAAGTTTGACGGAGTTACGGTATCATCGATAAATGATATCAAGGAGCAGCTGCAGTATTACAAGGCAGGCGAAAAGATCAAGATCCTTCTTATGAGATCGAACGGAACAGAGTATGAAGATGTTACGGTAGAGGTGACACTCGGTAAGAGAGCCGATTCCGATATAGAAGAAGAGGAGGAACCGGAACCGCAGGAAGATCAGGATCAGGAGCAGAACAGAACCCCGGATGAAGATTTCGGAAACTTCTATATTGATCCATTCTCAATATTCGGATATTGACCGTTACAACAGCTTATTTAAGCATAGTGTTTGGAAAAAGGCGTTCTTCGGAACGCCTTTTGTTAATTAAGGGGGTATCATGAATGGGTGAATAGTGGTAAAATCCTATTTGAGCATACCTTTCCCAAAGGTAAAACATGTTGTAAGGAGATATGATTCACGTGGAAGTAAATCAGATAAGAATAACGCCCCATATAAGCATTCCGAAGGGGAATTTTGATTTTGTGCTGGAGGCTACACATAACGAGCAGATGTATCTTGGCTGCCTGGAAGCCGAAAAGCATATGATGACCGATTATGATGCGTGTCTTATAGGGATAAGAAGAGCCATGGAAATGCTTGGCATAGAGCTTGAGAAAGAGAGCCGGGCAGAGACTTACAATATAACTTCGCAGGAGGCTTTGAGAAGCATATTTATAGATCTGAAGCGCATTAAGAACAGCAGGAACGGACTGAAAGACAGAAGGCGGATATCGAAAAAGAATTTCTATTTAAGGCATGTGGTTGATTTCGCGAAGAAGGATCATGAGGATTACACAAGACAGCAGATAAGAGATTTTATAAGGGATTATGCCAAAGTATATCCCTATGAATATCTGGATGACCGCCATACAAACAAAAGCATGAAGGGTATTGCTTACGATATGTATGTAAGATGCTCAAGACCGTTAAAAGACAAGGGCTGCGGCACGAAGGAGGATTGCGCGGCATTACTGCGTATGTTCCACAGGATGCTCTGCCTTCTTAATTATGTGCAGGAGCAGTTTGATTATGAGCTTGTGCCGTTTGAGGATTACTATCCGATACCGCTTGAGTACTATGATGAGCTTGAGTTCGTCAAGGGCAGTAATTTCGGCATGTATGTGTCGGGTGACGGAAAGACTTATTACATGCTGAAACGAAAGGATATGGAATATCTTGATGTTCTGGATTCCATCATATATAAACAGCGGCTTCGGGAACTTGAAAGAATTGAAATACTGTGGAACAGGCTTTCTGAAATGGCAGGGTATAAGCCATGCAGGGTTGAAGAAATAGGAACGAGTGATTACAGAAGACTGGTTCTGGAATTCGAGGGGAAACCACATGCGCTGACACAGGATGTGATCGACAGAATAGACAGGGGCGGAATGAAGGAGGAGCTTATACGGAGTATCATGCGGATGATTCGCTGTATGCATGAGGGGAATCCTTCGATAGCGCATATGTCTCTGAATCCGGAATACATATATGTGTGTGTGAAGGTGGATATAATACTTACCTATATTGTCGATTTTGATATATCCAGGATCCTTAATGTCAGGAACAGATATCCGGGACGTGATATGATAGAGGATCATTTTAATGCTGTCGATCTTAAGAAGTTCGTTGCACCGGAGCTCATAAATTCACCGCGCAAAACACCTGATGATCCGTGCGCGGCCGACATATATTCATTGGGTAAGCTGGTTAAGTATGTCTATGGAAAGAATGAAAAAAAGGTACGGGACTATGTTGAGCGGCTTATAAAAAAGGATCCTGAAGGCCGTCCCTCTATTGCTGAGGCCGGAAGAGCCTTTGATGACGAGGTGGTCTATTTCGAACCGACAGTCACGTTGGGTCTCGAGGTTATGGATGAATTCAGGCTTCTGGTATTTACCCGGTTCAGCGGATTCTGCAACTATTCGGTGAGTGATACGGTCACGGTCGGAAGGATGTTCAGCAGTGACGGAAAGGAAATAAAGATCGACTCTCCGATAGCATCACGTACACACGGGAAATTCGTCAAGACTGATACAGGATTTGAGTATTCCGACATGCTCAGTACCAACGGAACATTTATAAACGGCGTACTTTACGGCGCTCCGAGACGCGGAAGGACGGAACCCAAAACGCTTAAGTTCGGAGATATCCTTAAGATAGATACACCGGAATTAAAGATGGCGCATAAAAATGCCGTCTATATGTTTGTGTTAGCTCCATCATATCATGAGATGAGGCAGTATACGATAGAGATCGTCGAGGGGCTTGATGTGTGTATCGGAAGGGAAGAGGGGGATGTAATCCTGGCAAACAACAGAGTCAGCAAGAAGCATGCCAGGTTCGTTGTCAAGAACGGAAATCTGTATGTGCAGGATCTTAAGAGTACAAACGGACTGTATGTGAACGGAAAAATGATCGATCATCCGGTAAGGCTGTATCCCATGGATTCCGTAAGGATAGAGGATTATGTGTTCGTAGTTACGGAAAAGAAAATTTATTACTGTGCCGAGTAAATATATCTTTAAACCGGACGGGAACTGTGATAAAATGTTCAATGCATAAGAGCCTGCACAGGAGGCTTGTTTTGAAAAAATACATATTGGATATTTTGATGATCACTATCCTTTCTTCTGCTTTGATGTTTGCGGCGGGATGCAGTAAAGACGAAGCAGTCATTCTTCCGGAGCGTGAAACAGTCTTATCCGGGGAGCAGTTTAGCAATACCAACGATACAGACAAAGCAGGAAATCCTAATGCTTCGGATGAAGAAAATGTGGTGTCCGGGCATTCCGGGACATCAACGGATCCTGTAATTGCAAAAGAACCTGCAAAAGTGACGGTGTATGTATGTGGAGCCGTGATATGGCCCGGGGTTTACACACTGGATGAAGGAAAGCGTATAGCGGATGCACTGGAGCTTGCCGGAGGGCTGAATGATGAGGCTGACAGAGATTATATTAATCAGGCGCTGCTGCTTACAGACTGTCAGAAGATATACATACCAAGGCAGGAAGAGGTCGTAAACTCTGTATATGAGGACAGCGAACACTCAGAGGGGAGATCACATCCGGATGGGACCGGAAATGAAATGTCTCCGTTAAGGGTAAATATTAATACGGGCAGCGAGCAGGAGCTTATGACTTTACCAGGTATAGGAGAGGCCAAGGCAAGGCTGATCATTGAATACAGGGACAGTAACGGAGGGTTTTCTTCGATAGAAGATATCATGAAGATAAGCGGTATCAAGGAAGGAATGTTTAATAAGATCAAAGACAGGATATGTATATAGGAGCGGGGAATTAATAGCTGTAATAATAAGGGGTGGAATATGAAGGTTCTGGTTGTAGATGATGAAAAAATCATAGTTAAGGGTATCGTGTTTGGTATCAGCAATGAGGATACACAGGTGGATGCAGCTTATGACGGTGAAGAAGCGCTTGCAATGATCAGGAATAATAATTATGACATTATACTGCTTGACGTTATGCTGCCGAAGCTCGACGGGTTTGAAGTATGCCAGAAAGTAAGGGAATTCTCTCAGGTTCCCATCATTATGCTGACAGCGAAGAATGATGACAATGACAAGATAGCGGGCCTTAATTACGGCGCGGATGATTATGTTACCAAGCCGTTCAATATAAATGAGATAAAGGCCAGGATGGAGGCTATCCTAAGAAGAACCGAACCTAACAGGGATAAAAAGAATGAGCAGAAGGATCAGGTGCTTGAAATAAGCGACATGCGTCTGGAGCTTAATAATATGAGGCTCTTCATTGCAGGTAGGGAAGTCAACGTTACAGTCAAGGAGTTCGAGGTTCTCGAGCTTCTGGCGGGTAATCCGGGCAAGGTATACAGCAGAGAGAAGCTGCTCGAACTTATTTGGGGACTTGATTACCCGGGTGGTTCCAGAACTGTTGATGTTCATGTCAGACGGCTTCGTGAGAAGATAGAGCCGGAACCCGGTGAGCCTAAGTATGTTCAGACGAAATGGGGTGTGGGTTATTATTTCCATGGTTAGGGAGCACCTCAGAAGATTTGCTCCGTTCAGGAGTCTGGGAGTACGTATTTTTATCGCGGTATGCATTATGGGCATTGTGCCGGGAGTAATCCTTCGGAGTATTCTGCTTACCAGTTATGAAACAAGGGCGATATCCGTCAGGAAATCCGAAATACAGAATCAGTGTAC
>JAEEGL010277401.1_pt1 | contig 15576 bp, 12 predicted proteins | sample 9134231 | NCBI WGS metagenome assembly JAEEGL01 (sample SAMN16246548, study PRJNA631951) | gut metagenome | biome: gut microbiome; feature: rumen; material: fiber-attached | host: Bos | place: Iran: Karaj | collected 2018-10
AGGGTCAAAATTGGTCTGGGTAGTGGTTTGATAATGTTTGATATAGCCACTTATACGGTTTTGGGGTTGCGATTCAAAGGTCGGACTCTGGAAAGACTCTTGTGCAATCATCACCGTTGCGAAAAATTGGTCTTTGTACGCAATCCACTTGATATGTCCACTTTCGCGTTTATTTACTGCCTTGCTTTCGCTCAACGTTTCCATATCATTCCCCGAAAACATATACTGCAAGCGGGCATATCGCTCCTCAAATTTCCGCCCTTTTTCCTGCTGCGGAATATCTTGCACCCAAAGAATCGGAATATAGTTGATGTTTTGTGCCAAAGCCTCTTTTGTGTTGTGCGGAACGATTTGAAAATCAATCATATAATCGTTTTCTTTCATCGTATACACAAAGTCAATCCACGCCGTACTATCCAACGGCAAACGTGCAATACATTGGTACGGATTATCGGTTGCGACATAGTCAAAATAGGTTTTGTCGGTCTCAATACGATGATTATTTTTGGTGATAAACGTGTAACTTATCCTGTATTCATCGCCTTCGAAGAGGCACAACGGATTGATAGAATCGCCAAAACGCTGATAATTCTTCAACTCTGCTTTGTAGATTTTTCCGCCTTTGTTGCTAAACGTGAGCTTCAACACCTCATTTTCTAACACCTTAAACTCCTCTTGAGGCTGTGGCATACTCATTTGGATACTATCTTGGCGTTGTTGCTCTGCCTGTTTTTCCAATTCTGCCATCTGCAAATCCAACTGTTGCATATACGCAATAGAGTCGCGAATACGTGCTTGTTCAGCGATTTGTTCGGCACTTGGACGATTGATTAAATAAAAAGTTACTAAAACGATAGCTATTAAAACATAGCCGACTACTGAATTTCTATCCATTTATTTAGTTGATTTTATGAGATTTTCTGTTATATTTCGTGCCTCTTTATCAGAGTGCAAATAGTCTTCCAAGGTTGGTTTTTCTATCCACGTTGTTTGTTGCATGGTTTGTTGGATGGCATCGCTCATTTGATAAAACGTGCAACGATTTTCGATAAACGCACGGTTCACCACCTCATTGGCAGCATTGAGGATGCACGGCATATTTCCTCCTTTTTTGATGGCTTCAAACGCCAACTGCAAGCACGGGAAAGCCTCCTTGTCGGGTCGAGCAAACGACAAAGTCGCCATGTGTGCCAAATCCAACTCCTCCTGCTTACACGGCAAACGGTCGGGATACGTCAAAGCATACTGTATCGGCAGGTGCATATCGGGTACTCCCAACTGGGCTTTGATGGCTCCGTCAGCAAACTCCACAGCCGAATGAATGATGGATTGCGGATGTATCAAAATCTCTATCTTTGAAACCTCCACGCCGAACAACCACTTGGCTTCAATCATTTCAAACCCTTTGTTCATCAAAGTCGCCGAATCGATGGTTATCTTGTCGCCCATCTTCCAATTCGGATGCTGCAAAGCCTGTTGTGAAGACACTTTTGCGAGTTCCGCTTTGCTAAAACCCCGAAACGGTCCGCCACTTGCCGTAAGGATGATTTTTTTTATTTCATTATTTTCGCCTTGCAAACACTGAAAAATAGCCGAATGTTCGGAATCAATCGGCACAAGTTGGCTTTGATATTGCTTGCAAAGATTGGTTATCAACTCGCCTGCTACGACCAAGGTTTCTTTGTTGGCGAGAGCGATTTTCTTGCCTTTTTTGATGGCTTCAATGGTCGGAATCAAGCCCGCAAAACCGACAATGGACGAAACCACCACATCCACTTTGTCAGCCGCAACGCCTTCACACAAGCCAACCTCGCCACAAACAACTTTGATAGGCAAATCACGCAAGGCTTCGCACAACTCGTCGTAGTATGTTGGGTCAGCAATACAAACCACTTCGGGCAAAAATTCCCGTGCTTGCTCGCTGAGTTTTTTCACATTGCGTTGTGCCGAAAGCGAATACACTTTGTACAACTGCGGATACGAACGAACAACGTCTAATGTTTGGGTTCCAATGCTACCCGTTGAACCTAATATGGCGACTTGCTTTTGCATCAAAAGGCGATAACTTCTTCGGGATTAACGGGACGGATATTTTGCCAAAGTGAAAATTCTAACGGTTGTTTTGCGTTAGAAAAGCCTATGAGTTCGCCCATCTCCACACGCTCTCCCACTTGTTTAATCACCGAGGTAAGATTCCGATACACAGATACATACGAAGGGTGCATAATCGCCATGGAATATGTGGCATTCAACCCATAAGAAACATCAACAATAATCCCTCGATTGATGCTATAAACGTTCGCTTTATCGGCTGTTTCGAGCAAGATGTTATACACCTTATCCTTTTGCGAGTAATGCCGAATAATCGTACCAGTAACGGGCTTAAACAGGGTATGTACTGCGGATTGTTGCAACTCAAAAACGAGTATATTGTCGTGTTCTTTTGCTTCATATTGTGCCAAAAAATCCTCCGTAACTTCCTTCTTGGACTCCAATAATTGTGCTTGCATAATCAACTGCATTGAGTCTAGACTGATGACCGAATCTGCTTTAATATCAATATCGCCAGCCACAATTTTACGAATCGTTTCCAAGTATTGTTCTTGTAATTCCAACACTGTTGTGAGCGAATCCAACCGTTCCGACTCAGAAATTAACTGCCGATTAACCTCTTTGGATAAATTGGAGGAAAGATTACCCAGAGGCGTAAAATACACAAACAAAGAAAGAATACAAAAAATCACAATTCCAAACAACAAAATTATGAAAAATACGCCTATACGAGAAACATAGACGTATTTTTTCTCTGTCCAATCATGTTCATCAATAACTACCAGACGATACTTATAAAAAAGACGCTGGAGCCAAGACTTTTTTTTGTTGTGCATTGTATCCTTTATGTCCGTCATTTATTTTCCTAAAAGCTTTAATTCTTCTGCCAACGCAGCAAAACATTTTTTCAAACGGTCGTCTTCGACATAATCCTCTTCACCAGCCAGTTTGTAGATTTCTGCAGTAACAACAGGTTTATTGGTATAATCATAAACAGTAACCGTGCCGTACATGCGAATATACATCTTTCCCCATGCACTTGAACCATTTTTACGCTCTAATTTGTCGATTTTCACCACCACTTTTCCCCTCGTATTAGCGTTTGGATCTGCGGTCGCTTGAATCATATTTTTGTTTTTATGATTAAAAGCCTCGATAAAAGCCACATACGAGTCGTTCACGCGTTTTTCATAATCATTTCCGCAAAACTCTTTGTACTGACCATCATCTTCCCACATCGTTGCAGAATAATCCATTTCTACAAGCATTTGTTGGTCTTTTTGTGCAAACACACTCTGTAAATCTTTTGCTGTTCCTTCCGTCAGAGAAAGTTGCTTTTTTGCAAACATTACCACGCTACTACACATCAAAACCGAAAGACATACAATCCATTTTTTCATATTCTTAACAAATTTAATTTACAATTACTTCTCTAAAATAGTACAACCTTCGCAGGGTTTAAGTTGTTTGAAAAAGTCATTCCCTTTGTCGTCCACGAGGATAAATGCAGGGAAATCTTGCACTTCAATCTTCCAAATCGCTTCCATACCCAATTCGGGGTATTCCAAACACTCAATTGATTTGATATTATTTTGGGCTAAAATAGCCGCAGGACCGCCGATAGAACCCAAATAAAAACCGCCATACTTTTTGCAAGCGTCCGTAACTTGTTGCGTGCGATTTCCTTTAGCAAGCATCACCAACGAGCCACCGTGCGACTGGAACAAATCCACGTACGGGTCCATTCTTCCCGCTGTCGTCGGTCCCATACTACCGCAAGGCATACCTTGAGGGGTCTTGGCAGGACCTGCATAGTAAATCGGGTGATTTTTCAGGTATTCAGGCAAAGCCTCGCCTTTATCTAAACGCTCTTTAATCTTTGCGTGAGCAATGTCGCGTCCCACGATAATCGTTCCATTCAAACTCAAACGCGTACTCACAGGATACTTGCTCAACTCTTTACGCACGGCATCCATACCTTGATTCAAATCGATTTTAACGGCATTGCCTTCGCCCGCTTGACGCAACGATTCGGGAATCAAACTGCCTGGATTATCGTCCATTTTTTCAATCCAAATACCGTCTTTATTGATTTTGCATTTTATGTTTCTATCTGCCGAACAACTAACGCCCAAGCCAATCGGACAACTTGCACCGTGACGTGGCAAACGAATAATGCGAATGTCGTGTGCAAGGTATTTGCCACCAAATTGGGCACCCAAACCTATCTTATAAGCCTCTTGCAACACCTGTTTTTCCAACTCCACATCACGAAAAGCACGTCCACCATTGGAGCCCGTTGTTGGCAACGAATCGTAGTAATGCGTAGAAGCCAACTTCACGGTCAGCAGATTTTTTTCCGCCGAAGTACCACCAATCACGAACGCAATGTGATACGGAGGACACGCTGCCGTACCCAACGTCTTCATTTTTTCCACCAAAAATGGAACCAAGGTTTTGGGATTCAAAACCGCCTTTGTCTCTTGATACAAGTAGGATTTATTGGCAGACCCCCCCCCTTTTGTGACGCAAAGGAAATGATATTCCATGCCTTCAGTGGCTTCCAAATCAATCTGTGCAGGCAAGTTACACTTCGTATTCACCTCTTCGTACATCGTCAAGGGAGCATTTTGGCTGTAACGCAAATTTTCCTGCGTGTAGGTATTGAAAACGCCCTCGCTCAGAGCCTCCTCATCCGAAATTTCCTTATTTTTATCCCACGTCCACACTTGTTGCCCTTTTTCGCCATGAATAATCGCCGTACCTGTATCTTGGCACAAGGGTAACTGCCCTTTGGCACTCACTTCGGCATTGCGTAAGAAGGTCAGAGCAACATATTTGTCATTTTCGCTCGCTTCGGGGTCGCGTAAAATTTTGGCAACCTGCTCATTATGCGAACGGCGAAGCAAAAAACTCACGTCTCTGAAAGCCGTTTGAGCCATTTTCGTCAACCCTTCTTTCTCTATTTTCAAAATAGGTTTGCCTTCAAATTCACTCACCGACACATAGTCTTTGGTCAGCAAATAGTACTCGGTAGTGTCTTTCCCGAGTTGAAACATTTTTTCGTACTTAAAATCCATGACGTTTAATTTTGTTGTTTTGCAAAGTTAAAAAAAAAACATTACTTAACGAAAAAAATATGCGACTCAATTTATCAACATATTTGCATTATAATATTGTGCCTGTCCCGTTACTTCTTCGCCCACAAAATTGGGTTTAGTAAAAACGGCTGTTTCAGAGGGCAATTCAATTTCTGCAAGAATCAAGTTCTCGGGATGGTTTAAAAATTCATCCACTTCCCAGCAAAGATTTTTTTCTTCGGCAGGCACAATCCAACGCATTTTATGAATCACACCATCCAAACAAATTTGCAACAAATCCTTCGCATCGGCAACGTCAATCTCCTTTTCCCACTCAAAATGCGAAACCTCATTCCCCGATTTTATCGTCAAAAAAGCCTTATTTTCCTTGATTCTGACCCGAATGGTTCGCTGTGGGTCACGGCACAAATAACCCTGCCAAATCTCGTGATGCGAAGTTGCTAATTGCTTGAATGATAAATCTTTAACTAAAAATTTTCGTTCTATTTCTCTATTTTTCATTGCGTGCTTTACTCACTTGATTCACTAATTTTGCGATGCCGAAATACTGCACTCCGCTGTGGTACGTCAAACCGATTTCGCACGTGCGAGAATTGCTATAACCAACCGAAACGTGATGTTCGCGTATCTGTTTAGATAGCTTTCGCAAAGCCCATTCGTTCAGTTGTGGGTGCGTAAAACCTTTGTCGCCTGCAAACGCACAGCAACCAATCTCTTCTGGCACCAAGACTTCCCTCGCACACTTTTGTGCAACCCGCAACAACGACTTTTCAACCCCCATTTCACGCGTAGAACAAGTGATATGAACCGCCACAGAAGCGTCTAGCGGCGTAATCTTGAGTTCGTCCAACACAAACTTATCAATAAACTCGGCAGGCTCGTACAAACGCATTTTTTTAATCATTTTACGCATTCGGTGCAAACACGGGCTTTGGTCGCACAAAACAGGCCATTTTCCCTCTTCGCTCGCTATCCACAAGGCTTGCTCCAACTCTTGCGACTTTTTATCGGCTTCGTCGGGCATTCCTTTGCTCTCCCAAATGGTACCGCAACACAGTTGTTCCATGTTGGCAGGGAAAACAATCTCAAAATTCGCCTTGTTGAGCAACTCCACCATGTCGTTGATGAGCGATTTGCCTTTCGTTTTATCCTGCACACCCAAACGCTGATTGAGGCAACTTGGAAAATAAACCACTTTTTTCTGGTGCAACGCTGGCAACGGATGTTTTATTTCATAATCCAACGCCTCTTGTATCTCTGCCGACTTAACGGCACGAGGCATCGCGGGCGTCCACAGCGGGATTTTTCGACCCGACCCAACATGCAAGGCTTTCCCCGCAACACTCATCACCTTGTCGCCCAACAAACCGTGTGCAGCAGACGCTACATTCATGATTCCTTTTAGAGCCTTTCCAACCGTTGCAAAATGGTCTCCTGCCCACTGTCCAAGCCGTTTTCCTCGCTCCGACAACTCCCTTTCACGCACCAAATGGATATACTCGCCCGTGTTGATTTTCACAGGACAACTCATCGAACACAAACCGTCTCCAGCACACAAATCTTTGCCCATATAGCGGAAATCGGTTTCTAATTGCTGGGCTAACAACTTGGCTTCGTTATCGGCTGACCGTTCGGGCGAGCGTAACGAGGCTATTTCGCGTTGAATTACAATCCTTTGACGAGACGAAAAAGCAAAGCCGCAACTCACGCAGTTCACCTCACAAAAGCCACATTCGATACATCTATCAATCAGCGGATGCACCTTCGGAAGCGGTTTGATATGCTTCAAATGACTATTTTCGTCTTCGGTAAAAATCACGCCCGGATTGAGCATATTATTCGGGTCAAACAGCGTCTTGACGGCTTTCATAACCTCGTACGCCTCTTTCCCCCACTCTCGCTCCACAAACGGTGCCATATTTCGCCCTGTTCCGTGCTCGGCTTTGAGGCTTCCGTGATACTCATCAACCACCAAATCCACCACCGCTTGAATCATTCCATCGTACTGTTTGATGGCTTCGGGCGTATCAAAACGTTGATTGAGGATGAAATGGTAATTACCTTCCAAAGCGTGTCCATAAATAACCGCATCGCCATAACCATTTTCTTGCAACAACTCCTGCAAATCCAACGTTGCCTCGGTCAAATTTTCTATCGGGAAAGCCACGTCTTCAATCAAACAAGTCGTGCCAATCGGTCGCGTAGCCCCTACCGCAGGGAAAATGCCACTTCGCATCGCCCAGTATTTATGCACCAAATCGGGGTCAGAAGTAAAACCTTTAACGCCTATTTTTTTCTTTTTCGCTTCCAACTCTTGCTCATCAACCCCATCAATGCGAATCAGCACAGCCGCAGCGTCTTCGGGTTGGTTTTGCAACTCTGGGAAGTCCTTTTCAACCACTCGCATCGCCTTACGGTCAAAAAATTCTGCAGCCGAAAGCACCTCCGTTTTTCGCATCGTAATGATCGCTTCGCACGCTTCTTTGGTGGTTGGGAAAAGCAACAAAGCCGAAGCCGAATGGGACATCAAAACGCCCGTTTTCATTCGAACCCGGGTCATAAAAGCCAACGTCCCCTCGCTCCCTACCAGCAAATGAGCGATGATGTCAAACGGGTCGTTAAACTCAATGAAAGGCAGGATATTAAGTCCCGTTACGTTTTTGATGGCGTATTTTTTTTGAATCCAATCACATAGCGGCTTATTTTTGCGAATTTGATATTTTAAGTCCTCTATTTTGCGAATAAACGTGGAATGCGAAAGGCGAAAATCGGACTTACTACGCTCGTCTGCCGTATCCAAAACCGTCCCATCTGCCAAAATAATACGGACACTTTTGAGCATTCGGTGGCTATTGGCGTGCACACCACAGCACATTCCAGACGCATTATTGCCCACTATTCCACCCAACATCGCACTTTTTATGCTCGCTGGGTCGGGCGTAAAATAACGTCCATACGGTTGCAAAATCTCGTTAATTCGTTGTCCAATGATGCCTGGCTGAGCGTCAATATAAACGTCATCGCCATCGTTCACCACCTCAATATCTTCCCATTTTTTGCCACACACCATCAGCAACCCATCGCCTGTCGTTTGCCCACTCAAACTCGTACCAGCCGCACGAAAAGTAATATGTTTGTTTTCTTTGTTGGCTCGCTGAAAAACCTCAATAACCTCTTTTTCATCTGCAGGCATCAGCACTTCTTGCGGTATCAAACGGTAAAAACTCGCATCTGTCCCCCAAGCCAATCTATCAATGTAACGTTTCATCCAAAATTTGTTTAATTCTATTTTTGACAAAGGTACAATAAAAAAAATGGAAAATCATTCATTTGCATAAAAAAATTTGCAAAATTCAAAAGTCCCCAAAATACACGTTATACCAAAAATTAAGGGCTAACAGCGGAAAATTGAGACGATTTTTTTATAATTTTATTTTATTGAATATCAACAAAATACAATTATTTTTAAAAGTTTTTAATCTTTATTTGATGATATTTTTTTTTTTGCTAACTTCGTATAAAAAATGATAATGATGTAAAAAATGAAAGAAAAAATTGAACAATGGGCGTACGGCGAGTTAGGTACGACAATTTGGGAGAAAAAATATCGCCAAAACAATGAAACATTTAGTGAATGGCTTGACCGCCTGAGTATCGGACACAAAGAAGTACGTCAACTAATTTTAGAGCGGAAATTCCTACCGGCAGGACGGATTTTATCCAATTTGAACAACAAGTCCCAACGGAAAGTTACATATTCCAACTGCTACGTGATTGCTCCACCAGAGGATAACTTGGTTTCCATCTTTGATTGTGCGGGCAAATTGGCACAGACCTACGCTTACGGAGGTGGTTGTGGCGTTGATTTGAGCGAACTCAGACCGAACGGATCGGTTGTAAATAATGCCAGCAAAACAAGTAGTGGCTCGGTTTCGTTTATGGATTTATATTCACAAGTTACGAATACCATCTCGCAAAACGGTCGACGTGGGGCGTTGATGATTTCGCTGGACGTTCGGCATCCCGATGCTGGCGAGTTTGTGAATAGTAAAGCCAACACCGACAAAATCAACTATGCTAACATCTCCATTCGGGTAAATAACGATTTTATGACTGCCGTTGAAAAGGATTTGGATTTTATCCAAAAGTATCCTTGCGACATGGTGGTGGATGCAAAAGAGGCAAAAAAAATGGATTATGATATATTGTATCCGTACAACGATGGTTATATCAAAAAAATCCGTGCCAAACAGCTTTTTCAAACGTTAGTACATAATAATTGGGCTTTTGCAGAACCGGGTATATTATATTGGGACAAGATTGAACAATATAATATGCTCAATAACAATAAAAAATTCAAGTATAGTGGCGTCAATCCGTGTGCAGAAGAGCCTCTACCATCGGGTGGAAGTTGCCTGCTCGGCTCTATCAACTTGGCAGAATTTGTTGTAAATCATCAAGTTAGATTTGACAACTTGGCGATGGCTGTTCGGGCAGTAGTTTGCTATTTAAATGATGTGTTGGACTTAGGTCTGCCACTTCACCCACTCAAAGAGCAGCAAGAATCCGTAAAAAAATGGCGACAGATAGGTTTAGGCACGATGGGACTTGCCGATATGCTTATCAAATTGGGCATCACGTATGGCAGCAAAGAGAGTATCGCTGTGATTGAAGAAGTGTACGCATGTATTGCTAAAACGGCGGTTGAGACATCGTTGGAGTTGGCAAAAGAGAAAGGGGCTTTCCCAGAGTTTTCGCCCAACCTTACCGAATCTTCGTTTATCAAAAACCTCAATTTACCTGCTTCGACCATCCAAGAAATCAAAAAATACGGCTTACGCAATAGTCAGTTGCTCACGTGTGCTCCAACCGGCAGTATCGCGACTATGTTGGGCGTTTCGACGGGCGTGGAACCCATTTTTGCGATGTCGTACACCCGAACCACCAAATCATTGAAGGGTAAAGAGGAGGATTTTCAAGTATTTACGCCTATTGCCGAGCAATTTAAGGCAGAACATCCGAACCAACCGTTGCCCGACTATTTCGTAGATTCAAGCCAGATTAACTACAACGACCGCATTGATATTCAGGCAACGTTGCAAAAATATATCGACGCTTCCATCTCTTCCACCATCAATCTTCCCGAAGAAACGACCGAAGAAGATGTGTACAATATCTATTTTAATGCGTGGAAAAAAGGGCTCAAAGGCGTTACGATTTTCCGCAGTGGATGCGAACGCGATGCCATTTTGACGGTGGGCAAGAAAGCCGTCAATACTTGTATGTTTGACTCCATCATTCCACCGACTCGCGATGACTTGGGCGATGTGCTGGTGGGTTACTCGTTCAAGAAAAAAACGGCTTGTGGCTCGCTTTACATCACCATCAACGTGGATAGTAGCGGACATATTGTGGAAATTTTCACCAACACTTCCAAACACGGCACTTGCCAAGCCAACCTCAACGGACAAACGCGTATGACCTCGTTGGCGTTGCGGGCTGGTATCAAGGTGGACGAAGTAATTGACCAACTACAAGGGATTCGTTGCTCTTCGTGCGTTCGGGCAAAGGCGAAAGGCGAAAAAATTGACGGTATCAGTTGCCCCGATATTCTCGGAACGTGCATTGAAACGCTACAACACATGGTTGACGGACACAATCCGTTCATTGGACGAACACCCTTGCAACCCATAGAAACAACGCATACTGACAATGGTTTAGAGTGCCCCTCGTGCCATAAAAAGACGCTCCAAGCGGAAGGTGGATGTTTCATTTGTACGTCTTGTGGCTACTCAAAATGCGAATAACAAGCGATGATTACACGAAAAATCCGCATTAAACTGCTTACCGAAGGCTGCGAGCCCGTTGTGCATGAAAACGGCAACGCGTATGATTTGGTTTCGGCTCAAACGATAGCATTACACCAACCGTCTGTTGATGGGGCTAAATGCACTTTTGAAGCCCAACTTATTCCGCTGGGATTGGCGATGGAGTTGCCCAAAGGTTGCATTGCCAACGTGCGTCCGCGTAGTTCTACCTACAAGAAATGGGGTGTGCTGATGGCTAACTCGGTCGGACTGATTGATGAGACTTACTGTGGCGATAGTGATGAATGGAAAATGAGCGTTGTTGCCTTCAAAGATGCCACTATACAGAAAGGTGATCGGATTTGTCAATTTGAAATTATGCCTGCACAAACCGCCACGCTTTGGCAAAAGATTTTGTGGTTACTAACGGATAAATATGAATTTGTCGCCGTGGATAGCCTCAATCATGATGCACGAGGTGGCTTTGGCGAAGGAACCGATAAAAAATAATATCATGAAACTAATACAACCCTCTTTTGAGATTTGGCAACAAGAAAACTTGCCTTTCTCGCTATCGCAAAGCGAACAATCGCCCGAAATACGGCACCAAATCCTTGCTTCTATCTTCAAACACATCGAACGTTGTGGCAGGATTTGCTATTTGTCGCACAGTGATATAACCGACCAAAGTGCTCAGGAGTTCGTGCAACGCATGATAAACAGCAAACATTTTTCGGTTTTGGAGCACGGAACGGTTTATTTGGCGATTCCATACGAGCAGTTGGACGAAGCAACATTGCAAAAGACATACGGGAAAAATATCTGGTGCAGTTGCTGTTTAAACGAGGCAAAAACGCATTGGTACATAACGACCAACTACCGCGTAATGCTCGAAAATCAGTGGCTTGATAATGTGGAAAAATACCTTTGTATGCCGACCAAAAAGCACCATTTGCGGATGTCGGTGCATCTGACGACCAATAGGCAGGTTACGCACGAGTTGGTGCGGGCAAGGTTGATGAGTTTCAGCCAAGAAAGCACACGCTACTGCAACTATTCCAAAGATAAGTTCAATAACGAGTTGACCTTCGTAGAACCGCTGCAACAGAGCGACATCGCCTTGCAAACCCTGCAACACATCGAGGAGAGTTATGTTCGCCTCACGATGCAAGACGGTTGGACTGCCCAAGAAGCCGCAGCGATACTCCCCAACACGCTCAAAGCCGAAATCGTGGTGTCGGGATTCATCAAAGATTGGTCGTATTTGTTTGATTTACGTGTCAAAGGCACTACAGGAAAGCCCCATCCGATGATGGTTAAGACATTGGAACCCGTGTACGAAGAGTTTGTGAAGCGTGGGTTGGTGGAAAAATGATGAGAGAATTGTGCATATCTATTTGTTTAGCATCATCAAATTATATCTTCAAATTCGAAGAGAAAATAGGTTATCCAAATTGCCAATGATTTCGTTGCTTTAACCATAGCCCCATAATAGGATCGGATAAGAAGAGACCTTGGTCGGTAGAAACAATAAAATCGCGTTCGATCATCATCTTTTTCATCTTGGCGATATTGGATTTTGTGCCTAATTGGTATTTGGTTAGCACGGCTTGTGATGTCCATTGCGTATGTTGCCCATCTACAATCGCCCTGAGCATATTGAGTTGGAAGGAGGTTAGGTTGCCCGTCTGCTCCATGAATAGTGGCGTACATTGAATCAGCAAATCATTGATGCCCGCTTGTAGGCTTTGCTCGTTTACTTCGTCGGTTGTATTCAGCATCACGTTCCACGCTAATTGCTGTACGTAAGACGATTGATTACCCACCGTGTCGCAAATGCGGCGTACATATGCGGAATCAATTGTAAGAGCTTTTTGTGAAAATTTAGATTGTATAAATGGAATCCAATCTTCTGTGGAGATGGGTTGCAAGTAGTTTGGTTCACCAAATTGGTAAAAAGGCATGCGTTTATTTTGAAATAACTGATTCATCATGTGCTGACGGCTCCCAAATAGGCAATAAGAAGCATGTTTTTGATGTTGCCATACGCCTCGCATACGCTTCTGTATAGTTAAACTATCTTGCCACTCGCCCACTTGCTGGAACTCGTCAATGCACACCACAATATGCTTGCCAATACGTTCTGCCATGCGTTCGGGTAATGATAGGATTTCTTCGGGCGAATACTCTTTTGGCGTTATGCCCAACGAAAAGGAGTATTCGGTGCTTGGGTCGGGATTGATGGCAATTTTAGGCGATATGCGGGTTAGAAATTGGCGAATGTTGTCCAAAACGTGTTCTATTTTTGTTCCCGTTTGTGCCATCATCGCCTCTGCAAACTTATTGTAGAAGTCATATTCCGAACGGCAATCGTAAATATCCATGTACACGATTTGCAACCTCTCTTTGTCTACCACTTGTGCCACATGCTTAACGAGAGACGTTTTGCCCATACGACGTGGTGAGATGAGAATGACATTCAATCCGTTTTCAAAATTCATTTTCAAACGATGGGTTTCTTGTTTTCGGTCGGTGAAATTTTCCCCTTCAACCGAAACACCATACAAAAAAGCGGGTGTTGTTGCTTGGCTCATAACTGTAATTTTATAATGTTTACCAATCGGTGGTCCACTACTTGGTGAACTTTTAATCGCAACGAAAATAGTAAAATGAGTTGGATTGTGCAAATAAAAATGATTTTTGAGCAATAATAAGAGTATTCAATAGGTATAAAAAAGCAAATTATAAACTGTATAACTAATGTCCCAACTTCTCGCTGATAGCATAAAAAACTGCCGTAGTGCGTCGGCAAATAGTAACCAAAAACACAATATATTTTTGCAATAAATGAAAAAAATGTACATTTGTCAAATGATTTTTAGGTTCGTTTTTGAGTATGATACAATCAATGACAGGGTACGGAAAAGCAACGTGTGTAATTGGCAACAAACAATGCGTTATTGAAATCAAAGGACTTAACTCCAAAGGGTTGGATTTGACGGTTAAGGTGCCTAATTTGTTGCGAAATAAAGAATTGGAATTGCGAAATCTATTGGTGCATAGGTTGGAACGTGGCAAGGTGGATTTTGTGGTAACCTTTACTGCCGACAATCCGCTCAATGACGACCTGCCAACCATCAACGAAACGGCTTTTGAATACTATTTTCAGCAAGTAAGCAACTTACACACCCAACATCATTTCAGCACTCCCCTATCCATTGAAGTCATTTTGAGCCTGCCAAACGTGTTGCAAAGCAAGGATATGCAGACCTTGCAAGACGAAGAATATGCCCAAATTGTGCAAGCAACCGACGAAGCGATTGAGCATTTTATTGACTTTCGCAAGCAAGACGGCAAGCAAATCGAAGCTATGTTTTGCAAGAGTTTGAACGCTATACAAGACCTTTTAGCCCAAATTGAACCCTACGAAAAAGATAGAGTTGCCAAAATTAAGGCACGTATTTGGAGCAATTTGGAGGAGTTGCAAGCCAAAGACAATTTGCCCATTGATACCAATCGCCTCGAACAAGAGATGATTTATTACCTTGAAAAATTGGACATCTCGGAGGAAAAAGTCCGCTTAAAAAGCCATATTGACTATTTTTTTCAGACGCTCAACGATGCAAAAACAAGTGCCATCGGCAAGAAATTAGGCTTTATTGCCCAAGAAATGGGACGCGAAATCAACACGTTAGGAAGCAAGAGCAACCAAAGCGAAATGCAGATTATCGTGGTGCAGATGAAGGATATTTTGGAACAAATTAAGGAACAAGTTTTAAACGTTTTTTAGTATGATTTTTATTTTTGCGGCACCATCGGGCTCGGGCAAATCCACCCTTATCAACTACCTCCTACAGCAGTACAACGACTTGGAGTTTTCCATTTCTGCTACCACACGTCCCCCGCGTGGCAAAGAGCAAAACGGCAAAGAATACTACTTTATTTCGCCCGAAGAGTTTGAAAAAATGATTGCAGACGACCAACTCATTGAGTGGGAAAAGGTGTACGAAAACACGTATTACGGCACGCCCAAGAGCGAAATTGAGCGAATCGAAAAAAATAACCATCACATCATTTTTGATTTGGACGTATACGGTGCGATTCACCTCAAACAGATTTTTGGCGACAAAGCCCACACGTTTTTTATCAGTCCACCGAGCGTGACAGAGTTGCAACGAAGGTTGGAAAAACGTGCGACCGACTCACCGCAAAAAATCGCCGAACGGGTCGCAAAAGCCGAAATAGAACTGCAAAAAGCCGAGTTTTTTGACGAAATTATTGTCAATGACGATTTAGAAAAAGCAAAACAACAATTAAAACAATCAATAGATAAATTTATACGAAATGAAAGCGTTAACAAGTAAAGAAATACGCAAAAGTTTTTTAGATTTTTTTGCTCAAAAAGGGCATACAGTCGTTCCATCCGCACCGTTGGTTATTAAGGAAGACCCAACGCTGATGTTCACCAACGCGGGAATGAACCAGTTTAAGAACATCATTTTGGGCAACGACCCCGTGAAGCAAAAACGGCTGTGTGATGTGCAAAAATGCCTTCGCGTGAGCGGGAAACACAACGATTTGGAAGAAGTGGGACACGACACGTACCACCATACGAT
>JAEEGL016377801.1_pt1 | contig 15576 bp, 11 predicted proteins | sample 9134231 | NCBI WGS metagenome assembly JAEEGL01 (sample SAMN16246548, study PRJNA631951) | gut metagenome | biome: gut microbiome; feature: rumen; material: fiber-attached | host: Bos | place: Iran: Karaj | collected 2018-10
GGAGGCGTAAACTCCATGTGAACTTTGTTCTCACCGTTTTCAAGTTCTATAAGTGTGAACAGTCCTGCAAAGGATCCGGCCGGTGCTTCTTTTCCGTTTACGGATATGTTCCATCCTCTGTCGTAGGTTACCGGGAGCATAAGATAGGATCTTCCGTTTCGGGCATCATCTGCAACATTTCGTATAATGTCGACAGTCCTCTTACCGACCGTGACCGTATCATCTTCTTTCCATTCGCTTCTCTGACAATACTCATCGAGAACCGGGACCGACAGTCCGAAGACGTTAACATCAAACGACCTTCCCTTTTCGGTATCAATACTGACTCTGATATGCACCTCGTCATCCTTATATCGTCCCAGACAAACGGCGTTATTGTTAAAATGCGCCGGGTAGTAAATGTTATACGGATCTCCGATGGTCGGTATAAGAAGATGATCGTTCGTACTTTCATCATCCGAAATGCTTATCGTACTGTTCGCATACTCCGAATCAAGGGTCGGCCCGTTCAGATAGATCACCGTCTCCTCATCGACCGGAAAAGTGATGTCAACAGTCCTCTCATTACCGTTTATCGTATCGTTAACAGATACGCTCTGATCTGCCGGCACCCCTTTTCTCACAAAAGCGCGTGCAACATCTTTACCGGCGGGGCCTGTCTCATCTATGCTCATCGACCGGAAAATATGATTATGAAGATCCACGATATCCGCAGGGACATCCGTGATATCATCACCGCTTATAACGATCCCGAACGGGAGGGTGTACTTCGGCTTATACAACGTATAACCGTCCACCTTCTTTACCGCCTGATACAACCCTTCATCTGCAGGCACACTTGTTATCACGTCCCTTATACCTATCAGCGCATCCGAAAATACAGTGCCGCCTGCATCAAGCAGCCGCGTGAACTGAACACTGTAACCCCACTTAGCCGCACCCGACTGTTCATCAGGTGCTATCATGTGAGTCCAGTTTGATAATGCCGGTCTTGCAAGTACAAGCCCGTAATTTGCGTTTAAGCTTTCATCGGGATTCTTTATCCGATACGCATATTCGTTATCCGGCAGTATCGTTTCCCTCAGCCGTTCACAGATACCGATAAAATCCCCGTTCTGCTCAGGCTCCTCGGAATATCCGGTCACAAAATCAGGCTTACCGAAAAGCAGAAAACCGTAGCACAATATCTCAAGAGCTATAAGACCCACAGCCCATCCGAATCTGTTCTTTCTCGGTTTCCCTTCCCTTTCAATGCTTCCGTACAGCAGCAGAATATATATGATGAGCATTACGGCCATTATAGTGGAAGTGAGATGGAATACACTCCTTAACACGTGCGGAACATAAAGCATGTACAGCACTATGAACAACGGAAATCCGACAACCGTGGCAGCAAAGCTGAAAAATCCCCTGTTAAGGTTTCGTATCGTATCCGGAGTCTCGTCGGTACTGCCAAAAAGCTTTGCTCCGTAGAAACAGCAAAGATATCCGAACACAAAGCTGATGATAAACCCGTTCCTTATCGGATACTGTACATATGATCCGAAATGCCACATAAGGTTGATGCTCTCGACAAACAGCTCGAGAACTGCCAGGAGTATCAGTGAAACAGTCAGGATAGTATCACTTCGATCTTTGTGTTCTCTGATATCTCTGATAAGACCTGTCAGTATTACAGCTGTCGGAAATGAGGTAAGAAGAAGGGTCCACCAACGTGTCGTATAATCGCCTCTGACATGAGACAGTATCTCGGCATACTTACCAAGGACCCCGTCAGCGGCTTCTGCATTTCCGTTAGCAAACCTTGCCGAAGACAGCATCTGTGTAAGCTGCGGTACAAGGATAAAAGAAGAAAGTGCCAGGGCAAGAAGCGTTCCGATGCCTATAAGCGGCAAAGCCTTCGATATCTTTTTATATCCGTCCTCGTCTTTGCCAAAACGATCGACAGACATGACAAGTCCGGTGTACAAAAACAGGAATATCAGGATCATAAATCCCAGATAGTAGCTTGCTATGAGCGCAAGCGAGAGAACGATGACATAGCCTGCCATCTTTCCTTCATCGATCATCCTGTCATAGAAATACATAATGAGTGGGAACAGGACCGCTATATCCATCCATTGATTTGTGATGTAAAGGACAAGTACAAACCCGCTGAAGGAATATGCAACCGCGGATATGATCTGAAAGAACAGAGGTGCTCTGTTATGTGTCCTGTGAAGATATATGAACATCGTAAAGCTCATACACACGAGCTTGATCCCGTTAAATACCGACAGACTCTTCAGAAGACTGCTGCGCCTGATGAACCAAAAGAACAGGTTGAATAAAGAGAGGTTTGAACATCCCGATGTACTCATAGCCATGTTCGTCCCGAGCGCAGTATACCAGTCGTAGAAAATACTCTTTGTGCCGTACAAGGCGTCATAGACATGATAATAGAAAGGCGCGATCTGCTGCGCCATATCATAATAATCTATGGTCTTTACCCCGAACGGGTATATGCCCTTTACCGCCAATATGACCGAATACAGCATCATCGTTATGATCGGGGGAAGGGCATATAACAACCGGCTTTTTTTCATTCCGTGATCTTACTCCTCAAGTGAGTTCTTCTTCGATACGATGACCGTCTGGTTGTAGCACGAGAAGATCGCATCCTTTGATGCATCCGAAAGCTGCGGCGTAATACGTGAAACAATCGGCACGATGATCAGAGATACTATCATCGCAACCGCTCCGGCAACGATAGGTGATGAGAAGAAATTTAAGAACATGTTCAACACCGTGATGCCGACACCTGCAACAAAGCTTGACCATACGGCTAGCTTTGTAGTCTTCCTGTCATAAAGCGCATATACGAAAGGTCCTAAGAATGCGCCTGCAAGCGCGCCCCAGGATATACCCATGAGCTGTGCTATGAACGTGGGAGGATTAAGCGCTATCGCAACCGAGATGATTATGAACACACCTATGAACACTCTCATCGTCAGCACCTGCTTCTTCTCATCCATATCCTTCGCAAACAGATCCTTGATAAAATCCAGCGTCAGCGTCGAACTCGATGTGAGTACGAGCGATGACAGCGTTGACATCGATGCCGACAAAACGAGCACGACAGTCACACCTATAAGTATATCCGGAAGGAACGAGAGCATGTGAGGCATTATCGCATCAAACAGCATCCCGCCGTCTTCCTTGTGAAGCGAAGGGTCGTCAAACAGTCTTACAAAGCTTCCGAGAAAATATGTTCCTCCCGCAACAACTATCGCAAATATCGTAGAAATCACCGTACCTGTCTTGACGCTTCTCTCATCCTTGATCGCATAGAACTTGTGGACCATCTGCGGCAATCCCCATGTACCGAGCGATGTAAGGATCACGACTCCGAGAAGTCCTTCCGGATCCGTTCCGAAGAATGACGCAAACGCGCCGGGCTGACCCATCGTTGCCGGAACATCGCTCTCGATCTGCGACAGCGCCATAACGGCATTCATGAACCCTCCCTTTCCGGAAAGCACCGCACCTATCACAAGACATATACCGATGAGCATTATGATGCCCTGCACAAAATCATTCCATGCAGTCGCAACGTATCCGCCGACGATAACGTATACCGCGGTAAGCAGTGCCATAACCGTTATACAAACCTCATAAGGTATATCAAACGCCATCGAGAACAGCCTCGACAGACCGTTATATATACTTGCCGTATATGGGATCAGGAACACGAATATGATAACCGAAGATGCGATCTTGAGCGAATGACTTTCGAACCTCTTCGAGAAGAACTCCGGCATCGTGGCGCTCGTAAGATGATTCGTCATTACCCTTGTACGACGCCCTAAGATGACCCATGCCATAAGGGATCCTATGAAAGCGTTCCCGAGTCCTATCCACGTCGATGACAGTCCGTATTTCCAGCCGAACTGACCCGCATATCCGACGAAGACAACGGACGAGAAATACGACGTTCCGTATGCGAACGCGGTAAGCCAGGGACCCACGTTCCTGCCTCCGAGCACGAAGCCGTTAACATCTTTTGCACTCTTCTTTGACGCAAATCCGATCAGTATCATAACGGCAAAAAAGAGAATGAGCAGTGAGATCTTGATAAACATGTTCTGTTTCCTTTCTTATTTATCGCTTTGACGCGCTAAAGTGCGACAAGGGAATGATATATGATTTTGTCGGAATTGTCAAATAAACAGGCCGTACAGAATCTGTACGGCCTGCGTGAAGATCTGTCTGTTAACACTACTCGTCAAGCTGTGATGTACAGTGCGGACATCTCGTTGCCTTGATGCTTATCTCCGACTGACAGTACGGGCATGTCTTTACCGTAGGATCCTCTTCCTCCTTCTTGATCATCTTATCCTTCATCTTGTTGATGGACTTGATGAGGCAGAAGATCACGAACGCGATCAGCAGGAAGTTGATCACCGCCGAAATGAACAGTCCGTAGCTGAGCGTTGCGGCATTGTCTCCCGAGCCGAGTACAACAGCTAACTTCGTAAAATCATACCCGCCCGTAAGGAGCGATAAAAGCGGCATCACAAGGTCATTAACGAGTGAGTTCACGATCGCCGTAAAGCCTCCGCCGATGATGATACCGACAGCCATGTCCATAACGCTGCCTTTTGATATGAATGCTTTGAATTCTTTCCAAAATGTTTTCATTATTTAATCTCCACAACCCAATCCTTAGGTCCTTCTATCCTGCCCATCTGGATACCCGTGAGAGTATCGTAAAGCTTCTTCGTTACAGGACCCATATCGTTCATTCCCGAAGGCAGGCAGATCTCCTTGCCGTGATCTACGATCTTGCCGACAGGTGATATAACCGCAGCGGTACCGCACAGTCCGCACTCAGCGAAATCTGAAAGCTCTTCAAGCCTTATCTCACGCTCTTCGGCTTCCATGTCAAGATACTCTCTTGCAACCTGAACGATCGATCTTCTCGTGATCGAAGGAAGAATGGAATCCGACTTCGGTGTTACAAGCTTGCCGTCCTTTGTGATGAAGATGATGTTGGCTCCGCCTGTCTCCTCGATCTTGGTGCGTGTTCCGGGATCGAGATAGAAGTTCTCATCGAATCCCTTCTCATGTGCATCTACTATCGCATAAAGGCTCATAGCATAGTTAAGACCCGCCTTGATATTTCCTGTTCCTCTCGGTGCCGCACGGTCGTAGTCGCTTATGCGTACCGTAAGAGGTCTGACGCCGCCCTTGAAGTAAGGTCCGACAGGCGTTGCGAACAGACGGAACTGATATTCATTCGCAGGCTTAACACCGATGATCGGGTCAAATCCGAACATGTAAGGGCGAAGATATAATGAAGCGCCGCTTCCGAAAGGCGGAACAAATGCCTCGTTTGCCTTGACGGTCTTCTTCACTGCCTCGATGAACTTTTCCTTGGGATATACAGGCATCTTTAGTCGTGCTGCCGACTGCTCCATCCTCTCGCCGTTAAGGTCGGGACGGAACACGACCGTTCTGCCGTCCTCAGTCGTATATGCCTTCAGACCCTCGAATACTGTCTGTGCATACTGCAGAACGCATGAACACTCGTTGATCGTGATGTTGGCATCCTCGGTCAGCTCACCGTCATCCCACTTGCCGTCCTTGAAGTTGCTCACAAAACGGTAGTCGGTCTTGATATAACCGAATCCCAGGTTACCCCAGTCAATGTTCTTCTTTTCCATCATATGCGCCTTCTTTCTTTAGGATTGTTTTCAAATAATTATCCGCTCGATACCTCGCATTGTCAAGAGAAAAGCCACGCAAAATAGTGTATAATAGCCTTTGACGGCAAGGAGGTAACATATGTCACTTGAAAATGTCAGATACGATGCATTCATAAGCTACAGACACTGTGAGCTCGATTCATTCATATCAGAGAACCTGCATAAGAAGCTTGAAAGCTACAAGATCCCTTCATCGGTGTTAAAAAAGCTTTCCCCGGAAAAGACGCGGATCGAACGTATCTTTCGGGACGAGGCAGAACTTCCGCTTTCGGGAAATCTTTCTGATCCGATAACGGCCGCTCTTGACAATTCCGAGTTCCTTATCGTGATCTGTACACCGAGGCTTCGCGAATCCCAATGGTGTCTTAAGGAGATAGAGACATTTGTTGCAAAACACGACAGGGAGCATGTACTGCTTGTACTTGCCGAGGGAGAACCCGACGAGTCATTCCCTCAGCTCCTCCTTCATGAGGACGTTATCGCAAAGGATGCCTCAGGCAATGACATAACGGTCAAAGTGGACCGTGAACCTCTCGCCGCAGACTGCCGTGCCGACAACAACAGAGAACGTCTGAAGCTTCTTGACAATGTTGTACTTAAGCTTTGTGCCGCAATGTTCGGGCTCAACTACGACGATCTTCGTCAGCGTCATCATGAGCGTCAGGTGAGACGCCGCATGGCGATCGCAGGCGTTGCATTTACGATAGTGACCGTGTTTGCCCTTACTTGTCTGGGCTTCATGATAAAGATAAGCAACCAGAGCAGGGTTATAGCCGATAAATATGCGGGAGCAATGGCATCCGCATCGCAGGATCTTATGTCCCGCGGGCTGGCAAAGGATGCTGTTTATGCCGCCCGATCCGTGCTTCCTGACAACGGCAGAGATTACAATGCCGATGCACTTTATGCTCTTACAAACGCCCTTGCACCTTACGAGACCGCGAGCAGCTATTATCCGGACGTATCTTTTAAGATTCCCGACGGCATCCGTTATCTCGTTCCTGACGGTAACGGACACTGCATAGTATACTGCGATGATGAGTGCATTCTTATCGACACCGCGACCTCCGCCGAGCTGCTTAGGATCGACGGTGACTTTGCTCATTTTCTCGGAGACGATATCATCTATATAGATCCGGAAGGAAACGCGGTGCTTACGGATGCTTCGTCGTCTAAGCAAGAGATCCTTGCAAAGGATGCGATAGAAATATACACTTCACCTTCAAATGACATCGCACTTATCATTACATATGACGGTATCACGTTACGCCACCGGGACGGAAAATCATCCGACTTAAGTCTCGGACCATGGTGGGACGGCGCAGACAATGAGGTATTGGATATTTATTTTACTCGGGACGGCGATTTTGCAGCCTTCGCTCTTTCATCGGACGACGGGGTACATACCGGGGTGATCGATCTTGGCATTGAAAAGGTGATGCTATCGGATGATGTCGACTACTACGAAGAACCTTCCGTTGCAACCGACGGTGAAACGCTTTATCTGTATTATGATGAAGAAACGGATGATGGGGTTAGCGCAGTCGTGACCGCAACAGACATAGCAACACAGACCGTCATCGCGACAAGGCGTCTCTCTGGAAGCGGATTCTATAATATGATCTGCGATCAGGAGAGCGTTCTCGTTGTCTCAGACAGACTTGCCTATGTGCTTGATAATGACCTTAACGATATCGACGTGATAAGCGGTTACATGGATGCCGTATGCGCCTTCGGGGACGACAGCGGATATGTGTTGCTTGACCGCACGGGAAGTCTCTTTTCTTCAGGGGTATTCTCAACGGATGAGCGTTGCCTGGAACTGTATGCACATGATGAAGGTTTTGTTTCACATGCGTACTATCTTGCCGACAAAGATTCGATCTATATCCATTATAAATATACGGACAGGATAAGCGTTTACGAAAGGCTTCAGATCTCGGACTATGTCACCCCAGAAAACGGCGAGAGCGATCCGGCAGATGCTATGGAAGATCCTGTTTATCTTGACAATGCGGGCGAATATATAAGCGACCTGATGGTACATGACAGTGATGACAATATCATCGCCCGTCTACCGCAAGGCATCATCACCGGTAAGGTGAGTGACGACAACAGTGTGATCATAACCTCACTATATACACCCGGTAAGCTCTACAGGATCAAACCGGCATCCTATGATGAGATACTCGATATGGCTGATAAAATGCTTAATGGTTACGTCCCGGACGAAGACATCCGGGACCGTTACAACATAAACTGATCAGAACCAGCCCTTATAGTTCTCAACATACAGATACTGGAAATCGTCATCTGTCTTGGTCAGGTACATGATACCCTCGATGAAGCCGATTATCGACATCACGGATGCACCGATGCCACATGTCGCAAGGCTGATAACGAGCGTGATCACGCCCTCCTTCGTGTAGCCGAGATAGAACTTGTGGATTCCAAGGCCTCCTAAGAAAATTCCGAGAAGTCCGGCTGCTACTCTGTCTTTTGGATTCATTGTGTGTTCCCCTTTCATTTGAAAATCATTTGCTATAGTGCCAAAGGGGAAGGTTCTTTTTGACACCTTTGCCCCTCTTGATCTCATACTCCCCCGTACTCTCAGTGGTGTCTCACTCACACAAAACACCAATATATAGTATACCACAGTTTTAGCATATTAAAAGACGAAAAAAACGGCCCGAAGGCCGTTTAGCTGATCAAGTATGTCATTCAGATATAAAACTTCTGTAATCCTCGAGGTTCCTGGCAAGAAGTGACGGTGTATCAAGTTCATACGGACACTTGCCTTTACATGCGTTACAGTGAAGACAGTCCTCGATCTTCGCCATGTTCTTCTGCCAAGTATCACTCAGCCACTGGGCAGACGGTGATCGACGGAGCAAAAGAGACATCCTCGCACACGTATTTATCTCGATACCTACAGGGCAGGGCATGCAATACCCGCAGCCCCTGCAAAACTCTCCGCCAAGCTCTCCTCGATCCTTTTCAATGACCGCTCGTATCCTGTCGTTCATGGCAGGAGGATTGTCCATATATGAGAGCCACTCCTCGATCTCTGACATCTTCTGTACTCCCCATATCGGAAGTACGTTGTCATACTGAGCGATGAAAGCAAATGCCGCCTCGGAATCCGTGATAAGGCCACCCGAAAGAGCTTTCATGGCTACAAAGCCCATATCAGCCTTCTTGCACATCCCAACTATCTCAATATCCTTATCGGTACAAAGATATGAAAACGGAAACTGGAGCGTTTCATAAAGACCGCTTTCTATGGCTTCCTTTGCAATGTTGAGCCTGTGATTGGTAAATCCTATATGTCTGATCTTGCCCTGCTTCTTTGCTTCAAGAGCAGCGTCATATAATCCGCTCTCATCTCCGGGCTTTGGGCAGAACGCAGGATTGTGGAACTGGTAGACATCTATGTAGTCAGTCTTAAGTTCACGAAGCGAAGTATCAAGGTCGCTCCAAAATTTATCGGCTGTAGTGGCCGTCGTCTTGGTCGCGATAAAGATCTTATCACGCATGCCTTCGAAGGCGAGACCAACCTTGTGCTCACTGTCAGTGTATCCCCTGGCTGTGTCAAAGTATGTCATACCGCCTTCATATGCTCTTCTTAATATCCTGACCGCAGTGTCATCATCAACTCTCTGGATCGGAAGTACTCCGAATGCGTTCTGCGGTGTTTCGATGCCTGTTTTACCGAGTAACATTGTTCCTCCTATCTATCTAAGGTGTGTCGCCCATTCAAATCGACTTCGTCGATGGGGGCTCCACGTGCAGACAGGGTCCCACCGCTTCGCGGTTCCCCCTATCTACATTGCCTATGGCATAAATGGCGGATACAGTCTTACGTAGTACGATTCCTCCATTACGTATGGGGTAAGGTACGGGTCGAGCGCGTACGCTTTTCCGTTGATGTAGACCTGACACCACTGCTGCTTCCATGTGTTTTCATTGATGTGATTGTAAGGGATCTGAAGCATGTTAAGACACAGTCCCATCGCTCGTGTAGATCCGGCACAGTCACAGCCGTACGGGATACGTCTGCCGCTCGAATCCTTGTCAACGTTTCCGAACACGCCACACGGATCGTTATAGTGCTTTCCCTTGGTCTTATAGCGTATACCGGGATTGTAGTTGATCCTGTTGAACAGTTCGTTCGCAACATAAGCCATCTGTCCGTACATGTTGTTCGGTGCGGCCGCCCTAGCTGCAATGACTATCGGATATGCTTCATCATATGCATTGTAGAACTCTGCCTGAGTACAACCTTTACGAAGACTCTTGCGCTGGTAAAGAAGCTCCTTCGGAGTAATATCTCCGACGCCGAGCGCATCCATGTTGTACAGGTAGTACATGGACGGTATGCGTCTTTCAAAAATACCGTAATTAATATAGTGGTCGAGAAGCTTGTGAGCATTGTATCCGTACTTTGCCTTAAGATCCGGATAATAATTCGCATAGAAGTCCGAATCAAAACGCCTGCCGGTCTGCAGATAAAATATCTCGGCATGCGTCTCGTGCGGCACCATGGTGAAGATCATCGCGGTAAGCATTATCGCTGCCGTGACCTTCACGAACAGATTTTTCTTCGTTTTCATCTTCAATACCCTCTTACCCCATAACAACATTGGAATTGCGATATTCACGGAATGTGTATTCAACCGAGAAATACGTCATTTCCTCTGACTCGGCAACGATCGTCCAATCCTTATCCTCATCAAGGTTCGGAAAGAACGCATCCGCCTCGTAAGTCTGGTCTATCTTTGTGATTATCGCAGTATCACAATACTTCACATATCTCTTATAGACGCTTTCACCGCCTATTATATATATATCGTCAGATTCATAGTTTTTAAGAAGGTCAAACAATTCATCATCATTATGTGCTACGATCGCATCCTTTACCTTATAATCCGGATCGTGAGAAAGTATGATGTTCGTCCTGTTTTTTAATGGGAGCCCGTTCGGAAATGTCTCAAGCGTCTTACGCCCGAGCACTATGACTTTCCCCGTCGTCTCATTCCTGAACATCTTCTGATCGTTAGGTATTGACACAAGGAGCTTTCCCTTAAATCCTATCGCCCAATTGTTATCTACGGCTGCTATACATTTCATCTGCTTATCTCCACTTCGGACCGGCTATTATATTCCCAGATCGAACTTAAGCTGCGGGTTCTGCGCTTTTATCTCGTCACGCGGATACCCCTCAACCTTAAAATCATCCACTTCAAGTTCCCAAAATGATTTTCCCTTGGGAAGCGTTATCGTAGGTGAACAGTCGATGCTCTTTCTGGAGAGCATCTCTTTTGCCTGCTCGATGTGGCGGTCATAGACCTGAACGTTTGCGACAAACCATGTGAACCTTCCCGGAACATATCCGAGGTGATTTGCGATCGCGATCATGAATGCCATGTATTGTAACTGGTTGATGCATCCCGCGGTCAGAAAATCGGAGCTGCGCTGGAAAAGACAGCAGTCAAGATACTTAACCTTGTCATTCTCACAAGAAGACTCGCGCTTCGCTACATTCCAAACAGTCTGGTATGCACACGGCTTCAGCCCGTGCTTTTCCTTAAAATCATCCTCCTGCCACATGTTGATGATATGGCGTCTTCCGTCGGGATCGTTCTTGATGTCATTGATAAGATTTTCCGTAAGGTTGTGCCGCTTAACCGTAGCACCGTAGCACTGTCCGATCGTTCGATCACCGATATCCCACTCGTCCCACCATGTTATGTTGTACTTGTCACGAAGCAGGTTAAGGTCGTTCGACATATCACGGTAGATCCACAGCAGTTCGCCTATCGCAGACTTTATCGCGATCGGCCGCAGAGTGATGAACGGCGACTCGCCCTTTGAAAGGTCATACGTGCAGCTCACATGATTGATGGAGAGCGTATGTGCCGGCGTCCCGTCCGCATAATGCGGCCTGGGATTTTCATCCCTGGATCCCTCGCTCAGTATCCTCTCCACTATCTCGCGGAAATATATATCACCTTTTGTCATATTCCTTCCTACCTTTCACAAGGTCGCTCGCCCATGCAAATCGACTTCGTCGATAGGGGCTCGCGGTGTAGCAAGGGATCTTCCCACTTCGTGGGCCCCTCCTTCCTACCTTTCACAAGGTCGCTCGCCCATGCAAATCGACTTCGTCGATAGGGGCTCGCGGTGTAGCAAGGGATCTTCCCACTTCGTGGGCCCCTCCTTCCTACCTATCCCATTTATCACATAGCGAGTTGATCTGGTCCGCGAACTTCGCCAGATCCTTGTTCGCGCCGCCTTCATTATGATTGATGACCGCAAGGAGCCTTTGCCCGGCAGCAAGGAGTCTCTCAAATACAGTCGATGCCGTCCTAACCTTCTTCTTCGCTCCCTCGATCCTGATGCCGACAGTCTCTTCCACGAACTCATCGGCAATAAGGTCGTAACACGTTCCCGAGAACGGAGCATACGTGTTGAACCCGTGCTCATCATGCAGATACTCGGCAAACTTATCGGTAACATCATCATCACCGTGAACGATGAACACCATCTTGGGATCGTTCTTAAACCCGAGCATCCAGCGGGTCAGCCCTGCCTTATCGGCATGTCCCGAAACGCCTTCAAGCTTGGCGATCTTTGCCCTGATCTCGATCGTCTCACCAAACAGATGCACTTCCTTCGCACCCTCGACTATCGACCGCCCGAGCGTTCCGACCGCCTGATACCCGACAAAAAGTATCGTACATTCCTCGCGCCACAGATTGTGCTTGAGATGGTGCCTGATACGGCCTGCTTCACACATTCCCGATGCGGAGATTATTACCTTTGGTTCGTTGTCAAAGTTGATCGCCTTTGATTCGTCGCTCGTGATCGAAAGATTGAGACCCGTGAACACTAGCGGATTGATGCCCCTCTTTACGAGGTCAAGTGCGTCATCGGCAAAGCAGTCATACACGTTCTTATTGAACACACCCGTAGCCTCGACAGCAAGAGGCGAATCCACGTAGACCGGAAAATCACCGAGATCGTCAAGCAGATGCCTCTCCTTGATCTGTCTGATGAAATAGAGCATCTCCTGCGTACGGCCGACCGCGAATGAAGGGATGACAACATTTCCGCCCTTTGCGAACGTATCTCTTATGATGTCCGCAAGTTCAGCCACATGATCGACCTCACTCTTTGCATGCAGTCTGTCGCCGTATGTCGATTCGCACAGGACATAATCGGCTTCATCTATAGTTTGAAAATCACGTATGAGCGGGAGATTATCATTTCCCACATCTCCCGAAAAGACCATCTTCTTCGTGACTCCGTCCTCTGTCAGCCACACTTCTATGGCCGCGGACCCGAGAAGATGTCCTACATCGGTGAACCTTATAGATATCTCATCACAGACTCTGACCTTGGTGCCGTATTTGACAGGTGCGAGACTTCTGATCGCACCGTCAGCATCTGCCATGTTGTAAAGAGGAACGTATTCATTGACTTCCGAGGATCTCCTGGCTTTTCTGTTCCGCCACTCAGCCTCGGCCATCTGGATATGGGCACTGTCTCGGAGCATTATCGAGCAAAGATCGGCGGTAGCTTCGGTTGCATATATCTGACCTCTGAACCCTTTAGCATACAAGAGCGGAAGCAGACCGGAATGGTCAATATGCGCATGAGTAAGGAAAACATAGTCTATAAGCGCTTCTTCGACAGGCAGCGGAACGTTCTCATAAATATTGATCCCCTGCTCCATACCGTAGTCAACGAGGATGTGCTTGTCGCCGACCTCGATATAATGACAGCTTCCCGTGACCTCATGTGCTGCTCCTACAAATGTGATCTTCATGACTTTCTCCCTTCCCTCAATAATTATCTTTATCGGCCCAGTCAAAAACGTCCCGGGCCTCTCCCTCTTTGCGCTTCCTCTCCCTTCGGCGCTCTGCCGCAACGCTCAGTCCTATGACTGTTGCGACCGCTATCGTTACCGCTCCGATAAGGGCAGCGATCAGAAGCATATTGTATGATTTTTTGACGCTCGACTGCGTGTTCTTATCTATCGCGTTCGCAACGGCAGATGCATCGACCTCGGGAAGTTCCCCTCCTATTATCCAATCATCATCCGCCGTTTCCATGTCGCCGTGGAACATCGTATCATAGTCTTCATCGCCGGTGCCGTCATCTATGAGCGCATTGTCCGCCTCATCATCCTCAGCCTCTTCATCAGGCACCAGATCTACGCTGTTACTGATGGAATCAAGCTGATACACATTATAGACCTTGGCGGTCAATTTGCCTTCATAGCCAGGCTGGATATGATACGTTCCGGTAAGCTTGCCGTTCTTGCCGTCCCAAAGCTCAAGCTCGGGAAAGACCGTATCCTTGTCGACATCATCCCCGTCCATGAAGCCGTAATACATAATCTTGCTCTCATCATCATATGCATACAGCGTGAACTCGATGTCACCTTTGTTGCTGTTATAGCTGTTTATCTCAAGCCTGACCCCTTCAGGCTCCGTACTGTCGGGAAGTACCGGGTCTTCCGGCTCTTCAGGATCATTGGCCGGACCTATGCTCTCCTTTACCACGTTCTTCTCAAGTCCGTAGTACTTTGCGACGCCCTTTGCATCCATCCTGCCGAAATTGGTCCATGCAGCCTCGGTCTTGATGCGCTGGTAGTCCCTGTCATTATCTATATATCCGTGCTCAAGGATTATCGTAGGGATCCCGAGCGTCGTACCGTTCCTTATAAGGCCGTAATAATCACCCTTCTTACCTTTGCGGGTCTTGATATCCTTGGGTATATTGCCTTCCGCGGTCCATTCGTCCATGATGCACTCGGCGATACCGTGTCCGACCCCGTAACACTTACCGTACATTGAAGTGAATATCTCGGATCCGAAGAAGTTATGATCGTCGGATGCGTTGTAATGGATCGAGATGAGTACATCCGCACCTACTTCCTGAGCATATTCTGCCCTTCTGCTCAGCGATACATCGGTATCCTCATCCCTTGTCATGTACACTTCGACGTTGCCGTACTGCGTCAATTCATCGTACATCGCCTTTGCAGTGATGAGGTTTATGTTCTTCTCTTCAAGTCCGTGATACTTCGCACCGGAATGCGTCTCATCCTCACCCTCCGACACTCCTCCGTGACCCGGATCTATGACGATCGTCACTGTCGGTGCGGCGTGAACATCCGTACATAAAACGGCTGCAAAAGCAGCAGATACAACGATGAGGCCGAAGATCATCCGGCCGATCATCCGCAACCTGTCAGTTTTGCTTTTCGACATACTCATACAAGATATAGTATATCAGAACACCTCATATACTACAACAGACAGTTGTTGCCTATTTATCCCTGTTCACTATCCGCGGTGCGTATATACACACTACGACAAGTCCGATGATAACGAGCATCAGAGCAGCAAATACCCATATACGCCACGTATCGTTATCGGATGATCCTTGCGACGAAGCCACGGCCGCTTCATTAGAACCTGTATCCGGCGCATCCTCAACCGCCGTCGTCTTAATCTCTTCTTCCTTTGTGATCTCCTTGGCGGTCACAGCCTCTGTCTCTGCCTTTTCCTTTTCCTTATCGCTTTCCTGATACAGAAGGACGTAGGTCGAAAATCCGTCCGTGCCGATCGTTACCGTATCCGGATCATCATCCTCATCATGCAAAAGTGCCGTCTCGCCCTCATGGATCCGCATCACATAGAAGGTATCGGCAAGCTTCTTAAGTTTTGAAGTAAGCTGTATTACCACCTTTATGGGATCTTTCGTCTTCGTGACGCCTTCCCATTCCCCGTTCTCATTTATCATAAGACAAAGATCA
>JAEEGL010392043.1_pt1 | contig 15575 bp, 13 predicted proteins | sample 9134231 | NCBI WGS metagenome assembly JAEEGL01 (sample SAMN16246548, study PRJNA631951) | gut metagenome | biome: gut microbiome; feature: rumen; material: fiber-attached | host: Bos | place: Iran: Karaj | collected 2018-10
CTTGTGAATTATCATTACAGATAGGGTTGTTACTTGATGTAACAATCTCTTCAGCAATAAAACCTCCATCAAATGTATAACCAAAGTTCTTTGCTTCATTTAAGCCCAAATTAACATATAAATATGGAATACCATCTTTATCCTTATTATTGTTTGTAGAATCAATTATATACCATTTTCCATTAATCTTAGTAGCATTCCATGCATGAGGTGCATTTTTCATTTTTCCTGTAACCATCATTGTTTCTAAATTAGCTTCGCTTGCAATTGCATTGTATGCATAAGCATAAGATTGGCAAACGCCAAAGTTTTCGCATAGTATTCCATAAGTATTCCAAGAATTTGGATACTTTCTATATGTTTCTCCTGCCTTATGATTTTCCGAGTATTCCATCGCAACATGATTATAACTACAATTTGCCTCTAAGTACTCATAAATAGCAATACTCTTTTCGTTGGCATCCATTCCAGGTTTAATAATACTATTTGCAACCTGTTTTGCCTTTTTATATATTGCATCCTGATATCTTTGAGTAGTAGCTTTATCTAAAGCATAAGTCATTTTTATACACTTGTTTTGAAGATCAATGTATTCAAGTTCACAAATCAATGGATTAATTACATAAGGGTTTTGATACCAAGCATATTTTAAATCAAGAACTAGTCTCTTCGAATTAAGTAGTTCAGGAAAATCAGCAAGCGAAATAGTCTCTTCGTGATTAATCATGCAAATTGCTAAGTACTTTTGAGCAGCAGTATTTGCAAATACAGGATACTTAGGAACTTCTAATCCAGGATTTGGTGTATTTGTAGGTGCTGCAGTTGGAGCTTTTGTAGGTACTGCTGTAGGAGCAGATGTTGGCACACTAGTTGGAGCCTTAGTCGGTGATGCAGTAGGCGCACTAGTTGGAGCCTTAGTTGCTGTTGCTGTAGGAATACTAGTTGGTGCATTATAAGGTGTGTTAGTTGGCTTAGCAGTATATGTAATAACAACAGTCGCGGTAGGTACTGCCGTACTTGTCATAGCAGGAACTATTGTTTGAGTAGGTACCGTAGTTGGAACATTTGTAACAACAATAACTTGTGTAGGTACAGGTGTATTAGTAATAATTGGAGCTATTGTTGGAGCAGCCGTTGGAACTGCAGTTGGTACAGGGCTAGGCGTTTTTGAAGGTATAGCAGTTATATCAGGCGTACCTTTTGGAATTACAGTAACAATTCCACCGCTAGAAGGTAATGGCTTTGTCTCAGCAGGTCTTTGAGTTGGTGTATTAGTAGGAGCCTTAGTAGGTATGTTAGTAACTTTTGGAGCTTTTGTCGGCTCGTTAGTAATAACTGGTGTAGGTGCACTAGTTGGTTTATCTGTTGGTGTTATAGGAACTGCGGTTGGATCAACGAAAACTAATTTAGTTGGCTCAGCAGTGATTGGAGCTGTAGTTGGCTTACTAGCAGGTACCTGAGTAGGAACTTTAGTAGGAACCGCAGTTGGAACTAAGGTTGGAACATCAATAGGTTTTGGTGTGGGAACCTTAGTAGGCTTTATTGTTGGAACCTTGGTAGGAGCTTTTGTAGGTGGAATATACTCTTCCGCCTTGATAACCTTTATAGCACCATTTTCTCTAACCATAACGTATGCAGGACTATCTCCAGCCACATAACTATTAATTGAATCTAATGGTGAAGAATATAATCCATTAGTAATCATTCTAGCAGTTTCGATATCTGCTCTTCTAAGTAGTGATGTTTGATCCAACTGAATCTTGGCTTCCTCAGGAAATTCCTCATTATTCTTTAAATTATAAGGAGAGTTTTCAAAATCCCCATCAAAGAATTGCGGTACATCAACAGGAGGAATCATTTCAAAAGGATCTGACTCAATTCTACCAGACTCAACCTTGATATTAGATATATGTTCAGCAGGGTAATCACCATTTGAACTTGAATAATATACAACACCTGTTAATTTTGTATTTGCAACCTCATAGTAATACTTAACTCTATTGCTATTAGAAGTAGAGTCAATCTTATAAAAATTGATAGGATATTCAACTACTGTGACATCATCTATCATAAGTATTTCAGCTCTATCTGGAAATTCATCCGAAAAATCAGACAAAGGTTTATTTAATCTCATAGGAATTGAATCTGCAATATTCCAGTCAACAACAGAATTACTAAAGAAGCTCTCATGTCCTTCAGCATCAACTGCTGTAACATAGTAAGTATATAAGCTCTCATAGTTTTGAATATTATTTATTTGCTTATTTGTGTCAGAATCGGTTCTATAAGAGATATTTTCAGCATTATATTTATCATTTACATATCTTAGAGTATTCGCATCTACAGTCTTTAAAAGTTTCATTGTATCATCAAACGTAAAAGCCACTTGTTCACGAGTATACTCTCTAACTTTTTTATCTGGAGCTCTTAAACCATATATGTTATATTTAGTAGCTCCATCAACTTTAAGCCACTTTACTGCAAATACTCCATCATCAGATGTATCAACAAATGCAGTAGGCGTAGAAATATAGTTTTTAACAGTAAAAGGAATAATAATTGGATCTTTTAGTTTAACTACCGTTTCGGAATCCATGTCATACCTAATGCAAAGATAATACATTGGAGCAAATCCCCAATACTTTCCCTCTTGATAATCTGTTCTAAACTTTGTTCCTAAAATAGGATTACCAGGCTTTACTACAACATCAACACCTGTTCCATTTCTGTATCCATCATTAATTTGGTACACGGTCGATGCCTCATTACAATCCATATCAGTATGAACAGTAATTGCTTTAACTGGATCTACATTACTATTAAACTTAAACACAAATTCTGTTGTTTGCTCAATATTATAAAATGGAGCAAATTTAGATTTGTTAGTATCTTCATCAAATTCGCTTCTAAGATTCTCAACAGAATAATATAGTTTAGGTTCATTATCCAGAAAGACAAGCTGCGTATCTGATGGAACATTGGTAAATCCTTGATTAGGTTCTTCAAACTTAATAGTAAGCATTGCTGTAATAACCAAAAATAGTATAATTACTGCAACTAGAATAATGCTTTTCACCGTCTTATTCATTTTTTTCTCCTTTGTTAAAATTCAAATTTTTTCTCCCTACTCATTAAATCATTGATTGCTTCAATCGGCGACTTTCCAAAATTTATAACTTTATATATTTCTTTAATAATAGGAGCCTCAACATTATATTTACAAATTAGTTCATAAGCTGCTTCAGAAGCGGTTATTCCTTCGACAACCATACCACCTAACATTTCTTTAGCCTCTTGAACTGAATGTCCTTGTCCAATTAAAATACCACAACGTCTATTACGACTGTTATCGGAGCCACAAGTAACAAACAAGTCTCCAAAACCAGTAAGACCATAAAAAGTATTGCTATCTTCCGCACCATATGCCTTACCAATTCTAATTATCTCTAAAAGACCTCTAGTAATAAGAGCAGCCTCCGTATTGTCGCCATATCCTAGTCCAGTACAGATACCAGCAGCAAGAGCAATTATGTTCTTAAGTGCTCCTCCAAGCTCAACACCTATCATGTCATTGTTTATATATACTCTAAAAATGTCGTTCATGAATAAGTCTTGCAAATCCATTGATAAATCTTTACTTTTAGAAGATACAACTACACATGTAGGAATAAACTTAGAAACTTCTTCAGCATGTGAAGGGCCAGAAATAACTGAAATAGGATTATCTGGCAATATTTCTTCAATTACTTGAGAATATACTTTTAAAGTATTAGCTTCTATACCTTTTGATGCTAAAACGATAATCTGATCTTTTGTAACAATATCTTTAATCTTTGTTACAGTTTCTCTTATAGCAAATGAAGGTGTAACTACGATAATAATATCCGTGCCTGTGATTGCCTCTTCAAATGAAGTGTAACTAACAACTCCGTCAGGAATTGTTACATCAGGTAAATACTTACATCTTCTTTCATTGTTAATAAGGTTCTTTTCTTCTTCAGAAAATGACCAAAGTTTTACGTTATGTCCGTTCTTATGGAGGATAAGACTAAGTGCTATTCCCCAACCTCCACTTCCAAGTATTGCAATATTTTTCATTACTGTTTTTCCTCTTCTTTCTCTTTCTCAGCATTTTCAGATGCTGTATCTTCTTTTTTCTTAAAGCTTATTCTATTTTCTGTACCTTCGTGAATTCTCTTAATATTTGCTCTATGTCTAATAAATACTGATAAAGCTAGTAAAATAGAAAAACCAATATAAGTGTATCTAATTAAAGTAGAAGATGAAAACTTCAAATCAAAAGTTCCACCCATAACAAATACTAGAATTGGATATAATAATGCTGCAAGCAAAGAACCAACTGAAACCATTTGAGTTATGGCAATTCCAGCAACTCCAAGTGCTAAACATGCAAGACCAATCTTCCACTCAATAGCTAAAATTACGCCAAGAGATGTTGCAACACCTTTTCCACCTTTAAATCCAAAATATACTGGATAATTGTGACCAAGAACAACGCAGATAGCTGCTAGCATTGTGCCATAGCACCATACATTGTTAAATTCAGCAGGATTTGCTTCTCTTCCATATTCTGCAATGGCATGAGCTATTAAAACAGCCAACACGCCTTTTAAAATGTCCCAAATAATTACTACTAAAGCAGGCCATTTGCCTAGAACTCTTAAAGCATTAGTTGAGCCGGCATTTTTACTTCCTTGCTCTCTAATATCACCTTTCTTTAGAACTTTTGAAAGAATGATAGCCATGTTAACGCTACCAAGTGCATAGCAAATCAATGCTATAACTACATACTGAAATATAACCATGATATTTCCTCCTTTATTTTATATTTCTTATAATTCGATATTATTCATTGTCATTATCTATACTATTTCCAACTAACACATAAAACTTATTAAGATTATCCATCACGATTACAGAATCAGAATCGCTACCATTATCATAATAAAAAACGTTACTATAGTTATCTACATTTCCTGAAATACCTATCGGAAGATAGCAAATCTCAAATAGACCATTGTTTTCCTTTATCAAAGCTCTACATGGCTTATTGTCATATAATACAATTGAATATACATTTCCAAGATTGATTACTTTATATATTTTATAAACTGATTGGTCTATTTTGGGCTCAGTCAAATAGCAACAATCAAAAATATTCTTAATATCTATTGTAGAATAATAATCATCAGCATTGTTTTTTATTAGATGATTATCGAGCATAACGTCTCCGGTGTTTCTATAAATTGTAATACCATTTCTATAGACAATTCTTTCGTTTTCATCTTTATAAACTTTTATATAATATAATTCATTATTGTAAGTATAAAATACGTAATCAATATCTTGATTTAAGTATATTGCTTGAGGCACTATTTCAATATCATTCTCATAAAATAAGTAGCTCTTTTTAGCTTGATTAAAAGTTGGAAGCTTTAGTGAAATACTTGAACCGGTAGTCTCCAATTTTGCATCAACTAAATTAGTGGCTGTTGTAGAAGTATCTGGAATAGATAGAACATTTTTATATAAAACGCCATTAATCTCCATTGGCTCAAGCGGTTCATAAGAAAAAGCTTCTTGCGACTCCTCAGAAGAGGTAGCAACTGTTTTAAACGAGTACTCTTCTTTGTTACTAGTAAAAACTCTTTCCGAATCATTTGAGTTCACAGTGTCTTTAGGAGTTACTATACCAGTGCTTGAACTTTTTTTATTTCCACTATAAGATAGCCAAACAACAACTGTTGCAATAATGATAAATACTATCAATATTGCTACTATAACCTTAAACCATACATTTTTCATTTGTACGTCTCCTTATTTAGTATCTTGTTTTTCTACTATACTTACAATTTTGCTTTCCAATTCTTTTATCTTGTCTGTCAATTCTTGAATTGCAATGTCTGATGTTTCTTTCTTCAAATTATCTTTAATCATTAATGACATATCTTCAAGCTCTTCCTTAAGAGTATCAAGTCTTTCAAGAAGCTCAAGTCTAACAAATTTGTACTCATTAGGTGACTTAATTTCGCCAGTCTTAACGCATCTATCAGCAGATATATCAAAAACATCGCCTCTATAAGGAATATCAACTTTGATGTCATAATTTCCACGAATATCATCATATAAGCTAAGCTGTGATTCTTCCTCGCCATGAACTAAAAATATCTGCTTTGGCTTTTTCTTGAAAGAATCTATAAATCTAAGTAGTCCAGACTTATCTGCATGTCCAGAAAATGCTTCGATGTATTTTACATTAGCATTAACATGAATTTCTTCGCCAAAAATTTTAACTTGTTTTGCTCCATCAACAATCTTTCTGCCAAGAGTACCAATTGCCTGATACCCAACAAATAGAATTGTACTATCATGTCGCCATAAGTTATGTTTCAAATGGTGCTTAATTCTACCAACTTCGCACATTCCTGATGCAGAGATAATAATCGATCTGTTAGCTGTTTCATTTAACTGCCTTGATTCTTCTACAGTAGGGGTAAATCTCAAATCAGGAAAGTCTAATGGTTTTTTACCATCTTTTATATCTTTTTGAACATCTTCATCCAATACGTCTAAGTTTTTAAGAAATATCTCCGTTGCTGAAATGGCAAGTGGACTATCAACATATACAGGAGCATCCATAACTTCTTCAAATTCTCTTCTGAATTCAGGATCACTACTTTGTTTGCTTCTTTGAATTTCATATAGAATCTCTTGTGTCCTACCTACTGCAAATGATGGAATAATGACGTTTCCTCCATCTTCCAAAGTTTTAGAAACTATTTGCAAGAATTCATCTGCCTTATTATCTTTTCTAATATGGTCTTTATTACCATACGTTGATTCCATTACTAATATGTCAGCATCTTTTATCATAGTAGGCTCTCTAAGAAGCGGTATGTCATTATTACCAAGGTCACCAGTAAATACTATTTTAGTCTCTTCACCATTCTCAAACACCCAAACTTCAATAATGCTACTTCCTAGCATATGGCCTGCATCATTAAATCTGACTCTGATGTTAGGAGTTATTTGAATTTCTTCATTGTAATATACTTTTTCAAATAATACTTGAGAGTCGATTGCATCTTGAGCCGTATATAAAGGTTCAACAGGATGTTTTCCTTCTCTCATCCTTTTTCTATTAAGCCACTCAACTTCTGCCTCTTGGATATATCCACTATCTGGAAGCATTATAGAGCATAAGTCAACAGTAGCTTTTGTAGCATATATTGGCCCTCTATATCCTTCTTTGTATAATTTGGGAATTCTTCCAGAGTGGTCAATATGTGCATGAGTAAGAAGCATGAAGTCAATATCACTTGGAACATACATGAAATCTTCTGTATTAAGAAGCGTTTCCTTCTCTTGTCCTTGGAAAAGTCCACAATCAACTAAAAACTTAGAATTATTAGTCTCAACCAAGAAATTAGAACCAGTTACAGTTCTCGTAGCACCTAAAAATGTAATTTTCAAACAAAATTACCTCCTCTTTAGTAAAAAATGCTAATTATTATCCTCATCTTCTTCGCTCTCGTCGCTGCTGTCTTCAGAATCAGAATCTTCTTCAGATGTTTCCTCATCAGATTCACTCTCTTCATATGATTCAGAGCCATCGTCTTCAACTTCCTCTTCAGAAGTTTCGTCTTCGTCAACTACATCCTCATACTGAACGTACTCTATGCCAGCTTCTTTCATTTCTTCCCATTCTTCTTTTGAGATCAAAGTCTGACGTGGCTTAGAACCATCATAACCAGATATAATTCCTCTTTCTTCCATCTGGTCAATAATTCTTCCTGCTCTAGCATAACCAACTTTAAATTTTCTTTGAATCATAGAAGCAGATGCAGAACCTTGAGAAACAGCAAGTTCAATAGCATCAGTTAAGAACTCATCTGCATCTGATTGTTGTTCAGCAACAACTTGAGGTGGTTCAGTAAACTTTTCAAATGATTCAATCGCTTCTTGATTATATGAAACGCTTGAATTTCTTTTAATAAAATCAACAATGTCTTCAACTTCTTTATCAGAAACAAAAGTTCCTTGAATTCTAATAGGTTTAGACTCTCCAATAGGGAAATATAACATGTCTCCACGACCAAGAAGCTTTTCTGCTCCACCCATATCAAGAATAGTTCTAGAGTCTACTTGCTGTGATACAGTAAATGCAATTCTTGAAGGGATGTTAGCTTTAATAATACCTGTAACAACGTCTACTGAAGGCCTCTGAGTTGCAATAATTAAGTGCATTCCAGCGGCTCTAGCCATCTGTGCTAATCTACAAATTGCATCTTCAACATCACCAGGAGCAACCATCATAAGGTCAGCAAGCTCATCAACAATTATAACAATTTGTGGTAAGATTCCTTCTTCGCCCTCTTCATTTAATGCTTCGTTATAACCTCTAATATCTCTAACACCTTTAGATGCGAATTTATTATATCTATCAACCATCTCTTGAACGGCCCAATTAAGTGCTCCAGCAGCTTTTTTAGGATCAGTTACAACTGGTATTAATAGATGAGGTAAATCATTATATACACCAAGTTCAACCTTCTTAGGGTCTATCAAAATTAGTTTAACTTCATTAGGCTTAGCCTTATATAATAAACTAATTAAAATTGAATTAATACAAACCGATTTACCAGAACCTGTACTACCTGCAATTAACATGTGAGGCATCTTGGCAATATCAGATACAAATGGCTGTCCCTCAATAGTCTTACCAAGTGCAAAAGTAACTTTTGAAGTTGCATCTTGGAAAGCATCTGATTCAATTACTTCTCTTAAATAAACAATCTCTCTACTTCTATTTGGAACTTCAATACCAACAGCAGATTTTCCAGGAATAGGAGCTTCAATTCTTATTGACTTAGCAGCAAGATTTAAAGCAATGTCATCAGATAAACTTAAAATTTTACTAACTTTAACACCCGTGTTTGGTTGAACCTCATATTGAGTAACTGTTGGACCTCTTGTAACACCAACAACTCTAGCATCAACGTTGAAGCTTGTTAAAGTGTTTTGAAGCTTATCTCTAATCTCTCTTAATTCACGGCTAGAATAATCATTACTATAATGAGTTCCTTCATCTAGTAGAGAAACTGGAGGATAAATATATTCATCAAATTCTTCTACAACGTTGTGCTCAAGATTAAGAACTTCAGGTCTATTGTCCTCAACAACTTCTTCGGTAGGCTTAGTGTATAAGTCTTTTGTTAGCTTAAGTCTACGTCTAGGAGCCTCAACAACTTCCTCTTGTTCTTCTTCCTCTTCCACTTCTTCCTCATCTTCAGAATCGTCAGTTTCTTCCGATTCATCCTCATAAGGTCCTAAATCAATATCATTAAACTCTAGTTGCTTGCCCGTTTCTACAACAGCAGTCTGTTGCATAATTTGTTCAAACTTTTTATTCCTAGCACGTTTAGGAGGTTCTTTTATTTCAATTTGTTCTTCCTCTTCGTATTCTTCCTCTTCTTCGTCTTCATCTTCGTATTCTTCTTCATTTTCTAGTCTTCTCTGATGAATCCTGCTTGCCACTCCTTGAACTCCATCTTTGGCTTTTTCACCAAGATTAAAGATTCCTTTGATGATACTAGAAAAGGCAATACCAGTAACTAAGAATGTTACAATAACCATGATAGTGATTAATATTATTCTAGCAGGAATTAATCCAAATGCTTGTGCCAAAGGTACAGAAATAATAGCTCCAATTAAGCCACCACCTATACCTTCTGGAGAAGAAAACATTGTTCCAGCAGAACATAGGCTAGCAATAGCAGACCACCAGCTTTCAGCAGGATTATACTCATCATATGGATACTCAATTAATGTCACTAAAGCGCATAGTAAAGCCAACAGAAGTACAAATTGAAAAGCTTTAAGCTTAAACTTAGAATAGTCTTTAAAGACAATATAAATACCCATGAATACCAATATAAAAGGTAAAGCATACGCAAGCTTACCTATTAAACCACCAATTAGAGTATTCTTTATGATACTACCTAGTCCAGTTTGTTCCGAGTATATAATAACTCCAAGTATAATTCCTACTGCAACCAAAATCATTGATTGCATATCTATATTTTTATTAACCTTTTTACTCTTCTTTTTTTTCTTTTTATTAGCTGCCATTTTTTCGCCACACTTTCTATAAAATAGGCATAAATAACCATAAATATATTATATTAAATGCTTATTTTCTTCAAGCAATGACACCTATTTGTAATAAAAAAATAACCTATTGAAAAATAGGTTATTTAAGCTCTTTTCTGTTACTTCTGATTGTCTCTATATTCTTTTTTAGTTCGTTTTCTATATTCTCTAAAATCTGGTCTGCATGCTCATTTGTGGCAGATATCAAGTCCCTTTTATACTTTTCAGCGGCATCAATAATCTCTGCCCTTTGTTCATAAGCCTTTTTTGTAATTTCATGTTCATCAATCATAGAAATTATCCTGTTTTCGGCTTCTTTTATGATATCATTTGCTTCCTTTTGAGCATCATCAATAATTCTAGCACGTTCTTCCTTTACCCATCTAGCTTGTTTAAGCTCATCTGGCATTCTTCCTTTGATTTCAAGTATAAGGTTTTCTATTTGTTCTTTATCTAGCATGACTTTCTTCGAAAAAGGAACAGGTGTACCATTCTCAAGTAATTGCTGTAATTCATCTAATAGTGATAATACATCCATCTTACACTTACTCCTTTCTTGCAAAGAAACTTAAAACATTTCTACCATAGTTTTTCGATTTATACTTTTCAAAATCACCGATTGAGTCTGGAACAACTTCTATTTTATCAGTTTCGTATATAATAATACCATTTTTCTTAAGTAAATTGTAGGATGAAATCAAATTTATAGATTCTAGACCTAAACCTTTGTTATAAGGCGGGTCTATAAAAACAATATCAAACTGAATATCGCTTAGAGAGCCAAGGAATTGCTTGTAATCTTGGTTGAAAACACGCGAAAAATCCTCAAATTTGGCCTTTTTGACGTTTTCTTGGATAATCTTAATGGAATCTGGGCTAATATCGCAAAAATAAGCCATTTTAGCCCCTCTACTAAGAGCTTCTATGCCACAAGCTCCGCTGCCAGCAAATAGGTCCAAAAAGACAGAATCATACACTTTATCGTATAAAATGCTAAATAAAGCCTCTCTGACCATGTCTTTGGTTGGTCTAGTGGCTTCGCCCTCTAATGTATTAATTTTAAGACCTCTTACTTTTCCGCCTATAATCCTCATTTCCCAGTCCCTTACACCATAATATTTTATTTATTCTTAATCAAAAGTCAATATTTGTAACATAATTGTAATAACTTCGTCAAAAATAACAAAAAGGCTTATCTTGCGATAAGCCTTTGAAAGAGGATGATAATTATGAAATTAGCTGATCTGCTGATGAATTATTGTCTACTTTATTAACATTTTCAGTATCTTCACCGTCGTTCTTGTTTTGCTCTCTATCTAGCTCCATCTTAGATACTGAAACTTCATAAGCTCTTCTGATTTCTGAACTACCATCTTCAAGTTTCTTTTCATATTGTCTGCTTTGAATTCTGCCATAGATTTTAACACTTTGACCAACTTCAAGGTTTTGACAGAATCTAGCATTTCTACCCCAAGCTATACATGGAATATAGTCTGATTTATTATATGCTCTGTTAACAGCAAGTAGAATGTCTGCAATTTCTCTACCAAATGGAGTTGTTCTGTAAATTGGCTTCTTGCAAACAAAGCCATTTAGAATAATTTCATTTGAATTTTGATTCTTGTCATCTTCAACTTGCTCTCTAATTTCTTTAACAAAAACTGTTAAAACAAGCTTATTTTTCTCGTTGATAATGTTATTATATGATCTGTATTGACCATCAATAACAACTTTTGCTCCTACATTAAAGTTTTGTCCAGATAATAGTCTTTCTGATACAATTACAGGAATTACGTCACTTGTATCACTTAATCTAGGTACTTCTAGGTCAAACATATAGAAGCCTTCACCATAAACCTCATGACTAAATGTTTTTTCAGACACGATTGTTCCTACTAGTCTAATCTGGTTATTGTCTGTATAATTTACCACTTTTTTATCCCCCTATCGCATTTTTAATAGCTCAGTCTTAGTTCATAAGCTATCTTAGATAATGTACTTTTATATTTAGTCATAAGAATTATCTCTAACCACCTTTTACATTGTAACATAATTATGTAAATTTGTCTACATAAATTTTTAAAATATGTAAACTATTTTTCGCATGTATTTTTTCTAACAAAATACCCTAGAACTTGCAAGTACTAGGGTATTCTATATTATTTTAAAATTAAGCTGTTTTTTCTCGCATGGTTTGGTTTAAGATCAATACCATTAAGCTGTAAAGCTATTCTAATATCATTAACTGCGCTATTTGTAACGCCTTTTTCATTTAATTCCATTCTTGAATAGTTACATAGCTCACCAATGTTTGAAACTCCAATTTCATCTAGTGTACTTAATATAGATTTATCCCTAATAACTTCGCTAACATTCTTAAATAGTATTTCTTTCATAACTGCCTCCATCTACATTAAACTATGTAGGGATTATATCACACATTTATGTAAAATGTAAGTCCTTTTTTATTATTTTTTCAATGTTTTCAACCTTTTTAGTGGCATCATTGACCTTAAATAGAACCGCATTTATCATATTTGGCCCCTCGGCAACCTGATATCTCTCTGGAATCTGGGTTAAAAACCTCTTTAAGGCGATTTCCTTGTCCATTCCAATAATTGAGTCATAAGGCCCAGTCATGCCAATATCTGTAATATAGCCCATTCCAGAGTCATATATTTCTTCATCATTTGTTTGGACATGAGTATGAGTTCCAAAAATGATATTTGCTTTGTCTTTTAAATAATAGGCTAAAGCCTTCTTTTCAGCAGTAGCTTCAGCATGGAAATCAATGATAATTAGCCCTGCTCCTGCATTTTTAAGCTTTTCTATCTCCTTTTCGGCTGTTTTAAAAGGGCAATCAAAGCTTCCTCCCATGTTAATTCTGCCAATTAGGTTGATTACACCTATTTTTACTCCGTTTTTCTCAATTATAACACTACCTTTACCAACTAAGTCCTCAGCATAGTTTAGAGGCCTTATTAGCCTTGGTTCGCTATCTATAAATGAGAAAATGTCCTTTTTACCCCATGTATGGTTACCAAGAGTAACTACATCAGCCCCAGCATTTATAAGGCTATAAAAGATATCCTTATTAATGCCGCTTCCGCGTTCGCTATTTTCACCATTTACTATTATTACATCAGCACTATATTCTGCTTTCATTTTACCAATCTCTTGGCAAAACGCCGTAACACCAGACTGACCAACAATATCTCCAACAACTAAAACATTCATGATATTTCCTTCTCTCCTTTAGAGATTAGTCTTTTATTTTCTACTTCAATCATTTCTTTATAATCATCTTCTGTCTGAATGCTATCTCTAAGCCTAATGACTTCTCCCATAACAGTATCATTAAGTTTAACTAAATCTCGTGGATTAACTCTTTCGCCCTCTTTAGGGAAATAGGCAGAGGTATCTATTGGCTTGCCAATTATATACTTAATAGTTGAAAACTTTTTAAAAGAACCAACTACTGCAATTGGAATAATTGGAACTTGTGCTTCCACTGCAATTAAGGAAGCTCCCTTTTTAGGCTTAATTCCTTTATAAAGCCCCATCCTTGTTCCTTCTGGGAATATTAATAAAAAGTTACCTTCTTTTAGTTTATCTATAGCAAAAGTAATTGATTCTTGATTTACACTATTTCCATCTCTTTTGACTGGAATAACAGCAAGTCTTTTCATAATAAATGATTTAAGCTTAGTAGAGAATAGTTCTTCTTTTGCAAGTGCATACATCATTCTTCTGGTAGCACCTACATATACTAATGGATCAAGCCATGAAACATGGTTTGAAACTAAAACATAGGCACCTTCTTTAGGAAGATTCTCTGTACCAATTTTCTCTATTTTATTAAAAAGCTTAAAATAAATCTTAAAAGCTAATACAGCGCAACTTCTTAAAAACATTAATTGCCATCCTTTTTATTTTGAATTAATTCTTTGACTTTATTAAACACTTCTTCAATCGTAAGATTTGTTGTATCAATATAAACAGCATCTTCCGCAATCTTAAGTGCTCCCATTTCTTTATGCATATCATTATAATCTCTTTTTGCTATGCTATCTTTTGTTTCTTCTAATGTTGTTTCTATCCCTTTAGAAACAAACTCTTTATATCTTCTATTAGCTCTTTCTTCTAGAGAAGCATCTAAATAGATTTTGATTTCCGCATCAGGAAATACAACTGTAGTAATATCTCTACCTTCCATGATTAAGTCGTTTGAAGAACGCATCTTTCTTTGCAAATCCACAAGTCTAGTTCTAATCAAAGGAAGAACTGAATATGGAGAAACAGTCTCATTGATAATTGGAGTTCTAATTTCAAAAGTTACATCCTCTCCATCCAAGAACACGTTTTGTACAAACTCCCCTTTTTCGTTAGTATTGCTTTCAAACGAAATTACAGTATTATCAAACATGTCATTTATACCGTCTTCATTATCTAGTGTGATATTGTTTCTAAGCATTTTTAAAGTAATCGCCCTATACATTGCTCCAGTATCAACATATGTAAATCCAAGTCTTTCAGCTACTAGCTTACTTATTGTACCCTTTCCAGTTCCTGCTGGTCCATCAATTGCTACGATCATAAATACCTCCAAAATTATATAATCTGATTAACGATAAATACTATAAGATTATTTAACCAGTCTAGAATTACCTGTGACAATGGTTGCAAAATATAAGAAGCGGCATGCGTAACAAATAGCACGAGGATAATAATCCAAGAATATGGTTCTAACTTATATAAAAACTCCCTTGCTTTACCTCTTAAAATTGCTCTAAAAATCTTTGAGCCATCTAATGGTGGAAATGGAAGTAGATTAAATAAGCCAAGTCCAATATTTAAATATATACAAAATGTAATCATAGTAAGAACAGATGCAAATGCAGGATTCTCTTCTAAAGTAGGTAAAGAATAGCCATTTGACTTCATCCAAAATGCACATGTAACTGCATAAACAACCGAAAAGAATACAGCAAGGAAGAAGTTCATTAAAGGTCCAGCAAGTGCAACTTTTGCTTCATCTTTTACTGGATTCTTAAAATTTGCCGGATTAATTTGAACTGGTTTTCCCCATCCAAATCCTGCTAACAATAAACAAATTGTACCTGCAACATCCATATGACTAAGTGGATTAACATTTAGTCTATTTTGAAGTTTTGGAGTATCATCACCCAACTTATATGCAGTATATGCATGAGCAAATTCATGCAGTGATAAAGCAATTATGAGTCCTGGAAGCATATATAAAGTAAGTTGTATATCAAACTCTCCCCTTAAAAAACTAAATATAGCAAGGAGTACAAAAAATACTATTAAATTGTTACTATTGTTAAGCACAATATCACATCCTTAGTTTAAAAAAGGTTGCTCCAATTAACAATATGAAA